>ERZ773090.717-NODE-717-length-14165-cov-3.69043_pt1 | contig 14165 bp, 9 predicted proteins | sample MGYA00580579_ERZ773090 | MGnify/ENA primary metagenome ERZ773090 (study PRJEB29015, sample SAMEA2738014) | human oral metagenome | biome: human oral; feature: human-associated habitat; material: dental | place: China | collected 2132 ... | reverse complement strand
GTTTTCACAGGGTGAACGCGCAGCCCCTTAAAGCTGGCGAAATTGGTGCCCAGGTTCGGCACCCCGCCTTCTAATACAGATAAAAACGTGAGGCATCATGTCATTCCGTAACAGCGTGATCTACCAGATCTACCCGAAGTCGTTCTATTCCGCGCACGGGCGGCCAACCGGCGATATTCGCGGCATTATCGAGAAGGTGCCCTATGTGGCATCGCTGGGGGTGGGCATGGTGTGGTTCAACCCGTTCTTCGCCTCGCCCCAGCACGATAACGGCTACGACATTTCCGACTACTACGCCATTAACCCCGAGCTGGGCACGATGGAGGACGTCGAAGAGATGATCGCCGCTTTCGGGGAGCACGGCATCGGGGTCATGTTCGATATGGTGCTCAACCATGTTTCGACCGAGCACGAGTGGTTTAGGCGGGCGCAGGCGGGCGAGCGCGAGTACTGGGATTATTTCTATCTTCGCCCGGGGCGGGTTCAGTCTGACGGCACGGTGGTTCCGCCCACGAACTGGGAGTCAAAATTTGGCGGTTCGACCTGGGAGCCTTTCACCGATACGGCGGGTAAGGTTTATCGGGACGAATCGGGGGCGCCGCTGTACTATCTGCACCTTTACGACGTCACACAGGCTGATCTGAACTGGTACAACCCCGCCGTGCGTGAGGAACTCTATAAGGTCGTCAATTTCTGGTATGACAAGGGTGTTCGCGGGTTCCGCTTCGACGTCATTAACGTGATCGGCAAATCCGAAGAGCTTGAGGATGCGCCCGCCGGGGTTATCGATAAGACCCTGTATACCGATACGCCCATCGTGCATACGCGTCTGCGGGAGCTGAACCGCGCATCGTTCGGGCGGTATGGGGATACCGTGACCGTGGGTGAAATGTCTTCGACGAGCATTGAGAACTGCGTGGGCTACTCAAACCCTGAGAACCGCGAGCTCGATATGGTGTTTAGTTTTCACCATCTGAAGGTGGATTATGAGGACGGCGAGAAGTGGTCGAAGGTGCCGTTCCGCTTTGCTGAGCTGAAGGGTCTGCTCAACGATTGGGCTCTGGGCATGCAGGCAGGCGGCGGGTGGAATGCGCTGTTTTGGAATAATCATGATCAGCCGCGCGCACTCAACCGTTTTGGTGACGTTCAGCGGTATCGGGAGGAATCTGCGACCATGCTGGCGACCGTGATTCACCTGCTGCGCGGCACTCCATATATTTATCAGGGCGAAGAGATCGGCATGATTGACCCGGTGTATTCTTCGATTGACGACTACGTGGATGTTGAGGCCCATAACGCTTTTAAGACCCTGCGCGCGCGGGGACTCTCGGAGGGCGAGGCGCTTGAGGTTGTGCGCGCCAAGGCACGGGATAATTCGCGTGTTCCCATGCAGTGGGAGTCTGGTTCTGGTGGGGATTACGGCACTGTTGGTTTTGGTACCGCCGCCCCCTGGCTGGCGCCCGCGCCCAGCGTGGATGCGGCAACCGGCGCGGGTATTTCGGTGGCGGATGAGGAACGTGACGGCGTGATTTTGCCGTACTATCGCGAGCTGATTCGCCTGCGCGGGCAGTACCCTGTGATTTCTGAGGGCAGTTACGCGCCCTATGCGCTCGATCATGAGCGGGTCTTCGGGTACCTGCGTGAACACATCACTAAGGGCACGCGCACGCGGCTGTTGGTGCTCAACAATTTCTTTGGGGACGAGACGGCGGTGCGTGTTCCCGCCGAGTTCATGCCGGGCGAGGTTCTGGACGCGCTCACCGACGGTGAAGGCTCGCGAACTCCGACGGAAGCGCAGTCTGCACGGGTGCTTTTATGTAATTACAAGAATCCGCTCGGTCGTGTTCGTGGTGTTTCCGGCTCCGATCCCCGCGAGGTTGAGGTTACGCTGCGTCCCTACGAGTCACTGGCTCTGATCGTGGAAAAGCCCATAGCTTCTTCTTAGCTCGCCAGATTAATTGCTCGGTTACCCACGCGCGGTTACATGGGCATTTACATATATGGTTACATGCGCGAGCAGGTGGTTTTTGGTCCGAGCAGGTATGATTTTCCTACCTGTTCGGCAAAAAACGACCTGCTCGCGGTTTAAAACGCAGTTAAAGTGGGAGCATGAGTTTTGATTACATGCCCTCCGAAACCTTCCAACGTGCCGACCTTGACTTGCTTCTGAGCGTGCGGATTGATGTGGTGCGGGTGCCGGGCGGCGCATCCCAACGGCAGATTTTGGATGCAGTACGCGTCTTCCTGGGGTCCCTCACTCATGACGATTCCGCCGATGGGCACGCGATTGACCCGGTTCTGGGGTTTGCGCGCCCCTACTATGCGGGCGGGTTTACGGTGGGCGTGGTGCCCGCATCCGGGCGGGGCAAGGTGGCGCTCGCCGGGATCCATGAGGGAGCACAGGCTGTTGGGTTAGGCAGGTTCAGCGAACCTTTGAAGGGCAAGGCTGGTTGGCGCATCGTGACGTCGGTGGTGGTCTCTAGCGCGGGCGAGGATGTGCTGGATTCCATAGAGGCTGGCATCGAATACCTGACGGATGCACTCGGTGACCTGCGGATAGGCCTCTCCCTCACGGAACTCCCAGTCGCTTAGAGCCCTCTCCCCTCTCCAGTTTCTCCGACCGTCAAACCGTCAAAAGAGCCTTGATGTGAATAAAGCGGGATTTCCAACTCTTTATCCATCATCAAGGCTCTTTTTATGCGCCCGGAAGAATTAGTGCGTAGGTGCAGGGTCGTCCTGCGCATTGGAAAAGACGGTTCCGCCGCGGGACATGCACACTTCTTGCGCCCGGCCCGAGTCAATGTAGTCGAAAAGTAGTTTCTGGTCGTCCTCAGAGTGGGCTTTAGCCCAACGGTTATTGAGGATGCGGAAGGTTAGCTGGGCTTGGAGATAGGCCAGGTTGGCGCATACGCTTGATGCCTGCACAGAGCTTATATCTCGCCCATTATTGACTATTTTGCCGCTCCCCTGCAGGACAATTCCGGTTTCATAACCGTCATCATAGACGTTATATCCCGTAATGTTCTTATATTCAATCTTATTTTTATGCCCTTTGAAGGTACATGTTTCAACAAAGCTTCGGGTTATCATTACATATGTATTAAGATTAACTAAAGTTATGCCAATAACTACTATTGCAATAACAAACATAATGGCAAAAGAAATATATATGTTCGTAGAACTATATGAGGACGCAAAAAGCATAATGCACATCCCCAGCAGACTCAGCAGAATCTGTGCTATACCGAGAGGTTTTATTCGCTGTTCTTTAAAATTACTTGGGTCATTCTTCTGGCTACTCTTCGACAGATATGCTTTAAGACCGTTTGACATTCTAGAAGGCTGAAAATCTTCCATGACGTACATTCCTTTATTCATTCATTTTTATTGCAAGGATTGACAGTAAGGTAATCTGGTGCGTCTATAAAATTACTCCTTACTTTCCCGGTATGGACTATTATCGTTCTCCGGGAAGACAAAACCGCTTTGCTCCAAACAAATCTCACGCGCCCGACCGGATGACACATACTCCTGAATCAAGTTCTGATCCTCGTCAGACTCAGGCTCAGCCCATCGCTCATTCACAATACGAAACGCCAACTGCCCCAAAACATACCCAAAATTAGCCCAATTACTATGAAGTTCAACAGACTCAGCAGAATACTTATGCCCCTCTACTAGGGGACCACCCAAATATAAACCATCCTCAAAATTATTATTATGATCGTACCTCTCGTGATACCCATATTTGCGAATACGACGATATTCAATCTTTTCAACAAACCGGAGAAAAGTACGCCGCAACACATACGTACGCGTTATCTCCACATACGCATTCCGATACCACACATAAAACAATAGACAACTAAAAATGATAACCAATTCTGCTGCAATAAAAGCTATAATTCCACCAGAATTAAGCCACCCCCTAGAGAAATCGACAATAAATATTATCAACGCCACAATACTCGCAATGAAAAATCCCCAAGCGGCAACGAGCAAAAATCCCATCCGATGTATATTCTTTTTACCTGTAGACTTCCCTCGATTACGTTTCGACAGAAAACTTCTGCCTAGCGCAGAAACAAGAGGACCTAAAAATGCTTTATCCACAACGACCTACCTGTATTGGGACAAATCTATTCATCGGAAGAGTTTTCCTCAGATGAATTTTGGTCTGGCTTGTTGAGGTTCTCGGGAAATTCCATCCCAGTATTCTCTAAGCACACCCGATGAGCTTGCCTCGAAGACACATACTCCAAAACCTGCTCATGATCCTCATCAGACTCAGGATTAGCCCACCGTTCCTTGAGAATGCGAAACGCAAGCTGCCCCAACACATAATCATAATTAGCCCACACACCGTGAAGCTGAACACCAAGAGTAGGGAAACCCTCCTCATCTTCAGGACCATTTAAATACAACCCATCAGTATCAATAGCGCCATTCGGCTCATCATGATATCCGTACCCGCTAATATGCCTATACTCAAGTTCCTCCACAAGCCTGAACAGGTTCCGCCGCCGTACATACGAACGCGTAATCTCCACATACGCATTCCGATACCACACATAAAACAACAGACCAAGCAGAATAAGAACAACCTCACCGACCGCGAATATCATAACACCGGTAAAAGTAGTACCACCACCGTTAATAGTGCTCCCAGTAAACAATATTGCTAAAGCAAAACTAAAAACCCAAATCCCCCAAGCCGTCACAATCATCAGAGGCATCCGCTGAATCTCAGCATTAACTTTCTTACTCCGGTTATACCTCGACAAAAAAGTACGACCTAAAGCGGAAAGAATAGGACTCAAAAATGCGTTATCCACAGTAAACCGCCAAAGGTGAATTAGTTGCCCTCATCAGCAGACGAACTCTCCGAAGCTTTCTTATCATTTTCAGGAAAATTAGCCCCGCCAGAAGACATCGTAATCTCCCACGCCTGCCCCGAACGCATATAATCCCTCAGCATACCCTGATCATCATCCGAGTCAGCATCAGCCCAACGCTCCTGCTCCATACGAAACACCATCTGAGCCTGAATATACAACAAATTAGCCTGCACACTCGTCACAAGCACCGATCCCGTACCAGCAGAACTATCACTAAATAAAACTATCCCAGCTTCCTCACGATTACCATATGCACGAAACATATTCACATCTTTAAAATAAACCTTCTGAACACGCCTTAATAAATCACGACGCAACACATAAGTACGCGTAATCTCCACATACGCATTCCGATACCACACATAAAATAACAGACCTGCTACCGGACATGACATTAAAATTCCCTGACATATACCGTCAAAACGGTTGAAGCGGAAATAAAAATACAGATATAGCACTAATGCCGCAAGGGAAACAACCCAGAATCCATATGCAGCCAAAAGGAGAAATCCCATCCGATGGATATTCTTTTTACCTGTAGACTTCCCTCGATTACGCTTCGACAGAAAACTTCTGCCTAGTGCAGATATAATAGGACCTAAAAATGCTTTATCCATTACTCCCCCTCCTACTCATCTACAGGGTCAGGCGTTGGTACTTCTGCATTTTGATCGGACGTTGTAGTATTTTTGTCATCTGCGGGCGGCTTAGCGCCTTTTCCAACTTTGACACCGTTCTTAACAACGTTTACGGGATCACCTTGTTTAGCAATACCATCCCAGGCAGTTTCAGCCATTATATCGGCGTAGCTCTTGTCCTTGACTTGAGCTCGGTTCATACCTTTAGGGTTTTCTCCTGGATGCTGCGCCATATAATCATCCCTATCTAACCGCAGAAACCCGTTCTGCATGGGGGCAGAAAGCGCCGATCGAGGAATATCTACTGACGCGTTTAATCCTTCAGAAGCAGTATTCTTAAGAGCCGATGCAGTCCAACGTTGCGCTCGACTCCCATCTGCCATATTACGAATACCTGGAAGTTTCTTAAAATCAGCGTTATCAAGCTTACCCTTTGGGAAAGTCTTAAAAGCCGCACCACCACCCTTCATAACGCCACCTGTTGTTGCACTCAGTAGCATGCCACGCATGCTCCAATCGTCCCCAGCTTTCTTACTGTAATCGTAGGCTCCTTCGATAGCTCCAGCCGTAAAGTCTCCTGCTACTTCACCACCTTCCCTACCCAAGAATGTCGTATGGGTCTTTAGATAATCATCATCTAAGAGTTTAGGATCTTTAGCTTTTAGTTTCTCAAGAGTTTTCTCAGCCCGTTGCGCTTGACGACTCCCTTTATCAAGAACTTTTGCTTCAACCTTGTCCATGACTGCCTTTGCCTTACTGCGCTTGTGGGCTAAGAACCCGCCACGACCCAGCGTAAATATCTTGGTCGCCCCAGCCGTGGCGCCACCGACCAAACCACCGACAAGCGCGTCTTTCCCAACAGCACCCCAGTCTATACCGCCATCCGGGCCGACCTTATCCATAGCCGAGGCTGCGGCGGAAGCCGCGCCCGCAACCGCACTCAATGCGATAATCGCTACCGGTCCTGTCACTGCCACCGCAGCTACAGTGGCAACCACAGCTACCACAGTAAAAAATGCTTTCCACCGACCGCGCTCTTCAGCATGCTCCGCATACTTATCGTATTCCTCAATCGACACGGGCCGCGTGCCCCAGGGATCCATGAGCCCTACGGGGTTATTGCCCACGAAGGAATACGAATCTGCAAACCAGCCGGTACCTGGGACCGATTCAAGCGGGTCGAGCGAGAGGAAATGCTTCGATGCAGCATCGAAGGTACGCACACCCATGACGTCCAGACCAGCAACATGTACGCTACCAGCTCCCGAGAAGGCGAAGCCTTGAGGAAGAAGAGACTCCACCACGGAAGGCACCTTTCCCCAGGGTTCCTGCTGTGAGGGAGTTCCCACGCCCCACGGGTTAAACCCGCCCGGAACGCTCACCTGCGAGAACCCACCGTCATGACCGGGTGCAGGAACAGAACCGGCACCCAAAACTTGAGGAATCGGTGCGGTTGGATCCCAGAGCAAAGGCACGGATCGACCATCAAGCCCCGTCACCTGAGCAAGCTCACCCACGGCATCTGTCACCAGGCGCACATGAGAGTGCGCTTCCGTCGAGTGCCCCGCCTCGGCAGTATCCGTAACGGCGGCAAGAGAATCCCACACACCCCACGAGTACTCACGTGTTCGGCGGTTGCCCTGGCTTGTTGTTACCGTCTCTTGGGAACGGCGCCCTGCGGCATCGTAACCGTAAGTTGTAACCGTTTCCAGAGGATTATCCTCGCCCACATTCTCGCGCGCGATAATCTCAACAAGTTGATTGAGCTCGTTATACCTAAACGTACGTTCACCCAGCAAAACGCGCTCAGAGTCCTGCCGTTCATTCTCCTGGGTTCCAGACTTGGCGGGGCGGCGGTACAGACGTTCACGAACCATGAGCCCGGCATCGAAAGTCCATTCAAATTCCCGTTCACCCTGGCGAGCGCCCGTCAGCTGCCCAGCGGCATCATAGGAATACATAACCAGGGAGTTTTCGGTATCGAGCCCGATAATCCGGCCTTCACGGTCACGGATAATTTCAGTCCGTTCCGTATGAGGGGCATGTTCCGCGTCTTTCCCACTATGGTGAGGCGCGGTGCGGGTGTAAGAAGACACCAAACCAGAATCGCTGTCAAACTCCCAGGTGGAAAGGGTATCACCCAGCTGAGCACGCACTAGGCGACCCATCACATCGTAGGAATACTCCGCAACCGTCATCTCGTCGTTATGAGAGGACGATGCTTCACGACGTACAGCATGACCGGCACCGTCATAAACGGTCTGTTCGGTGCCGTATGGGGTAACCATCATGGTGCGGTAGCCGTCTGCATCGTATTCGAACGTAAGCGTATAAGCGCCGGTCGAAACGAAAGTACTCAGGCTCTGGGCTTTCGCATCAGTATCCGCAGAATTGTGGAAGTTCTCGGTCGCTTCTGCGCCGATAACACCCGTGCGGGATCGTTCGATGAGGAGTCCTCGGGCATCATACACATACCGATGCTCAAGGTAGGAACCGTCGGGTGCCTGGGGGTCGAGTTCCTGCGCGGTTACATAATCGCGCACCCATAGTTCACGATCCCCGCGTTCACGCCCGTATTCGGCGAGCAGCACACCGTTGCAGCTGGCGCTCTTGAGGTTACCGCCACGCTTGTAGTTATAGGCGTATGCATAATCTTGAAGACCGTTGAAGTAACGGGTGGGACGACCAGCGGCATCGTAGGCGTACTCTTCCACAATCTCGTGGGAGGTGCCGGTGCCTCGCGTCACGCGTGTTACCCGGTCCATAGCATCATACTCGTAGGCGGTAACCTGACCGGTAGCGTCCATAACTTGCGCCACCCGTCCGTTTTCGGTGTATGAGAAGTGGGTGCGATACCCCAGCCCATCCGTTACACGGACTATCTGCCCGGCGGCATCGTACGCGAAGGTGCGGCGACCGTAGGTTGTATCTTGGACTGAGGTGATACGACCGCATCGGTCATACTCGTAGGCGGCAACTCGCGCACCTGAAACTACACGAATAACACGACCGCACGAATCATAGACGGTTTTTTCTTCGGTGCCATCGGGGTTGATACGCCGTACAAGCTGAGATGCGGCGTCGTATTCAAACCGGGTGACCGCCCAGCGTGTGGGTTCTGCCTCACGCAGTACCCCTTCGGCATCAGGAATGCGTTTGGGAGTATCTAGTCCAACGGCATGCGCTGCCGTACGTCCAGCGGAATCATATTCGTAGGTCTCAACACGACCTGCGGCAGATACTATGCGCAGCGGGCGCCCAGCCTTATCGCGCTCGATGCGTGTGAAGCCACCGGAGGCATCCAAAATTTCTACGGGACGACCAGCGGCATCATAGGTCACCAAGTCTTCCACATGTTCTTGGCCGCGGCTGGTCTGTGTTCCCTCGGTGGTTACGCGCCCGAGCACATCAAGCCGTTTGAACGAAGAACCAGAAGCGGCAATAGTACGTTCAAGACCACCTTTACGCTGCACGAAACGTTTTGCTTTCACACCGGTCGGGTCTGTGACACTGGAAATTTCACCCGCAAAGTCATAGATGTATCGAGTAGTAGCGCCCGTGGGATCTGTGATACTGCTCAGCTGCGATAGCCCATCCCAGGTGTATTCCCAGGTACCGCCTGAAGCGTTTACGTAGCGCGCAAGGTTGCCCCAGGTATCGTAATCCGCCCGAGTTACACGCCCCAGAGGATCGGTCACAGATACGACGTCGCCGCCTTGGTTATAGGTAAAGCGGGTTGTGTTCCCCTCGGGGTCGATAACCGCTGAGGGAAGGAAACCGCGGGTATGCTCTGCACCGTAGCGTTGCTGCGCCTGCTGTACGAGCGCCGGAGTGTCACTTTCAGCAGAGGTCGGATAAATAAACTTCCACCGGGCACCTTCCGGGTTCTGGATAGCGGTTACTACTCCCGAGCTGCTGTAGGTCAGTGTATTTTCATACCCAAGACCATCAATAATTGTGATAACGCGCCCGAACTCATCACGTACAAGGCGAGTAGTATCGCCCGCGCCGTTGGTGATAGCCACAAGATCCCCGTGGGAGTCATACGTGAAATCAGTACGTACACCGCTGGGATCGATCTGTGCGATGAGGTTACCACGTTCGTTCCAGTCAAAATGTGTGGTTGCGCCGGTGCCATCCGTCACCGCGCTGGGGTTCGGATTCGCCGTATCATCGTACTCATAGGTTATCGTGGTCGGGTCGCCCAAGTTGCGCCGGTCGCGTGCATCCCGCACTGAAATACTTGTCAGACGGTCATAGTCATCCCAAACATACGTGTAATCCGCGCCTTCAGGAGTGCGTTCTCGGGTTATGCGGCTGCGCGAGTCGAAACGCCGCGTGGTCAAAGAACCGTCACGCCCCGTCACACTAATGCGGTTGCCCCAGGAATCATACCGCATGGTTTGTTTGCTTCCGTCCGCCGCAGACAGTGCAACTAAGCGTCCCTTTTCATCACTGCGCCAGATATTGGGGTTCTCACCCGTTTCAGCGTCAGCGACAATCGTCATCAGCCCCTGAGCGTAGGTGTATGAGACTTCACGCCCATATTCGGTAAGCTGATGGATCACCCGTCCGGAATCATCGTAGGTGTTTGTCACCTCAACGTGACCGTTAACGTTGATAACTTCGCGAATCAGCCCTTCGTCTGTATGCGAGTATGCGCGCGTTCCGGCGTTCGTGGTCGCCGATACCAAGTGTTCGCCTTCGTAGGTATACTCCACCACGGCAAGCTCTTCGCCAGCGCGGTCGCCACGAGTGTTGTAGGTGTAAGCAGCTACAGGACGTTGGGGTGCGGTCGAATCATTCGAGTTCTTGCCGTAGAGCACGTAAAGACCGCGTTCAGTAACCGGATGCACGAGTTCCACGATCCGGCTCTGATCATCTCGACAAGCAATTACCGTATTTGTAGTATGCCCTTCAACGGTACCCGCCCAATCTCCGGCAGGAGTAAAGAAAATCCGATGGTGTTTAGCGTTAGATACCACCCAGTAGAACGGCGCCGAGGAACCAGCGGTACCAGTCTTCGCTTGGGAATACGCCTTATCACGAAGCTGTGCAAAACGCTCGTACTGATCCGCCCCAATCGTAGCCTTCTGCAGCCACCAGGGTTCGTGGGTGCATCGCGCATACCCCTCACCTTCGCGGGCGAAAAAGAGGATACGACCATCGTGGGTGTGCCAGCGGGCTTCCTGAGCGGTAAATTCCATGTGCTGATCTAATGTGGATGCCCACCCGGGACCAAAGACACCCGATGGTATTTCATCAGGATGCGTAACCGCCAAGCTGTTGTACATCCGTTCCAGGCGCAAAGTACCCGAACCAGTGCCGGGGAAGGAAAGGTCGAGCTCTTCCTCAATAAAGTTACCCGTGGCGGCATTCACAGGGTCATTCACGAACCCCGAGGTGAGATCAGCTCCAGCTACCGTAGCAAGTGGAATATCAAGTTCTTTGCGTTCTTGCGCTTTAACGCCTGCTTTCGCAAGAATTTCTTCAATCAGGAAGCTATCGTAGGTCGCCACCATATTGCTAGAGGCACCAGCCTGACGGAAAGCCTCAGCGATCACGTGTACGAAGGATGCATCCTCCATGTTTTTGCCAGCCCAGTCACCCGTTGCTTTGAGCAGACCCCTAATATCGAACTGACCCCAGGAGGTATTTTCCATAAACCCCTGGTATTCCTTTTGGATGCTTTCAAGTTTCTTCCCCAAGTCCTCACTCAGGGTGCGCGCTTGATTGAAGTAGACATCAAGATTATCGGGGATGGCGGAAGTCTTTGAGACACCCGGACCGCCCACCTTAATATTTTTCCTAGCCGGATCCAGCGTATCCATCACCATGTCAGAGACGTTTTCCAGGAAAGAGCCGCCTTTGCCTTCTCCCCCTTGGGAAGAGCTCTCGGTCGCTGGCGGCGGTGTACGAAGACTCGGTCCGGTTGAATGAGTTTCTGGCTTTTTCTTACCTGACCACGAATCACCAACCTGTTGGAAAAAGTCACGCTTATCCCAATCACGAGCCTTCTGACGGTTCTCTTGCTCTAGGCGGGCAAGTTCCTTATATTTCTGAAGCTCGTTGGCGGCGTCGGAGAGCGCATCGCCCAGTCGTTTTCCATCGCGAAGAGCAGTTTCCGTGTTGTGCGCGAAAAGATCCGCGTATGGTCCGGCAAATTCGGTCATCGCCTGATCGCGAGCGCCTGAACGCTGGGTGGAGTCCGTGGTGTGCAAATATTCGGAGGCTTCACGCAGCTGACGCATCAGCTGGTCTGCTCTGCCGTTATCGAAGTGCACGTCTTCTTGTGAGGCTTTATATTCTTCAGACATCAGGAACTCCCCGGAAGTGTGTAGTTTCAGATGGTGTGATGCTCACGAGCGCGCTCTGCCCGTGCCAAAGCAGATGGGCATAATGCGCCGCGCCTCTTTAACTGAGGCTTGATCAGGCATGACATCTTCCGTATAAGCAGCGATCACTGGTGTATTCGCGCTCTAATTCCTTGAACGCATTCACATTTCATGGACTACGGAAGTTTCAATCAAGGCTATCTACTTTAATGTTGAAGGTCAAGGATATTTAGGGGCATTCTTGAACGTGTTTCATCGTGCGTATACAGTTGTGGTGCCCTCTAGTACACCACCTACACAAAGAGCTTTGATCGCGAATAAAGCGGGATTACCAACGCTTTATTCGCGATCAAAGCTCTTTGCATTCCAAGGAATGGATGCCCCAACCGAATATTCTCTGAGCACCAGAACCTAGCGGTATCCAGCACCCAGCGCAGAAAGGAAGAAAGGCTACAACATCCCCTTATCTTTGAGCCAATTTGCCGCTGCCGTGGATGGGTCCAGTTTCTTATCGCCGGATACCTCGTCATTGAGCGAGCGTAAATCGTCGGTCGTCAGCACCGCGCTGATGCGGTTCAGTACCGCATGCGCATCCTCGGGTACCCGTTTGGTGTTGATAATGGGGAGTACCTGCTGCGCCGGAATCATGTTTTTCGGGTCTTCGAGCATCACAAAATTGTTCTGCGTAATTGCCGGGGTGGTCGAGTACAAATCTACAACCTGCACGGTGTTATCCTGCAGGGTTTTGACGGTGAGTGCCCCTCCCCCGTCTGCAAGCGAGACGAATTCCGCCGGAACGCACCCGTATTTATCTTTGAGCCCCGGAATTCCATAGGCGCGTTCGGCAAATTCGGGAGCGGCACCAATCTTCAGTTCGGTACAGACCTTCGCCATATCATCCAGGGTGTGCAGATTGTATTTTTGGGCGGTCTGCTGGGTGACGACTAAGGTATCTTTATTTTCCGCCTGCGAGGCGTCCAGAGCCTTGAGGTTTTTATCCAGCACCCCACCGAGCGCCTGCAGAATCTCTTGTTTAGTCTGCGCTGTGGAATTCTCGTCAAGATACAACAGCAGGTTGCCCGAGTATTCGGGAACCACGTCGATAGCCCCGGAGGTAAGCGCCCCCAGGTAGGCTTCACGCGCACCAATCCCCAGCTGGGTGCTCGATTTAAACCCGTTTTTATTTAGCGCTTGGGAGTATATTTCGGCGAGAATCTGCGACTCTGCGAACGCTGCTGACCCCACGATAATACCGTCGTGTTCACCGCCGAAAACGTTTTCGCCGCTCAGCCCGCAGGCACTCAGCGCTCCTAACGTCCCAAGGGCGCCAACGACACCCAATGCCCGCCGCCTGGTAACGCCGCGTGCCATTCCAGTCTCCGCCGTTCCGTGGCTTTTCGCGCTCTTTCCGGAAAGAAAAGAACGATCGTTCGTGTTTCGGCAATGCACCAGGCTCATGCGTGCGCCCCTTCCGTGTGCGAGTTTGCCGCATCCAGCGCGCTCTCGTGTTTCGGTTGCCCATCACGTTTGGAGGCGCCTCCACCCCGCAAGGGCACGGGGGTCACGGCCCGCTGTGCTAGAGCCATGAGCGCATCCACCACGAGGGCGAGCACAGCTACCAGCAAGGTTGCCACGAGCATACGCGGATAGTCCCGCACCGCGAGCCCATCAAAAAGGTACCGGCCCAGGTTATTCCCATTAATGTAGGCGGCGATAGTCGCGGTCGCGATCACCTGCAGCACCGCGCTGCGCAGACCGCCCATAAACACCGGAAGACCCAGAGGAATCTCAACCCGGCGAAGAATCTGCCCTTCGGTCATGCCTTGGGCGCGTGCCGCATCCACCACATCCGGGTCAATCCCGGTCACGGCTTCGAGGGTATGCGCCAGCAGGGGCGCTACCGCGATAATCACGAGCACCACGAGCGGCGGAATCGCGTTAACACCAAACCAGAGAGCCAGCAGAGTCAGCAAACCCAGGGCGGGCAGGGCGCGCAAAGCGGCGGTAAACCCCAGCAGAGCGTGCCCGCCGCGGCGAGTATGCCCAGCCCAAAGACCCAAAGGCACGGCAATCACTAGGGCAATCGCAACCGCAAACACGGTGATGCCCAGATGCTCAATGGTGCGCGCAAGAATGCCCTGAGGCCCTTGCCAGTTGGTGCCATCACCCAGAAAAGCGAAGGTGCGTTCTATAACATTCATGCGGTCCTCCAGGTGGTCAGGCGCCGTGCCGTGAGGGCAAGAAGCGCATCGGCGAGGTAGGCGAGGACGGCGCTGAGCACCACGCCCGTGATA
>ERZ773090.712-NODE-712-length-14251-cov-2.77219_pt1 | contig 14251 bp, 11 predicted proteins | sample MGYA00580579_ERZ773090 | MGnify/ENA primary metagenome ERZ773090 (study PRJEB29015, sample SAMEA2738014) | human oral metagenome | biome: human oral; feature: human-associated habitat; material: dental | place: China | collected 2132 ... | reverse complement strand
ATTCAATCAAGCAGGCGCAGAGTCTCTAACTGTTAAAGTTGAGGGTAACTGCGACGAGTGGGGTTCTGACGAATACAACTACGCTCTTGGTCTAAAAAGAGCTACTGCGGCTAAAGACGCATTGGTCGCTCAAGGCGTAAGTGAGAGCAGAATTTCCGTAGTAAGCTACGGCGAGAGCAATATGGTTTGCTCAGAGCATTCTAAAGAGTGCGATGCTCAAAACAGACGCGACGAATTCAAAGTTGGTTTCTAATTTGAAATTTAAAAATTTCACGGTGGCGGCTCTTTTGGGGGCTGTCACCTTTTTAAATGCCGAAACTTCCGCATTCAGCGCAGGAAATATCGACTCCGGCAGCTCTTATGGGCTGACTGAAAACGAGCAAGTGTTGCGCGATAACCGTAAACGTATAAGCGAGATGCAGTCTAGCCTAGATAGCACTCGTGAGAGCGTAGAGGGATTGCGTACCGTGCTTGAAGGAACGAATTCTAAAATTTCGAACCTCGAAAATAGAGTAGCGGATTTAGAAATCCGCGCTACGGGCAAAAGCCAAGGTAGCAGCGAACTAGATCAGATGAAACGCGACATCGAAACTATAAAATCACAAATCGCAGAGATCAATAAAAAATTAGGAAGCGGCGGCGTAAAAAAAAACGCTGAAGTAGGCACGACCGCACCTGCGAGCAATCCGAAATCAAATTCAAATTTCACGTCGAAGGACCAAGCCTCCATTTTAAAGGATGCCGACGCCTTGTATGCGAAAAAAGACTATTCCGGCGCGAAAGAGCGCTATAATTATTTAGTATCTAAAAACTACAAGCCCGCTAAGGCAAATTACATGCTGGGCGAAATTTCATATTTTTCCGGCTCATACGCAGAAGCGATAAACTATTATAAAAAGAGCATCTCGCACAACGAGAGCCAAGACTACACCCCAAAGCTTCTTTATCACACCGCGATCAGCTTCGATAAGATCGGCGATAAAGGTAGCGCAGATAAATTCTACAAAGCGCTAAAGGCTTCATATCCTGATTCGAAAGAAGCCAAAGCCGCGCCCGCTAGATAATCTAAATTTAAAACATACGATCAAAATAAAATTTCAAATAGGAGAAAACTATGGCCGACAACCGAGTTATAAAGATGTATTACGAGCTAAAAGATGCCAAATCGGGCGAAATTTTGGAGTCAAATTTCAACTCCGACCCGATCGCCTTTCTTAGCGGCAAAGATCAAATCATCCAGAAGCTGGAAGATGAAGTACTAAGCCTAAACGAGGGCGAGAGCAAAACGGTTCGCATAAGCCCGAGCGACGGGGTCGGCGAGTATAGGCAGGATGCCGTGCAGGTCCTGCCTAAAGAGCAGTTTGCGGGCATCGATCTGGCGGTGGGCATGGAGCTTTTCGGCCAGGCGGAGGACGGCGCGACTACCCGCGTGAGCGTCAAAGCTATCGGCGAGCAGGACGTTACCATCGACTTTAACCATCCATATGCGGGCAAGGAGTTGGAATTTAACGTAAAAATCGTCGAAAATCGCGAAGCGACGGCGGACGAAATTCTTACCGGCCGACCCGAGGGTGCGCACAGCTGCGGCTGCGGACACGACCATCATCATGAGGGGCACGAGTGCTGCGGCGGACACGGGCACGATCACGCGGGGGATCATGAATGCTGCGGGGGCCACGATCACGGAAAAGATCATGAGTGCTGCGGCGGGCACCACCACGAGCATTAGGCTTTTTTTATGAAATTTGCTTTTATCTTCCCCGGACAGGGCTGCCAAAGCGTAGGCATGGGCAGAGAGTTTTACGAGAGCTCCGATCCTGCGCGCGCGCTTTTGGATGAGGCTTCAGACTTTACCGGCATCGATTTTAAAAATTTACTGTTTGAGCCCGGCGACAAGCTTGACGTTTCGGAATTTACGCAGCCCGCGATTGCATTAAATTCTATGATGGCGCTTGCGGCGCTGCAAGAAAGAGCGGATCAAGAAAAGCTTAGCATCGCTCCGCAGTTTTTGCTCGGCCATTCGCTGGGCGAATTTAGCGCGCTAAGTGCTGCGGGAGGCATAGAGCCGAAGCAGATGTTAAAGCTAGTAAATATTCGCGGCAGGCTCATGCAGAGCGCCTGCGAGGGCAAAGGTGCGGGAATGATGGTGATCTTGGCTCTTGCCGACGAGGCGGTTGAAAAAATTTGCTCGGATGCGACGAGCGCGGGCAAGCAGGTGTGGGCGGCGAATTATAACTGCGACGGGCAGATCGTAGTCGCGGGCAAAAAAGATGATCTCGCAGCACTCGAGGGCGAGTTTAAGGCTGCGGGCGCAAAGCGTGCGATGCTACTGAATATGAGCGTCGCGAGCCACTGCCCGATGCTGCAAAGCGCTAGCGACGAGCTTTTGGAATTTTTACGCCCCGCGCTAAAAGAGAGCTTCGCTCCCGTCGTCGCTAACGCCACGGCGCGCGCATACACGACGAAATCCGAAGCGCTAGAACTGCTTAAAGCCCAGCTTATCGGCCCCGTGCTTTACAAGCAAAGTATCAAAAATTACGAGGGCGAGGCGGACTGCTTCGTCGAGTTCGGCGCGGCGGTTTTAAAAGGGATAAACAAAAAGATCATGCAGAAGCCGACCTTCAGCATCGCGGATCTTGCGAGCCTAGACGAGTTTTTGAAATTTGCAAAGGAGAATGGATGAAAGTAGCGATCTTAGGCGCTATGCCCGAAGAGATCGAGCCGCTGCTATCCGCACTGTGCGAAAGAGGCGTGAGCGTAGAGAGCGCGGAGTATGCGAACAATAAATTTTATTTCGCGCACCTTTTTGGCCACGATCTAGTGATCGCATATTCGAAGATCGGCAAGGTAAATTCAGCCCTGACGGCTACGGTTATGATCGAGAAATTCGGCGCGCGCGCGCTTATCTTTACGGGCGTCGCGGGGGCTTTGAAGCACGGCATCAAGATCGGCGAAATTTTATACGCCACCGCGCTCGTGCAGCACGATCTGGATATCACGGCGTTTGGGCATCCGCACGGATTCGTGCCGGGAAGTAAAATTTCAGTCCAAACCGATGCGAAGCTAAATTCTATCGCGCAAAGCGTCGCCGAGCAGCTAGGCATCATGCTAAAATTGGGCGTCATCGCTAGCGGCGATCAGTTCGTAAGCGGTGAGGAGCGCAAGAGCTGGATCGAGCGGACGTTTGACGCGAGCGCGGTCGAGATGGAGGGAGCGAGCGTAGCGCAGGTGTGCGACGCGCTGGGCGTGCCGTTTTGCGTACTGCGCGCGATAAGCGACGAGGCGGGACACAAAGCCGAGTTTGACTTTGACGAGTTTATGGTAAAAAGCGCGCAAACGAGCGCAAATTTTGTCCTAAAAATGATCGAAAGGTTATGATAAACCTCTCCAAAAAGCTACTTCGCCGCGTCGGACAAACCAACGCCAAATACAAGATGTTCGAGCGCGGCGATAAAATTTTACTAGCCCTTAGCGGCGGTAAAGACAGCATGAGCTTGGCGCACGTGCTGAAGCACTTCCAAAGCGTAAGCCCGCTAGATTGGGAGTTTCGAGCCGTTACGGTCACCTACGGTATCGGCGAGGATCTGCGCGAGATAAGCGCCCATTTTAAAGAGCACGAGATCCCCTACGAGATAATCGATACTAAAATTTTTGAATTCGGCAAGGAAAAGATCCGCGCAAACACCACGTTTTGCAGCTTTTGCTCGCGTATGAGGCGCGGATACATCTACTCCTACGCGCTCGAGCACGGCTTTAATAAGATCGCCATCGCCCACCACCTCGACGATGCTGCGGAGAGCTTTTTTATGAATTTTACCTTCAACGGCGCGCTGCGCACCCTCGCTCCGCGCTATCTCGCCGAAAACGGGCTTGTGATCATCCGCCCGTTCATTCTCACGCGCGAGCGCCAAATCGCCGCCTGTGCCAGAGATAACGAGCTCCCGATCATGCGCGAAGAGGATGTCTGTCCCGCGAGGCAATACGGCGGCAAGGAACCCACCGCTCGCGCCGCTACGAAGGAGCTTTTGGCGCAGTACGAAAAGGTCCATCCGAGGTTTTTTATCAGCCTGCAAGCCGCCTTCGCCAACATCCACGAAGAGACCTTTTTCGAGCCTAAATTTTAAAATTTTAAGCGGTTTGATATCTCGGCTAAAAAAGTCTGAACACGGCTTTTGCGGGGACGGAGATTTCGTACGCTCGGTTCGATTTTTTGGCTTGAATGAGCCTGATACACGCAGGGCGGTTATCTTCCCATGTGCTCGAACGAACCGCGAGCCGCAGCGCGAGCGTTGGATCACTGCGTTTAAATTGCGGTGCGGGCGATTGCTCTCCTGCATCTAGGTTGTGTGCGAGCCACGGCGAATAGCTATTCTCCCTGCGTCCGACTGCGCTAGAGTGGTTAGGCTTCTGCGTCCGAAGCTGTGCACACCAGCTCGGGCTGTACGCTAGAGCGGTTATGCCCGCTGCGCCCGAGGGCTGCGAGTAGGGCGGGTTACGCCGCCTGTATATGCTTTTACGAAACGCCTGAGATTAATTGTAATGCCGTCTTTCGGCGCTGTACTTTCGCCCTACTCGGGTGCCGCTCAAGCGAGCTTTACGAGCGAGCATTAAGAGGCTTGTAAAGCTTGCGCGAAAGATAGTTGTAGAAATTTAATTCCGCAAAATGTTTCAAAAATTTTACTTCACGAAATTTTAAAATTTTAACTAAGCCGAATTCAAAATTCCGGCGGAGCCAAATTTTAAAATTTCAACGTAACCGAATTTTAAAATTTAGCAAAGCCGAATTCTGAAATTTTATCGTAGCCAAATTTCTGCTCTCGTTTCATAAACGTTACCTTTTGAAATTTCGCCGCTCGCGAGAGCTTAAAATTTGCGCCGCTTCAAAACTCCTCAAACCCTCCGCTGTCGCGCACGCAGATCAAATTTTAAAATTTCGCGCACGCCGCATTACTTCTCAAATTTACACACCGCAAAATTTTAACCGATTTTCGCTACAAAATTTATGCCGCATTAATCGCCGCGGATATATAATATTAAATGTCATATTTCACGTAAGGAGTAAGCATGGCTACAATCCAACCAAGCTATAAGCTTTTCATCGACGGCGAGTTCGTCGATGCCGAAGGCGGCGCGAGCCTAGACGTTTTTAATCCCGCTACCGGCGAGAAAATTTCAAAGATCGCAGATGCTAGCAAGGCGGACGTCGATAGAGCGGTCGCCGCGGCGCGCAAGGCGTTTGAGAGCTTTCGCCGCACCAGCGTTTATGAGCGCAGCGCGCTGCTAAATAAGATCGCCGACGTCTTAGAGCAAAACGCCGAGTTCATCGCCACCGTAGAGACTATCGACAACGGCAAACCGATCCGCGAGACGCGCGCGGTCGACGTAGCGTGGTCGATCGAGCATTTCCGCTATTTTGCGGGCGTGATTTTGGGCGAGGAGGGCAGCGCGAATATGCTAAAAGAGCGCTATTTATCCGTCGTTTTGCGCGAGCCGATCGGCGTAGTAGGACAGATCGTGCCGTGGAATTTCCCGTTTTTGATGGCTGCGTGGAAGCTCGCTCCGCTGATTGCTGCGGGCGATACGTGCGTGTTTAAGCCAAGCTCCGAGACCAGCCTTAGCATTTTGGAGTTCATCCGCCTAATCGCGCCGCTACTTCCAAAGGGCGTCATCAACGTAGTAACCGGCAAGGGAAGCAAGGCAGGCGAGTTCGTCCGCACTCACAAAGGGCTCGACAAGCTCGCGTTTACGGGCTCTACCGAGGTCGGCAGAGGCATCGCGTTAGCCGCGGCGCAAAAGATCATCCCTGCTACGCTTGAGCTTGGCGGCAAGAGCGCAAACATCATCTTTGACGATTGCGACTTCGACGTTGCGATCGACGGCGTGCAGCTGGGGATCCTTTTCAACCAAGGCCAGGTCTGCTGCGCGGGAAGCAGGATCTTCGTGCAGGAGGGCATCTACGATAAATTCGTACTGGCGCTCGTAGAGAAATTTAAGCGCATCAAAGTAGGCGATCCGCTCGATCCGAACACCCAGATGGGATGCCAGATCAACAAAAAGCAAGCCGATACAATTTTAGAGTACGTAAAAATCGGCGTAGAGGAGGGCGCTAAGATCGCCGTGGGCGGCAAGCGACATAGCGCGGGAGAGGCTTTCGTCGAGCCTACGCTACTCGTGGACGTGCGCAACGACATGCGCGTGGCGCAGGAGGAGATCTTCGGCCCTGTGGGCGTCGTGATTAAATTTAAAGATCAAGACGAGCTCGTCCGCATGGCAAACGACAGCCTCTACGGACTAGGCGGCGCGGTATTTACGCGCGACATCGCAAAGGCACTCACGGTCGCACGCCTGCTTGAGACGGGTCGCGTGTGGGTCAATACCTACAACCAGATCCACGCCGGCGCGCCGTTTGGCGGCTACAAAGAATCGGGCATCGGTCGCGAGACGCACAAGATGATCCTGGAGCACTACACCCAGACCAAAAACATCTACATCGACACGATCTCCAAACCGAGCGGCTTTTACGAGCAGTAAGGCTTAGCGCGGTATCTCGGGCTACGTTTCGGGCGGTTTGCGCCGCCCGAAATTTTTACTCAAATTTATTAATTCAAATTTTAGAATTTTAAATTGAGTACCGAGTGAAATTGCATGAACTCGTGCTATGTCGTTGCAGATCTTAAAGTAGATCGCTCGTATACAGACCGAACAAAGATGAGAGCTCAAATTTAACGTCTTTGTCACTCAACAATTTATTATTCGGCACTACAATAATGCCTGATTTAAACCTATACAATATATACTTTTTAAATTTGAATCCGTTGAGTGCTAAGAAAATGAAATGATGTAGCATGGTGATTAAAAAGAATATTGGACTTACCAAATACCCAACCATTCTCTTTCTCCTATTTTTTATATCTTTGATCCATATATTTACGTCTTGCTCATTGTATGGTATCAACGCCCAAGTTACCGATACAAGATCATCTTTTTGCAAAATTTCGGTTTTAAATTTCATATGTTCGTCTATATGGTCGAATGAAATTTTATCATCATAAAATTTTGTAAAAAACTTATTGTAAAATTCTTGATAGGCTATTTTTATCTCCCAAAAAATACTAAATAAAATTCCGAAAATCCCTAGCGTTAATGACGCCCTTCTCATCATTTCTTTATGCGGATCCAGCTCCGGCGTTAAATTTAGCAAGACAAAAGACAAGAATATAAGCACGCACATGATTTTATTTGATATAGTAAGCCTAAAAAAGTAGTCGTTTTCTATGATTATCGGCTCTTTGTAGCAATCTCTCATGAAATTTCCCATTTTTAAAAAATATTTAATCCATTTTATCGCCGTTATGCTTACGAAGCATTTAAAATTTAGCCACGCTTTTACGGCACTATCTTGCCAGCCTGCGCTAAATTTTAAAATTTCAAACTCGCCGCTTTAAAGAGCCGTCATCTGCGCGAGTGCGCGCAGACGGGTGCATGCAAGCTGTTTTATCGCGGGCCTTCGTCCGCATCAAGTCATACCGAGAGCCATGTCCAAGCCTCAAAGCTCATACGATTGCCGATTTCGCTATCGAGCCGTACGCAAGCCCGCGCCCAAACTCGCGCGGCTTACGAACGTCGCTCGGTAAAATTTAAAATTTCATCCGGGCCGGCTCGCCGCTCTACGCAGACGCAGGCTCCGCCGCCGCGGAATTTAAACTTTGTTTTGCTATAATCGGACTAAAATTTCGGAGGCCATCTATGAAAATTTTACCTTACGTCGCGCTCGGCTTATTTCTTGCTGCCTGCGCGCAGGTCCCGCCGCCCGCCGAAAACACCCATGCCGCAAACGATGCTATCGTAAAGGACGTCGCAAATTCTACCGGTGCAGACAATGCCGTCAAAAATCCCGCCGCGTCAGAGATTTCCACGCCAAAAAACATAGCCTCCACGAATGTCTCCGCTAAAAATTCCACTGCGTCTTCTATGCGCGAAATTTGGAGATTGCTAGAAAATGCCGATCGGGCGCTGCTTGCTAAAGAGATCTCTCGCGCCGAAGAGCTTGCCGCACGTGCGCAGGAGCTTAGCGAGCTAAAGCACATCGAAGTAGGGCGGATTTTTAGCAGATTTGTCCGTGCGCGGATCGCCCTGCAGCGCGGCGATACCGACGCCGCGATCTCGCTGGCGACGGACGCGAGCTCTATGCGAAGCGGGGTAGCGGAGATATATGCCGATGCCGTAAATTACGAGAGCGCTTATACATTCGGGCGCATCTACGAGGCTAGCGGCGATCGTAAGGGCGCCGTGCGCGAGTATGGGCGGGCGCTGTTTATTTGGACTATGTTTTTACAGAGCGATCCAGCGCGTGCGGAGGAGATTTTCGCCCGACTGCAAACGCTCACCCCCGATCCCTACGAGGCCGAAGGCAGAGCTAGCGGCGCGTGCGAGTATCTGCGCGCTAAAGCTAGCTCTGCTTTTGATGAGCCGGCGCCCGAGCCCAAACGTCGCGCACTGCGGGATTTGGCCGCATGGGAGGCGCACTGCTTGCATCTGCGTCCGTTTATAGATGACGGATCGGACGAGCGTGCGCGTAGGGCTTCGCTCGCGCGGGATTACGCGCAGCTGCATGCGGGGCTGGGCGAGCGTGCCGCCGCGCTAGAGCAACTGCTTACCGCAGCGGAGCTCTCGGATGCGACGGAGCCCGATACGGGCGGGCTTTATCTACAGATCGCGCGACAATTTTTGGCGATTTACAAAGAGGCGGGCGCGAGTAAAATTTCTGCGAGCTATGCGCAGAAAAATTTAGCCGCGGCGCAGGATTACGCGGACAGATCGGTAAAGCTCTACGAGGGCATGCGCGGCACCGCCTACGAGCACTCGGGCTACGACGGACACGAGATTTTAGGTGAGATCGCGATGATACGCGGCGATCCGTCTGCGGCGCTGGGGCACTTCGCGGCGATGAGAGACGATGCGGCGGCACTTTTGGCATATCAGCAGCTACCGGTTTACAAAGAGGCGCTAGTCCATGCGCTAGAGCTGCTCGCACAGTGCTATGATGCGCTAAAAGATAGCGAGAACAAAGCGGCGGTTCTGCGCGAGCTTAGGAAGCTAAAGAAAGGCTAGCGGATTACCGGGCGGCGGCGTTTCGTGAAATTTTACCGCTGCGCTGCGATGAAATTCGGCTCGGGCGTTGCGCGGTTTGAGTGCCTAGGGCGCGACAGAATTTTATGTCGTTTGAGGGCGGTGCGGGCTTGCGGCGGATTAAGACCATATGGCGGCTCGCGCTTTTGAAGCCCCATTTTGAAAGCAAAATTTATACCCGCGCCGTAGATTTGAAGCGGCATCCGTGCCTGCGCGGCGTTTACCTTGCATCGCATCGTCTTTACAATTGCGGTCATTAAAAGCCGCAATTTCACTGGCATATGAAGCTTTGCGGGCGCTTTTGAGTGCGCGTTATGAACGCAGTTTGGTGCCGCGGCGGCAAGCTAGAGCTAGGCTTTGGGGGCGCTTGTGCGTAAGTCAGGCACCGTTTGCAGGCCCGTAATCTCGGCTGCGATATGGTTTTTAGCGGCGCGTTTGCAGACGGATTGCCGTAGAGGAATTTCGCGGCGATACGCGGCTGCGGTGATTTAAAAGGAGTGAGCGTGGATCAAGAGCGGTATATTTTTGAGAAATTTAGATCGAAGTTTAGCGGCGATGATTGCGCCGTGATCGGCGAGCGAGCGTATTGCAAGGACCTTTTCGTCGAGGGCGTGCACTTTCGTCGCGGCTGGCTGAGCCTGCGCGAGATCGGCGCAAAGGCGATGCTCGTAAACATCTCGGACATGATCGCGACGAATGCGCGCGCCAAGTACGCTCTGCTGGGGCTTGCACTGCCGCGCGAGATCGGCACGCGCGAGATCGACGAGCTGTGCGCGGGCGTGAGCGAAACGGCGCGCGAGTGGGGCATACGGATCATCGGCGGCGACACGATCGGCTCGGATCGCATCGCGCTTAGCGTGAGCCTGATCGGCAAGTGCAAGCGCCCAGTGTTTCGCAGCGGCGCGCGCGTGGGCGATCTCATCGCGCATACGGGCGAGTTAGGCGGCGTCGGGCGCGATCTGGCGGTGCTTTTAAGAGATGAAATTTCTCCCGCTAGCTCGGATACACAAAACTGGGACGATAAAATTTCGTCGGCGCAAGGCCCAAGCGATGAGGTGCGAAGCCCTGGCGATAAAATTTCACCTGCGCGCGCCGAGCTACAGAGCCTGGACGCCGAAACTTCGGCGCAAAATTTTGCAGCGCAAGAGGTCGGCTGCTTAAATGGTTTGAGCGGCTCTGACGCTTCTAGCGACTTCGGCGGCAGAATTTCTGTGCCGAGCCCTGATGATGGAAATTCTGCGCGAAATTCAGATGCTGCCGCTTTACACAGCGCCTCGCAGAGCTTTGCAGCACAAAATTCAGATACTCGCGCTTCGCATGACGGCTTACAGGGTTCCACGGCGAAAAACCGGGACGCGGAATTTGCTGCGCGAAATTCTGCTGAGAATTTTATAGTGCAGAATTCGGACGCTAGAAATTTTACAGAAAATTTTACAGCGCCTGCTACTAAATTTGGCGAGAGTAGAGCTGCGGCAGAGCCTGCCGCGAAAGCTAGCGAGCAAAATTTTATCGCGCCATTTGCTGCGAAATGCGGCGGAGAAAATTTCACCGAAGCGCCTGCCATGAAGCTCGCCGCAGAAAATTCTGCGAGGCTTACCACAGAAAATTCTGCCGAGCAATCTATCCCAAAACCCGTCGCGGAAAATTCCGCTACGCCGCTTGACATGAAATTTGCCGAGGGTATTTCCGCACAGACTGCCGTAAAATTTGACGAGGAAAAATCTACATGCGAAATTCGCGATGCGCTTGCGGCGGGAAATTTTGATTCAGATGCCGAGCGTGCGAAATCAGCGGCGGGAAATTCTAGTGCAGAGACTTCGTGCGTGGATTTTGAGCGTGGAAATTCTACCGCGGCGGGCGAGGACGCGCAAGATTTGCGGCAAAATTTCATGGCAAATCTTCCCGCGCAAGGCTCAGCTGAGCGAAGCCGCGCGTCTGAAATTTTAAAATGCGAGAACGCGGCGGCTGAGGTGCTGGCGCTAAAAGACGATATGTCCGAAAGCCTCGCGCCCGCAAATTCCATACCTGAAAAAGAGCCGTTCGTAAAGCTCGCGCCAAGAAATCCTGCGTTTGAAAATTCCGTGCCTCAGACTGGCGCATTTGCAAATTCCGCGCTTCAAAACGATGGCTCCGCGACAAACCCTGCGTTTAAAAACGGCGCGTCCGTAAGCCCTGCATCGGAGAGCCTTACGCTGCGAGATGATCTATTCGCAAGCTCCGCTATAGAAAATTTTGCGCCGAAAAGCCCCATAGCCTCCGTGCTTCAAAATTTTACGTGCGAAACCTCCGCAATTCAAAATGCTGCGCAGCAAGAGGGTATGTCTGCGAACCTCGAGCTGCAAAACTCTGCTTTACGAAATTCCGAGCCGCAAAATTTTATGTCGCAAAATTCTACGGCGCAAAGCCTCGCATGCGAAAATTCCGTGTCTCAAAGCCCCGCATACGAAGGCTCCGTGTTTGAACTGCGCGAGGATCTGCGCGCAAAAATTTCAAAAAATTCGCGCTTCGTCAGGCCCGTCTTGCGCGATAAGTTTTTTTACAAGGCGGCGAAGTTCATCAGCGCGGCGATGGACATTAGCGACGGGCTCGCGCAGGATCTGCCCCGACTGCTCGAGGCTAGCGGCGTAGGGGCGCGCTGGATCGCCCGTCCTAGCGAGGCTGCGATGCAAAGCGGCGAGGAGTATGAGATTTTGTTTAGCTTCGCGCCGAAATTTTTGCCCAAAATCTACGCAATTGCCGCTAAGGCGGGCGTCGCGATCAATATCATCGCCGAGGTTTGCCCGCGCACGCCGCAAAGCTCTATGGAATTTCGCGGCAGCTCACACCACTTCGAGCCTTGAAATTTGCCGCGACCGCTTTAAATTTTAAGGCGCGGGGTTTGAATTTTAGTCCGAAACGACGCGTCTGGCGAATAAATTTTACTTAGCGAGCGGGGCTGCGGTGATTTGAAATCGGACGCTTTTGGCTCATGACCGCGCCCCGCCGAACTAGGTAAATTTCATAGCCAAAGCGGGCAGTGCCCTGGGCCTTGCGGTTAAATTTTATAAATCCGCGCAGACGGCGTACATCGCGGTTCCGTCGTTTGCCACGGCGTAGAGGCGCCCGCCGCTAGCGAGCATGATCTGGTCCGAGCCGAATTGAAACTCGCCGAATTCTATCTGCCTTGCGACCGAGCCGTCGTCAGCGCTAATCAAAACGGGCTTATTACGGCGATCCGCGAGTAAAATTTTATCATCAAACCACGCAAAATGCTCGGTGCCGCCGGTGTCAAGCTTAAAGATTATCTCGCCGCTTGCCGCGTCTACGGCGTAGAGGTGCCCGCCCTTGCCCGCGGTGCCGAAATACAGCGTCTCGCGACCCCGCCGCTTGTCTTGCGCGTCAAAATGCGACGTCGCTGCGCCGCGCAGGTAAACGGGCGTATATAGATACGCGCCTAGCTTCAGCCGCCAAAGAATTTTGCCTTTTGCGACCGCTTTTTTGCAGGGCTGCTTGCCGCCGTTTGAAATTTTATCTTTCGCCTCGCTCGTCTCATTACGCGGATCGCTTTTGCTTTCTTTACAAACAGCCGCTGCACCGCTATTTTCGGAGGAATTATTTAAATTCTCGCCCGCCGTGCCGTTTAAATTTGACCCGCCTTGCGAGGCTCTGCACTCCATCATAAAGGGCGAACTCATCCGCACGCAAAAGCCGTCAAACTCGTAGGTTCGCGCATCGTTGTAGATCTGCTTCACGGGCGTAGGAGCGTCGCCAAGCTCGCTCATTTCGCCATCTTGTATTTTGATGAGCTTTGCGGGCGAATCGACGAAGCCCTCGTAGTATCTCGTATTTAGCACGAAGTGGCCGTCCTGCGGGTAACACAGCGCGGAGGCGGCAGAGAAAATTTCGCGCTGTTCGTAGGCGAGCGCCGATCTTTTGTGCTCGCTAAAATCGCGCGAAAACGTATCTAGCAGCACGTAGCCGGGCGTTAGCTTCGCGGCGATGTTTTGTTCGCTAGGGGCTGCAAAGGCAAAATGGACGAAGGCTATCCGCTCGCATATAGGTGCCCGCCCTTATCCGCAGTGCCGTGTCCGCGAAACTCCACGCCCTGCATCGTAAGAGGATATGATTTTAGCATTTGCAGCTCCTTAAAATTTGAAGCGATTATAGCTTAAATTTGGGCGCGAATTTCATGAGTTTCGCGCACGTTAAAATTTTACGGCGCACGGCGTGGAATTTCAAATTTTGCGGAGCCGCGGAATTTGGAATTTGAAATTTTGCCCCTTCACGTAGCCTACACGCAAGCTCGCTATCATACCGTTACAAAATTTACAAAGGAGCCGTATGAGGGAGATCGTAAAAAAATTTGTCGCAGGCGACGCGGATATTATATTCGCCAGACTTTCCGTTATCATCGTGCTTGCCGTGATGGGCAACTACAAGTGGTTTGAGTTCGAGGTGGAGGCTTTAAAGCCGCTTTTTTCGCAGACGTGGCTTTCGTTTTTGCCGTCAGCGCTCGGGGACGCCGGCGCGAGCTATTTTTTGGGCGTGGTGGAGACCGTGGGCTATCTCTCGCTTATCGCGGGCTTTTTCAAGCCGAAGGCGGGCATCGTGGGCGATCTCATCGTGATCGTCATGGCGCTGACTACGCTCAGCCTACTGCCGCAGCTGGGCAAGATCGACGGCTTTATCTTTAAAGACCTTTTCTTGCTAGGCCTTGGCTTGGTGCTGCTAAAATACGACCTGGCGCGCCTTTGTCGCGGAGAAAAAAGCTGCGATTGAGCCATCAAAACATATTGGCGTCGGTTCCGACGCAACACTAAATGATCGCGCACGGCGAGCTTGAGGCGTTTTGATTTAAAGCCTGCTTTAGCTGGTTGCGTGCTTGAGCTTGCTTACTTGCGCGGCGCCGTTTAAAATACGACCTCGCGCTAAAATTTTAGACGCGCGGTTGAAATTTTAAAATTTCGGCGCAGTTTGAGTGAGATTAAAATTTTTGCGGTGCGTTAAATTTGGCTCGGCAAAACAGGCGGCGCGAGGTTAATTTATGCAGTAAAACACTGCGCGATACGGGCGCATCGTATTTAAAGACGCGGCGTGAGCAAGCTATGCAGCCCCGGAAGCGAGCTGCCTTTTGACGTAGATA
>ERZ773090.703-NODE-703-length-14478-cov-7.31956_pt1 | contig 14478 bp, 11 predicted proteins | sample MGYA00580579_ERZ773090 | MGnify/ENA primary metagenome ERZ773090 (study PRJEB29015, sample SAMEA2738014) | human oral metagenome | biome: human oral; feature: human-associated habitat; material: dental | place: China | collected 2132 ... | reverse complement strand
AAAAGATATAGAAAAATGTTCTAAAATGATATTTAGTATAGCTGAGGTATTTCTTGTAATGGAAAATGTTGATTTTAATAGTGATAGATTTTCATTTAAAACATTAGATGAAGTAAAAAAAATGTATAGAAGTGATGATATGAAAGAACATCTTGAATTTATAAAAAAGAGTATTAAAAAAATTATATATTAATATAGATTACTAGGAGGAACAATGAAAAAAATATTAACAGTATTTCTTTTAATGACAAATATTATATTAGCCAGAGATTTAACTTTGGAACAAGCAATAGATTTATCATTAAGTAATAGTAAAGAAATGAAAATATCTGAAAAGAATTTAGATATCTCAAAATTAAATGTAAATAAAGCTATTAAAAATGCTTTACCTTCTGTAACCTATGCAGGTACTTACACAGTTGGAGAGCATGAAAGACAAATATTAACTCAAAGTGAAAGAGATAGGGTTAATAAAAAAAGAGGATATACACAAAATTTAAAATTAACTCAACCTCTTTTTACAGGTGGAGTAGTAACAGCAGGAATTAAAGGTGCAAAAGCCTATGAAAATATAGCAAGCTATTCATATTTACAAAGTAAAATTAAAAATAGACTTGATACAATAAAAATATTTTCTGATATTATAAATGCTCAAAGAAATTTAGAAGCTCTTAAATATTCAGAAGGAATTTTATTAAAAAGATATCAAAAACAAGAAGAACAATTAAAATTAAGACTCATAACTAAAACTGATGTTCTTCAAACAGAATATTCAATAGAAGATATAAGGGCTCAAATGATTAATATAAAAAATGTTATAGATACTAATATGGAAAAATTATATATAAGAACAGGAATTAGTAAATCTGAATCTCTAAATTTACTTCCTTTTGATATCCCTAATAATTTTTCTGAAAAAATAAACTTAAATAGTGATTTAAAACAAGCTATAAATGAAAGTTTATCAGCTAAGCTTGCAGAAGAACAGGTAAAAGTCGCCTCAGCTACTAGAATGGCAGCTGTTGGAGATTTACTACCTAAAGTTAATGCTTTTGCTTCTTATGGAACTGGTGAAAGAACTACATTTGAAAGAAGTTATAAAGATGGAGAATGGACAGGTGGAATTGAAGTATCTTGGAAAGTATTTTCTTTTGGAAGTGATTTAGATAATTATAGAGTAGCAAAATTGCAAGAAGAACAAGAAGAATTAAAAGAAACTTCAACAAAAGAAAATATAGAAATAAATGTAAGAAGTGCTTATCTCAATGTATTGAGTTTAGAAAAACAAATAGCTTCACAATCTAAGGCTTTGGAAGCTGCAAAAGTTAATTTTGAACTTAATCAAGAAAAATATGATGCTGGACTTATATCAACAGTTGACTATTTAGATTTTGAAAATACTTATAGACGAGCTAGAATAGCATATAATAAAGTTTTACTTGATTATTACTATGCTTTTGAAACATATAGATCACTATTAATATAGGAAGAAAGGGAAAATTTATGAAAAAGTTACTAACAATATTTCTTGCAGCTAGTTTATTATTAGTTGCTTGTGGAAAAGATAAAGAAGAAAAAAAAGAAACTACTAAACAAGAAGCAACAGTTACTGATGAACAAAAATCAGTAAAAAGTGTTGAAGTTGCAGAAGTAAAAACTAGGGAAATGTCAAAACTTTTTGATTCAAGTGCTGTATGGGAGCCATTAGCAAAAGTTGATTTTTCAACTGATAAAGGTGGAACAGTAAAGAAAATTTTTAAAAAGAATGGTGAATTTGTAAAAAAGGGAGAAGTTATTGTAAAGTTATCAGATGCACAAACAGAAGCTGATTTTTTACAAGCTAAGGCAAATTATCAATCAGCTACTTCAAATTATAATATAGCAAGAAATAACTATCAAAAGTTTAAAACACTTTACGATAAACAATTAATTTCATATTTGGAATTTTCAAATTATGAAGCAACATTTACTAGTGCACAAGGAAATTTAGAAGTAGCCAAAGCAGCATATATGAATGCACAAGATAGTTATGGTAAACTTATAGCAAGAGCAGAAATTAGCGGAGTTGTTGGAAATTTATTTATAAAAGAGGGAAATGATATTGCTGCAAAAGAAACTTTATTTACTATTTTAAATGATAGTCAAATGCAATCTTATGTTGGAATTGCTCCTGAAGCTATATCAAAAGTAAAAATTGGTGATAGTATAAAAGTAAGAATTGATGCTCTTGGGAAAGATTATACAGCAAAGATTACTGAATTAAACCCTATTGCTGATAATACAACAAAGAATTTTAAAGTAAAACTAACTCTTGATAATCCAGATAAAGAAATAAAGGATGGTATGTTTGGTAATGTTGTAATCCCTGTTGGTCAATCTTCTGTTTTAAGTATAGAAGATGAAGCCATTGTTACAAGAGATTTAGTTAATTATGTATTTAAGTATGAAAATGGAAAAGTAAGACAGATTGAGGTCAAAGTTGGAGCAACAAATTTACCTTATACCGAAATCTCTTCACCTGAAATAAAAGAAGGAGATAAAATAGTTGTAAAAGGATTATTTGGACTTCAAGACAATGATAATGTTAAAATTAAAAATGAGGTGAATAAATAATGTCGTTAGCAGGAATTTCAATTCGTAGACCAGTTGCGACAACTATGGTAATGGTATCATTTATTTTCATTGGACTTTTAGCAATGTTTTCAATGAAAAAAGAATTGATACCAGATATAAATATTCCAGTTGTAACAATTTCTACAACTTGGAATGGAGCTGTTGCAGAAGATGTTGAAACACAGGTTACAAAAAAGATAAAAGATAGTCTTTCTAATGTTGAAGCTATTGATAAAATACAAACTGTATCTTCTTATGGTAGTTCATCAGTGGTTGTAAACTTTGATTTTGGAGTGAATACCAATGATAAAGTTACACAAATTCAAAGAGAAGTTTCAAAAATAGCTAATGATTTACCTAAGGATGCTAATACTCCAATAGTTAGAAAAGTAGATGCTGCCACTGGAAGTATGACAGCAATAATTGCTTTTAACTCTGATAATAAGACTGCACTTAACACTTTCATAAAAGAGAAATTAAAACCAAGACTTGAAAGTTTAGCAGGTATAGGAGAAGTTACTATTGCTGGTAACCCAGAAAAACAGTTACAAATTCAAGTTGATAGTGATAAATTATCTGCTTATAATTTATCACCTATGGAGCTATATAGTATTATAAGAACAGCAGTTACAACTTATCCTATTGGTAAGTTATCAACTGGAAATAAAGATATGATTATTAGATTTATGGGAGAACTTGACTATATAGATCAATATGAAAATATCTTAATCAACTCAAATGGTAACACATTGAGATTAAAAGATGTTGCTAATGTTGTACTAACAACAGAGGATCCAGATAGATTAGGATATCTTAAAGGCAAAGATTCCATAGTTGTACTTTTATCAAAATCATCTGATGGTGACACAATAGGTTTAAATAGTGCTGCATTTAAAGTTATAGAAGAAATGAAACCATATATGCCAGCAGGTACTGAATATAGTATAGAACTTGATAATTCAGAAAATATAAACAGCTCAATTTCAAATGTTACAAGTTCAGCTATACAAGGACTTATACTTGCAACTATTATATTGTTTGCTTTCTTAAAAAGTTTTAGAACAACTATACTTATCTCATTAGCACTTCCAGTTGCAATAATATTTACTTTTGCATTTTTATCAATGAGAGGTACAACTCTTAACTTGATTTCACTTATGGGATTGTCAATAGGTGTTGGTATGCTTACAGATAACTCAGTTGTTGTTGTGGATAATATTTATAGACATATCACAGAGTTAAATTCTCCTGTTTTAGAAGCTGCCGAAAATGGAACAGAAGAAGTAACATTTTCAGTTATAGCTTCTGCATTGACTACAATGGTAGTTTTTATACCTATATTATTTATTCCAGGGCTTGCTAGAGAATTTTTTAGAGATATGTCCTATGCAATTATATTTTCAAACTTAGCAGCAATAATAGTGGCAATAACTATGATACCAATGTTGGCTAGTAGATTTTTAAATAGAAAATCTATGAAAACTGAAGATGGAAGATTGTTTAAAAAAGTAAAAGCAAGATATTTAAAGATTATTCATTGGGCTTATACACATAAAGGAAAAACAGTTTTTATTATGGTATTTCTATTTTTCTTTAGTATCTTTGTAGGACCAAAACTATTAAAATTTGAATTTATGCCTAAACAAGACGAAGGAAAATATTCATTGATGGCTGAATTACAAAATGGTACAGATATAGAAAAAGCAAAAAGAATTGCAAGAGAATTGGAAAATATTGTAAAAAATGAACCTCATACGAAAAGTTATTTAATGCTTGTAAGTACATCTAATATTTCTATAAATGCAGATGTTGGAAAAAAAGGTACAAGAAAAGAAAGTGTATTTAGTATTATGGATGATGTCAGAAAACAAGCTAAGAATGTATTGGATGCAAGAATATCACTATCTAACCAATTTTCAGGTGGAAGATCTACAAAAGATGTTGAATTTTTAATACAGGGTATGAACCAAGATGAAATTAAACAATTTGGTAAACAAATTCTTAAAAAATTACAAAATTATGATGGAATTGTTGACTTGTCCTCAACACTTGATCCTGGAATTATAGAATTAAGAATAAATATTGATAGAGATAAAATAACAAGCTATGGTATTAATCCTACTGTTGTTGCTCAAACATTGAGTTATTATATGTTAGGAGGAGATAAAGCTAATACTGCAACTTTAAAAACTGATAGTGAAGAAATAGATGTATTAATAAGATTGCCTAAGGATAAGAGAAATGATGTAAATATTTTACAATCTTTAAATATTAAGGTTGGAGATAATAAATTTGTAAAATTATCTGATGTTGCGACTATACAATATGCAGAGGGAACTTCTAAAATAAATAAGAAAAATGGTATATATACTGTTACTATTTCTGCCAACGATGGTGGAGTTGGACTAGGTGCTATACAACAAAAAATGATAGAAGAATTTAATAGTTTAAATCCTCCATCATCTATTTCATATAGTTGGGGTGGACAAACTGAGAATATGCAAAAGACTATGAGTCAATTATCATTTGCATTGTCTATTTCTATTTTCTTAATTTATGCACTGCTTGCTTCACAATTTGAAAGTTTTATAATGCCAATTATAATAATAGGTTCTATTCCATTAGCATTAATTGGAGTTATTTGGGGACTTGTAGTTACAGGGCAATCAATAGATATAATGGTTATGATAGGAGTAATTCTTCTAGCAGGAGTTGTTGTTAATAATGCCATTGTACTTATAGATTTTATTAAAACAATGCGAATAAGAGGACATGATAAAGAATATTCTGTTATGTATTCTTGTGAAACAAGATTAAGACCTATACTTATGACAACAATGACAACTGTATTTGGTATGATGCCTATGGCATTAGGTTTAGGTGAGGGTTCAGAATTTTATAGAGGAATGGCTATCACAGTAATATTTGGATTATCGTTCTCAACAATTCTAACATTGGTGTTGATTCCAGTTTTATACTCTGTGGTTGATGATTTTACTACAAAATTAATAACTAAAATTAAAAATATTTCAAATAAATCTAAAAAGAAAGGAGTTAATAATGGATAAAATAAAAAATATGAATGATACAGAAAGTAAAAATTTAAAATTTATAATATTACATATTAATGATACTCAAGTTAGATTATTAGAAAAATTTTTTGAAAAGATAGGAATTTATTACTACACTATTGAAAATGATGTTAAAAGGGCAATAGACAAAACAATAAAACATCAACAAACAAAAGTTTGGCCTGGTTCAGATGCCTTAGTAACATTCCCATTAGGAGATGCAAAAGTAGATGAATTTTTAATAAAATTAAAAACTTTTAGAATGATTTTACCTAAGGGGCTTGTATTATCAGTTGCAATTATTCCATTAGAAAAACTTATCAAAAGTGTATATGAAGAAGATATACCTATTGATGATGAATTAATGGAAGAACTACAAAACGATAAAGATTATAACATTTAATTATTAAAGGGGTAAAATAATGAATAGAATTATAACAATTGGACGTGAATTTGGCAGTGGTGGAAGAACAATAGCTAAAATGGTAGGTGAAAAACTTGGAATTAAAGTATATGATAATGAATTACTTACAAAGATTGCCAAAGAAAGTGGACTTGCTCAATCTTATGTTGCAGAAAGATCTGAAAATTTAACTTTGAGTGATTTAATTGGAAGAAGTCTTTCTGGATTTGGAACTTATAATCAAGTATTAGTTGAAGATAATCTATGGAAAATGCAAAGTGAAGTCATTTTAGATTTGGCTAAGAAAGAAACTTGTATTATTGTTGGAAGATGTGCAGATTATATTTTAAAAGATAAAGAAAATTGTTTAAAAGTTTTCATATATGCCAGTTTAGAAGAAAGAATTAATCGTATTGTTTCTGTTTATGGAGAAAGTAATGTTGCTCCTGAAAAGCGTTTAAAAGATAAAGATAAACGTCGTAGTTTATTTTACAACTATTTTACAGATATGAAATGGGGTAATCCTCATAATTATGATATTTGTTTAAATAGTGGAATACTTGGATTTGAAAAATGTGTTGATATAATTAGCTCTTTATATTAATAAAAAGGCTATTGCAAGTTTCAATATTGAAATGTAAATAAAAAATAAGTGAAATTACATTCCAAATTTTAGGATAAAAATTAAATAGAATGAGCCGAGCAAATCTCGCTGTGTTTGAACGAAGAGAGTTTAGCGAATTTGCAGCGAATTCTTAATTTTTATCCGTTAAGAAATTTGGCTAGTAATGAACTATTTTTTATTTCATTCATAAGTTTGCAATAGCCTTCTTTTAATTTATTTTAAATTTTTTAATAATTCAACCAAATATTTATAATATTTTTCAACAGAAGCTATCTCCATTTTTTCCTTTGGCGTATGAACATCATAGATATTAGGTCCTATTGAAATCATATCCAAATCTGGATAATGCATAGAAATTGCTCCACATTCAAGTCCTGCATGGATAACAGCTACTTGCATTTTTTCATTAAATAAATCTTGATATGTTTTAACAGCAGTATCTCTTAAACGAGATATAGGTTTAAATCTCCATTCTGGGTATCCCCCACTAACTTTGTAACTAGCATTGTACTTTTTGGCAACAGTAGTTATTTTTTCTTCTAAGCTATCTAAAACACTAGGTTCAGAACTTCTTAAAGATATTATAACAGTAATTTTATTATCTATAACTTTAACAATAGCTAAATTATCTGAACTTTCAACTATATCAGGATATTCTTTTAGCCAAGTATTTACTCCTGTTGGTAAATCCTTTAAAAGTCCTAAGACTTTTTCAAATAAATTCTCAGAATAAATTTCTATATATTTATTTTCTAAATCAGAAATTTCAAAAGTGATATTAGGATCTTGTCCTATATATTTATTTTTAAAACTTTCAAAAATTTCTTTACATTTAACAATAAAATTTTGAGAAGAAGATTTATCAATAGCTATATCAAAATAACATTCTCTTGGAATTGCATTATCTTTTGAGCCACCTTTAATATCATATAATTTTATATCAAAATTCTTTTTAATTTCTGATATAACTTCACTCATAACCTTGTTAGCATTTAATCTATTTTTATGAATTTCAGATCCTGAATGTCCTCCAAATAAATTTTTGACTTCCAATCTATAAAAATTTGAATTAGTACTATCAAATTTTTCTTTTTCCTCATTGAAGGTGATAGATACTTCTTTACCACCAGCACTGCCCACAGTAACCCAGCCTTCTTCTTCTGAATCAATATTAATTAACATCTTTCCAGTTAAAATATTTTCTTCAAGTTCCATAGCTCCTCTCATTGTTGTTTCCTCTTCAACAGTAACAAGTAATTCAATTTCTGGATGTTCTATATTTTTATCTTCAAGAATAGCAAGTCCCATAGCAACTGCTATTCCATTGTCTGCTCCAAGAGTTGTTTTATTTGCTCTTAAATATTTTCCATCAATAATTAAATCAAGTCCCTCTGTTTTAAAATTATGATTAGAGTCAAGCTCTTTTTCACATACCATATCCATATGTCCTTGAAGTATTACCCCATCTGAATTTTCATATCCCTTAGTTGCAGGTTTTTTAATAACAATATTATTAATTTTATCTTGATAAACCTTCAATCCTAACTTTTTAGCAGTATCTACTAAAAAATTACTCACAGCTTGTTCATTTGCTGATTCTCTTGGAATTTTAGATAATTCTTCAAAATAATAAAATACTCTTTCTGGTTTTAAATTTTCTAATTTTCTTGACATTTTCTCACTCCTCACTAAAAATTTATATTATAGTTTATTATAACATATTTAGAATAAAAAAATTATAAGGAGTCTTAAATTTATAAATTAAATAATAAATCATAATAACTTGGTATAGGCCAAGCATCAGTAGCAATCTTTTCTTCTAATTTATCCACTTTTTCTCTAAGTTTTTCTAATGTTGGTTTTACCTCGTTTGCATAAAATCTAGCTCTTTGATACAAATCTTCAATCTTTATAGCACTAGCCAAATTTTCTTCCAATTTATCAGTATATATTAACATATGATTTTTTAGCAAAATTATTTCTTTTAAAATGTCTATATCATACTTGAATAAATCTTCATCTGGGAAAATTTTTCTTGAACGATGTATAGACTTTGAAAGATTAGAAATGTATTTTATTACAAATGGATAAACTTGATTTCTTACAATTTTAATTCCAGTTGAAACTTCAAGATTACATTGTTTATTATATCTTTCTACATAGACATGAAATCTTGAAAGTGATTCACTTCTTGAAAGTACAGAATTTCTTTCAAATAATTGTATAATATCTTCCTCTATCAATGCAGGTAAACCTTCAACTGTATCTTTCAAATTAGGAAGTCCTCTTTTCTTAGCTTCATCTACCCATTTTTGTTCATAACCATTTCCATTAAATATAATTCTCTTGTGTTTATTATATCTATCTTTTACAAGGGCTATAACAACTTCTTTAACAGATTTATTTTTTAATTCTTTTTCTAAGTATTCACTATATTCTTTTAATATATCAGCAACTATTGTATTTAAAACAAATATAGGTGTTGCTGGTGAGGCACTAGAACCTGGCATTCTAAACTCAAACTTATTTCCAGTAAAAGCCATAGGAGAAGTTCTATTTCTATCAGAAATATCCTTAGGAATTCTTGAAATATTTTTATCTATTGTTATTTCATTTAATTGTGAATTTGAATTATTATTAAAATTTGCACTTTCAATATTTTCTAAAATATCTTCTAATTGTTCTCCTAAAAAAATAGATATAATTGCTGGTGGGGCTTCATGTCCTCCTAATCTATAATCATTTCCAGAAGTAGCAGTTGTTGCTCTAAGTGCTGAAGCATACCTATCCACACCTTCTATCACAGCAAGTAAATAAACTAAAAAACTTAAATTATTTTCTGTAAGTGTTTCTGGGTCATATAGATTTACTCCTTTATCGGTAGATAATGACCAATTACAATGTTTCCCTGAACCATTTACACCTTGAAATGGTTTTTCATGTAAAAGTGCTACCATATTATGTCTATTAGCAACCTTTTTAATCATATCCATAGTAATTTGATTTTGATCAACAGAAACATTTGCAGTACTGAACATCAATGCAATTTCAAATTGATTTGGAGCAACTTCATTATGTTTTGTCTTTGACATAACTCCAACTTTCCAAAGCTCATTGTCAAGTTCAGCCATAAAATTTTCTATTCTTTCTTTTATCATTCCATAATAATGATCATTCATTTGTTGCCCTTTTGGTGGTAAACAACCAAAAACTGTTTTACCAGACAAAACTAAATCTTGTCTTTTATAGAAAAATTTTTTATCAACTAAAAAGTATTCTTGTTCCACACCAAGAGTTACATTTATATTTTCAGTTTCATTATCTCCTAATAATTTTTGAATTTTTAAAGCCTGTTCTTTTAAAGAATTTATAGAACGAAGTAAAGGAACTTTTTTATCCAAAGCCTCACCATTATATGCTATAAAAGCTGTTGGAATATATAATGTTTTACAGCCTTCCTCACCCTTTAAAAACATAGGTGAACTTATATCCCAAGCAGTGTAACCTCTTGCCTCAAAAGTTGATCTTAACCCTCCATTTGGAAATGATGAAGTATCAGATTCTCCCTTCATTAAATCCTTTCCTGAAAATTTTGCCATATTTGTTCCATCTGAATTGATAGATATAAAAGATTCATGTTTTTCAGCTGTAAGGTCTGTAAGAGGCTGAAACCAATGGGTATAGTGGGTAGCTCCTTTTTCCAAAGCCCACATTTTTATAGCATTTGCTATTATATCTGCAATTTCAAGTGTAAGCTCTGCTTTTCCATTTTTGATTTCTAAAAATTTCTTAACCACATAATCTGGAACTCTGTTCTTTAAATTTTTTTCTGAAAAACAGTTAGTACCAAAGTTGTCTAATAAATTATTCATGTTTTTGTCTCCTTTAATTTATAGAAATTTAAAAAAATTTTTTCTGTAATTATACATCAAATATATGGTAATTGCAAATACTATTTTTTAACTATATTTAATATTTATTTTACTCAAAAATAAAAAGGGATGTTGAAAAAATTAAAATCTTTTTACAGCAATCCCTAACTATTATTATTTATTTTTAGATATTTTTTAAGTATAAAATAAAATCTTTTTCACTAGGTTTAAAATTTGAATTTAAAAACATTGTAGAAGAAAAAAAATTATCTTTTCTTACTAAGCCAGTTAAAACTGTACCTTTCTTTTCTTTTACTTTGTTTTCAGCAAATTTAAGTAATTCTTTGCCTATACCCTTATTTCTATGCTCTTCCACAACTGCAATTAAATCTATCCATGCTCCATCATAATGTAAATTAGACATATATAAAATTCCTAAATATGCAACTGGAATATTCTGTAAATACTTGACAAATAATTGATATTGTTTATTCTTTTTTATTCTTTTACATAACTCATCTATATCAGAATCTATATCTTTAAAAGATTTGCTATCTATGTAAATTATGTCTTCCATCATTTTTTGTGAACCATCAAATTCTTTTATCATATAACACCTCTTTACTTTTTACTAATCAGTTATTATTAATGTAATAATAAATCAAAAGCACTTTTGACAAGAATTAATCCCATAACAGTATTAAAAGGAGTTGTTGCAAATTGAATACAACAACTCTTTTATATTATATAGCTCTATAAAAAGCAACTCCATCTATAAACTCATAATCTGCCTTACCAATAGCTCTTAAATGTTCTAAATTAGCCAGTGCTTCTCCTGTTGCAAACCACTTTTGATTATTGGGAAATTCTTCAAAATTTTTAGCTCTGTAATCCCAATGCATTTTTGTAGCAATCTGTGCAGCAGTAAATTTTTCTCCTTCTTTTAATAAGCCATACACTTCTGCATTTCTATCTGCATAATGTTTTTTTAGCTCATCTATTCTAAGTTTAGGATTTTCAATTATTCCTCTATGTGCTGCATAAATTATATTTACATCCATATTGTAAACTTTATCTAAATTTTTAAGATAAGTTCCTAAAATATCTTCATATTTAAACTCCCAAAAACTTATATTAGGTGTTATCTTATTTAAGATATGATCCCCTGAGAATAAAATTTTATGTTCTTTATCATATATTCCAACTTGCCCAGGAGTATGACCACTTAAATCAACAACTTCAAAATGATAATTTCCAAAATCTATTTTATCTCCATCTTTAACTATTGTTGTATCAAGTCTCCCTTTCACACAATAGACAAGTCCAGGGTGAGTTTCAAAAAATTTAAAATCTGGTTTCATTCCCATAACTTTTAATGTAGGAACAAATCTATCAGCATACAGTTCATGTTTCATTTGATTTATATAATCAGTATCTATTTGACTACAATAGACTTTTCCTTGATATTTACTTTTAAATTTTAAAGCTAGTCCTGAATGGTCAGCATGTAAATGAGTTAAAAACATATCTGTTTTTCCAACTTTTGCTCCTAATTCATCTAAGGCATCAAAAAATACTTTTTCACTTTCTTCATGGTCAAAACCACTATCTATAACTAAGATATTTTCACCATTTTTAATAAAATAGCAATTCAATGCTCTCAATGGATTTTTAGGTAAAGGTACTTCTACTAAATATATATTTTTTGCAATTTCATCTAACATTACAATACTCCTTATCATTTAATAATTTAGTTATATTATATAATAAAATATCTTTTTTAGATATTTATTTTTAGAAAATTAAAAATTGTTGTAAATTAATTATTTATTTTATTAACTTACAACAACTTTATTATTTTTTACAGGCTTTTATATTCTCCATCCCAAACTATTTTTCTATAATACATATCTTTTTTTATTCTTAAAGTAAAAAACTAAATTTAATATAATTGCAAAGAAAGTTGCTACTGGTGCTGCAAGTCCAATCTTAGTTAGACTGGCATTTTCCTGTATACTCATATAATAAGCAAAGGGAAGCCTTACTAAAATTGTTTGTATAAAACCTTGTATCATAACCCAGATTGTATTTTCATGCCCATTAAAATATCCAATAAAACTAAATAAAATTGCAGTTAAAATTGTTTCAGGTGCAAATCCTAATAAATATTCATAGCCTTTTTGAATTACAGAATTATCTTCTGTGAAAATACCAATTAAGGAAGCTCCTTGGAAATAAATTAGTAAAAATACAATAGTTCCAATTATCCCTCCAAATTTCATTCCAGTTGTCATAACTTCAACTGCTCTCTTTTCTTTTTTTGCTCCTACATTTTGTGAAACAATAGAAGTCATTGATTGCATTAATGCAGATGGAACTAACATAACAAAATTTACTACTTTACAAGCAACACCATATCCAGAAGAAGCCTCTAATCCAAGACGATTAACAAAGGCACAAAGAGCAAGAAAAGACATTTGTGTTAAAAATTCTTGAAGAGCTAATGGAGTTCCAATTATCATAAATCTTTTTACTTCTCTATTTAAATAAAAGTCTTTCTTTTTAATAGTAAATGGTAAGCTCTTTTTCTTCATAATAATAAGAGAAATTACTACACTCACTGCTTGTGCTATTACAGTAGCAAATGCTGCTCCTACTACATTCCAATTAAATATTGCAACAAAAATGAAATCTCCAACAATATTTACAACACAAGCTATTGCAACAAAAATTAATGGACTTTTAGAATCACCTAATCCACGAAAAATAGCACTAATAACATTATAAGCAACAATAAAAAATATTCCTGCCCCACAAATCTGTACATAAAGTATTGTAAGCTCCAAAGCCTCTTTTGGTGCTTGCATTAGTATTGAAATTGGTCTGGCAAAAATTATCATAATTATACATAAAACAACTGATATAGCTGTAAATAAGATTGTTGCTCCTCCAATTATTTTACCAATTTTCTTAGGCTTCTTTTCTCCAAGGTATCTACTAATTAAAACTGTAACTCCCATTGCAAATGATGTGATAATAAAGGTTACAAAATTTAGTATTTGAGAACCTGTTGAAACTCCTGATAAGCCTGCTGTTGTTCCAAATCTTCCTACAATTAAAAGGTCTACTGCTCCATACATCGCTTGTAATATTAAAGAACCTAAAATAGGAATCATAAAACTTATAAGTTTTTTAATAATACTCCCCTCTGTAAAATTAATTTCTTTATTTGACATTTTTACTCCTCTTCTAACATTTATTAATTAAATTAATTTTCTGGTTTTTTATAATTTTAGATATTTCTAAAATTGTTTCAATTGTTATAAGAATTTTTTCTTCTGAAACTTCTTTTAAAATCTTTGAAAGCTCTTTTTGATAGATTTTCACAAAAATTGTGTATAATTCTTTACCCTTTTCAGTTAAAGATAAATTTACAACCCTTGCATCATTTTCAGATATTATTTTTTGAAGATAGCCTTTTTTCTCCATTTCCTTCACAGTCCTTGTAATTCCAGAAAGTGGTAAATTTCTATCTTTGCTAACATCACTTACTCTTACAAACTCTTTTTTTAATGAAAGTGTATACACTGAATCCAATATATGTATGTAAGAGATATTTACTCCTTCTGGAAGTGGTGGTAAATAATCCAAAATTCTTCCAGCTTCATAAAAACTATCTAACATTCTTTTTACATTTTCTATTTTCATATTTATTTTACTCCTCATTAATAAATATAGTTAATTAACATTGTTAATTATATATAAAGATATTTATTTTGTCAATAAAAAAATGCAACTCAGTTAAAAGTTGCATTTTTATCTTAAAATTTTATAATTTAATTAAACTAATTCAATTATAGCCATTTCTGCTGAGTCACCTTTTCTAACAGATGT
>ERZ773090.701-NODE-701-length-14503-cov-3.16189_pt1 | contig 14503 bp, 11 predicted proteins | sample MGYA00580579_ERZ773090 | MGnify/ENA primary metagenome ERZ773090 (study PRJEB29015, sample SAMEA2738014) | human oral metagenome | biome: human oral; feature: human-associated habitat; material: dental | place: China | collected 2132 ... | reverse complement strand
GCGGCAACCGGATGGGTCCCCGATGCGGCAGTTCTAGAAGAACCAACCGCGGAGGGCATCCACAAGGACGGCGACGGCCCGGATCAGGCGAGCGATGGAGTTAATGATCTCGCTCACCTTCCGGGCCGTTCCCCTGTCCCTGCGGACCTTGGCGTGACGTCCCTTGGGCTTGGTCACGGCCCTCACCTCCTCCCTGGCTCCTCACCTCCCCGGCAAGGACAGCGGGTGATCCGGGGGGAGGTGCCGGAGAAGGCCCGCCGAGCCTATGGCATGGGCTGCGGGGGCATCGACACGATCCCGACGCAGCGGCGGGGGTCATCGGCGTGGGCGCGGATGGTGTCGGGAGGGAGGCCGAGGCGGTGGGCGACGTCCGCGACGGAGAGGCAGTGGACGGTCACGAGCGGTGGAGGCGGTCGCGACGGACCCAGCCATGGTACTGATCAAAAAGTCGACCCAGCAGGCCCAGGCGACTACGACGAACCGGAGGTCGACCCGGGGCGTGGCCCAGGTCATGGCGATGGCGCGGGTTCTCATGAGAAATCGAACCCCGTTGCAGGTTCGGCGAGTAGATGACACGAGGTCGTTTATCGCTTGGCAGCGAGTCGGGCGGGCGGACGCGGCGCGCCCGGAGGCGGAGCGATCCGGGGATAGCGTCCACCCGAAGCGGCCTGCCGAGGAGCGCGCTCGTCGCCCGGGGCCACCGACCCGGCCGCGCGCGCCGGTGCCGGGTCCCACCCCTTGTCAACGACACGTCGCTGGACAAGGATCGCGCCCCCGAGGATGGCCGCGCCGAGAACGGCCAGCAGTACGGCGCCGAGCACCGGCCCGCTCTTCGCCACGTTGCCGATGAGAAGCCCGAACCAGCCGAAGTCGGCGTCCCCGAAGGTCGTGTTGGCGGATCCGAAGTTGCCGAGCACCTGCATGAGCAGTGCGGGGAGGAAGGTGATCAGCAGGCCGTTCGCGAAGCCCCCGGCGACGGCGCCTCGGCGCCCACCGGTCGCGTTCCCGAACACGCCTGCGGCACCGCCGGTGAAGAAGTGCGGCACGAGGCCCGGCAGGATGACGGCAAGCCCGAATGCGGGGCCGAGCCAGGCGGCGAGCACGAACAACCCGATGAGCCCGGCGGCGAAGGACGAGATGAAGCCGACGAGGACCGCGTTCTGCGCGTACGGGAAGACAATGGGCGCATCCAGTGCGGGGATCGCGCCCGGCACCACCTTCGCGGCGATCCCCTGGAACGCCGGGACGAGCTCGCCGAGAATCGTGCGGACTCCGAATAGGATCACCGCCACCGCGATTCCGAAGCCGAGTCCCTGGGTCACCGACTGCATGAGGTAGTCGCCGATATCGGTGGCGCCGCCGAACGCGGTGAAGGCCGTGTCCTGTCCGACCCGGACGAGGTAGACCACCGCGACGACCAGGTACATCAGGACCATCGACAGCGCCGTGGCGACCATCGAGTCGCGGAGGAACCGGAGCCCCTCGGGAACCTTGATCTCCTCGGTGGACCGGCTCCGTCCCTTCGGGTCGACCATGCGCCCGACGGCGCCGGCGGCGATGTACCCCACTGTGCCGAAGTGGCCGATGGCGATCGTGCTGTCGCCGGTGAGCTTCTTCATCCACGGATGCGCGATCGCGGGCAGGGAGACCATGAGGATTCCGAGTAGGACCGCCCCGAGCCCGATGACGAGCCACGTGCTCATGCCCGCCGAGGCCATGACGATGGTGATCATCGTCGCCATGAACAGGATGTGGTGCCCGGTCAGGAAGACATAGTGCAGAGGCGTGATACGCGCGAAGACGAGGGCCACGATGAAGCCGATGATCATCAGCCACGACACCTGCGCGCCGTACTCCTGCTGCGCGATGCCGACGATCGCCTCATTCGTCGGCACGACGCCCTGCGCGCCGAGCGCGCCCTGGAGCATCGCACCGAGCGGGTCCAAAGATGCGGTGACGAGCGTCGCGCCCGCGCTGACGAGAAGGAACCCGAGTGTCGCCTTCAGGGCGCCGCCGATCACGGCCCCGATGCTCTTGCGCAGCGAGATGAGGCCGATAGCGGTGATAATGCCGATGAGATACGCCGGGACGCTGAGGATCTCGTTGACGAGGAAGCGAGCAATTGCGTAGATGGCGTCCATGTGCTGACTCTCCTGTGGGGGTGTCGATCGTCGAGGGGAGGGCGGGTGGTCTAGACCGCGTACCAGCGTCGGAGGGCCTCGTCGATCTCCTGCTTCGAGGTGAAGTCGCCGATGACGTGGACGGGCGTTCCGAGGTCGCCCAGCGAGTCGGCGATCGCGCCCGACGTGAGCACGAGGTCGACGTCCTTCGCCTTGCCCTTGGCGGAGATCGTGTCGGTCGCCTCAACGGAGAAATAGGGCGCCCACCCCCATGAGCCGAGCACCTGCTCGAGGGTGTTCTTGAGGAAGATGCTCGTGCCGACGCCGTTGCCGCACACTGTCAGGATCCGGCCCTTGGAGGGGACGGTATCCTCCGTGATGGGCATCGCTGATGCCCGCTCCGCGGCCGGCGTGTCCGAAACCGCCGCGGGCTCCGGCTGCACGGCGGAAGCGCCGACTGCGCCCGAGAGCACGTCGATGATCTCGGCGGGCGTGCCGGCCGTGTCGAGACGGGCGCGCCGGTCGGGATCGGCGAGAATCCCCGCGAGTGCCGCCAGTGCATCCTGGTGCTGGTCGGAGTCGGCGGCCGCGAGAGCCATCACGATCGTCACGGGGTCGTTGTCGCCCGCACCGAACTCGACCGGGGCGGCGAGGCGCGCGAAGGAGAGCCCGGTACGGTGGACGGAATCGTCGGGGCGCGCGTGGGGGAGGGCGAAGCCCGGGGTGAGGACGATGTACGGACCATGGGTTTCGACGGTCGCGATCATGGCGTCGGTGTATTCCGGGGCGGTGACGCCCGCGTCGACCAGCAGCGCGCCGGCGGCTCGGACTGCCGCGCGCCAGTCGTCGGCCACGACTCCCAGGGACACGGCGTCGATCGAGATCAGCGACTCGAGATCGGTCATGGGACCCTCCTTGGCTCCAAACACCTCAGCGACGTAGCTGGAACCAGTGTTCCATTCGGCGTAATCTTCGGTCAAGTCTCCGAACGAGGCTCATCGGGGTGCCCGACGGCGGGGCCCGGCGCCTCATCCGGAGAACGGCCTGCGGGAGTCGCGGACCGTGGTGGGCACGGGGGCGCGGGCCGCCCGGTGCGGGTCAGGTCGTGCCGAGCAAGTCTTCCGCGCGGTTGCGGTGGTGGGGAGCGCGACCCGCGCAGCCGCCGTTGTGCACATGATTCACGGTGAGTCCAATGCCGCCAAGACCGTGCTCCTTCAGTTCCAGAACGCGCTCAGGGAGCAAGGACTGGACAACGATGCGGGCATCACCGCGCTCGGCTCCTCCGCTCGCGCGGACCGGAAACCTCGATTCACTCGTATCCTCTCGTTTCACGCAGGTCGCTCGAGATTCGCGGGTTGGAGCTAAAAGCCCGCCTCACGCCGTCTCCCGGCGATGCCGGTGCGATCCGGTCAAACTTTGAGACGCTTGACGTCGCGCAGGAAGGCGGGCCGGTAGACGATCTCACGCATCATCGATGAGCGCCATAGCCCCATCCTTACCCTCTTGTGAGTCTTTTTGTACTCCGAGTGGGAGGTTCTTGATGACGTGAAGGGCCTACGCCGCCCGCCGCCGCACGGGCTCCGCGCCATGCGGTCCGCCCGTCCCGGCGCGTCCGTTCCCGCGCTTGCCCCGCCCGGCGCAGGCCTGCGACCCTTGCCCCATGGCGATCATCCTGGACGGGGTCCTGAGCGAGAAGGCGCTGCGCGCGGCCGCCGGCGACGACGTCTACGAGCGCGGCGAGGGCCGCGTCGAGGCCGTCTGCGTCTGCAGCCTCGCCGCCGGGGGCGCGACCGCGACGGTCGGCGGCGCAATCCCTTGCGACGTGCACCTGTTCTGGCACGACGACGTCGTCGCCGGCGCGTGCACCTGCCCTCGCTTCTCCGACCGCGGCTTCTGCGAGCACATGGTCGCGGTCGGACTGGCCGTTCTCGACGACGTCCGGGACGGCGCCGTCGTCCCCGTCCCGCCGTCCGGGGCCTCCACAGCACCACCCGCCCCGGTCGGCCCCGCGCCCCGGAGCCGCCGGGCGCGCACGACCGCCCCCGACCCGGGCACCGTCAAAGGCCTCGGGGCCGAACTCCTGCGGAGCGCCCGCTCCCTCACCGTCGTCCGGCGCTTCCTCTACCCCGACGAGGCCGCCCGCTACGCGCGCAGCATCGAGAGTTTCCTCGACGGCCTGGAGTCCTTCCCGGCCGACCGCGGGGGACCGGACGGCGCGGCCCCGGCCCTCCTGCACATCGCGACCCGCCTGCGCGCGCAGCTCGAGACCCGCATCGACGATTCGGGCGGAAGGGTCACGCGCACCTGCCAGCGCGCCATCGACCTGTACGCCCGGGCCTGCCGCGAGGGCCGGCCCAACGGCGCCGGGCTCGGCCGCTGGCTCGCGAAGTTCCGGCTCGCCTCACCCGGCTGGCCCGACGTCGCCCTGAACGACTTCCTCCCCGCCCTCGGGGGCAGGGGACTGGCGGCCTACCGCCGCGCCGTCGACGCCGCCGCGGAGCAGGCGGAGGCGCAGGGCGACCGCCCCGGTTTCGAGCTGAGATCCATGCTCCTCGAACTGGCCGACCTCGACGGCGACGTCGACCGCGCCGTCGAAGTGCTCTGCCGGGAGGAGCACCCCCGGTACGCGGCCATTATCGAGCGGCTTGTCGCGGCCGGGCGGCGCGACGAGGCCTTGGCCCGCCTCGATCGGGCCGTCGCCGAGTCGCGGATCGACGCCCCCGGCCCCGACCCGTGGCGGGACACCGGCGCCAACCCCTACTGGGTCCGCCCCGGCCGCGCCCTCGACCTCTACCTGGAGGCCGGGCGGAGCGGGGACGCCCTCGACCTCGCCCGCGATCTGTTCCACTCCAACCCCAGACCGACGACCCTCGACTTCCTCCTGGCCACCGCCGAACGGCTCGGCCGCCGCGAGGAGGAGCTGGACTCCGTCCTGGCCTGGGTCGACGGCCGGGACTGGCGCACCGGGGACACGCCCATCGCCCTCGCCCTGCACCTGGGCGACGTCGACCGCGCCTGGGCGGCGGCGGACCGCTGGGGCGTCGATCTCGCCTGGATGAGCCTCGCCGACGTCCAGCCCCAGCCCCGCCCCGACGACGCCATCGAACTGTACCGCCGCGATATCGAAAGGGCCCTCCTCACGACCGGCCGGCCCTCGGCCCGGCGGGCGGCGGCCGGGGCCGTGCGCATGCGCATGATCGCCGCCGCCGCGGATGCGCGCGACGGCGGCGGGCGCGTGGAGGCCTTCACCGCCTGGGTCGGCGGCCTGCGGGAGGCCCACCGCCGCCGCCCGACCGTGGGCCAGGAGTTCGACCGCGAGGGGCTGTAGGTCCTCGGCGGTTCACAGTCTCCCCGCCCGTCAACGGGCCGCTGCTATCATCGGACCGCCCGCGGCGCCCGCAGCGGGCGTGCCGGTCCATCCGTTACAGGGCCGGGACGCCTCAAGACGCCCCTATCCCGACCCGATTAGGAGAGTATTCATGACCAGTGCCCTCCCCCCGAGTTATCGGCCCGGCTCCGGAGATCCCTCAGCGGGCGCCATTCCCGCTGGCGCCCGGCCCGATCAGGTGATCGCACCCGATCCGATCGGGCCGGGGGCGGGCGTCCCGACGATGAGCGCGCCCACGGGCGGCATGCCCACCTACCCGATGATGCCTGTGGGCGAGGTCCACCCTCAGGGCCTCCTGCTCGACGGCGACTACGCAATAATCCTGGAGAAGGTAGTCGGCAAGGTTTATCTCGCCCTGGCGACGCGGGACATGAGCATCAATGGCATCGACGTCCGCAACCAGGAGCCCGTGGTCATCAAGGTCACCGAGCACAATGCGGCGCAGAGCGCCCGGGCCGAGGCCTATGTAATCCAGCACGCCTCCCAGAGCCCCTACCTCCCGAGGTTCGTGGAACTGAGGGAGAAAGACGGCAAGGACTGGCTCGTCACTCGCCACATCTCCGGCACGCCACTGAGCGACCTCATTAGAATGAGCGGGCCCAATGGCATGTATCCCGCGCGGGCCGCCAAACTCGCGATGGACGTGCTGCAGGCGCTCAAGCTCCTCCACGAATCCTCTTCCGCTAGCTTCATCCACCGGGACGTCAAGCCCGACAACATCATCGTCACCGCGGAGACCGATGACCGGGAGCACGCGGTCCTTATCGACCTCGAGACCGCCATAGACCCGACCAGAACCCTTGATGGGAATATAGCGTACACGCTGCCGTGGGCCTCCCCCGAGCACCTGAACACCAGGCTCCTACGGCAGTCGTCGGATATTTTCTCTGTCGGGGTGTGCCTGTACCAGATGGTGACCGGACGGCTGCCCTTCGGCGACCGGGGGGCCATGGAGAACAAGACGATGTCGGATTTCCTGCGCGACCGTCCCGACAACGATCTCGTCAACCGGCTCAACGCCGTCATCCGCAAGTCCCTCAATATTAATCAGAAGGACCGCTACCAGTCGACAGGCGAGATGCTGTCCGCTCTGGAATGGGTTCTGAAGGCAGAGGGCCAGCACAACGGGGGCTGGCCCGGCATTGACCATCCGGGCATTCCTCCTCACTCGGAACCGCCCGTCGACCCCGAGGCGGTGGAGATGGAGGCTTCCTTGAAGGGAATCTGTCACCAGCAGATCACGAAGAGGCGCTCCGAGTCCGTCGCCGAGGAGATCCGCCTGCGCTGTCGCGGCGAGGTCTTCAACGCTTTCAACGCCTCCAGGACCCTCAAGTGCTTCTCCCGATGCGGCGGACGCAAAAGATTCAACGCCTGGCGGCAGAATCAGTTGAACACGATCGCGCCCTTCGACCTCTCCGACGATGAGAAACGCGTGCTCACCGATAACTCCGACCTGATGCCCCTCGCCGTTCGCGCAACCGGCCTGATCCGGAGCACGAGGGCCGACGCCGCGGCGCGGGTCAGGTCCCTGAATGCCCTGCTCCTCGGAGTTTTCTTATTCTCCACGGCAGCCGTCGTCGGCCTTGTTCTCCTCATCATCCTTCTCATCAGCTCGTCCTGAAATTTTTATGACCACTTGTGGAGGTCCGCATGACGCTTGAATGCCCCCTCTGCGCCAGCAGGAGACCGTTCCTGCGCGTTGAAAGATTCAAGAACTCGGATGGCAGCATCGGCGTTCGCGCCTACCAGGACACCGGCGGCGCCGCGGCCTGGAGGGCGAACGGGTTCGAGTCGACCCCCTCCGACGCCGGAGCGCAGGTGGTCGAGGCGTACACGGTCTGCCGCAACGGGCACGTCGCCCTCGACGACCCCAGAGTCGGTGCCGCCCATAAGGTCTGCACCCTGGGATCGGTCGGATCCGGCAAATCCCAGCTCCTCCACCGGCTGCTCCAGCTGGATCCCCCGGTCTGGGGCCAGGCGCCCCAGGACGACCGCGAGCCGGTCGGGATCTTCATCTCCCACAAGCCCCTTCCCTACGGGGCCTCCCCGATCAACAACCCGAATGAGGTCGTCGCCACCGCGGCCGCCAACTCCGAGCCTCTGCGGACCACGCTGCTCAACCTGTTCCGAATGAAGCTTAAGCTCCGGGGCGTGCGCCGGCGGAATCCTCTCACCGGCGAGAGGGAGACCGCTCCTGTCAGCATCCTCGTGGACGAGATCCTCCTCCGATACTTTGAGAGCCAGTACGCGGACGACCCGGAATACGCCCAGGAGCAGGCCGACGATTGGGGCACGAACCTGCGGGCGCCGTATTTGTACCCCATCACCCTTACAAAGGGCGGGGCCTCCGCCACCAAGCACCTGGCCATCGTCGATCTCCCGGGCGAGGCCACCCGGGAGTGGACCACCCCGACGAACAACCCGTACGTGAACTCCGATGACGATCTCAGCCAGTTGGAGGACTCGGCGACCATTCTGGCGATCGTAGATCCCGTTCTGGCGGACTGGTGCTTCAACAGGCTCGACGGCGGCACCCGCAGTCTCGCCCTGCGCCCCATCTCCGACGAGACGGCGACGACGCGCCAGACGATGCGCGCCGAATCCAGCGCCATCACCAGGAAGCTCCTTCAGGACATCAGTCACGAGGTCCGGGACGTCAACAACGCCTCTCTCACCGTCATCGTGATCTCCAAGTGCGACGCGATCCGCTACGCCCTCGAGCACGCCTCGGAGGACGCCCCGTGCGGACAGTACGACATCGGCCGTTGGAACGACCTCATCCCCCGGGAGCAGGCGGGCCTCTTCGTCCGCTCTGCCAAGAACGCGCTGAGTTGGCTGAGCGTCCGGTTGGATGACTCCCAACTGACAGCGAGCGCTCAGGTCAGGGAATTCTGCAACAAGTTCCGCATGGCCCCGGACACGCGAATGCAGGATCACGTGGCCGCCTCCCTCCTGGCGGACATGTCCGACCCCTGGAAGTTCTGGAATCTGGTCATGACGGGGGAGGAGTTCGAGCTCGCGGTGAACATGTTTGAGCTCCCGGGCGGCGCGGTGACGCATACGGTCTCATTGAATGATCCCGGTAATCTCAGGCCCCGCTCCTTCGCCGTCGGATCCGCGGCGTCGTCCTGGAACCGCGGCGTCTCCGGGGAGAGGATCCAGATGCAGGACGTCGCCGCATGCGCACTGGCCAGCGCTCTGCTGGCCACCATCGTCTCCGAGAACACGGTGGCCCAGTTGAACGCGAATGCGCGCCCGACCTATGCGCTGACGGCTGCCCGCTACCGGATCGCCGAGGACGGCGGCGAGCACACCTCCGACGGCGCTCAGGCGGGCTGCTTTCAGGCCCTTCGGCACATCATCTCTCCGGCCCTGGGGGTGTGATCGTGGGAATTGCCATGGGCGAGGACGCGAGAGACGGCTCGACTCACCGGGGTCCCGCCGCGCATCCCCCTGCGGATCCCGGACGGGCGGCAGCCGGGAGACCGGGGGCCCCGAGACCGGCGGCGTCATCGGGCTGGGTCCTCCAGACCGAGCGCGACGCCTCGGAGATCGGCGGCGGCTTCCGGAAGGACGCGTTCCTCTCATCGGATGCCGTGACGCCGGGCGAGCAGCAGGTGATCGACAAGTACCACAGGCACCTGAGACAACTGAGTATGTCCCTGCACGGGCAATCCGACCCGTTACACTCAGTCACCATCTTCTACGACGGCTCCGCATCCCGGTGGGTGGTGGGGCTCTCCGGCTCCGGCAACGCCTACGGTTCCGCCGGCGCCATCCAGATGGCGCTCGCCCCCCAACGCATGACGCTGCGGGAGGTTCTCGCCCGGACCTCACTGGCGCTGTCCTCATCGCCATTTCTGAGCATTGACGCGCTCACGGAGGGCAGTCCTGCACCGTCGCCAGTGCCGTCGGCGGCCGGGCGGGAGCGGGTCGCACGAGCGCTCGGCGCCGCTGTGCGCATGAGTTCGAGCCGCATTCTCGCCCTCGTGGATGTTCCGGATGCGGACCCGATGACAGCCCTACGATGGATGGCGCAGACCGTCCCCGAGAGACTCTGCCAGACCGCCTGGTGGTCGACGGCTCTCCTGCTCAACAATCCCTCGTCCAGTCGCCGCATCATTGCAACGCCGTGGTCGCAGGCTCTCGCGCAGCGGCACCCGAGAGAGAAAGTGCTGATTGACGACAATGTTCGCGCGGCGGCCCCGTCGAACGATGCGGACGAGCAGAGGCTGTTGCACTGGTACACGGACCTGGTGCTCGGCGGCGAAGGCGCCGCGACCCAGAATCGTGCCGAAACGGTCTTCCTGAACACTTGCAACGCGGAGACCGCGCCCCTCCAATGGGACGTTCTCGCACCGGTATGGCTGGAAAGCATCGATCAGGCCAGGCCTCTCAATGATGAAGAGATCGTCCGGGTGATCAATGGCGAGGGCGACGGGTCCCTTCTGCGGCGCTGGACCGATGAGTGCGCCAAGCGCGCACTGGAACTGTGGGAGGACGTTGTTCCCGTACTTATCGGGCACGCGGAACCGGTGGTGTCATCATCGGCGCTTCATGCGCTGGCGGGCTCACAGGCGGGATTCATGCGCTTGTGCCAGTGGCAGGCCGAGGAGATCGGCCGGGTCGCGCTGTCGACCGGCCCGCCCGTTGGCATCGAGACCGGATACGGTGCCGCCCCCGGGGACGCCGCGAGAGCGGGGGCCAGGGGTGTTGAGGCCCCCCGGGCGCTTCTTTCACTGCGGGACAACAGGCCCGCGCTGGTTCGCGAGGTGCTGAAGCGGCTACGGGCCTCCACGAGGGTGCCGCCGGATGCGTGGGCGCCGCAGGCCGAGTCCTGGATCAGGAGTCTGGGTCTCAGACCGCGCGATTTCGACGCCCATCTGCCGTTGACGGCGGACCGGGCGGTGGAGCGCTTCGCCGCCGCGCCGTATGATCTTTCCCCCATCATGACGGCGGTGAGCAATTCGACTTCCCGGGAGGCCGCACTGGACGTGATGCTGCGCGCGTTGCGGGAGGCCCCGTCCGAACAGGGGGCGCTCCTGTCCGCGCTGCACGAGAACCCGCCTCAATACGACCTGAACTGGCGCGTCCTGCTGAACCGGCTCATTCCGAACGACACGCGCCTCGCGGACGTGCCCGGCAGACTCGACGCGCTGAACGAGTCTCTGCCGGACGATTCGGACGAGTTCCGCCACGAGATCGTCGAAGAGCTTCTGGGAAGACGCGGGGCGAAGATGCTGGCGCGGGCCGCGGACGATCAGACCGGCGCGGGGAGGGACGCCGCCATCGCCCTGCTGGCCTTCGCCGTCAATGCGCACTACCGGGCCCCCACCCCCCCCGAGGAGGCGGGATCCGGCGCTGATCGCGTCCTGAACTGGATCCGGTCCCAGGGGAAATGGCTGACGATCGTGATTGCGATCATGGTTGTGGTCGCCATCGTCGTCATCGTCCTTTTCACCCAGACGCTGCTGAACTAAAGGGGGCGTGGGGAATTGGGGTCACAACCGGCCAACAAAGTTTTGATCACCGAATTGCGTGATAAGCTCGTGGAAGCGCGCGCACCTTTTCCATCAACAGGGGAGCTGATTGTTAAGGGCGGAGTGTATATCAGCAGAGACCAAGCGGAGCATATGAGATTAAAAATCGCTCCACTGGTGCGCCGACTCGGCGGCGACGAGGCCCGGGCGGCTCTCGGGGAGGTGCGACAGTTCGCCGCCCTGGGCGAGTGCTTCGTGTACCTTCACTGGGTTTCGCAGGCCGTCGGCGCTCCGAGCGCCACTTTCCGCAATTACGCCGACCACTATCTCACCAGTGCGATCTTCCTTCTCGAGGATCGGGCGGGCGACGGGCCCCGCGGTGCGGCGAAGGGGCGGGTGCAGGTGTGGCAGGCAGATATCGAGTCCTTGCGCTCTCTCCTGAACATGCACCTCGATATACCCGTACACCTCATCACCGAAACGAAGTATCCAGAACCTTCCTCTCCGACTGCGCCTTCCACACCGGAATCATCCATTGAGCCTGCCAGCCAAGACCCCGATGCCGACTCAATTGAGAAGGCGGTTGCTGCACCCGAAGCACTCCCGCCGCCGAAGACGAACGAGGCCGATGAGCTCGGACGATCCGGAGCGGGGCGAGGCCTCCATCGTGCTGGACATCCGCGACTTCGCCACCGCCGCCCAACTGGTGGGCGACGCCCCCGTCGTGCTGAGTATCCGCCTCTGGGGATTGCGATTGGAAAGTACCTCCTCGCACTCATCGGGGCCGTCATTGCGGGCGTCGTCGTGGCTGTCGCGGTGCTCGCCGCCGCGAGAATGAGATCATCGCTGCCTGGATGGTCCAAAGTGAATTTGGAAAACATCTTCTGGACAGGCGTGTGTGGATTCTTAGCCATGCAAGGCCATACCAATCCAGAGGATGGTTTTAAAGTACTCGGCGTCAGGAGATCTGACAGACAGTCCAAAAAGAATCTGTTCCTGACCTGGGCCGCCTCCGTCATCGTGAGCGTCATCGGAGTCATGTGCGTCAGCGCGAAACCCAATTCAATGAAGCTCGTGGACTCGGGCCTCACCGGGCTCGCCACGCTGATGTCCGAGCAGTTCGGAAGGATGGTGTCCGATAGGAGTGCCGCTATCCTGAGCACAACCATCATCTGCGCCGTTGTCGGAGTTGTTCTCGGAGTCGCTATAGGTTTTGCCTTCCGCTTGATCCTGATCCTCTTGTCAAAGGAGTCCCAGGAAGAGCCAGAGGGTCGGCAAATTCGGTTTAGGTGATTGGTTGGGTGATCTTAGCAAAAATTTAACGAGATGACTTCAGGAGTCGATACTTGAATTTCTTCGAGGTGACGAAGGATTCGAATGCTTCGCAGGTGTCCTCGAAGAAGACCCTCTGCCTGTTGCTGATGAAGTTCTTGCCCTCGTTCCAGACTTTCTCTATGGGATTCTTGTCGGGGCTGTAGGGCGGCAGGTTGATGAACTGGACGCGTTCCAGAGGCTTCCCCTTCCCCGTCTGCGCGAGCAATGTGCTCGACTTGCGCCGGCCGGCGTTGTCCCACACCACGACGATCGTCTTGTCCGGGTACTTCAGGGTGAGTTCGGTCAGGGCCTTCACGACGTTGTCGGTGTTGCACCGCTCCAGTCGCATGAGGTCCATCCTCCCGTCTGATTCGTGGAGGAACCCGATGTACTTCTGGGACTGCCGTTCCCGGTCGACCCTGATCTTGGTCTTGGCGCACCTCTTGCACCAGGCCCTGAGAATAACCGCATCGTGCTCGATGCCCACCTCGTCGGCGGACAGCACCATGACATCCTCGCGGCCCTTCTTCTCATTCTCATGCCCATTCTTCTCAACCCCCGCTGTCCTCCGTCCTTCTTCCGTCCGTCCCGCTCCCTCCCCGCGATCCTGGCGATCTCGGCGTCGATCTGCTCCATGCGGGCCTCGATCTCCGCCTCGGGGGCACAGCGCCGGTCCACGCCCACGGGCCTGTGGAAGGACAGCTCAGCCATTCGGAATCGGCGGTGGTAGGAGGACCTGGACCTGTACTCGACGTTGAAATGCTCGTGCATCCAACCGGCCAGGCGGGGAACGTCCCAGAAATCGGCGGGGATGCCCTGCTCCGACGGGGGCCGGGAGAGCGCCTCCCTCGTCTCCTCGGCCTGCTCCCGGGTGAGTTTCGAAGCGTTGTCGTTCCCGGCGTGCCCGGTGCGGATGGATTCCAGTCCGGACTCGTTCCACTGCCTGACCCATCTCCCGATCGTCTCGGTGGATCACCCCGCGAAATCGGCGGCGAATTCCTTGCTCGCACCCATCGACAGCATGATGATCGCCTCGGACTTGAGTCTCATGAGCTTGTGCGGAGCGCCCTTCCTGTGGTCCCGGAGGATGCGCAGCTCGTCATTGGTCAGCTGAATCGCGCCCATACTGTTATTATAACGCGCAACCCGGTTCCATTCCGCCCGGAATGCACACCCCCGGGGACCGTCCGCCTCCGCGGGAGAGGAGAGCCGAATCAACGGAGGTTTATTTTGTTTCGTACTCGCTACAGGTCGATGGCTCGTCGGGGGGTGGGCCATGGCTCAGGGGGTCGGCAAAGTCGGTGGGGGTGGTCTGATGTTCGGGGTTGTCGGCGTGTTGGCGCGGCGCGCTCCCGCGCAGGCCGCCTCAGTCCCGGGCCCGCAGCACCGTGGCGACGCTCGCACCGCGCCCCGCCCACGCCGAGACGACGACGGCCGCGCAGGTGGTGCCGAGCGTCAGCGCCCCGGTGACGCCGAACTCGGCCCAGGGCAGGCGCCCGGGAACGTCGGCCCAGGCGGTGCCCGAGGTCGGCGCGTACAGCGCGGTGCTCAGCGCGCACACCACGATCCCGAGCAGGCAGGCGACGACGGCGTGCAGCACGCCCTCGAGCACCTGCGCGGCGCGCACCTGCATCGTCGGCGCCCCGGCCGCGGCCAGCAGGGCGGCGTCGCGCCGCCTGCGCCCGGCGCTCATGGCGATGACGGCGACCCCGCCGATCCAGGCCGTGGCCAGGGCCGGGCCGAACACCGCCAGGAAGCTGTCCGTGTTGATCCTGCCCACGCCCATGCGCGCGCCGCCCAGCGCGACGGCCACGAGGCCGAAGGCGACCAGGAAGGGCAGGACCGTCGCCGTCGAGCGCCGCGACTCCAGCATCGCGGTGCGGGTGGCGACGAGCCAGGCGGGCCCCGGCACCGGCAGGTGCGCCAGCGCGCGCAGCACGACGGGCACCAGCCAGGCGGTCAGGACGCACACGAGCACGAGCGCGCCCAGCGCCCCCAGCGGGGCGGCCTCGGACGCCTGCTCGCTTCCGGCGCCGCCCCGGTGGATGTTGACGGCGGCGGCGATGACGCCCGCCGCCAGGCCGACCGCCACGGCCAGCCGCCCCAGGACGCCCAGGGTGCAGCCCAGACGTGAGCGGCCGAGCTCCTCGGTGCCGCGCAGCAGGTCGGTCTCGGTGGCGCGGGCGGCGCGGCGGGCGGGG
>ERZ773090.700-NODE-700-length-14528-cov-4.19319_pt1 | contig 14528 bp, 13 predicted proteins | sample MGYA00580579_ERZ773090 | MGnify/ENA primary metagenome ERZ773090 (study PRJEB29015, sample SAMEA2738014) | human oral metagenome | biome: human oral; feature: human-associated habitat; material: dental | place: China | collected 2132 ... | reverse complement strand
TCGGGCAGGAAGCGCTGCCCTCGTCCAAAAATCGGCCCCATCAAAACGAAGCGCTCCCCTTCGCGGCTTTCTGGGTCGAAGCGCTTCGGGGATTGGTGAAGCGTGGCAACGCCGGGGCCGATGCGAACGAAGCGCTTCCCTCTGTTCTAGGTCGGTGGGGCGGGCCGGAATCCATCATGGGCAAATCCGAGTTTCCAGCTCGAAGCGCTTCGGCCTGGGGTCGGTTCAGAACGGAGAAGGGTCAGGGCGGCTGGAGTGGGGAAGCGCTGCCGCCGGGCAAAAAAAAGCCGGGCCGGGCCCGACTTTCAAAATGCTGGGTTCTAGCCGCCGCGCTGGCGCACCGCCTCAAACAGCAGCACCCCGCAGGCCACGGACACGTTCAGGCTTTCCATGGCCGGGTTCAGCGGGATACGGCCGAGCCGGTCGCAGGCCTCGCGTACGCCGTGGCGCAGGCCCTCGCCCTCGTTGCCGAGCACCAGCGCCAGTGGCCCGCGCAAATCCAAATCGTAGATGCTGGCCTCGGCCTCGCCGGCGGCGCCGATGAGGGTGATGCCCTGCTGCTGCATCTGGGCCATTTCTCGGCGCAGGTTGGTAACGGTGAAAATGGGCAGGGTTTCCGTGGCCCCACAGGCCACCTTGCGCACCGTCGGCGTGATTTCGGCGGCCCGATTTTTCGGAATCAGCACCGCCGCCACCCCAGCCGCCGAGGCACTGCGCAGGCAGGCACCGAGATTGTGCGGGTCCTGAATGCTGTCCAGAATCAGCAGCAGCGGCGCCGGCTGGCCGGCGATGGCCTCGGCCCAGCTGGCGGCGACCGTCTCCCGGGGTTGGCAGCGCGCCCCGGCCCCCTGGTGGCGCAGGCCGGGCAAATCCATGTCCAGCTGATGGCCCTCCCGCCGTTCTTCGGCCAGGGCCTGTAGTTCCTGAATTTTGACGTTGCCGCGTTTTTTCGTGTCCAACCACAGTTCCAGCGCCTGGCCCTGTTGCAGGGCCTCGCGCACGGCGTTGATGCCGCCGAGGGCATATTCCTGACTCATTTTCTATTTCTTCCTCTCCGGCGCCGCCGGGATTTTTTGCTTTTCATGGGTTCCGGCTTTGTCCCTTCCAGAGCGGGCACCGGCGCGACGCCGGCCAGCCGGGGCAGGGGCAGCGGCTGACTGCGACGTGCCCCGGTCCGCCGTTTGGCCCGGGCCCGCTGGCGCTGTTCGGCGTTGAGCAGCGGCAGGGGCAAATCGGCGTCGGTGGGCGTGAAGCGCGTCAGACCGGGCGCCCGGGGCTGGAATTCCGCCGCCGGCACGGTTTCGACGGTTTCAGCCGTTTCGACAACGGCTTTCTTCTTCGCTTTCTTCGTCGGAGCTGGGGCTTCTTCGGCTTTGGTTGAAGCGCTTCCCCCGGAACTGGCCGTTTCTACCGAAGCGCTTCCCTCGGCCTCAACGGTTTCAGTGGCCGCCTTTTTCTTGGCTTTCTTGGCCGGAGCCGAAGCAGTTTCCACCTCAACCGAAGCGCTTCCCTTCTTGGCCTTTTTAGCCGGGACTGGGGAATCATCGGTTTTAGCCGAAGCGCTTCCCCCGTCGGTGGCCTTCTTCTTGGCAGCTTTTTCTTTGGCCGGAGCTGAAGCGCTTCCCTCTGAACTGTCCGTCTCAACCGAAGCGCTTCCTTTCTTGGCCTTTTTAGCCGGGACTGGGGAATCGTCGGTTTTGACTGCAGCGCTTCCCTTGGCCTCAACGACTTCAGCCGAAGCGCTTACCTTCTTGGCCTTTTTAGCTGGGGCTGGGACGTCGTCGGCTTTAACCGAAGCGCTTACCTCGATCTCAACGGCTTCAGCCGTCGCCTTTTTCTTGGCTTTCTTGGCCGGAGCCGGAGCAGCTTCAGCTTCTACCGAAGCGCTTACCTCGACCTCAACGGCTTCAGCCGTCGCCTTTTTCTTGGCCTTCTTAGCTGGAGCCGAAGCGCTTCCTTCTGGGATAGCCGTTTCTACCGAAGCGCTTCCCTTCTTGGCCTTCTTAGCTGGAGCTGGGGCTTCTTCAGTTTTGACCGAAGCGCTTCCTTCCGCTTCAACGGTTTCAACGGCCGTTTCCGCAACGGCTTTCTTCTTCGTCTTCTTGGCCGGAGCTGGGGCTTCTTCAGTTTTGACCGAAGCGCTTCCCTTTTGGGCCTTCTTAGCCGGAGCTGGGGTTTCTTCGGTCTCAGCCGAAGCGCTTCCTTTGGTCGAAGCGCTTACCTTGGCCTCAACGGCTTCAGCGGCCGCTTTCTTCTTGGCTTTCTTGGCCGGGGCAGAAGCGCTTCCCTCAGGGCTGGCCATTTCAGCCGTCGCTTTTTTGGCCTTTTTCGTCGGAGCCGAAGCGCTTTCTTCTGGGCTGGCCGTTTCTACCGAAGCGCTTCCTTTTTTAGCCTTTTTAGCTGGAGCTGGGACGTCGTCGGATTTAACCGAAGCGCTTCCCTCGGGACTGGCCGTTTCAGCCACTGCTTTTTTCTTCGTCTTTTTGACCGGCGCCGGAGCGGTTTCCACTTCTACCGAAGCGCTTCCTTTTTTATTGCCCTTTGTCTGGGGCGAAGCGCTTCCTTCGGCGGTCGCTTTTTTCTTCGTAGCCGGGACTGGAGTTTCTTCAGCCTCGGCCGCAGTGCTGCCTTTCTTGGCCTTTTTAGCTGGAACCGGGACATCGTCGGCTTTAGCCGAAGCGCTTCCCTCATTGGCGGCCTTCTTCTTGGCCGCTTTTGCTTTGGCCGGGGTTGAAGCGCTTCCTTCTGCCTCAACGGTTTCAACGGCCGTTTCAGCGGTAGCTTTCTTCTTCGCCTTTTTAACGGGAGCCGGAGTAGCTTCAGTTTCTGGCGAAGCGCTCCCCTTTTTAGTCTTCTTAGCTGGAACCGAAGCGCTTCCCTCGTCGGCGGCCTTCTTCTTCGGCTTCTGGGCCGGCGCCCCCTCGGCCGGGGCCGGGGTCAGCTGCATATCAATGCGGCCGCTGGCGCTGTCGATGTTCAGCACCCGCACCCACACCGGCTGGCCGACCCGGTAAATCTGGCTACCGCTGGCGTTGCCGAGGGTTTCCTTGGCCTCGTCGAAGTGGAAGGGCTCCGGCAGCGAACGGATATGGACGAGGCCGTCGATGAACAAATCGTCCAGCATGATGAACAGGCCGAAGGCCATCACCCGGCTGATTTTGCCCGGGAAGAGCTCGCGGCCGCTGGCGCCGAGATAGTCGCATTTCAGCGCCTTGACCACCTCGCGGCTGACCTCCTCGGCCCGGCGTTCGTTCTCGGAACAGTGCTGGGCAATGGTGGCCAGCTCGCCGTCGCCGTAAACCAGCCGTTCGCCGGCCAGGGCCGCCTGGAGGGCGCGATGCACCACCAAATCCGGATAGCGGCGAATGGGCGAGGTGAAATGGCAATAGTGGCTGAGAGCCAGGCCGAAATGGCCCCGGTTCTCGACGCCGTAGAGGGCCTGGTTCATGGTGAACAGCACCTTGTATTCCCAGGCGCTGTGGTCGGGCAGGGGGGCCAGGGCCGCCAGCAGCCGGGCCACGCATTTGGGCGTCAGCGGCACCTCCAGCTTCACCTTCACCATTCGGGCGATGGCCTCCAGGGCCAGCAGCTGGGCCGGCAGGGGCGGTTCGTGGACGCGGAAGAGGCCGGGCAGCCGGTGCTTTTCCAGATATTTGGCGCTACAGATATTGGCGGCCACCATGCATTCCTCGATGAGCTTGTGGGCCTGCAGCCGGCTTTTGGTGCCGATGGCGACAATCTGGCCGCGCTCGTCGTACTGGAACTGGGCCTCGGGAAAATCAAAGTCCAGGGCGCCGCGCTCGGCCCGCACCGCCAGCAGCCGCGTGTAAACCTCGTGCAGCGTCTCCAGCGATTTCAGCACCGCCGGCGCCAGGGCCGGGGCCGGCTGGCCGTTGAAGAGAAAATCCTCCACCGCCTCGTAGGTGAAGCGTTGGTGGGAATGAATCACCGCCCGGCTGAAGGCGCTGCGGATAATCTTGCCCTCGGGATTAATCGTCATGGTGCAGACCAGGGCGAGCCGGTCCACCTGCGGATTCAGCGAACAGAGGCCATTGGAGAGCTTCTCCGGCAGCATGGGAATGACCTGATTGGGGAAATAGACCGAGGTGGCGCGGTTATAGGCCTCGGCGTCCAGGGCACTGCCCCGGGGCACATAGTGGGCGACGTCGGCGATGGCCACGTGCAGGCGCAGATTGTCGCCGGAGCGCTCGGCACAGACCGCATCGTCGAAGTCGCGGGCATCGGCGCCGTCGATGGTCACGAAGGGGTGGGCGCGCATGTCGCGGCGGCCCAGATAGTCGGCGGGCTGGAGCTCGTCGGCCAGGGCGTCGGCCTCGGCCAGGGCGGCGGCCGGGAAAATGCGCGGCAGATTGTGATTGATGGCGGCGGTGGTGTTGCGGATATGGCCACCGTCGGCGCTGCCCAGCACCTCCAGAATTTCGCCCTCGGCCGGGTCGTCATAGCGGGCATAGCGTTTGATGCGCACGCGCAGCACGGCCCCGGCCCGGACGCCGGCCGGTAGTTTGTCGGGCAGGGCGATGTTCAGGTTCAGGAATTTGCCCTCGCTGAGCAGATAGTTGCCGTCGCGTTCGCAGACCAGCGTTCCGACCAGCTCGCTATGGGCGCGTTGCAGCACCTCCAGGGGGAAGTATTCCTTGCGGCCGTCCTCCTTGAGGTAGTCCAGCCGGGCGCGGATGCGGTCGTCGTGCATCAGGCCGAGGCGCAGCATGGCCGGCGGCGGCAGAAAGCCATCGGCCCCGCCCCCGTCCGGCACGAAGAAGCCGAAGCCATCGGCGTGGGCGATGACCCGGCCGGTTTCGATGATGTCCTGCTGGGGCAGGCCGATATTGCCGTAGCTGAGCCGCTGCAGCTGGCCGTCGCGCAGCATGGCATTGATGCGCTGGGCCAGGGCCCGTTCCTGGCGCTCGGAGAGGCCGAAGGCGCTGATGAATTCGCGCATGCGCTGGGGTCGCTGCCGTTCGCTGATGATGCGCAGAATGAAATTCCGGCTGGGCAGGGCGTCCTTATATTTCTTTTTTTCGTTTTTGTACTCGTCGTCGAGTCGTTTCCAGAGAGCAGGGTCAATCATGCTTTGTCCTAGTTGTTTTGCATCCAGTCCTCCACCAGAACGGTGAGCTGGCTAAAGAGATAGTTGAAGCGGTCGTCGTCCGTTTCCAGACGTAAATCGGCCAGCCCCTCGTAGAAGGCCAGCCGCTCTTCCCGCAGTTGGTTGAGTTTGTCCTCCAGCCGGGCACTTTGCATCAACGGCCGGTCGGGGTCGCTGCCCACCCGCTCAATCTGCTTGGCCACGGACACATCGAGAAAAATCACCAGATACTGGGCACAGAGCAGCCGGCGATTTTCCGGCAGCAGCACGATGCCGCCGCCACAGGAAACGATGGCGTTGCCCGGCCGGGCCAGCACCCGGGCCAGGGCCTCATGCTCCCGGGCGCGGAAGCCGGCCTCGCCCTCGGTTTTGAAGATGGTGGGAATGTCGCTGCCGGTGTCCTGGCAAATCTGCTGGTCGGTGTCAAAAAAGGGCCATTTCAGATGCAGGGCCAGCCGTTTTCCCAGCGAGGTTTTGCCGGCGCCCATGGGGCCAATGAAGAGAATTTTGCGGTGCATAGGAAGTCTCGGAAGTGAGTGGAGCGGGCGAACGGGAATTATAAGGCCTGGCGCCGGGGCACAGGCGGCCGGGCCGGGGAAAAAGGTCGATTTTTCAAAACGAAGCGCTGCGGCCGGGGCCGGGGGAAGCGCTTCGCCATAAAAAAACCGCCCCGGAGGGCGGCGCGGGCGGCGGAACTATTCCGGGCGCATATGGGGGAAGAGCAGCACGTCGCGAATGGAGGGCGCATTGGTCAGCAGCATCAGCAGCCGGTCAATGCCGATGCCCTCGCCGGCGGTGGGCGGCAGGCCATATTCCAGGGCGCGGATATAGTCGGCGTCATAGTGCATGGCCTCGTCGTCGCCGGCCTCCTTGGCCGCCACCTGGGCGCGGAAGCGCTCGGCCTGGTCCTCGGCGTCGTTGAGCTCGGAGAAGCCGTTGGCCATCTCCCGGCCGGCAATGAACAGCTCGAAGCGGTCGCAGAGCTCCGGATTCTGGTCGTTGCGCCGGGCCAGCGGCGAGCTGACCGCCGGGTAGGCGGTGATAAAGGTCGGCTGCAGCAGCTGGCTTTCCACGGCCTCCTCGAAGAGCAGGGTGTGCAGGGCGCCGATGTCCATGTCGGCACTGGCCTTCTGCTGGTAGTCGCGGCGCAGCACCGTGGCCAGGGCCTCCCGGTCGTTGAGAATGGCGTGGTGCTGGGGCGCATGGCGGTGCAGGGCCTCCAGCATGGTGAGCCGGGCGAAGGGCTGGCCGAAGTCCAGGCCGATGTCCTGGCCGTTGAGGCTGTAGGTAAGCGTGCTTTGGCCGAACAGCTGTTGCACCAGGCCGCGCAGCAGCTCCTCGCTGAAGCGCATCAAATCCTCATAGTCGTGGTAGGCCCAATAGAACTCCAGCATGGTGAATTCCGGATTGTGGCGGGTGGACAGGCCCTCATTGCGGAAGGAGCGGTTGATTTCAAAGACACGCTCGAAGCCGCCCACCACCAGCCGTTTCAAATACAGTTCCGGGGCGATGCGCAGGAACAGCGGCATGTCCAGGGCGTTGTGGTGCGTAACGAAGGGCCGGGCCGTGGCGCCGCCGGCGATGGGGTGCATCATCGGCGTTTCCACCTCCATGAAGTCGTGGGCCTCGAAGAAGGAGCGGATATAGCGCAGGGTCCGGCTGCGCAGCTGGAAGACCCGGCGGCTGTCGGCGTTCATAATCAAATCCACATAGCGCTGCCGGTAGCGCATTTCCTGGTCGGCCAGGCCGTAGTAGTCCGAGGGCAGCGGGCGCAGGGCCTTGGTCAGCAGCTCGATGTGCTCGGCGTGCAGGGTTAATTCGCCGGTCTGGGTGCGGAAGAGGAAGCCCCGGGCGCTGACGATGTCGCCCAAATCCCAGGTTTTGAACTGGGGATAGACCTCGGTGCCGACGTCGTCCCGGGCCACGTAGATTTGCAGCCGGGCGCCGCTGCCGTCCTGGATAACGATGAAGGAGGCCTTGCCCATGACCCGTTTCAGCATCATTCGGCCGGCCACGGTGAACTGGCCGGCGGCCTGGAGGGCCTCGTTGTCCTGCTCGCCGTCGAAGCGCTCGTGCAGGCCGGCGGCCTCGGCGGTGGGGCGCACGTGGTTGGGGAAGGCCACCGCCGACTCGGCGCGGATTTTTTGCAGTTTCTGCCGCCGTTCGGCGATGAGTTTGTTGGTATCGGGGGTGATGTCGGTCATGTCAAATCCTTTAAAAGGCCGTTTTGCAGCTGATAGCAGCGGTTCATGCGCCGGGCCAGTTCCAAATCGTGGGTAACCACCACCAGGGCGCTCTGCTGTTCGGCGATGAGCTCCTGCATCAGGCCGAAGGCCTGGAGGGCGTTCTCGTGGTCCAGGTTGCCGGTGGGCTCATCGGCGAGCAGACAGGCGGGCCGATTGACCAGGGCCCGGGCAATGGCCGTGCGCTGCCGTTCGCCGCCGGACAGCTCCGAGGGCAAATGGTCGCAGCGGTGGCCGAGGCCGACCCGCTCCAGCAGGGCCCGGGCCCGGGTGGCCGCGTCGTTGGCCGCCAGGCCGCCGATGCGCAGGGGCATGGCCACGTTCTCCAGGGCCGTGAATTCGGCGAGCAGATGGTGAAACTGGTAGACAAAGCCCATGTGTTCATTGCGCCGGGCGCTCTTCTGGTCGTCGCTGAGGACGCTGAAGGGCCGCCCGCCGAGGCGCACTTCGCCCCGGGTGGGCTGGTCGAGGCCGGCGAGCAGGTGCAGCAGGGTGGACTTGCCCGAACCCGAGGAACCGACGATGGCGACGCTTTCGCCTTCGGCCACCTGCAAATGAATGCCCTTCAGAATGAGTTCCGGCTCCAGGCCCTTGCGCTTGGCCCCGTAGGAAAAATAGAGATTTTCCGCTTCAAGAATCATGGCTTACTCCGCTGACAGCGCCCGGGCGGGCTGGGTACGGGCGGCAATCCGCGCAGCTGATGACGCGCTGGCCTGATAAGGACGAGCGGCCATCCGCGTAGCTGATGACGCCCCCGAGGTTATTTTCAACATGGGCACCTACTCCGCTGACAGGGCCCGGGCGGGCTGGGTACGGGCGGCAATAAGAGCCGGCACGATGGAAAAAATCAGCGTAAAGCCCAGGGTCAGGGCGGCCACGCCCCAGACCACCATCGGGTCAATCTCCGCCGACAGCTTCTCGACGAAATACATGGTTTTGTCGATGCGGACGCCGCTCAGCTTTTCCAGCTGGTCGAGCAGCCAGGGCACGTTATAGGAAATCAGCAGGCCGGTGAGGGTGCCGAGCAGGGTGCCGAAGGCGCCGAAGACCATGCCCTGGGTGATGAAAATCCGCAGAATGCCGCGCCGCTTCAGGCCCATGGTGCGCAGAATGGCGATGTCGCGCCGCTTCTCCGTAACCACCATGTACATGGTGGACAGCAGCGAAAACAGCGCCACCAGAATAATCAGGCTCAGAATGATGAACATGGCGTTCTTCTCCAGCTGCACGGCGTTGAAATAGCTGGCGTTGTCGATGGTCCAGTCGCTGATATAGGAATCGCCGGGCAGTTTCAGGCGCAGCGGCTCGCGAATGGTGGTGGCGTCCAGCGGGTTCTTCAGCATGATTTGCCAGCCGGAATAGCCGTCGGGCAGCTGGAAGAGCAGCGAGGCACTGCGGGCGGAAATAAAGGTATAGCCGCTGTCGAAGTTGTGGTTGCCGCTGTGGAAGCTGCCGATGAGGGTGAAGCGCTTCAGCCGGGGGAAGAGGCCGGCGCCGGTGGTGCTGAACTGGGGCACCACCACGGTGATTTTGTCGCCGATTTGCACGTTGAGCTGGGTCATCAGCGTGTCGCCGATGACGATGGCGAAGTCCTCGCTATCGAGCTTGGCCTTCACCGCCTCGGGCAGCTGGGCAAAGGTGGTGGAGACGGCCCCCTGGCGGCTCGGGTCGACGCCCTGGAGCAGAATGCCCTGGAAGCGGTCGCCGCTGCCCACCAGCCCCTGGCCCTGGACGTAGGGCGCCCAGCCGGTAATCTGCGGGAACTGGCGGAAAATGGGGCTGGGGTCGTAGTCGCGGCGGATAACCTCACTGCCGAAGGGCCGCACGGTCATGTGCGCCGTGAACGACAGCACCCCATTGCGCACCTGGGTCATGACGCCGTTCATCACCGACAGCACCACGATGAGGGCGGCAATGCCGATGGTGATGCCGAGCACCGAGAGAATGGCGTTCAGACCGATGAATTTACTGCCGCGCCGGGCGTGGCTGTAGCGCAGGCCAATGAGGGTGGCGATGTTCATTGCAACAGCGCGTCCAGCTGGCCGGCGGCGTCGAGGGCGTGCAAATCATCACAGCCGCCAACGTGGCGGCCGTCGATGAAAATCTGCGGCACGGTGCTGCGGCCCCCGGCCCGCTCAATCATTTCCGGCCGGCGTTCCGGCTCCTTATTAATGTCGATGACGTGAAAGGCCACGCCCTTCTTCTTCAGCAGCGCCTGGGCGCGCAGGCAATAGGGGCAGGTGGGTTTGATGTAGATGTCGATGGCGGCCATGGTTCCTCCTATTTGTGCCGTTGCAGGGGCAGATTTTCCGCCGTCCAGCCGTTCAGACCGCCGTCCAGCAGGCTGACCCGGTAGCCGGCGCCGAGCAGCTGGGCGACGATGGTTTCCAGTCCGTAGCCGTCGCCGTTGTAGAGCAGCAGGCTTTTATCCTTGGCCACGTGGAAGGTGCCGAGCTGGAAGTGTTCGGCCGGGTGGTTGCTGGCGCCGTTGATGTGGCCCCGGCGGAAATCCTCCTGGCTACGCAGGTCGATGAGGACGCCGCCGTTGTTCACAAAGGGGCCCAGGGCCAGGGGGCTCAGCCGGGGGATACGGTTTTGATAGTTGCGCCATTCCAGCCGGGCCAGCAGGACAAGCACCACGCCGAGCAGCAGGAAAAGAAATAAATTCTGGGAGAAAAATTGTCCGAAGCTCATAATTATTTAAAAATTAACGTAAAGCGGGAAATTATAGGTCAAGAGCCCGCCATTCAGAGGACAAACCATGCGAAAAACTTTCATTCTGCTCGCCCTGGCCCTGGCCCGGGCCGAGGGTGCCGACCCGAACAAATCCAACCCGTGGAGCGCCGTCGCCAGCCCCCGGGGCACGGTCAGCCGTGCCATCGGCAGCTATGCCCACGGCTGCCAGAGCGGCGCCATCTACGTGCCCGAACAGGGGCCCGGCTACGTCAGCATTCGCCGCTGGCGCAATCGCTTCTTCACCCAGCCCGTAACCCGGGCCCTGATTGAGCACGTCGGCGCCAGCGTCGCGCCCCGGCGGCTGCTGGTGGGCGATATGAGCCTGCCCATCGGCGGCCGCATGCCCTTCGGCCACGCCAGCCACCAGAACGGCCTGGACGTGGATTTCTGGTTCAACAGCGTCGGCCCCGAGGAGCTGCCGCCGGCGGACATCGAACCGCCCACCATGGCCGACAAGTACAACGGCCAGCTCTACCGCGAACGCTGGCGCCCGGAATACCGCCAGGCCCTGTGGGCGGCGGCCACCTTCCCGGAGACGGCGCGGCTTTTCGTCAATCCGGTTATCAAGGTCTACCTCTGCGAGAGCGAGAGCGACCGTTCCTGGCTGCATAAGGTGCGCCCCTGGGGCGGCCACGATGCCCATTTCCACGTGCGTTTGAACTGCCCGCCGGATAGTCCCAGCTGTGAGCCCCAGAAGCCCATTCCCCCCGGCGACGGCTGTGATGCGGCCCTTTATAAATGGGTGAACGACCAGGCCGAGGCCCTGCGCAACCCCAAACCGCCGCGCCCACCCCGGCCGGAGCGCCCCAAACCGCTGCACCCCGAGTGCCAGGCTTTGCTGAACGGCCAACCCCTGAACTAAGCCCCACCCCGCCCCGGCGGGGTTTTTTCTCGGCCGCGCGGCGGCCGGGCTGGCAAATTGAAGCGCTTCCCGCCGGCTGAATGCCGAAACCGAAGCGCTTCCTTCGGCAGTTTTCCGGCAGGGGGGCGCTTTCCTTCTTTGGGGCGTTCCAATCCGAAGCGCTTCCTTCGGAAAGTTCTCTGGAGATGAAGCGCTTCCCTTTGGGCCTCGGTCGGGATTCCCTTCCGGCCGCTGGCAAAAACAAATGGGGAAAGCGCTTCAGCTCTGGAATGGCGGCGGCCCGGCCAATGAAAATCTGCCGTTGGCGAAGCGCTTCGCCGGGAAAAACCCGGGAGAAGGAAGCGCTCCCCGGGCGGCCGGGTTCCAAAACCGAAGCGCTTCGTTAAAGCGGGCCCGGGCGGCGGAGCGTGCCCTCCTGGGTCCGGCCGGAAAACCGCCGGCGGTAATACGAGCCCGGGTGGCGGAAGCGCTTCGTTCCAAACGAGCCGGCGGAGTCCCTCTTTCGCGGCTTTCCGGAGGGAAGCGCTTCGGAGCCACCCAGTGGCGTAGCAGTGCAGCGAGCGGCCTCGCCGCGCAGCAACCACTTCCCCTGGGTTGGCCGCCAATTTGCGTTTCCCTGGCTTTTACCGTTTGTGAAACCTATGAAATCTTCAAAATTCTGTATTTTTCGGGCCGGGGGGCAGCGATGGGGCTAGTGGAATGGCTGGTGGAGCTGTTTTTCCGGGTGATTGTTTTCGGCCTTATCCAGGCCTGGCTGGAGCTGATTTTTTTTCTGAGCAATGACCGCTGGCCGCTGGCGCTGGCCCTGCACCTGGCCATCACCACCGGCCTGCTGCTGCTGCTGGGTCTCCGCGATGGCCGGGTTTTAGCGCTGCTGGCGTTAATTAATGGGGTACTGGTGCTGGTGGAACACTGGCGCCGGCGGCGGAAACAACAGCGGCCGGGCCCCGGCTGGGATTTCTGGCGGGACGAGAAATAAAAAAGCGCCCCGCCGGGCGGCAATTTAGAGGCCCACCGCCAGGGTGGCCGTGGCCGGGTCGGGGCTGGTGCCAATCAGGCCCAGTTCCGAACCAAAGCTGGCCAGGGACAGCAGAAAGGCCAGATAGAAAAAGGCAATTTCACCGCACAGTTCCCAGCGGCCCTTACCGTGGCCGGTGGCGGCGGGCAAACGCCGTTCGCGGCCGGTGCTGGCGTGGATAAAGACCGTGCCCAGCAGCCAGCACAGCAGCAGTACCCCGGCCCCGGCCCAGAAACCCCAGCGCTGGGCCGTCGGGGCCAGCCGCTGCGGGCCGAACCAGGGCAGGAGCAGCAGCAGCAGCGCATAGCCCAGACGCACCACCGTGGCCAGTCCCCACCAAATCCACAGCCGCAAAGCCGGGGCCTGGCGCCGGGCATAGTGGCCGGAAAATAGGGCCAGCAGGGCCAGCGCCCCTCCGATAATTTCCATGATTTCTCTCCTTGTCTAAAAACTTGAGGCCAGTAGGGCCAGGGCCAGCAGCACCAGCAGGCCAGCCGTGAGCAGCCGGGGCCAGCGCCGGGGGTGATGGTGATGCGGGGTGCGCCGGCCGAGCAGGGTCAGCAGGCCGATGACCGTCGTCGTGGTGGCCACCCCCAGGGCAATGGCCAGCACCGCCGCCAGCCCCCAGCCGGTCAGTCCCCAGCCGACGGCCAGCAGGAAAATCAGCACGCTGCCGGAACAGGGCCGCAGGCCCATGGCCAGCAGGGCCCCGCCGTGGGAGCAGCAGCCTTCACGCCGACTGCCGAGGCGCAGGGCATAGGCCAGCAGCAGCAGGGCGCCGAGCCGTTGCAGCCAGATTTCCAGCGTTGGCACGTCCAGGGCCCGGAGCAGCAGCGTGAGGCCGCCAACCAGCAGCAGCGCCCCCAGTCCCTGCAGCAGCGCCGCCCCCAGACAGAGGCCCAGCACCGTGGCCGGCGTCGGCGGCCTATCCGGGGACCGGTGGCCCAGGTGGGCGACCAGAATCAATTTGCCGTGGCCGGCGCCGAGGGCGTGGAGCAGACCGTAGCCGTAGGCCAATCCCAGCAGGGTCAGGCCCGGCCCCCAGGCCGCCGCCCCGCCGCTGCGCAGGGCAACCAGCTGCCGTTGCAGCAGTCCGGTGGCCAGGCGCTGGGCCTGTTGCAGCCATTGGGTCAGGGCTGCCAGCCCCGTCCCGGCCAGGCCGCTGGCCAGCAGATAGCCAAGCAATAGCAGCGCCAATGCCCCGATGCACCACTGGCGCCGACTTAGATTTTTCATGATTTCCTCCCTTCGACCTGATTTTCCAAAGGGGCATATTAGCGGCCCGGGCCCGGCGGCGGGGCTTTTGTAGCGGGCGGCGCGTCGCCCGGCACCACAAAATAAACCCCGGCCCTTAGCCGGACTTTAGGGGAAGCGCTTCATTCCCAGGAAAAAAGATAAACCTCTGCCATTTCGGGGTTTAAAGGTCGGGGCGGCACTCCGGCCATTTCCACCGCAGCGCCCCAATCCAACGGGCCAGCGCCGCCGTTTCTAGGGCCGGGCCGGCTAAACCAGGCCAGTGGTGGGGAAGCGCTTCGTTTCGGAGCAAGCCCCGAGGCCGAGCTTCGCTCCGGTGGGGCGTCTGAATCGCAGCGCTTCGGCGGGTGGAAAACGGAAATTTCTGTTCAGGGGGAGCGCTTCGGCCAAGAAAAGAAGCTGGCGCTGTTCTGATTGTGTTTCGAGTGAAGCGCTTCGGGCTGGAAGAAAAGAGAATCTGGCCGCAGCCTTGCCCATTGCAATCGAAGCGCTTCGGTGGAGGGGAGCGCTTCGTTTTAGAAAGCGGGTTGTGGGTGTTTCGTTTAAACCGAAGCGCCTCAGGGCTGAGGAGAGTCGGCGGGTGAAGCGCTTCGGTTGGTTAATAGAGGGCGGGGCGATGGCGGGAAGCGCTTCGTTCGTAGCAAACGCAGCGGCCGGGCTTCGCTCCGGTGGGCCGTCTGAATCGCAGCGCTTTGGCTAGAAAGAGAAGTTGGCGGCGCGCCGGTCATTACGAAGCGCTTCGGTGGAGGGGAGCGCTTCAGTCCGATGAAGAATGGATAAATCCCTGCTGTTGTTGGGAATGGGCTACTCGTTTTAACCGAAGCGCTTTGGCGGGAAGAAAGCGGGAAATCCTCGTTTAGGGGAAGCGCTTCGGGCTGGAAGAAAAGAGAATCCGGCTGCGGCTTTGCCCATTGCAATCGAAGTGATTCGGTGGAGGGGAGCGCTTCGTTCTGAGGAAAAAAAGGAACCCCCGTTAGGAAGGCAGCCCAGAAGGAAGCGCTTCGGAAAGCGGGAAATCCTCGTTTAGGGGAAGCGCTTCAGGCTGGAAGAGAAGAGAACCCAAGCCCGGCCCTAGCCATTGCAATCGAAGCGCTTCGTTCTAACGGGCTGGTCGTTCTAACCAAAGCGCTTCGGTCTGGGGAAAACGGAAAATTCCCGTTCAGGGGAAGCGCTTCATAGCTCTAGGACTCCAAACCGAAGCGCTTCGGTTAGAAAAGATAGCCCGGCTTTCTCATTTCAGAGGAAGCGCTTCGGCGGGAAAGAGAAGCTGGCAGTGGGCCGGCCATTACGAAGCGCTTCGGTTTGGCG
>ERZ773090.699-NODE-699-length-14548-cov-3.83847_pt1 | contig 14548 bp, 15 predicted proteins | sample MGYA00580579_ERZ773090 | MGnify/ENA primary metagenome ERZ773090 (study PRJEB29015, sample SAMEA2738014) | human oral metagenome | biome: human oral; feature: human-associated habitat; material: dental | place: China | collected 2132 ... | reverse complement strand
GTTGAGCTTTACTCAAAATAATTCTATATCCTTATTTAGTTTATAGGTATTTAGCATGGCTTTATCAGAGTTATTAGTTCCACGTATCGTTCAAATAAAAGAAGTTGGCTTAAATACTTCGCGTGTTACTCTAGAGCCACTTGAAAGTGGTTTTGGGGATACTCTAGGGACAGCATTACGTCGAGTGCTCCTTTCTTCCATGGAAGGAGCCGCTGTTACTGAGTGTGAAATTGATGGTGTCCTCCACGAATATTCAGGTATCAATGGCGTCAGTGAAGATGTTATAGATGTAATTCTGAATCTTAAGGGTCTAGCCCTAATTCTTCACGATGTGGATAGCACAGAGATGAATCTTAGTGTTGATAAGGCAGGAGTTATCAAGGCTTCTGATTTTAACGTCCCATCAAATGTGGAAATTTGCAACCCCGAACATGTTATTGCCCATCTGACCCAGGATGTGCCTTTTAATATGAAAGTATTGGTTGAGCGTGGTCGTGGTCATCGTTTAGCCCAGGAAAATGAAAATAAGGAAAGCCGTTCACCTAATACGTTACGTATCAATGCCTCCTTTAGCCCTATTAGAAAAATTTCCTATAAGGTTGAAGCAGCACGGGTAGAGCAGCGTACGAACCTTGACCGCCTTGTTATTGATATTGAATCCAATGGGACCATAAACCCAGAGCAGGCTATCCGTGATGCAGCGACAATTCTTCATGACCAAATGAAGGTATTTGTTAATCTGGAATCAACGGAAATTGAACCTGTCTATGTGGAAGAGGTCTATATTGACCCGGTTCTTCTACGGCCAGTGGATGATTTGGAACTGACCGTTCGCAGTGCCAATTGTCTAAAAGCTGAAAATATTAATAATATTAGTGATTTGGTTCGCCGTACCGAAATGGAGTTGCTAAAAACCCCTAATCTGGGGAAAAAATCCTTAAACGAAATCAAGGAAGTGCTGGCAACACACGGTTTGGAATTAGGTATGGATATTGAAAGTTGGTCTTCGCAGAAGAAGGCTGAAGAACAATAAAACTACCATTAGAAAATTTGGAGTTTATTTATGAGACATAGATTAGCTGGACGTAAACTGAACAGAACAAGTGCCCACCGTAAGGCCATGTTCAAAAATATGTCCGTATCTTTAATTGAACATGAAGTAATTAAAACCACTTTACCCAAAGCCAAAGATTTGCGTCGGGTAATTGAGCCCATTATTACCCATGCCCGTAACAATGATACCGTCGCTGCCCGCCGTCTGGCCTTTGCCCGTCTGCGCGACCGTGATGCGGTGGTAAAACTGTTTGCCACCCTGGCTCCCCGTTACAAAAACCGTAACGGCGGCTACGTGCGCATTCTGAAGTGTGGCTATCGTGCTGGCGACAAGGCGCCCATGGCCTACGTTGAGCTGGTTGACCATCCTAACTACGTGGCTCGCGAAAAATAATTTTCACTTTAAGAGGACTCCCGTCCTCTTATTTTTTATCAACCTTAACCATAAGAGGGAAATTCCCATGAAAATTTTAAAGTTACTATTGAGCAGTGCTCTGCTTCTGTCCGGCTCTGTTTTTGCTGCCATCAACCTGAATACCGCCACTCCAGCTGAACTGGAAAAACTCAATGGCATCGGCGAAGTAAAAGCCAAAGCCATCGTTGAATACCGGGAGAAAAACGGTAATTTCACTAAGGTGGAAGACCTGCTGAAAGTGAACGGCATCGGTGAAGCCACTCTGGAAAAAATCAAAGCTGAGCTGGTGGTAGAAGAAGCCAAAGCGGACGAAGCCAAGGTCGAGGCTAAGACTGGCGAAGCCAGTGCTGATGCTAAGGCCGGTGAAGCTAAAGCCGAAGAGGGCAAAGCCACTGACGCTGCCAAGGATGCCTCTGAACCAGCCAAAGCCGCTGAAGCCAGCAAAAAAGAGGGTGAAAGCAAGCCTGCCGATGGCAAAGCAGCGAAATAAGCGGCCACTAGCACCGCTAAAACCAAAGCGCTTCCCAAGGGAAGCGCTTCTTGTTTTTTGAGAGAAGAAGAAAATTACAGCCGGCTCAGCAACATGGCTTCCAGCTTCTCCTGGTCAAGGGCAAATTTCCGAATGCCTTCGGCCAGTTTTTCCACGGCCATAGGGTCCTGGTTATGCTGCCAGTGGAATTCGGCCTCGGTCAGCGGCGCCGGCCGTTCCTGGCGGGCCACGTTGGCCTGCAATTTCCGGGGAAGCGCTTCGTGGCTATTCTGCAGCTCGGCCAGCAGCGCCGGGGCAATGGTCAGCCGGTCGCAGCCGGCCAGTTCGGTGATTTCCCCTTTATTGCGGAAGCTGGCCCCCATGACGATGGTGCTGTAGCCCAGTGCTTTGTAATAGTTGTAGATTTTGCTCACGGAAATGACCCCCGGGTCTTCGCTAGGGCTGAATTCCTTCTTCTCGCCGTTGACCTTGTACCAGTCGAGGATGCGACCCACAAACGGCGAAATCAGATAAACCCCAGCTTCGGCGCAGGCCCGGGCCTGGGCCTGGGAAAACAGCAGGGTTAGATTGCAATTGATGCCCTCCTTCTCCAGCACCTCGGCGGCCCGGATGCCGGCCCAGGTGGCGGCGATTTTAATCAGAATGCGCTCGTTGCCAATGCCGGCCTCGTTGTAGAGCTTTATCAGCTTGCGCGCCTTGGCAATGGTTTTTTCCCGGTCATAGGAATAGCGGGCGTCCACCTCGGTGGAAACCCGGCCGGGGATAATTTTCAGAATTTCCAGACCAATATTCACCGCCAGCTTGTCCTCGGCATCAATGAGCTGCTGCTGTCTGTCCGTGCTCTGCTGGCGGGCATGGTGAAGCGCTTCGTCAATGAGCGGTGCATACTGGGGCAGGGCCGCCGCACTCAGCACCAGCGATGGATTGGTGGTGGCGTCCTGGGGCTGATATTGTTTGATGGCGTTGATGTCGCCGGTATCGGCCACAACGACGGTCATTTTTTTTAGATTTTCCAGTTGGTTACCCATAGTTTTTCCTTAGTTTTGCCCGTAATAGGCGTTTTTGCCGTGTTTGCGAAGATAGTGCTTATCCAGCAGCGCCGAGGACATCGGCCCCAGCTCGGGATTGAGCAGTAGGCTGAAGAGATTCATATAGGCCACCTCCTCCAGCACCACCGCATTATGAACGGCGTTGTGGGCGTCCGTGCCCCAGACAAAGGGCCCGTGGGACTGCACCAGCACCGCCGGCACCGCGTTGGGGTCCAGGCCGCGCTGGCGGAAGGTTTCGATGATGACCGTGCCGGTGTCCTTCTCGTATTCGCCCTGGATTTCGGCCGGGGTCATGGCCCGGGTACAGGGCACCGGCCCGTAGAAATAGTCGGCCTGGGTGGTGCCGAAGGCGGGCAGGTCGCGGCCGGCCTGGGCCCAGGTGGTGGCATGGCGGGAATGGGTGTGAACAACGCCGCCAATGGCCGGGAAGGCCTTGTAAAGCTCCAGATGGGTGGGCGTATCCGACGAGGGCTTCTTCGCCCCCTCCACCACGCGGCCGCTGGCCAGTTCCACCACCACCATATCGTTGGCGGTCATTACCTCATATTCCACACCGGAGGGTTTGATGACCATAAGGCCCCGTTCCCGGTCGATGGCACTGACATTACCCCAGGTGAAGCTAACCAGACCATAGCGGGGCAGGTCGAGATTGGCCGCCAGCACCTCTTCTTTCAGTCGTTCAAGCATTAGATAAACTCCGCTTCTTTCATTCTTGCTTCAATCCAGCGGCGGGCCGAAACGATTTCCGCCACCGGTTCCTCGGCCTTTTCCGTCCACATTTCGATGAGGAATTGGCCGCGATAGTTCAGCGCCTTCAGCGTGCGGAAGACGCCGACAAAATCAACGCAGCCGGCGCCGAAGGGCACATCGCGAAACTGGCCGGGCTGGTCGGCCGTAACCTTCAGCGTGTCCTTGAGATGGAGGGCGCTAATCTGATGAATGCCACGTCTGAGCTCGCCGGCCACGTCCTCGTTCCAGGCGCTGAGATTGCCCACGTCCGGATAGACGCTGAACCAGGGGTTGCGGATAAGCGCTTCGTACTCCTGCCAGCGGCTGATGGAACTCATAAATTGAGTGTCCATGATTTCCACCGCCAGCATTACGCCGTTGCTGGCCGCCCGGGCCACGGCCCATTGCAGGCCTTCGACGAAGCGCTTCTTCGTGCCCTCGTCCTGGGCCTCATAGTAGACGTCGTAGCCGGCCAGCTGAATGGTGCGAATGCCGCAGTCCACGGCCAGTTGAATGGCCTTGGCCATGATGGCGTAGGCCTCGCGGCGGATTTTTTCCTCGTGGGAGCCGAAGGGGAAACGACGGTGGCCGGATAGGCACAGGGAAGGCACGGTGATGCCCGTTTCCAGCGTGGCGCGCACCAGCTCCAGCCGTTCGGCCCGGGTCCAGTCAAGCCGGGCCAGACGTTCATCACTCTCGTCGATGGAAATTTCCACGAAATCGAAACCGCAGGCCTTGGCCAGGGCCAGCCGCTCCGGCCAGGAAAGATTTTTCGGCAAGGCCTTTTCGTAGATGCCCAGTTTGTGGGTGCGGGTCATGGCGTCTCCTTTAGAAGAAACTCAGCAGTTTATCCACCATATGGCGGGAGCCGATATAGAGCGGCGTGCGCTGGTGAAGCGCTTCGGGCTGGATATCGAGAATGGGGCGGCTGCCGTCGGTGGCGACGCCGCCGGCCTGTTCGATGAGAAAGGCCATGGGATTGGCCTCGTAGTTGAGACGCAGCTTGCCCTGGGGATAGTTACTGCCCGAGGGATACATATAAATGCCGCCCTTGAGCAGATTGCGGTGGAAATCGGACACCAGCGAACCAATGTAGCGCGAGGTATAGGGCCGCTTGGTAGCCGGGTCGTCGGCCTGACAATATTTAATGTAGCGCTTCACGCCGTCGGGAAAGCGCAGATACTGGCCCTCATTGACCGAATAGATGGTGCCATCGGCGGGAATCTTCATGTTCTCGTGGGAGAGGCAGAAGATGCCCAGCGAGGGGTCATAGGTGAAGCCATTGACGCCGTGGCCGGTGCTGTAAACCAGCATGGTGGACGAGCCGTAGACGATGTAGCCGGCAGCCACCTGCCGGCGGCCGGGCTGGAGAAAATCAGCCAGGGTTACCGGCGTGCCCACCGGCGACACCCGCCGATAGATGGAAAAAATCGTGCCCACGGCCACATTCACATCAATATTGGAAGAGCCGTCCAGCGGGTCGGTGAGAATCACATATTTGGCGTTGAGATTTTTCGGGTCGGTGAAGGCGGTGAAGTCCTCCTCCTCCTCGGAGGCGAAGCCGGCCACATTGTCGCGGGCCTGGAAGGCATTTTTAAGGGTCTCGTGGGCGAAGACGTCCAGCTTCTTCTGGGCCTCACCCTGCACATTGTCGCGGCCGAAATCGCCGAGAATGTTCTGCACCAGGCCGGCCTTGTTGATGTCGCGGTTGAGGATTTTCGCCGACAGGCGCAGGGCCGAGAGAATGCCGGAGAGTTCACCGGTGGCGTTGGGATATTCGTTTTGGCGTTCGACGATAAATTCACCTAGAGATTTCATCTGTTTTCCTTTGCGGTTAAGACCCCAACCGGGGCGGCAGAACATTATTGTAGCGCCCCCGGCCCTTACAATAGGCGCTTCACTAATCCAACGGAGAAAAATCATGGCTCAATTTACGCTCACCAGCGACAACGACCCCTTCCTGCACGTCAGCCTGCGCCGGGGCGAAAGCATCACCTGCGAAAGCAACTCCATGGTCATGATGGAGGCCAATCTGGAGCTGGCCGGCGAGATGAACGGCGGCTTTCTGAACGCGATGGTGCGCAGCTTTGCCAACGACGAGAGCTTCTTCCAGCAGCGCATCACCGCCAGCCACGGCGACGGCGATTGCCTGCTGGCCCCGGTCATGCCCGGCGGCATGGAAATTCTGGAGGTGGGCGAAGTCCAGTACAAACTTTCCGACGGGGCCTTCGTCGCCAGCACCGACGGCGTCGATATGGAACTGCAGCGCCAGAGCCTGGGCACGGCCCTGTTCGGCGGCACCGGCGGCTTTGTCATCGCCCAGACGCGCGGCCGGGGGCAGCTGGCGGTCAGCGGCTTCGGCACCCTCTTCACCATTGAGGTGAGTCCGGGCACGCCGATGACCATCGACAACGGCCACGTGGTGGCCTGGGACAGCCGCCTGAACTACGAGCTTTCCCTCAGCACGAAGCGCTCCGCCGGCATGCTCAGCAACCTGGTCAATAGTTTTACGGGCGGCGAAGGGGTTGTATTAAAATTCTCCGGCAGTGGCAAGGTGGTGCTGTGTTCCCGCAACCAGAGCGGCTTTGTCAATTGGCTGAAAAGCTTTGTAACGCCTAGTAACTAAGGAGTAAAACCATGGCAGTGAATCTCGAGAAAGGACAGAAAATTTCCCTGAACAAGGAGGCCGGCACCGAACTGCAAACGGTGGTCATGGGTCTGGGCTGGGACGTGGCCAAGAGCGGCGGTTTCTTCGGCTTCGGCGGCAGCGACAGCATCGATTTGGACGCCTCGGTTTTCATCTTCGATGACCAAAACAATATGTTGGACGTGGTCTATTTCGGCCAGCTCAACAGCCGGGACGGCGCCATTCGCCACAGCGGCGACAACCTCACCGGCGAGGGCGAGGGCGACGATGAAACCATTCAGGTGGCCCTGAACAAACTTGGTGCCCACATCAAGACGCTGATTTTCACCGTCAGCAGCTATCGCGGCCAGACCTTCAGCAAGGTTAGCAATGCCTTCTGCCGGCTGCTCAACGCCGCCAACAATCAGGAGGTGGCCCGCTACAACCTGTCGGCCGCCGGCAACCACACCGGCCAAATCATGGCCAAGCTCTACCGCCACGAGGGCGAATGGAAGATGCAGGCCCTGGGCGAACCCTGCCAGGGAACCAGCCCGGATAAGCTGCTGCCCTTCGTGGAAAAACACCTGTAAGCCCTGGAAAAATGGATAAATATCTGGCCCTGGCCCGGGACTGGCGCCGCCATCTGCACCGGCACCCGGAGCTGTCCTTCCAGGAGTTCCAAACCAGCGCCTTCGTGGCCAGGGAAATGGGCGTGCTGCCGGGGGCGGAGATTATCCGCCTGACCCCCACCAGCGTGGTGGTGGCCTTCCGCACCGGCCGGCCCGGGGCGAAAATCGGCCTGCGCGCCGACCTGGACGCCCTGCCCATTCAGGAGGAACGGCCGGATTTGTCCTTCCAGTCCGAGACCGCCGGCGTCATGCACGCCTGCGGCCACGACGGCCACACGGCCATGCTGATGGCCGTCTGTGTCTACCTTTCCGACCACCGCGACGCGCTCAGCGGCGAAATCTACGCCATCTTCCAGCACGCCGAGGAGGTTCCGCCCGGCGGCGCCAGCGAACTGCTGGCCACGGGCTTTTTCAACGATTTTGACTTTATCTACGGCCAGCATCTGCTCAGCAGCCTGCCCACCGGCGTCATCGACATTAAGGAGGGGGCCTGCAGTGCCAACGCCGACGTCTACCGTCTCAACATCATCGGCCGGGGCGGCCATGCGGCCCTGCCCGAGCAGACCATTGACCCGGTGCTGCTCGGCGCCCAGTTCGTAACCCTGCTGCAAACACTGGTGGCCCGGCGCGTGGCGCCCCAGGAGGCCATGGTGATTTCCAACACCGTTTTCCAGGCCGGTACGCTGCAGAACATCATTCCCGGCACGGCCTTTCTCATGGGCAGCGTGCGCACGGTCAGCAGCCGGGGCCGGGATTTTGCCCGGCGCGAAATTGAAGCGCTCATCGCCGGCCTCTGCCTGACCCAGGGGGCCCGCTATGAATTCGACTACCAGCCCGGCTACGACCTGACCTGGAATCACCCGCGCAAAACCCAGCTGGTGCGGGCCCTGGCCGAGAAGCGCTTCGGCAGCGCGGTGGAAAGCCTGCCGCCGCTGCTCATCGGCGAGGATTTCAGCGCCTTTGCCCAGCGCATTCCGGCCACCTTCGTCTTCATCGGCGCCGGCAACGAGGAGAACCACGCCCCCCATCACCACCCTAAATTTGGTCTGGACGAGGCCAGCCTGGCCCTGGGCTGGCAGCTGATGGTGGACGTGGCCCGCCACGGCGAAATCTTCCGGGACTAGCCGTGCAGATTGAAGCGCTCCTGTACAGCCCCGAGGTGCTGGCCGGCAACGAGGACGATTTGCTGCTGAAAGACCTAATTCGGCTCTGCCGGGAACGCCAGCTGGAACTGGCCTCGGTGCAGTATCTGGGCCCGGACTACGGCCAGCTGGTCAGCACCTTCCGCTGGGCGCGCAGCCGCAACCGGCTTTTTCTCAGCTACGGCGGCACCGGCGGCGGCAGCCGGGAGCAGGTGCGGGCGGCGGTGGCGGCGGCCTGCGAGGCCCCGTTGCAGCTGCACGCCCCGGCCGATGGCTATCTGTCCCGGGTGTTCGGCGACCGCTACCAGCCCCGCCATCGCGAGCTGGTGCACTTTCCCCGGGGTTCCCGGCTGATTCCCAATCCGGTCAGCTATGTGCCGGGCTTTTCCTATGCCAATCTCTTCTGCCTGCCGGCGGCGCCGCGCAGTGCCCTGCCGATGACGGCCTGGGTGCTGGATAAATACGCCCGGCACAGCAACCTGCGCAGCCGCCACTACTGCGCCCTGCTGCTGAAATGCAGCGAGGCAGCGGCCCTGAAAATCAAAGAGCAGCTTGACGCCCTCTATCCGCTGGCCCAGATTCTCGTCCTGCCCAAGGACAGCGGCGAAATCGAGCTGGGCTTCGAGGGCGAGGCGGCGCCAACGCTGACGGCCTTCAGCACGGCCAAGGTGCTGGTGGCGGGCCAGGGCATCCCCTTCCAGAGCACGGCCGGCCGCCATATCTGCCCCCGGGCTAAATGACCCCATGTGGCGCTTCCCCGGAAGCGCTTTTTTTACGGCCACGGTTTTTTATGACGGCCCCGGGCCGCCTTCCTTCCCCTTCTCCACCCTCTACGGTTCTGCCGGGTCGCGGGGCCACACGGCCGTTTTTCTTTCCCCGGCCCCGGCTGCCGAAGCGCTTCCAAAAACACCGACGCGCTTCATTCCGAAACGCCGCACCAGTTCGTTAGAGCCAAGGCGCCTTCGCTTTGGAATGCCACCTAGGGGAAACCATCTGGGCTGAAGTCTTTTGCGTTTTCTCGGCTTGTCCTTTTTTAGAAGCGCTTCGCTGAGAACTGGACTTTAAGCCGGAAGCGCTCCTTTCTGAAATAGCGCCCCGGCCCGTCTCTGAAATAGCACCACCGAAGCGCTTCGTTCTGAAACTTCACCCCCGCCCCAAGAAGCGCTTCCCCTTGCGCTGAATTCCGGAGCGAAGCGCTTCCTTCTTTCCACCCAGTCCGTTTCCCTTCCTGGGGCAGGGAATGCCAAAGCGCTTCCTTGGCCTCCCTCAAAACCCGGGCTAGCCAGCGCTTCGCCAGAAGCGCTTGCTTAATTTAAGGCCGTCAAAACCACAGCCGGGGCAAGTCCAGCCGGAGCAACAGTGGCGAAGTGCTTCTCTCCGACTGCACAGGGAAAGGGTTCAGCTCCCGGCCAACGCTTCTAGGCCGAAGCGCTTCGGCCTTGGGAGATGCGGAGAAATAAAGCCCTCCCCCTTTCCATTCAGCCGGCCTTTAGCTCGTCCCATTCGGCCACCCCCGGGGCGAAGCGCTCCCTTTTATAAAGGCCGCTGGGGGCGGAAGCGCTTCCCCCTGGGAAGGATTGGGCGCAGGAAAATCAGAGCCCGGCCAACGAAGCGCTTCGTTGGCACTGCCCTTTGAATCAACCCCGGCCCGGGCGCCTCGGTGTCACCGTTCCGGGCGGAAGCGCTTCTCCTCCGGCCGCAAAAGAATCTAGGTCAGGGATTTTCTGGCGGGCCAGAACAAAGCGCTTTCTTCTTATCCCTCCGGTGGAAGCGCTTCGTTCTGAAACGCCGCCCCGGTCGTCTAGCTGCTGGTGAAGGGCTGGGTTGGGAATCCTCGACCATAAACCGGATTCACAAGACTGAAGCGCTTCCCCGCCGCTGGTTTAGAAGAGGAGCGCTTCTCTCCCGTTGGCGGCGCGGATTTGGGCCGGGGCCGGTGGCCGTTTTAGAACGAAGCGCTTCGTTGGAACTAGGCTGGAGGAATCGAAGCGCTCCCCCTGGGCCTGGGGCAGGTTGGGGAATGGCCCTTAGAAAAGGGCGGTTGTTGGGAAAGAAGCGCTTCGTTCTGGGCAGCCTGAATGGCCGTTAGAAAATGCTGGCAGCGGGGGGAAGCGCTTCCCGCCGGAGATATGGACCGAAGCGCTGCGCTCCCGCTCGCGAGGAAATCCGGGCCGGGGATTTTCCGGCGGGCCAGCCCGAAGCGCTTCATTAAAGACTGGTCGGGGCGTTTGTAGAAGGAAGCGCTTCTCCAAAATCAGCCGGCGGGAACGAAGCGCTTCGGCTTTTCCGCCCGCTCGGCCACAAAAAAAGCGCTCCGGGGAGCGCTTCGTTGGGGGGCGGTGATTAGAACTTCACCCGCACCGTGTATTTCAGCACGGCTTTGCCCTGGGCGGGCACCTCGATTTTCCAGCGGGCGGTGGTGCTGTTCTCCTTCTCGTGCGGGCTGCTTTCCTCGCGCATCTCCCATTCCGGCGACAGGATTTCGCGCACATCGGCAGTGATGGCCTGGTCCTTGGCGTTGAACAGGGTGATTTGGTTGGTCAGCTCGTAGGTTTCGCGGCGGGTAACGCCATAGTCCAGCCGTTTCCAATCCAGCTGCTCATATTCGGCGCGCACGTCGAAGGCCTCGCCCAGCTTCAGGCGCACATCCTCATTCTTGGCCGTGTGCTTGATGCGGTCTTCGCCGATGAACTGTTTCTGGCCGCTGCTGTCCTGCTGGTAGACGCGAACCACGCCGGCGGGCAAGGCCATGTTTTTATTCTCAAATTTGAGATAAACCTGGGCCTGGGCCTTCTCCTTGTCGTCCTGCTGGCTGACGTTGCGGGTGAAATCGTACTGGCGCTGCAGCGGAATCTTGGCCTCGTCCAGCAGGGCCACCTGCTTGGTCTGGTTGTTGAGCACCGTCGCCGGCCGGCCCAGGGAGTAGAGGTGATACTCAAAGAGGGCCTCCTCGCTCACCTCCAGCGCCGCATCGGCCATGGGGGCCGCCGCCATGGCCAGCCTGGCCCGGCGCGCCCCGTACTGATACTCCTCGGGGGCGCGATTGACCTCGCCGGCCACCAGCTGCACCCGGGCCGCCTCGAAGTCCTTGCCGCTCTTGTTGTCCAGGGTTACCCAGCCGGCCAAATCCAAAGTGTCCTCCTTGCTGAGATTGGCCACATAGTCGGCCTTCCAGTTGAAGCCCTGGGTGAGGTAGCTCAATTCCACCTCGGCCTTCTGGGCCTCGGGCGAATTCAACAGCACGCTCAGGGTCGGGCGCTCGCGCAGATTGGCGGGGATTTCCGGGAAGCTGAGCCGGGCCTTGGCCGGCAGGCCGTGTTCGATGCGGTTGGCATATTTGAGAATGACGCCGTCGTTGTTGGCCAGCACCGTGGCCTTCTCGCTGCCGCCGTGCTCATAGAGCACTTCCACTTCCCTGTTAATGTACTTTTTCAGCAGCGACGGGTAGTCGAGCAGGTCGTAGTCAAAGTTCTGTTCGAGAATCTGAAAGTTCTGGGGTGAATGCAAAACCACGCTCTGGGGAATGATGCTGGCGGCCACATTGACCAGGTCGATTTTGTTTTCGCCGCTCTGCAAATCCAGGCTGCGATTTTCGCTGACCAGCGCCAAATTCCGGTTGTAGATGGTCAAATTGTCGGCGGCCATGGCATTTCCTATGAGTAAAAAGAGTAAAGACTTTTTCATGTTGGTTAGAACCTCTGATTAACGATTTTTCGGCGGCATTGCACTGAGAATGCCGGCCCCGATGATAACGGACATGGCCAGGATTTGCGACCAGCCGAGCGCTTCGTTGAAGTAGAAGTGGGCGAAGATGGCCGAGAAGACCACGGTCAGATAGGAGAGGGCGGCGACGGTGAATTTTTCCCCGACCCGGTAGGCATTGGTCAGGGCCAGCTGGCCGAGCAGGGCGCTGAGGCAGATGCCGGCCAACGGGGGCAGGGCCGCCCAGCTGAGGCCATGCCAGCCGCTGATGCTGGCCAGGGCGGCGCTGAGCAGGGTGCTGATGACGCTGAAATAGAAGACGATGCGCCAGGAGGGTTCGTTGAGCTGGCCCATGGCGCGCAGCTGCAGATAGGCCCAGCCGGCCAGCAGGGAGCTGGCAATGGCACTGAGCAGACCCAGGCGGTCAAGGCCGGCCAGCTGGGGCTGGAGCAGCAGAATAACGCCGGCGAGGCCGAGGCCGAGGGCGGCCAGGGTCAGGGGGCGGATTTTTTCGCCGAGCAGCAGGAAGGACAGCAGGGCCAGGGACAGGGAGGAGGTGTAGGAGAGGGTTACGGCCGTGGCCAGGGGCAGGCGGCTGAGGGCGTAGAAAAAGCAGGTCATGGAGACGGCGCCGCTGATGCTGCGGCCGAGGTGCAGTTTCCAAAGGGGCGTTCTGAGACTGCCGCCCCGGCGCCAGACCGCCAGTCCCAGCAGGAAAATGGCCGGCATGGTGCGCCAGAAAACCAATTCGGCGGCGGAAAAGGCGAAGCGCAGATTGACGGCCTTGACCAGCAGGCCCATCAGGGCAAAGCTGGTCACGGCCACCAGCGCCCAGAGGATGCCGCGCAGATGTCCGTTCATGGGGATTCCTAAAATTAAAGACGGCCTATTTTCCCAGAAGGCAGAGGGCGAAGACAGCACCAGCGCCGCCGGCACGCAGACAGCGGGCGGCCTCCTCCAGGGTGGCGCCGGAGGTGAGCACATCGTCCACCAGCAGCACCGAGGCCGGGGCCGGGCCGGTGAGATAGAAGGCGTCGCGAATGTTGCGGCGCCGGGCCGGACTGCCGAGCTGCAGCGACTGGGGCGGCCGTTCCTGCCGTTGCAGCAGGCGCAGATTGAGGGGGAGTTGCTGGCGCCGGGCCAGGGTTTTGGCCAGCAGGGCGGCCAGATTAAAGCCCCGCTGCACCAGCCGCCGGCCGCTGCTGGGAATGGGCAGTAGCACCGTCGCCGGGGGAAGCGCTTCGTCCAGGGCGGGCAGCCAGGCACGCAGCACCGCCAGGGCCCGGGCGTCGCGACCGAATTTGGCCCGCAGCAGCAGTTCGCGGTTGAGGCCGTCGTAGCGGCGTTCGACGAAGAGGGCGTTCAGCGGCGAAGCGCTTCGGCAGCGCTGGCAGTGGCTCAGGGCTGGGTCGGGCAGGCGGTGGTTACAGCAGCGGCAGTGGCGTGGCAGCCGGTGACTCTGGCGGGCACAGTCGGCACAGAGCAGCGGTGCCGGGGCCGCAGCACAGCCGGCGCAGGTCGGTTCCAGCAGCCAATGACCAAGGGCACGCAGCCGAGGGACGAAGCGCTTCACCGGGGAGCCAGCCTCCTGCTTTTTCTCGGGAGGCTAACCAGCCTCCTGCTCTCCCCCGGGAGGCTAACCAGCCTCCTGAATGCGGGCGAGCAGCTGTTTGTGCAGATAGCCATTGGCGCAGACGATATTGTCCAGGTCGTAGGTGGCGCTCTGGCCGGCAAAGTCGCTGGCCAGGGCCCCGGCCTCCTGGGCGATGATGATGCCGGCGGCGATGTCCCAGGGGTGAATGCCCATTTCAAAGTAGCCGTCGAGGCGGTTGGCGGCCACGAAACATAAATCCAGAGCGGCGGCGCCGAAGCGGCGGATGTCGCCAAATTCGGTCAGCACGCTCTGCACCAGCGCATATTGGCGCGGCAGCAGCTGGGGCGTGCGCGTCGGAAAGCCGGTGGCAATGATGGCGCGCAGGCTGTCGCGGTTCTGGTGGACACGCAGGCGGCGGCCGTTGAGCTGGGCCCCCTGGCCGCGCACGGCGGTGAAGGTTTCGTTGCTGACCGGGTTATGCACCAGGCCCAGTTCCAGTTTGCCCTTGCGCACCAGGGCGATGGAAATGGCAAAGTGGGGCAGGCCGTGCAGGAAATTGGTGGTGCCGTCGAGGGGGTCGATGACCCAGAGATATTCGCTGTCCCCGGATTGGGCCCGCTGGCTACCGCCCTCCTCGCCGAGGAAGTCATGGCCGGGGTACTTTTCCCGCAGCGCCGCCACGATGAGTTTTTCGGTGTTTTTATCCACCTCGCTCACCAAATCGGCCCGACCCTTTTCTTCGATTTGAATGCGGTCGAGATGATGGAAAGCGTCTTCCAGATAGCGGCCGGCCTCTTCGGCCACCCGTTTGGCGATGTTCAGCATGGGGTAAGACATGGGGAAATCCTCATAAAAAGGGAAATTTTAGCAAATTAAACGGCCGTTTCGCTAAAAAATATTTAAATTTCAACTAATTAATAAAAAAGACGAAAAAAACGCGAGAAAAACTAGACAGACCAGATTTTTTCTTTATAATGCAAACCTTCTTCGGAAGCTTAGCTCAGTTGGTAGAGCATCGCCCTTACAAGGCGAGGGTCATAGGTTCGAGCCCTATAGCTTCCACCAGCGGAGTGGTAGTTCAGTTGGTTAGAATACCTGCCTGTCACGCAGGGGGTCGCG
>ERZ773090.693-NODE-693-length-14785-cov-4.08941_pt1 | contig 14785 bp, 9 predicted proteins | sample MGYA00580579_ERZ773090 | MGnify/ENA primary metagenome ERZ773090 (study PRJEB29015, sample SAMEA2738014) | human oral metagenome | biome: human oral; feature: human-associated habitat; material: dental | place: China | collected 2132 ... | reverse complement strand
GGGGCCGGGGCGGTTCCGTGGCGATCAGGGCGGGGGCGGCGGAGGCCGGCTGCACGAGGGCCAGGACGGAACCGAGCAGCAGGACGAGGAGGACGCCCACGCCGCGGAGGACGACCATGTGCGAGCGTCGGGCATCCATGGCGTCCTCCTTCCTTGCGCTGATCATCTCAGGGATTCATGGTGCCGCACCATAGGGGGCGGGCAATCCTGTGGATACCTAGAGGATACGGAAGATCACGGTTCGATAACAGTGGGGTTCGCCTCACTCCGCTTGTGGAACTCGCCGAGGCCCTCGCGGAAACGGCCCGGTCGGGGCGCCGGAGGCGGGACCGGTACCGGCGGGGGCGGCGGGGCCTGCCGGGGCGACTCAACCGGCGGCCCTCGGCCGCTGGCCCTCGCTGGGCTGGACGACGACGAAGCCCGGGCCGAAGAAGCCCAACTGGAAGGCCTCGCCCGAGCCGCGGCCGATGAGAGCGCCGGCCGTGAAGGTGCTCCTGATCTGCGGCTGGAGGTTCGCCGACCAGCAGACCGCGGCCTGCGGGTCGACGAAGGTGGGCTGCTGGGAGCAGTCGAGCAGCATGGGGGTGCCGTGGGAGGAGATCGCCGCCGTGCCCTGTCCCTGGACGAACAGGTTGAACAGGCCGCCGGAGAGAATGCCGGCGTCGCCCATCATGCGGATGTCGTAGGACAGGGCCGAGTCGAAGGCCAGCAGGGAGCGGGTGTTGATGGTGATGGCGTCGCCCTCGAGCTCGATGAGGAAGATGTTGTGGGACGAGCGGGCGAAGAAGACCTCCCCCTGGCCGTTGACGCGCATGAGGTTGCCGCCCTCGTTGGTCAGGGCCTTCTTGATCATGCCGCCCAGGCTCCTGGCGCCCTGGTAGGCGAAGTCGATATTGCCCTGGTAGGCGACCATCGCCCCCTGCGCGGCGATCACCTCGGGGCCCATGACCACCCTGAGCATCTTCGAGGACTGGAGGGTCCAGCGCTGGGCGGCCTGCTGCTCCTGAAGCGCCTGGTCGAAGATGGGGCTGCGCATGGTGAGGCCTTTCCGATCTGGGTTGAGAATAAACGGATGGTACAGGGACGATTGTCTCGGTGGAATGGGGAGGGAATCCCCTTGCGCGGGCGGGCCGTCACATCGAGGCGGAGCCAGCGCCCCCGGCCCCGAGCCGTGCACTTCGCACTCGAGAGTGCAGTTCTCACCATCACTTTCGAGTGCAAAATACACATCTCGGCGAAGAAGGTTCAATGGGCCTGCAAGTGCGTGGTGCTCCCTGACCCTGACTCTCAGGAGCGGCGGAATGACGTCGCTTCGAGGGCCCGGATCGCCACCGGCCGTAAGCAGTGCCTTCAAGATGACTTTTCATCGTCCGGCTTCTGCTCCTTCCGCTTCTCCGACGCGCTCTTCTCCCGCTTCTCCGGCACGACCCAGCGCGGCGGCGACAGACTCACTCCGAAGGCCCTGGCGAGCAGCCAGCCGACCAGCACGGAGCCGACGAGGACCCCGAGACCGCACAGCCACCAGATCGCGCCGCGCCGCCACAGGGTCGGCGCCGTCGAATCCCAGTTGACCCAGACCTCCAGCAGGACGCTCAGCGGCATTCCGACGAAGGTGAGCACCCCGATCGCCCACTCCATCATGCGGGCGGAGTCCTGCCGGTCCTGGTCGAGCAGGTGCTCCTGCCTGTCGATGAGCGTCTGAACGCTCTCGCGCAGCAGACGCGCCTGCTCGACGGCCTGCGCCACCGCCCGGTCGAGCCCGCCCACATCCTGCATCCACGACAGGATCAGATCGGCCTGCTCGTGGCTCGAGACATCGGTCCACCACTCCGAGGCCAGGAAGGCGATGGCCTCGCCGTCGAGCTCGATCGCCCTGTTGATGAGGTCGTCGAGGCGCTTCACCACCCGGTCGCGCGGCTCGTCGGCCCCCGGTCGCGCGGAGCGCATCTCCTGAGCGGTGTCGGCCAGCCGCCGGGACAGGATCCGCACCCGCAGACGGCTGAGGATGACCAGCAGGTAGACGTCCAGGTCCGTCGAGCACATCATGAGCATGCCCTCGCGGAGGAAGACGTCGTCCTGCCGCGGCAGGTACGCGGCGCCGTGCTCCCAGACCGCGACCGCCCAGTTCTGGGAGAGCACATGGGTGTTGCCCGCGGCGGCGGCGCAGCGGTCCCGCCCGAGCTCGAGGCCGGTCGGCGAGGGGAAGCGGCCCCACTGCCAGCCCGACGCGGCCAGCACCGGCAGGGGCAGCCGGCCGCTCCCCCGGCCGACCCCGCCCGTCGCCCGGCGGAGCTCCTCCAAGGTCTCGGAGGAGACGGGCAGGCCGATGCGTCCGCTCAGGTCCGCCGCCGACTCGCCCGGAAGGGGGATCCAGGCCGCGCTGACGGCCCGGGGCACCCACGTCAGGGTGAACAGCGGCGGCGAGTACCAGTCCCGCTTGCCGGAGCGGAACCTCGCCAGCGCCACCCGCCCCTCATCGCAGACATCGGGCGCGGCCAGTAGCCGGGTCAGGGCGTCCCCGAGCGCCCTCAGCCTGATCGGGTCGCCGATCTCCGCGCGCAGGGAGCCGTACCGGGGATCGGGCACGACGGCGTGAACGACGAGGACGGCGGCGCACGGACCGGCGCCGTCGTCGACCCGCAGCACTTCGAGGGCGCCGATCCGCAGCAGCGGCGCATCCGTCGTCGGGTAGTCGAGCACCTCCCCCATTCGATGGGATCGGCGCGGGTCGGCCCCGAGCGGGCTGCCGTCCTCATCCGCGCCCGCGCCGATGAGCCGCTGGGCGACTTCGGGATGGAAGTAGGCGGCCCGTTCGCCCCGGTGCGCGCAGGTGCGCTTCCCGTTCCTGTTCCTGGTCCGCAGATTCAGGGGCCTCACATCCCACGCCTTGAAGACCTCGCTCCAGTCGCCGAGGACCTCGATCTGCCAGAAGAGGACCATCCGCATCTCCCCCGGGTCGCGCAAGCAGATGAAGCCCGGGCCCGGAGCGGCGTCCTCCTCGCGCCGGGCCTCCGGCTCCGGCCGTCCGTCCGGGGGCGCGGACGTCACGTCACCGCTCCGCCCCGGCCGCGGGGGCGGAGGCGGGCGCAGGGGCGGGTGCGGCGCGCCCGCCGCCGGCTCGGGCGTCCGCCCCGCCTCCCCCGGTGGGATCGTCCCCTCGCTTGGCCAGGCGCCGGGCCGCCACGACCTGCCCGTCCGCGTCGCGGATGAGGTCGTCCGGCCAGACCAGATCCGTGCGCTCGGGGAAGTGCTCGGCGACCACCCGGCTGGTCACGTAAACGGTGCCCGGCCGCGGATCGGGGAGGGGCGGGTCGATGCCGAGCCAGGCGGCGCCGACGGCGAGGGGCACGTCGCGCACGGCGGTCCCGTCGCCGGGGCGGGCGGGGTCGGCCACGCGCAGGTGCTCCTGCCGCCCCTCGGACAGCAGCAGTCGCGGCACGACGCCGGCGGCGGGGATCCGCAGCGTCTCGCCGCCGAGGTCGAGGACGACGTCGTGGGGGGTGAGGTTGACGAGGAGTCGGGGTTCGTTGATCTGCACGGCTCAAGCCCTCCCGTTCTGCTCGACATCATCGAGCAGAGACTTGAATCTCTTGAACCAGTCCGAGTTCAGCGATATCGAGTTGAAACGAGGCGCGTCTTTCTCAATGCGTTCGATCAGCATATCCAGAAGACCGCCGAAGGAGAAATCTTCTGCGGGAGACTTCAGGCTGAAGTCCTTCAAGACGGCGTCGAGCGCGTCGCCCACAGATTTATCGCCATGAGTCACCGCGAGCCCGTTCCTGATCTCATAGAGGAGCCGCACCAAGTCGCCCCGCCCCAATCCGTCAACCTTGAGCAATTCGAGATTCCGGCCCTTATTATTTGATCGACAACGATCCGGAAGCTCTTGAAGCAACGAGTTGAGCTTTCCGTTCCCACCCTTGTCGAGCGTTTCAGCCGCCACCACGACCAGGCGAGTCCTTGCGAACCAGTCGTCATCATTCTTATACCAGAGCCATCGGATCGCGCGAATCACGTCGACGACGACTCCGGCCTTCTCATCAAGATTCTTCCCCTTGACTGCCTTCTGGTACTCTTCCCGAAGGCGATCGGCCTCGCCGGCCAGGATGTCCATATCGTGGTCGCCAGCGCTGAGAACCCTCACCGCGCTCAACATGTCGAGACTTCTGAGGGCGATGGAGGCGCACTTGCGCAGCGCGGTCTCGGCCTCGTCGGGCAACGCGATGCGATGAAATTGAGGTTCGGGGGTGTGGATACCTCGACCCGGATCGACGAAAGTCTGCAGGAAGAGCGGAACGGCGTGCTTCGCGCACCATCCCTGCGCCCTGCGAAGAGCTCCGTACACCGCCGCCTTCTGCCCGGTGCCGACAACGACGACGGCGGCCGGACTCTTGATCTCGAGTGCACGAACCACTTCGTCGCCAACCGCTCTCATCACATCGGTCGCCGAGGCGATCTCATTGGGATCGCCCCCGCCGTAGTCGATCACGTCAACGGAACAGAATTGAGACGGCTTCCACCCCCCTGTCCTGGAGATCATCTGGGTGGAACCGACGTTCTCAGCAGCGGCCCTCTTCGAAGCATCCGCCGACGAGTGGAGGATGAGGAACTCGACGTCCAGAGGATCCGCACCCTCCAGGAGGGCGCCGGGAACGGCTCGCTTCAACTCCCGCTTCGGCCGATTCTGCAGTACGCGCTGCGGAACCGTGGGATACCGGCAGCCCGTGCCGCAGCCGTAAATGTACAGGACTCGCCCATCGCCGGGCCACGGCATCCACGGCGGCACCGCCGCTGCGAGTTCCGAAACGCTCCTGATGCATGCGATCTGTTCTGCACTCGGAGCAGCGGACTCATGTACGGCGAAGTTACCAACCTTATTGAGTTCCTCTTGAGTCGAAAGCCACTGTGTTGATTCCGGCCTGCCAAGAAGGTCCGACTTGCAAGCACGACCGATAGCGCTCCCGAACCCCTTGTCCCCCTCTTTGATCAATGACTCAAGTTCACCAAGGCCAGCCGCCTTGCGTTTTCTGTTCTCCGCATCGAGTAGTGTCCTGTAGTGCTTCCCGATCCAAGGCCTGACCAGCAGGCCCGCACCATTGCCTGCCCGCATCATATCGACTGCGGCAATGGCGGCGAGATGCTCATCGGTCACTTTTTCCGGAGAGTTGTGGAATTCCTCCAGGGCACCAACCACTTCAATGAGCCTGTCATCAGCGAGAGCCTCGCCGCGATGATCAATCAATTCCTTCGCCTGCTCGACGAACCCGAGTGAACGCAGCCAATAGAAGGTTGCGTCCTCGTGAGTCTCCCGGAACATGAAGGATGCCGACTCTCCGCCGTCGGAGACGACCGCCAGACGCCAGTCAAAACCGCGCTGGTCAACCAGGCCGAGGGCGGACAGGACCATCATCGTGGCGCCGGAGATGCCGTTGACAACTATGAGTTCGTCGTCGGCGACGCCTTCCATCCATTGCCCAAGCGCCTCGAAGCACTCCTTCTCGCACAGATTGCCGCGCTGAATGGATTCGACGATCAAGTCGAATCCGTAACGTTTTTCCAGAAGATCCCGGACCAACTTCATGTCGAAGGCCTTTTTAAGGATCAGAGACGTCTTGTCAGAACTACTGCCCTCCATACCGGTTTCCGAGCCCAGGAGAAGCAGTCGCACCGGCCCTTCGATTCCGCCGTCGTCCTTGAGCGCCCGCAGAATCAAAGAGATAGGGGTACGGCGGAAGCGGGAGTCCGCAATTCCCCCCGGTGCGCTCGTCGTCAATAATGCGTCGGCGACGGCCTCCGCACACCCCGCATCGATTAATTCGCCGAGGCGCTTCCTGCTCTCATCCCTGCGCCGTCGTTTTTCTTCCCCGGAGAGCGATAGAATATCAACACCGAGATCCCCGTCGCCCACGGGATGGATGATGATCGTCATCTGAGCTGCTCCTCACTGGTCGCACTGCCGCGCCGGGCGTCCGCGCGGCGGGGACGGCGGGACGCCCGTCACCCCGTAGTGTGCTCCATCACTTCCAGTGGCGCACCGGACGTGACATACTGCACAGACCCCTGTCCCTTCCGAGAGGATCCCCATGCAGCTCGTCATGCTCGAGACCAACGGGAACCAGCGCTACATCTTCTCCGCGCCCCGCCTGCGGGACAACATCGGCGCCTCCGCCCAGCTCGTCCGTCTCAAGGAGTGGACAGACGACGCCCTTCGGACCACGGGGGCCGCGAAGAGGTGGGAGGAGAGCCACCCGCAACCGCGGGGCGGCCCCGATCCCACGGCCGAGCTCCCGTGCCACAGGTTCAGCACCCAGTGGGTGTCCCGCGCCTCGGGCAAGGTCATCTTCATGGTGGACAGGGAGGAGGATGCGAAGGCCGTGATCGGCCGCGTCACCCGGACGGCGCTCGCCCAGGCCCCCGGCATGGACGTCTCGGGCGTGCACCTCGACATGGGCGGCAAGACTCACGTCGACGAGGATCTCCTCAAGCGGATCCACGCCCGGGCCGCCCGGTACGGCCTGCGGCGCCCGCCCGCCGAGGCCCGCTTCTCCCAGATGCCCTTCCTCGCCCGCGCCAAGGACTCCGTCCTGCCCGCCTCGCCAACGCTGAAACGCATGTTCGGCCACCTCCGCGACGAGGCCAAGGACGACGAGGAAACCCTTCTCTCCCTGCCCTCCCGGGTCAAGCGCTACCGGGCCTTCTACTCCCGCCAGGACCTCATCTCCCTCGCGTGCCGCACGAGCGAAGACCTGAACCGGGACCAACTCGTCCGCGATCCCAGGAAGCTCACGGAGAAACTCACGAAGAAACTCCGGAAGGCCTTCGCCGTCGACGTCGAAGCCCCGGGGGAGAGTCCAGGGCCGAGCACCGGGGCCGTCGGGCGGGACTCCGACGGCGAGCAGGGCACCGCCGACGAAGAACAGAAGTCCGACGTCATCGCCCTCGAGAAGCGGTTCCAGGACACCCCGGGCGGCACCGGCGAGACGGCGTCCGCCCTGTCCAAGGTGGCCGTCATCCACATCGACGGCAACGGCGTCGGTACCGTCATGCGCCGGCTCGGCGAGACGATGGACCACATCGACGAGGCCGACTTCTCACGGGCCGTCGGCTGTCCGCGCGGCGACGCCGACGCCCTGCGGCGCTTCGTCCTCACCGTTAACGACCGCCTCGACCGGGCCGTCACCGAGGCCTTCGCCAAGGCCTGGGCGGACGTCGCGAAGTGGGCGGAGGCCGACGTCGGCCCGGCGGAGCGGAGGGTCGCCGTCGTCCCGGTCGTCCCCGTCATCCTGGGGGGCGACGACGTCACCGTCTTCACCAGCGGCGACTACGCCCTCCCCTTCGCGGCCGCCTATCTCGAGCGCTACGAGAGGGCCACCGAGAGCGACGTGCTCCTCAGGCACCTGGGTCGCGAAGAGGGCACCGGCCCCATGACCGCCGCCGCGGGCGTCGCCGTCGTCCGCCGCGACTTCCCCTTCCACGTCGCCTACAACCTGGCCGAGCGCCTCGTCGGCGAGGCCAAGAAGGTCGGCAAGGCCCGGAAGCCCGTCCGGTCGACGCTGACCTACCACGCGCTCTTCGACTCCAGCGTCCTGGACCCGGAGAAGATCCTGCAGGCCTACTCCTCCTTCACCACCCGCCCTTTCCTGCTGAGGCGCGACGGCGCCCCGGCCTCCGATCCCCCGGGGCGGTACGAGCCCTGGCCCGACACATGCGACCGAGTCCGCCAATTCAAGGGCCTCACCTCGGAGGACCCGGGCACGGGCGAGACCCGCTTCCCCAAGACGCGGGCCGCCCGGATCCGCAAGCTCCTGTCCGACGCCGCCCAGGCGCGGCTCGTGGACCGGGGCCTGAGTGACCGGCTCACCAACAAGGCCGAGCAGGAGTGGAATGACGCCAGGGACGCTCTGTCCAATTCGGTCGTCGAGGGCATGGGCACCAGAGCGCTCTTCGACCTCATGGAGCTGAGCGACCTCCTCCCCGACAGCTACCTGCACAGCCCGTCCCCCGCCCTCTCCCCCGCCGACGGCTCCGAGCCCGCAACCACCCAGGAGGTCCAGGAATGAGCACCGACACCGCCGCGGAACCGGAGACCGGATCCCCGGACTCCCCCGCGCCCCTCGACGTCACCATCATCTTCCGCTCCGACTGGGGCGTGTCCACGGGCACCGGCGTGGCCGGGGGCGTGGACGCCGCCGTCGAGAAGGACGGGCGCGACCTGCCCGTGGTGCGCGGCACCGTGCTCACCGGGGCCATCCGCGAGCAGGCCTTCGTCGTCGCCGAGGCGCTCGACGGCGATTCCGGGGACAAGAGCTGGCGCAGATTCGTCGGGGCGCTGTTCGGGTCGGTCGGGCGCGCCCGACTCGTCTCCTTCTCCGACGCCCGCTTCGCCTCCTTCTCCGACGGCGCCGTCGGCAGTGAGTCGAAGCGGGAGGCGGTGCACGAGGTCGTCTCCCTGTCCATCGACGAGGAGACGGGCACCGCGAAGAAGGACCACCTGCGACTGCTGGAGCGGGCCCGCGCCTGCATTCTGCACGGCACGGTGGAACTGCTGGGTGAAACCCTGGACGGGCGTCCACTTCGCTGGTGCGCGGAGCAGAGGAAGGCGGCCGAACTCGTTCTGAGCATCTCCGCCCTGCTCGTACGCGCCCTCGGCTCCAACCGGTCCGACGGCGACGGCCTGTGCAGGGTTCTCATCGGCGAGACCGGCAAGGTCGGCGAAACCGGCGGGATTGATAAGAAGGATACGGATCCCAAGAAGGTTATCGAGAAGGCTATTCGGAAGGCCCAGAAGCGGTGCCTCTGGCAGCTGAAGCATGAGCAGTGGAGCGGAACGGCCCCGAACGCCCCCGACGCCCCGGACGCCCCTACCGACCCGAAGGCGGGCGGGCGCTCGAACATCCCCGTCATAGGGAAGAAGGATTCCGACCACTGTGGCGGCTCGAGCGGCACGACCTTCTACGAGGCCGATCTTGATATCGATCTCACGTCGCCCGTGATCTCCTACGACGTGCCCTTCTCCAATGAGCTGCGCTCCCTGGACTTCCTGCGCGGAACAGCACTGCTGCCCATTATCCACCACAGGCTCCAGGCCGCCGCCAAGAAGAACGCCGGCGTCGGCGCAATCACCCGTGAAATCATCCGCGACGCCGTCGTCAACGGCGATCTCCTGGTCTCCGACGCCACCGCCGTCGTCAACGGCGTGCGGGGAATGCCGATGCCGCTGGTGCTGTCCAGGCCCAAGACGGAGGGGAACGACGAGACGGAAGGCGTGCGCGTGCTCAACCGTCTGCTCGCCGAAGAGCCTGAGAACGAGATTCACAAGCCGCTGCGCACCGGATACGTCTTCCCCGCCCCGAAGAGCGCGAACCCTTCCGAAGTTCTCGGAGGGATGGGGGTGCCGGCGCTCCAGGGGCGCCAGTCCACCGCCCACAACCCGGTCACGGGCGCGGCCGGAACTGGGCAGTTATTCCTGGCCCGCGCACTGCCCGCGGGAATGCGTCTGCGCGCCACCGTCACCATGAGCAAGGAGTTCTATGAATGCGTCAAGGGCCGGCTCGACGGGGCCTTCCGCCCTCAGCGGACCTTCCCGGAGCGACTGGGGCTGTGGCGCCTGAGCGGGACCTACGGCCGGGCCGAGTGCCGACTCGGCGGATTCCACCAGGTCGAAGTCCCCGGGCTCGAGTGGGATGAGAACGGGACCACGACCCTGTGGTTCACCTCCGACGTCGTGGCCCGCTCCACCCGGCTGGGGCCGGGCGGAAGCCTCGACAACCTGTACAAAGCCTTCAAACGCGCCGGAGTCTCTCTGGCCGAGGCCAAATCGGATGAAAGGCGGTTCAACGCGGGGATCCGCCACCGTCGCATCGACTCCTGGAGTGCGGCGGATCGGCGGCCGCGCGCCACCCGGACGGCGATCCAGGCGGGGTCCGTGCTGCGGGTCCGGCCCGTCGACGCGGGCAGCAGTCCGGAGGAGACGATGAGAAGGCTCGCCCGCCTGTCGATGACCGGGATCGGCGAGCTCACGGCCCAGGGATTCGGTCGCTTCGTCGTCGACCATTCGCTGCTGCGCGCGGAGGAGTTCAGACTCACCTCTTTGAGCCATGAGGACTTCATCGCCGAGGGATGCGCAGCCGTGAAGTCGGAGGAGGAGCGATGAGCATCACCCGTTACGAGTTGACCGTCCACTTGGAAACCGCCTCGCCGCTGCACTCGGGCGGCATTGACGAAGTCGTGGACCGCACGCGCCCGTCGAAGAAGCGCGAGACCGTGCCCCGGCGCTTCGCCCGCGACGGGGCCAGTCATCCGGTGCTGACCGGCCGCTCCGTCAAGGGGGCGGTGCGGGCGGCCTGCAAGAAGTACTTCGATGAAACGAAGAACTCCGCTCTCAGGCGCCTGTGGGGAGGACTGTCGGCTCAGGGCGCCTGGGCCTCAGCCCTGACCTTCCACACCGTGGATCTTCACGATGCGGAGGTCTTTCCGGGGGGTGAGGGCGGCTCGGACCAAGGCGGGGCGGGCAGACTGCCCACTCGCATGGGCATCGCCATCGACCGTTACTGGGGGGCCGCCGGGGACACCGCGCTCTTCGAGCACGAGTACGTGCCGGCCGGAAGACCCTTGACCCTGACGATCACCGCGCAGGCGGGATCGATGCCCGAAAACAGGCCCGACGATCCGGCCGCTCCCTTCGGGGGCGTCTCCGAATGTCAACCGGTGACGGAGGATGATGTGGAGCGGCTCTTCTCCATTATCCTCGGAGTGCTGAAGTCCGAACGGGTCTCCTTCGGCGGGCGCAGGAACGCCGGCTGGGGACGGGTACGACCCATAAAGCAGTCCGACAGCGAAAGGTTCTGGGTTCTGACCGGGGCCCCATTGGGGACGCGCGACGGCCTTCTGAGCTGGCTGGGCAACGACTGCGGCGAGGATATGAGCGAGCGGATCGAACCGATCGAGTGCGGCGAGCCCGACCGCGTGCGCATCAATATCGGGTGGAACAGCCCCACGGGTATTCTCGTGGCCGATCCGCGACTCAGTCGGGTCGAGTCGAGCGATGAGCGGAACGACCCCCGAGACGAGGACGATCCCGATGAGATCGTTCCCGCCAGGCACCTGCGCAGCGGCCCGGAGGAGAACGCCCTGATCGTGCTGCCGGGCAGTTCGGTACGAGGCGCGCTGCGCTCGCGCGCCTCGCGAATCGCCCGCACGGTCCTGGCGGCCCGCCACAAGATCGGCGAAAACGACTGGTCCGACGCCAATGTGCACGATCAGCTCGCCCACGATCCCGACCTCGTACAGCGCTTGTTCGGCTCCACCGAGCGCCGGGGCGCACTGACGGTCCTGGACACCCTGGCGTCCTCCAACGGATCCACCCGGTTGATCACCCACAATGCGGGCGACCGGTGGACCGGCGGCGTCGCAGAGGGCACTCTGTACGGCGAGGAGGTCCATGACGCCAAGTGGAAGAACATCGTTCTCGAGTTGGACCTGAAGGCACTGTCCAAGGATGACAATCGCCGCGGGGGGACTCAGCGTCCGCGCCCCGAGGACGATAGTCTCCGCAGGGCGGCCTGGTGCCTGCTCGGGCTCGTCCTGGCCGAACTGGCCGCCGGCACGCTGCCGCTGGGCAGCCGGGGCACGCGAGGGCTGGGGCAGGTGGAGGTCACCAGCATCAAGGTCGAGGGCGGCCGCAGCATCGGCATCGGGGACCAACTCTTCTCAGCGCCGTCGAAGGGCGCCGGAGAATCCGTCGCCGAACAGGTCCTCGGCCACCTCCGGACGGTGAACGAGGAGATCACCGCGGGCCCCGGCGCGAACGGATGGTCGAGTTATCTGATGGGCGACGAGGAGAAGAACCATGACTGAGACGCACCGATTCGGCAGGCGCTTGAAAAAGGGGCGCTGGACCGTCCGCGACGCCGGAGACTTGCAGCGGGTCATCGCCCGGGCGGCCGAGTCCCAGGCGCAATGGCAGGGCATCGCCTACACGACGGCGGGGGCGCGCGCACTCCGATCAATCTCCGAAGGGGCGCTCCTCGGCACGGACGGCGAGCAGGTTCAGCACGACACCGTTTACGAGCTGCGGCTGTGGTCGGTGATCGCGAAGGGCGGCGAGGGCGACGACGTGCTGGCGCACGAGCTCCGGTGGCTCAACGGCACCGGATCGGCGGATGTCACCCTCCGCGGGGCCGATGGCGGCGGCCGGGCCGACGCCCCGGAGGAGGAGCGCTGCTGGTACCGGCCCAACGACTATCTGCAGCACAGCGCCGACGAGACCGACGCGCGCAATATGCCCATTATGACGAGTGTCGAGGCCTTCACCGAGGCCGATTACGGCAATACCGTGTTCGTCGACGAGCTCATGACGGGGGAGTGGAACTGACATGGACGACTTCGAGCCCTTCCACTCCGCGGTCAACCGAATCCCGGTGCTGCGCAACATCGCCACCAGAGCAGCCGCCCTGGGCAACCTCTCGCCAGAACTCTTCGGAGAAAAGCAATTCATTCCCGGCCACGACCGCCTCTGCGCCGACCGCTGGTCCGGCTCTATCGACCTGGAGATGATCGTGCGCACGCCGCTCGTCTTCGGGGAGCAGAAGGACGGGAATGTCGACCTCCCCCTGGACGACGACGGTCACCCCGTTGTGCCCCCCACAATGGTCAAGGGCATGATCTCGCGCGCCTACGAGACGCTCACCTGCTCGCGCTTCCGGGTCTTCGGGGACGTCGAGAACCGCAGTGGGCGGCGCCGCACCAAGAACGACCACTCCGAGCTCCTCACCTACCGGGCCGACCCTGCCGCCGCGAATAATCTTCTCCCCGGACGCGTCTTCGAGCAGGAGAACGGCGGACTCGCCGTCGAGATCCTGGACGGCTTCGGCAAGAACGCCCGGGTCGCCCTGATCAGGGACGATCTGAACGATGGACACGGCGCCATTGCGTGCACCAACCACCCCGATATCAGGCCGGGCCCCGGAGGCCGCATCAATCCGCAACAGGTCTTCGCGCGTTTCCGCCGCCTCACCCGCCACGGCGAGATGATCGAGGTTCAACTCACGCAGTGGAAGGACCTGAAAGGCGGTCGTCACCTCATGGTCACCGGCGTGTGGCAGGACGACGACCGCCTCGAGAAGTTCTTCGACATCGACAGCGGCACGGACATCAAGACCTTCAATGTCTGGGGCTACCCCTGCCGGACGAGTCCCGAGGGGAGGACCGCCCGGGAGCTGTTCGGAGACGATAAGAAGGTGAGGGCCGCCCGAGAGCTGTTCGAAGACGATAAGAAGGGGAAGACCTACGAGCGCTTCTTCTTCAAGTCGACTCGAGAGGGCCGCAGTCTCGACGGAACCGTTCTGCCCCTCAATCCCGACCACGTGACCCGATACGCAACCGTGCTCCGGTCGTATTCGGCGCAGCAGCAGGCGCCCGGCGGAGACGAGCACCTGCTCAACCGGGCGGCCGCCACCCACCCCGCGCCCTCCGATAACGCCCTGTCCGACGGCGATCTCGTCTTCGTCCAGCTCGACAGGACCTGCGCCTCCGGCAGCGATGGCATTCCCGCCGACGCCCGGGTCGTGGACGTCCTCCCCACAATGGTCGGACGGCGCCCCTACAGCAGGTCGCCCCGAGAGCTCGCCGCGGCGCAGAAGGTCCTTCCTCTCACGAAGTCCACCGAGGCCTCCGCCGCCGATCGGCTCTTCGGCTACGTCGTCCCCGATGCCGAAGATGGCGCGACGGGCGGGGATGTCGCCTATCGAGGAAGACTTTCCTTCGGCGTCGTCGACGCCTCTGAGGCCCGCGTCAGCCGCGAGAAGAAGAAACTCTCGCCGCTGCTATCGCCCAAGACGTCGTCGGCGAGGCGATTCCTCACCGACGCCTCCGGAGCCACTCCTTCGAAGGAGAAGAATCCGCTTCCGCGCAGCGACTACTTCGCCCCCGGACAGCTCCTCGGCGCCGCTGCCTATCCCGTGCACCGCGGACTCGTGCAGGGGAAGGGCCTGGATGGATCCGAGTTCCCCGCGCAGGCGACCAAAGCCCCCGTTCTGGATGGTCGCGAGCAGGACAACGCCGCGGTCCGCCTCACGGCCCGCTCGTGGATGAAGACCGGCAGCATCCTGCGCTGCACCATGCTCTTCTCGAACCTGAGCCGGGATGAACTGGCGGCGCTCATCTGGGTGCTCACCCCCCGGAATCTGGTCCCGCCGAAGGAGAAGCAGAAGAATCCCGACGCCGTCGGCTATCTGCGAATGGGGCTGGGGAAGCCGCTCGGACTGGGGACTCTCGAGGTGAGCATTGCGAAGAACGGGCTTCGCGCCGTTCGGGGAGCCGATCTGGCCAAGTCCTACGCGAACCTGGACGGATGCCTGGGCCTGGGCGCTCCCGTCGTCGGCGTCGAGAACTTCCCCCTGCCGAACGAGGCGCTCCTTCTCAAGACGCCATGGGTGAGGGCCATGCAGCGCGCCGCCTTCGGCTACAGCGACGGCGCGCCGGTGCGCTACATGTCCCTGAAGGAGAACAGGGCGAACAACCAGACCAGCCCCAGGACCGGTGATCCCAAGGAGGGGTATGGCCAGTCCCCGACGAGCCTGTTGGCTGAATCCCCTCGGCCGCTCAAGATCAAAAAGCCTCCCCAGAAGACCAAAAAACCTTCCCGGAGTTGAGGACCCCGCAGAAGCTGCCACCACGTCGGGAGAGTCGCCTTCGCGACGAGGATGCTCGCCTTCGCAACGGGGTTCGACTCCGACCGGGCGCCCCGGTTTCGCGAGCGCGCAGGTTTCCAGTCGAACGCGCACCT
>ERZ773090.691-NODE-691-length-14826-cov-9.08402_pt1 | contig 14826 bp, 14 predicted proteins | sample MGYA00580579_ERZ773090 | MGnify/ENA primary metagenome ERZ773090 (study PRJEB29015, sample SAMEA2738014) | human oral metagenome | biome: human oral; feature: human-associated habitat; material: dental | place: China | collected 2132 ... | reverse complement strand
CGGCCCCCTGCTCCCAAGGCAGGTGCGCTACCGGGCTGCGCTATATTCCGACTTATATTTTGATACTTCGTTATTATAGCCTCTTTTTTTTATTCTGTCAAGCAATTTTTTATATTTTAAGACTATAAAAAATAAAATATTGAAAATATTAAATTATTTTAAAAAGGATTAACTTTCTACTTTACTAAAAATTAATCCTTAATTTTAAAAATTTTAATAGTTTAAGAAAATCTAGTTAAAGAAAGTATCCCTTTTTCTATTTCATCTATTTCTTCCTTTATGTAGTCATTTAAAGTTCCTTGTTTTTCTATTGATTCCTTAGCAGATTTTAAATATTTCTCAGCTTTTTCTTTATCTCCAATACCAACATAACAGAAAGCTAATTCTAAGTCTTCTCCATCTACTACATCATCTTCATCTAACGATATTTGTCTTGACTTTAAAAGGTTTTCAATAGCTTCATCATATCTTTCTAATCTTCTTAAACATCTTCCAATAGAGTATAGATACCAACCATCATCATTTAAACTATATGCTTTTCTAAAAGAATATAAGGCATCTTCATATTTTTCTAATTCAAATAAAAGTGTTCCTCTCATTTCCCAAATCCAAGCATCGTTTCTTCCAAGTTCAATAGCTCTTTCAAAATGTTTTAATGCTTCCTTTCTTGTATCTGGATTATACCCTAGCTCAAATCCTAATTCTGAGTTAAGCCATTCATCATCTCTTCCTAATTCTTTGGCAACATTTAAATATTTTAATGCTTCTTCTGGGTTAGGTTCTTCTAATCTTCCATAAAGCCATCCTATTTCAGAATTTATAAAGATTTTTTGCTCAGTATCATCATCTTCAACCATAGTTAAAGATTTTTGTAATCTTTCAATTCCTTCCTGTGTCTTTCCACTTCTACCTAGATTTAAGCCTATTTCTGTATTAAGCCATTCATCATCTCTTCCAAGCTTTTCAGCCTTTAATAAAAACTCAATAGCATCATCATATTTTTCCATTGCATCATATACCCAACCAAGCTCTGTCAATGTCAATATATCATCTCTATCCATTTCATAAGCAACCAAATAATTTTCAATAGCCTTTTCATACTCTTCTAATTTGGCATAACACATTCCTATTTCAACATTTATCCAAATATCATCTCTTCCCAATTCCTTAGCTTTTTTATGATATTTAATAGCTTTTTTATATTCTCCTAATTGACGATAACACCAACCAAGTTGACTATTTATATATCTTTCATCTTTGCCTTCTTCATCTAAATTTAAGGCATATTCATATTTTTTTATAGCTTCTTTATATTTTCCAAGCCCTGATAAACAAGCTCCATATTCTTCATTAATCCAAGCATCATCTCTTCCAAGTTTTACTGCTCTTTTAATATATTTTAAAGCTTCTTGATTTTTATCCATAGCATCATAATGCCAAGCTATATCTGACAAAAGATAAATATCATTTTTATCAAATTTTTCAGCTTTTAAATAGAAATCCAATGCTTTTTGTCTTTCATCTTTTGCTTTATAACAATGTCCTAACTCAATATTTATCCAAGCATCATTTCTACCCCATTTTTTAGCTTGTGAAAATGCTTTTATAGCTTCATCATACTTTTCTAAATGTCTTTTACACCAACCAAGTTGACTATAAATATATGCTGTATCTTTGTCATCATCTTCTGCCTCTAATGCACGATTAATTTTTACTATTGCTTCATCAAATCTTTTTAATTTGGATAAACAATAGCCATACTCTGTATTTGTCCAAGCATCATTTTCTCCTAGTTCTTCAAGCCTTTCCAAATATTTTAATGCTTTTTCAAATTCTCCCAAAGAGTCATATAACCAAGCTAAATCTGACATTATAAAAATATCATCTTCTTTTAATTCAAGAGCTTTTAAATAGTATTCTATTGCTTCTTCCTTTTTATCCATATTTTTATAGCACATACCTATTCTTGTAAAAATCCAAGCATCATTTCTATTTAATTCTATGGCTTTAAAGTAACTTTCTAAGGCTTCTTCCTGTCTTCCTTGTTCTGCTAAACAGTATCCTAATTCTGAATAAAGCCACTCATCATTTTTGCTCTTATTTATCATATTTTTTAAAAGTTCTTCTGCCTCTGTATAATGCCCATATCTATCATATAACCAAGCTAAAAATGAATCAGCATTAGCTTCTCCTTCATCATCTCTAACATATTTTTTAGCTTCAAGTGCATATTCCATGGCTTTTTCATGATTTCCATTTTCATCCTCAACTCTTGATAAAGATATATATGTTTCTATTAATAAAGTACAAGTAAAATTATCTTCTGCATACAATTTATTGGCTTTTAATAAATATTTTTCTGCATTTTTAAAATCGTCTAAAAAATAGTATGAATAAGCTATTCTACAATTCCAACGAGGATTATTAGCTTCTTCAAACTCTATACTTTTTAGTAATTCTAAACCTTTTTCATATTGTTGAGTATTATTATAGGCTCTACCTAGCTCACTTATTAATTCTGCATTTAATTGCTCAGCTGGTAAGGCTTCTATCATATCAATAATTTCTTGATGTTTATCTAAATCATACAAACTTTCTATTTTTTGTAGTATTTCTTCTTTCAAGTTTTCACCTCTTATTTTAATAAAAGAGATTATTACAAATAAATGTAACAAGAGTAATGTTACATTACTGATTAAATTTGTAATAATCCCCTCTTTTTATTAAATTTTTGCTATTAAATCTTCTAATTCTTTTAAAGTATTTTCAAATTCATCTGCATGTTCTTCTGGAACATTTTCTATACCTTCCTTAGCATATTCTAAATATTTTTCAGCATTTTCCTTATCTTTCAATGCTATATAACAACGAACAAGATCTAAATCTTCTCCATCTGTTACATCTCCCTCTTGAACAGATATTTTTCTTGATTGTAAAAGAACTTCTACTGCTTCTTCATATCTTTCTAGCATTCTTAAAGCTATACCTCTATTGTATAAGTATAATCCATCTCCACTAAGTCCAAAAGCTTTTTTAAATGCTTTTTCAGATTCTTCATAATTTTCAAAGAAATTCATATAGATTTGCCCTAATGAAGCCCAAACAATAGCATTTTTATCATTAGCTTTTACTTCATTTTCAAAGTATTTCAAAGCTTCTTCTTTTCCCTTTGATCTTTCTAAATTAAACCAAAGATGCATATATATCCAATCATCATTTCTTCCTAAATCTTTTGCTATATAGAAATACTTTAAAGCTTCTTCTGAATTTTCTAAAAATCCATAAAGATACCCTATTTCAGAATTAATAAAAATCTTTTCATTTATATTTTCTGGTGCTTCTGTTTCAATCAATTTCAATGATTTTTTAAGTCTTACTATACCTTCTTCTGCTCTTTCAAGTCTACTTAAACATTGCCCCATTTCTGTGTTAAGCCACTCATCATCTCTACCTAATTTTTCAGATTCTTGTAAGTATTTAAGTCCCTGTTCATAATCTCCAACTTCATTACATAACCAACCACATTCAGAGTAAAGCCATATATCCGCATTTGTAACATCTTCTTTATCTTTTCCTATATAAGATAGATATGTATCAAGAGCATTTTCATAATCTCCTAAATTCATATAAGATCTACCTAATACATTAATTATTTCTATATCAAGTTTATCTTCTGGGAGTTTTTTAATTTCTCTTACAATTTTATCAAATTCTCCATTTTCTCCATAAGTGTTTATTTTTTCCCAAAATTTATCATCCATGCTCTTCACCTCTATATTTTTATTTATTTTAAAAAAGTAGTATAATTTTTTTTATACTACTTTTTTACTATATCATATTAATTTTTAGTTGTCAATCAATTTTACTATATCATAGACACTGTTCCATCAGAACTTACTGCACAACAATAATCTGTATACACCTCTATATATTCATATATTCCTCTTGCTGCCATAGCTCTTGCTTTTTCCATACCATCTGGTAGAGTTTGTCCTTTTTTATAATGCTCTATTATAGATGATAAAGTAAAATTTAAAGTATGAACTTCATAAGGAAAACCTAAATAACATTTTGCAAGTATTCCTATCAATACTCCACTATCTATTAATTCTACTTCTGGAAATTCTTCTCTAATAACATTTATAAGCTCATTAACTTTCTCTTGGTTATGAACATGCCCACCTGCATCAAGACTTTTCATAGCTTCCATATATTTTTGTGAACGCTTTTTTCTCAATATTCTTTGCAAAGTTAGAGTATCAACAGTTGTTTTAGTTTTTTCAATAGGTTTAGTTAAAGACAAAGTATTATTAGTTTCACTTTTTGTTTCTGTTGTATTTTTAAACATTATTTTTGGCATACTTCCCCCTAACTAAACAAGTAATTTTCTTGTTCTTGATTCTGTATTGGTTTTAATTTCTTCTGCTCCAATAGGTTTTCCTGAGGCAGGAACTGCTCTTTCTTTTCCCCAATCTCTTATAGTTGCTATTTTTTCAGGGCTTGTTTGAGATAAAGGTACAACATTTGAAAAAGCTTGTACTACATTTTCTTCATCTAAGACAAAATCTTCATTAGCAATAACTCTATATGCTAAATCTCTAACTGTTGATTCTAAATCTGCTCCTGTGAAACCTTCTGTCATATTAACTATTTTATCTGCTAATTCTCCAGCAAAATCTAAACTTAAATATTTTCTCATATACATTTTAATAATATCAAATCTTTCTTCTGATGTAGGTAAATCTATGAAAAACAGTTCATCAAATCTTCCTCTTCTTAAAAGTTCTGATGGTAACATAGAAACATCATTAGCTGTTGCCACAACAAAAACTTGTTTTCTTGATTCTTGTAACCAAAACAAAAATTGTCCTACCATTCTTGTAGAAACTCCACCATCATTTGAGCTTCCTGCCCCTGATAACCCTTTTTCAATTTCATCTATCCAAAGTATACAAGGAGAAACATTTTCTGCTGTTGTTAAAGCATCTTTTAATTGTTGTTCAGATTGCCCAACATAGCTACCTTGAACAGTTGCAAAATCTAACCTATATAGTGGTAATTTCCAACTTGCAGATATTGCCTTAGCCGATAAAGACTTACCACAACCTGGTACTCCAACAAGTAATATTCCCCTTGGAGAACGAAGTCCTTTGGCTTTTAGCAAATCTTTTTTCTCAACTTTTAAAAGTTCTTTCTTTTCATCAAGCCACTTTCTAAGTCCTGCTAAGCCACCAACACTAATTATACTTTCATCAACATCTATTTTTTCTAAACCAGATATATTAGAAAATAACCTATCTTTTGCAAACCTTACTTCATCCATATCTTCTTTTGTAATTTCTCTTTTTGCAATTAAAGTGGCTATAACATTTTCTGCTTCTATTCTAGTAACTCCATTTAGTATAGAAGCTGCTTCTCTAATATCTGCTTCTTCCCATTCAATAGTAATTTCATTTCTATAATCATCTATATATTTTTTTATAATATCATACATTTCTTCTTCATTAGGATTATCTATTTTTAAAGTCATTCCTAATCTTTGTAGTTGATTCCATACTCCACCATTAGTGAAAACTATTATACTTCCACCTGTTTCATTGGCATGAGTAACCAAGTCAAATAATTGTTTTGCATCTGAATTTTCAGAACTAATATCTGGTATTCCAGTTAATACTAATGTCAAATTTTGTCGTCTTTTCATCTGGTCACTCATATAGTCTATTGCACTATATATAGATTTATCTTCACTTAAAACCTTTCCACTTGAAATATCATATATTCCTTTTGACATAGTATGTACAAAAAATGATATAGTCAATTCATCTGCAACTTCTTTTAAAACTTCAAGTGTTCTATCTCTTTCCATAGTATTTATTACAATGAAGGGTATCCTTGCACTTGAATATCTTTTTAATAGTTCTTTTGCTTTTTTAATATCACTCATTTTTATCCTTCCTATTGAACAGTTACCTTATTATTTTTTATAATACTAGACAATTTACCACTTCTATCTGATTCAGAACTTTTTTCAAGTGATTCTTGTATAGAAGTTGATCGATTTATTATCATATTACGAAGTTCTGTTTTTTCTTTAACTGGAACTGCATTTATATCCACAACTTTTAACATAAATTGTAATTCTCTTCTTAACTGCATTAAAGATTGAACTATTTCATTTTCATCTGATTGACGAGATTTTTGAAAACTATCTATTGCTTTATTTAATCTAAAATTAACTGTATCCACTAATTTTCTTAAAAATCTTTCTGCTACACCAGATTGCCAAACAATTTCTCCTTCTTGCATTAAAGGTAAAATTGCTTCATCATCTTCACCAGATTTTAAAATGTCAAATACTTTTATCCAATCTGCATATATTTTAGGAGCTTTATTCATTATTTTTTCCTCCTTACTGCTACTTGTGGTGGCTCTAAATTCCAAGCTGGAAAACCATTTGCAAAGCCTTCATATTCATTTTTTTCAACTTTTTTAGCTACCTTTTCTTCTGTTCCTGTAACTGAAAACGGCATAGAGCTATCTTCTTGCTTTTCATCACTTGAAGTTATAGACTTAAATGCTGATTTTATTTTTTGCATTATTTCTACCATAATATCTCCCCCTTATATTATTTTTCTTTCACTATTTGTAAGTCTTCTAATATATTCCTCAGGTTTTATTTGTTCAAAGAAATCTAAAACCTTTTTGCTTTCAGCATCCTTTTCAGTAAATTCTATTCTAAAATCTACAATTTCTGCTATTGTAGCTCTTATTATTTGTTTTCCACTTTCTAATTTTTGAGCATAATTTTCTATTGTTTTTTGTATAAGTTTTTGTACTTTTTGTTTTGCTGTGAAATGGTAAATTATTAAACCTATTCCAAGAATAATAGTTATAAATGCAAAACTCTTATCCATAAATGATTTAATTATTCCATATAGAACAACTGCTGCTCCCCCAAATAAGCAAAATTGTTCAAACATATTAAGTTTCAATTTTGATAAATCTGCCTGCTTTTCTTGTTCAACCAAGTTTTCAAATCTATTTAATACTTCTTCTTCATCTTCTCCATCTTGCGTTTTATCATTGAATGTATCTACATTTATTTCTATATCATAAGGAACATTCATTCTATTTTGAGCTACTATATCATTAAAAGCTGTAACTATATTATTTCTTGAAAGTGCAGTTGCAAATTTTTGAGTAGCTACACTTGATTTAGATTCTTCTGGATTCATAGAGGCATCTGTCAATAACTGCATAAAATCTCTGTAATCATCATAAACAGATTTTTCTAATGCCATTTGTGCATGAGCTTTACTTTCAGAACCATTATACTTTACAACTAATTCTTCAAATTGTTCTTCTCTTTTAAGTGGAAGCTCTTCCTCATCAAATTCTGTAACTAAACTATCCAATATTTTATCTAATTCAACTTTTAATTTCTTTGTTTCTTCTTTTTGTTCAAATACCTTCTTAAAATATTCATATAAGTCATTATTTAAGTTAGCTCCCTCTAAAACATCTTGTAAATTACCCCAAGTATGTGAATATTTTTCTAAATATGGATATAACCCACTTTTTAGAGGTACTCTTTTAGAATTTATAGCATTTTTCCAATTATCTAATTGTCTTTCTGTAAAGCCAGGTTTTGCCTCTAAGTTTGACATCCATTCTTGAATTTGTTGATATACAAAATTTTCTGTATCATTTCCTAAAAGTCCACTAGCAAAAGCATCTAAAACTATAACTGCTTTTCTATCCAACTTTTCTTCATCTTGTGCTTCAAGATAACGAGCAAACCATTTTAATGATGAATTTTCTCTTCCTATTCTTCTGCAAATTAAACCAAAAAACAAAGAAGTTTTTTCATCATTTCTTCTTATTCCCTCTGCTAAGGCTCTTTCTGCTAAGGCTTGGTCATCGTTTATCCAAGCTGCTAAGGCAACCAAACAAGGTGTTAACCAGTAATTAGGTGTTTCTATCATTTGTTTTTCTGTAATATGAGATAGCATAGAGCTTTTTACAATAGCTAAATCATTTGCCTGTAAAATCCCAGTTGCTGTTCTTCTTACCACATCATAATGTCCAAAATTATCTTTTAATTTATCTCTTATTGCTGATAAATTCATTTTAGCTTCGGCTTTTCTATTAGCCAGTGATTGCATTTCAACATATTCTCTAAATTCATTAGCTAATTTTTCCACCTCATTATATACAATTTTTACATTGTCATCTACTTGATCAACTCTGTTATTAACATAGTCAATGCTTCCTGCTAAATTTGAAAGACTCCTTTCAATAAGTGATAAATCTGCTCTGCTTATTAACTTGTCTGACATTTATACCCTCCCTCTCAATTTGATTATGATTATTCATTTTATTACTTTTTATACCGCTTTGTCAATAAAAATAAAGGCAATTAAACTATTTATTTTATAATTTAATTGTCTTTAAATATTTTATCCAATTCTAAAAATTGCTTGTTCCAAATCTGCCTTGATGGAAATCTATGTTTGCTTGTATTATATCTTCTTCTGTTGTCATAACAAAGGGTCCATATGCAACAACAGGTTGATTTAATGGTTTACCACTTAACATAACTATTACTGCTTCTTCTGATAATGCTTCAAAGTTTATTGTTCCTTCCTTATTTTCAAATAGAATAAATTCACCTTGTTGTAAAGTTTCTGTGTCATTTACTTTTACAGAACCATTTATTATTAATGCTCCAACATTGAAGTTAGATGGTTCATTTAATTCAACTTTTCCTGCTTGATTTAAAGTTACCTTATACATATTTATTGGAGAGAATGTACTTGCAGGTCCTCTAACACCTTTTACTTCTCCTGCATAAACATCTATTTGTCCTTCATTATTTTCTAAAACAACTTTTCCCATATCTCCTTTTAATAATGCTTGATATTTTGGTTCAGTCATTTTATGTTCTCTTGGTAAGTCTACCCAAAGTTGTACCATATGTAACACTCTACCATTTTTAGAATATTCTTTTTCATGATATTCCTTGTGCATAATTCCAGAACCTGCTGTCATCCATTGCATGTCTCCTGCTTCTATAACTCCATGATTACCTCTATTGTCATGGTGTTCAACCTTACCTGCTATTGCAAGAGTAACAGTTTCAAAACCTCTATGAGGGTGTGCTCCAACACCAACTGTTGTTTCTCCTCCTTCAAAATAATATGGTTCATTGTAGTCCATTAATAAGAATGGTGAAAATCTTTCAGCAAAATTTCTTTCACGCCCATAAGGAAAATATTGCTTTACATTAAATCCATCTCCTACCCAGTGAGAATGTAATCCTCTAAATACTTGTTCTATTGGTCTATAATTATTCATTTTTATCTTCTCCTTTTTATTTATAAATTTTTCTAAGTAATCTTGCTATTTGTTTTTTTTCTTCTGCTATCAATTTAGATAATAATTTATCTAAATATATATCATGTTTTTCTAAAACTTTAACTATTAATTTTTTTCCTTCATCTGTTAAATGTAAATATGAAATTCTTTTATCTTCCTCACAAAGTTCTTCATATATTAAATTTTTAGTCATCATTTGTTTTTTAGTATAAGTCATTCCTCCACTTGTAAGTAAGGCTCTTTTTGCAATTTGTTGTATAGTCTGTGCTCCAAGTGAATGTATAGCTTCCATTATTCCGAATTCTGTTCCTGTTAAATTATATTCTTTAAAAATTTTTCCTAATTCTATATTCAACAAACTTGAACTTCTATATATAGTTTCTAAGACTGCATAACTTAATCTATTTTTCATTATATTCACCTCATTTTTAATTTAAAATTATCTTTGTACAAAGATATTATAACATAAAATATTATTTTGTCAACTCTTTTGGTAGAGTATAAGTTTTATATTGGAAATAAATAAAAAATAGTACCAATAAAATTTTTTACTGATACTATCTTATAATTTTTTATATTTTATTTTTCTTATTTAAGTTTTTTTAGTAAAGAATTATCATCCAAATATTTGTAGAATTCTTCATGCTCTAACATAGTTTTTCCTAAAAATTCCTTAGCTTTTTTCCCAAATTCTTTTAAAAGATCTCTGTTTTCTTTGTTTGTTTCTTTACCATATTTTTTTAAAATATAATCTAATTCATGTTCTTCTGAAAAATTTATAAATTTAGTATCTCTGTTCATAAATTTCCTCCTTTTAATTTGCAATTACAATATAAAACCACCTATGGTTTATTCTACTATATTTTTCTATAATTATCAATAGAATTTTTATTTAAATACTTCCCATTGTCTTTGAATTTTATTCTCCAACTCTTCTCTTGTGTTTCCTATTAGCTCAAAAACAAGGTATTTTATTGGAAGTGAATTTATAACTTCTATAATTTCTTTATCTTCAAAAGGATCATGGTAATCAATAGCCCCTACATGTTGATAGACATTTTCCATTATTTCTTCTATACTTAAATTTTTCTCTTTATTTTCCTTTATAGACTTATTTACATATTCTCCTGACAGTGAATAATTAAGGTGCATACCATATATTAAATTTTTATATTTTCCTAAATTTTCTATATTCTTTTTAATATATTCTATTCCTTCTTTTGAATTTTTAATATTTCTATTGTTGTTAATCATATGTCCAGTATCTAAAATAAAACCTACATTTTTATATTTCACTCCACTCAAAAGATATTCAACTTCTTCTTTATTTGTAAGTCTAAGCCCTGACCACCATAAATTTTCAAATAAAAGTTTAAAATTGTACTCTCCATCTTCAAAAATTTCATTGATTATTGAAATAACTGCATCTAAAACTTCCTTATCAGAATATTTAAAATCATAAGTCATAGCTTCTGTAACTTTTACATTGCAAGCATGGAAAACCACATATTCAACTTCTAATTTCTTGGCAATTTTTAACTCTCTTTTATAGTATTCAAGCAATTCTTTTTTACTATGTCCACCACAAAGAGATTTAAAATATTTTTTATCTTTTAACTCATCATATAAAGAATTAAAATCTTCTAAATATAATTCCATCCAAGAGGGAAAAAATCTCATATGATAACCTTTTATATATTTTTTTAAAGGAGTATTGTCCCCATCAAAAAATTTAATCAATTCATATCCATCAAAACTATATTTTTTGGAAAAATACTTCATATCTTTTTCAAGTTCTTCATTTGAATAAAAATCAGCCATATTTAACAATTTATACATATTTTTCCTTTCTAAGCTACTCTTTAAAATATTATTTGTTAAATAAAAAAACTAGAAATTTCTTTCTAGTTGAATTGTTTATTATGGCTGGGGTGGCTGGATTCGAACCAACGCATAACGGAGTCAAAGTCCGTTGCCTTACCGCTTGGCGACACCCCAAGAAAATGGTCGGAATAGCAAGATTTGAACTTGCGGCCCCCTGCTCCCAAGGCAGGTGCGCTACCGGGCTGCGCTATATTCCGTTCCAAATGACTTTACTAGTCTACCATATATAGCTACTCTTGTCAAATAATTTTTAAAATTTTTTAAGAATTTTTTCTAGTAAAAACAAAATTTTTTTCATCTGATAAATCTTTATTAAGACTATATTTATCTAATTCAACTTTTTTTATATCTTCTAAGTTATTTATTTGATTTTTATAGGATAATTTAAAATACTAGTCTTATTCTTAAATTTAGCCTCAGTAAATTTTATTTCTTTATTTGGAGAAAATATTATTTTCATCTATTGATCCCATTCCTTAATAAATCCATAATATATTTTGGGATTATTTCCAAAAACATCTAATATATTATCATCTGTTATATAAAAATCTTCTATTTCTAAATCTGTTCCATTGACATTAATTTTTCCATCTATGACATATAAAAAGACAACTGTACTATCTTTTTCAAGGTGCAGCCTACACTTGGATCGTATTTGTCTGTAATATAAATCTCCTCTTATTCCTTTTAACATTAAGTTAAAATCTCTAAATTTTCCCCAAGAATATGTTTCCCAATCTCCTCTAAATCTATCTATTTGGTAGTCTTCCATTTCCACATCATAGTGATCTGTATGTTGAAGTTTCATATCACCAGATAATTTTGAAATATATCTTTCTACACCTGGTAAACTTGTAAAAAGTGACTTTTTTCCATTATTTGTAGTTGCAACACTTATTCTGGCTTTAAAAACTCTATCTGCATAGCTAGAATTTTCTGGGTATATAAAAATTTCATTTGTTATTCCTCCTGCCCACACAGAAACTTTCCAATCATCTTTTTTTATAACTTTATTCATTTTCTACCCTCCTGTTGCAAGTTGTTTAATATCTTTTACTTTCTGATTAAATTTTACACCTTTTTTTGCTTTTTTACAACAATAAAAAAAGAGACTATCTTTTTAAAAATAGTCTCTTAGCTAAATTATTTATTTCTTTATATTGTAAAAAACATCTTTACCTTTATATTGAGCAACAGAACTTAATTCTTCTTCAATTCTTAATAATTGGTTGTATTTAGCCATTCTATCTGTTCTTGAAGTTGAACCAGTTTTGATTTGTCCTGCATTAGTTGCAACAGCTACATCAGCTATTGTTGCATCTTCTGTTTCTCCTGATCTATGAGATACAACAGCTGTATATCCTGCTCTTTTTGCCATTTCTATTGCATCTAATGTTTCAGTTAATGAACCTATTTGATTTAATTTTATAAGGATAGAGTTACCTGCTCCTAATTCTATTCCTTTTCTCAATCTTTCAGTATTAGTTACAAATAAGTCATCTCCAACTATTTGAACCCTATCTCCAATAGCCTTAGTTAGTTTTACCCAACCATCCCAGTCATCTTCACCTAAACCATCTTCTATTGAAACTATTGGATATTTATTTATTAATTCTTCATACCATTTTATCATTGCATCAGTGTTTCTAACAATTCCACCTTCTCTTTTAAAATGATATTGATATTCTCCATTTACTTTTTCACAAAATTCACTTGAAGCAGCATCTAATGCAAATGTGATATCTTTACCTAATTCATAACCAGCAGCTTTCACTGCTTCACTAATTAAAGATAAAGCCCCTTCTGTTCCTTGAATTTTTGATGGAGCATATCCTCCTTCATTTCCAACATTTGTTGAATCTCCATTAGCTTTTAAAATTTTTCCTAAATGATGGAAAACTTCTGCTCCCATTTGCATAGCTTCTCTAAAAGATTTAGCTCCAACTGGTTGTATCATAAATTCTTGTAAGTCAACAGCTGAATCAGCGTGTGCTCCACCATTTAAAATATTCATCATAGGTAATGGTAATTCTTTTGCATTTACTCCACCTAAATATTTATATAAAGGTTGCCCTAATGCTTCGGCAGCAGCTTTTGCAACAGCAAGAGATACACCTAATATAGCATTAGCTCCTAATCTTCCTTTATTAGCAGTTCCATCTAATTCTAGCATTACTCTATCGATTTCAACTTGATTTAAAGCATCCATTCCTAAAAGAGCTTCTCTAATTTCAGTATTTACATTATTTACAGCTTTTAAAACTCCTTTTCCTAAATATCTTGTTTTATCTTTATCTCTTAACTCAACTGCTTCATGGCTTCCAGTTGAAGCACCAGATGGAACAGCTGCTCTACCTTTTGCACCACATTCTAATATTACATCTACTTCTACTGTCGGATTTCCTCTTGAATCTAAAATTTCTCTTCCAATTACATCTACTATACCTGTCATTACATCCTCCTTTTTTAATTAAAACCTATGCTTTTACTTGTATAACTTTTATTGAGTTAGTTGTTCCTTGTATAAATACACTTTCTCCACAAGTTGCTATAATTATATCATTATTTTCAACTAAATTTAATTTTTTTGCAATAACTTCTGCTAAAATAAAGAATTCCTCCAAAGTCTTTGGTGAAGCATCTACATAAGGAATTACTCCTCTTGATAAAACTAATTGATTTGCAGTTTTTTCATTATTAGTTATTGCTAAGATATTTGCCTTAGGAAAATATCTTCTCATATCTCTTGCTGCTCTTCCAGATTCTGTACCAACTACTATAAGTTTTGCATTTAATCTTCCACTTATATCCGCACTTCCTTCTGCAACAGCAGAAGTTATATCATGCTTATTTACAACACCATCCACATAAAATGCTGGTATTGTAGCATCAACTTTTTTTGCTATTTTATTCATAACATCAACAGCTGCTAATGGATATTTCCCTTTTGCAGTTTCTCCTGAAAGCATTACAGCATCTGTTCCATCTAATATAGCATTAGCAACATCATTTGCTTCTGCTCTTGTAGGTCTTGGATTTTTAATCATTGAATCTAGCATTTGAGTTGCTGTAATAACAACTTTTCCCGCTCTATTGCATTTTTTTATCATCATTTTTTGTGCACATGGAACTTCTTCAACAGGAATTTCTACTCCTAAATCTCCTCTTGCTACCATTATACCGTCAGATTCTGCTAAAATTTCATCAAAATTATCAAGTCCTTCTTGACTTTCTATTTTAGAAATTATTTGTATTCTTTCTCCACCATTTTCTTTAAGAACTTTTCTAACCTGTCTTACATCATCAGCTTTTCTTATAAATGAAGCAGCTACAAAATCAACATTATTTTGGCAACCAAATTTTAAATCTTCTATATCTTTTTCAGATAATGCTGGCAAATTAACAGAAACATTAGGTAAATTTATTCCTTTCTTTTGCCCTAAATCACCACTATTTCTAGCTACACATATAACTTCATTTCCTTTTATTTCTGTAACATCTAGTTCAAGTAATCCATCATCAACAAGAACCATATTTCCAACTTTTAAATCTTTTGCAAAATTT
>ERZ773090.688-NODE-688-length-14913-cov-3.25649_pt1 | contig 14913 bp, 11 predicted proteins | sample MGYA00580579_ERZ773090 | MGnify/ENA primary metagenome ERZ773090 (study PRJEB29015, sample SAMEA2738014) | human oral metagenome | biome: human oral; feature: human-associated habitat; material: dental | place: China | collected 2132 ... | reverse complement strand
CCCGGGCGCTCGGCTTCCTCACCGGGCTCGAGGTCGGTCAGACAGTCGTAGAGGGCATCCAGGTTGTTGCCATAATGGGCCGGCAGATGCAGCCCCTCGCCCAGGGCGGCCAGCACGGCCGCTTTGCTGTCGGCCCCGCTGCAGTCGCACACGAGCAGGGTCTGGTCAGTCTGCTGGGCAGCGCGGATCAGCCCATTCTTGTCATAGGCACCCAGTGGCAGCACCGCGTGGCGCGGAATGTTGGACAGAGCAGTCATGGGTAGTCGATCCTGCGAAAGGTCTGGTAGTGATCGTCTGTATAGAAGAATTCGCTGTACTGCCCCGGCCGGCCGCCGGCAATGATCCGGCGTGCGCCCCGTGAGCGCTCATGGGGCGTGCGGACGGTGTACTCGGTGTAGTAGCCGCGCCGCTGGCGGGGCAGTCTGCCCTCGTAGTTGCCGAACACGGTACCGTCTTTCTCGTACGGGAACGGGCCGCCCGCCAGGATCAGCTTCAGGGTTTCCTGGGCCTGCGCCGGCAGGGCCGCCACGGCAATGCAGCGCGCCGCGCCCGTGCGGCACGCCGTGGCATGCCCGCCCTGCGCATTGCCATCCGGCACATTGCCGGCCTGCACATGAGCGGCCTGTTCATGACCATCCCCTGCATGCCCATCCTGGGCACGTCCGGACAGCACATGACCAGCAGCAGCGCCCGCGGCCGCACCGGCCGCCACGCCTGCGCCACCGGCACGGCCCGATGCCGGCGGGATGGCCGCGTCCTTCACCGTCTGGGACGTGGAGGGCCGATAATGCCGGCGGTGCTTGCGCGCCTCCGCTGGCCGGGAGGTCAGCAACAGGCTGACCGCCAGGGTCAGCACCAGAAACACGGACAGGGTTCGGAAAACATTTTTCATCATGCTCGCATCGTACGTCAGGCCACGACGGCCGAAAAGCCCCCCGCCCCCATTCACCGAATCCACGTCCCGCCCATGGCCATGGTGCTTTCCTGCCCCATCGCCTCAAGCACATGATCATGGCACCTTGCTGCAACACCACCCTGGGCCCATGACCATGGCACTTTCCTGCAACATCACGCCACGCCCACGGCCCGGCCGCATACCTGCCGTCGTGCCAGCCTGCTGCCGATGAACGGCAGCGACTATGCTTGCCGGTTCTCCCGACGGGGAGAGCGTGTCGGGGACGTGTTCGTCAACCCCCTTTTTTGCCCAGCCCAGTCGTCGGCGTACCGCATGACTGCACTGCGGCGGTCCGTCCACGCTCCCCCATTTTTTTGTCCGCTTCCGCCCTTTCCGGCCATTCCAGTCCCTTCCCGCCGCACCATCCCCTGTCTCCCCCGTTTGTCGTGATCATGCCGTCTGCCAGCCCCCCATCCACCGCCGCTTCACCCCGTATCCTGCTGTGGCTGGTGGCCGTGGGGTTCTTCATGCAGACACTGGACGGCACCATCGTCAACACGGCGCTGCCCGCCATGGCCACCAGCCTGGGCGAAAGCCCGCTGCGCATGCAGGCCGTGGTGGTGGCCTACATGCTCACCATGGCCTCGCTGATCCCGGCCAGCGGCTGGCTGGCCGACCGCTTCGGCACGCAGCGGGTGTTCTTCTGGGCCATCGTGCTGTTCACGGCAGGGTCGGCGGCCTGTGCCATGGCCACCGATCTGGATGAGCTGATCCTCGCCCGCATCCTGCAGGGCGCAGGCGCCGCCATGCTGCTGCCCGTGGGCCGGCTGGTCATCCTGCAGCATTTCCCGCGCGAACAGCTGCTGCCGGCCATGAGTTTCGTGGCCATTCCGGGACTGATCGGACCGCTGATCGGCCCCACGCTGGGCGGCTGGCTGGTGGAGAGCGCCTCGTGGCACTGGATCTTCCTGATCAACCTGCCCGTGGGGCTGGTGGGCGCACTGGCCACGACCCGCTTCATGCCCAACATCCGGCGCGCCGATACCGGCCGCTTCGATCTGGCCGGCTATGCCATGCTGGTGCTGGCCATGGTGGCGCTGTCGCTGGCGCTGGATGGGCTGGGCGGCCTGGGCTGGGCCAGTGCGCTGGTGGTTCTGCTGATGATCGCCGGCATGGCCGCCCTGACGGCCTACTGGCTGCACGCGCTGCGCCATCCGGCCCCGATCTTCCCGACGGCGCTGTTTGCCATTTCCAGCTACCGGGTCGGCGTGCTGGGCAACCTGTTCGCACGGATCGGCTCGGGCGCCATGCCCTATCTGCTGCCGCTGCTCCTGCAGCTGGCCATGGATTTTTCGCCGGCCGAGGCCGGCATGCTGCTGCTGCCGGTCACGCTGGCCAGCATCGGCGCCAAGCGGGCCGTGCCGGACATCATCCACCGGCACGGCTACCGGCGGGTGCTGATCGTCAACACGCTGCTGCTGGGGGTCATCGTGGCCTCCTTTGCGCTGATGGCGCCCGACCAGCCACTGTGGCTGCGCACCACGCATCTGGCGCTTTTCGGGGCCGTCAGTTCAACCCAGTTCACGGCCATGAACACGGTGACGCTGAAGGATCTGGACACCGAACTGGCGGCCAGCGGCAACAGCCTGTTCTCGATGGTGCAGATGCTGGGGCTGAGCCTGGGCATCACCTGCGCCTCCGCCCTGCTGCACGCCTTCAACAGCTGGTTCGGCCCCGGGCTGGCCAGCGCAGCCAGTGCCGGCCAGCTGCCCGCCTTCCGGGCAGCCTTCGTGGCCATCGGCCTGATGACCGTCGGCGCGGCCGCCGTGTTCTGGCAGCTGAAGGACGACCGGCCGGTGCAGGGATGAGGCGCCCAAGGCCCCTGCCATTCCTGTGCACCGACCGGATGGGTGGTTGAGCAGCGCTGAAGACCGGGCAGACAGACACCGGCCGGGCGGAGGCGTCCACCGGAAGAAGCAGGAAGCAGGGAAAAACAGTCCCAGACGGATACGTGTCGCACAAAGCACGGCCGGTACGAGGCGGATCTGTCCTGAACGCGTAAGCGCGTGTGATGGACTCAACGCCCCACCAGCACCCCGGCCGGATCGAAGGCCGCGCGCACCTGGCCAAACGCCTCCCGCAGTGCCGGCGTCCAGCGGGGTGGCTGCACATCGGCCAGCACGGCCGCCACCTGCTGTTGGCTGGCCATCACGCCCGCCCCTTTCGGGGAACCACCCGGATACCCCAGACGCAGTTGCAGCTCTCCCGACGCCAGCTGTCCCCGCCATCGCACAGCCAGTCCCAGCGACGCCAGCCGTTCCGACACGGCCGCCACCCGGTCCACCATGACGGCCGGATCCTGCGGCCACAGGCGCCAGATCTGTCCGGCCAGCGGCGCGCCATCGGACCGCTGCACATCATCCGGCCGTACCACACCATCCAGCCGCAGCACACCATCCAGTCGTGCCACACCATCCTGCCCTGGCGCCCCCTCCAGCCCTGATGCACCAGCAGGCAACGGTACGCCACCGGGAAAGGGAGTACCCTGCAAAGGCGCACCGTAGACCCACGCCGGCTGCGGCATCACCAGCTCGCCCAGCAGCTGCCGCCAGATGGGCGTGGCGTCTGGTGTCGCACGCACACCAGCTGCCGTGCCGCCTGTCGTGTCCCCCGCCAGCACCAGCCCGCCAGCAGCCCGCCGGGCATACCCGGACAGTTCCTGCGCCAGCCGCCGGTGCGCTGCCTGCACGGCCGCATCGGTGTCCCCCGAAAAACGCGCCAGCAGGCCGGTCGCCACAGCGGGCCAGTCACCAGCCGGCATCACGTCGCCCTGCCACTGAGCCGGAGGGACCATGGCACCCTTCATCCCCTCTACGTGCACGGCTCTGTCAGGCACGGCGGCACCCTGCGCACCGCTGGCCAGGCCCGGCACCATCCCACGCCGTACGGTTTCTCCCGACGCCACGCCGGCGGCCTTCACCAGCGCCCGGTCATCTGCGTGGCGTGAGGTGGCCAGGCGCGACAGGTCCGTCCGGTCCAGCAGCAGCAGGGCCGAAGGCCACGAGGCATCGCCCCGATCATCACCCGGATCATCGCCCTGATGCGCCCCGCCCCCGGGCCCCCTGCCAGCAGAAGGCACGGCCTGCAGCCACGGTGCCACCCGCGCCAGCGCGGTCCCGGCCGACGGAAACACGAACAGTGCCCAGCGGGACACCGCCGGGCGCCGCCGCAGACGCAGGTGCAGACTGGCCGACCAGGCCAGCGTTCCCGCGGAGCCGGCGAGCAGATGGGCCAGATTGACCGAACCATCCGGGGTATAGGGACGTGAGGGACGGGGATGAAAGGCATCGAGCAGATAGCCATCCGGCACCCGCATGCCGGCCGGCCAGTGCTGGTGGATATCGGTCGCCACCTGCGCCGCCACGCCAAACAGCCCGGACACCAGCTGCCCGGCCCGGCCACTGGTCAGGGCCACCCGGGAACGCTCGCCGAACGGCCCGAAGCGCTGCACCGTGCCGTCATCGAGCACGGCATCGATGGCCAGCAGCCGGTCGGCCATCGTGCCCCAGGCCGGGGTGGCCGCTGCCGCGTCCAGTCCGGCCAGCCCGCCCACCGTCACGTCGGCAGCGGTATCGGTCTCAAAGGGCAGCCACCAGCCATGCGGGGCCAGCAGGCGATTGATGTCGGCCAGGCGTACCCCCGGCTGCAGTTCGATCAGGCCACGGGCGGCGTCGAAATGAGCCGCGCGGGTTAGATGTGCCGAGGGGTCGATCCACAGGCCTGGTACACCCGACAGGGAGGCCACAGGGGCTGAAGGGTCCGAAGGTTCTGCCATGACAGACAGGGCAGAAGGAGGGACCGAAGGAGACCCAGGGGCCGGATGGACCGTACCGGGCATGCCGGCGACACAGGCGCCACCTGCCCTGTGCCGGCCGGGCGCCCCTGCCCCCATGTACACGGGCACGGCCAGCTCGCGGGCCATTGCCAGCGCAGCCGGAACATCGGACGAATCCACCGGCAGCAGCCTGGCCATACCGGCCACCAGCTGCACCTCGCCCCGCACCTGCCGGCGCAGGCGCTGCACCAGACGCGCCAGCCGTTCCTGGCGTGCAGCGGAGGGGGTGTTTTCCGTCAAGGGTTCAGCGTGAGGCGTTGAGAAACACTCAGAGATCGACCGGCTCGCGGCCACCGCGGTCAGCCTGCGAGGCCGTTGCCTGCGAGGTGGCGCCATTGCGCGCGGCCACCGAAACCGACACGAACTCGTCACGCCGGCTCAGTACCTTGTTGCCGTAGCCGCCGTCGTGCGACAGGCGGGCAGCGCCCACATAGGCTTTCAGCGCGCGGCGCTCGCTACCGCCGTAGCGCTTCAGGTAGTCGGACAGGATGCTGCTGCCCACCAGAATGTTGACCTTCGGCTCCCACACGGTTTTCGTGCTGCCATAGGGCTTGAAACGCTTGGTGTGCACCTGCATCAGGCCCTGGGCTCCCACCCGGCTCTCGGCCCGCGGGTTGAAGCTGGACTCGGTGGCCATGATGGCCAGGATCAGGTAGGAGTCGATGTTGTAGACCCGGCCGGCCTGACGGGCATAGCTGGCGTACTGCTCGATGGAGCTTTCCTGCACCCGGAACTTGCGCGAGATGTGCTGCACCACGCCCCGTTCGGCACGGGTCAGGCGGATGGCGCCGGCACCGCGCGTGGTGGCGCGGTCGGTGGCGGTGATCTTGCGGATGCCGCCGCGCGAACCCGTGCCAATGCTGGCCGGCCGGCGGCTGCGCTGGGCCCGGACGGCGCGATCCGTACGGGATGCACGGGCCGACGGTGCAGCGGCCTCACGGGCGCCGGCCCCGGCCGAGGCACGGTTGGCGGTACGTGGCGCCACCGTACGCCGGGCCTGACCGGCCGCGGCCATCAGGGTTGCTCCCGCTCTGCTGCCAGCACGGGCGGCCGTGCCATCGACCACACGGTCTGCGCTCCGTCCCGGCCGGGCCTGCTGCACCGGCGCCTGCGACCGGACCGCGGCCGGCAGGACCGTGCCTTCATCGGCACGCGACAGCGGCTGGGTGCGCTCGACCACCGGCGCCGCTCCGGCTGCATCGGCCCAGGCCGGCATGCCACCGAACACCAGGGCAGTGCCGGCAACCATGGCCAGCCACAGGCGGCCGGCCAGGGAACGGCCCGACACGCGGCTGGCGGACGGACAGTGCCCGGCACGGGCAGTGTGGGCAACAGGGGCAGACGGCAAAGCTGGCATGACGGGAAGGCTCCTGGAGTCAGATGGCACTGCATGGACAGGATGGGCACGCGGACGGGCAGCAGACAGGCGGCGCCCCAAAGCCAGAAAATAGGCGCCCTCCCCAACCGGCAGGGCCGGTCGATGCCGGGCCGGCGCGCGCCAACGCACCCCGGCCACCGGCACTGCTGCACTCCGCAGACGGCAGACCCCAACCGCCCGGCGGTCAAGTCTGCCTTGTAAAAAGCAACAATTTCACAACAAGCACTGCGCATTTTATCAGCATTTTCGCTGCCGACGCGCAGCACACGTGCGGTTTCACCTTGCATCTCACCGGAACTGACGATCACGCCCGCTTCCGGCGCCCACCCGATGAACGGCCGGCGCGCCACATCCAGCGCCCATCGTCACAGCGTGACACAATGCGTAGTTGGCGGCGTTTGCCTCCTGCCCATGGCCGACCGCTGCAGCACGACGCAGAATGCCAACAGGGCCGCGCCGGATGCAGCCTTTCCGTCGCACCGGCCCGTCGGGTCCCCGCCACAGACCGTGCCGGACTGGCCGGTGCCGCACCTGTTCATCAGGGTTTTCCCTGATGAGGCAGTATCTGCGTACGTGGCCACCCGCCTGCCCGGCATGTGATTCAGGTCCCTGCCGGCCCCGAACATACGCCGCCGCACCCCGTCCGTCCCCAGCCTAACCACCCTGCTTCCCATGTCCCTGCGCTACACCGACCTCCGCGAATTCATCCAGGACCTCGAAGGCCGCGGCCAGCTGCGCCGCATCGGCGCCCCCGTCTCACCCCGGCTGGAAATGACCGAGATCTCCGACCGCGTCCTGCGCGCCGGTGGTCCCGCCCTGCTGTTCGAACAGCCGGCCGACGGCACGCACCGCTGGAAGTTCCCCGTGCTCACCAACCTGTTCGGCACCCCCGAACGCGTCGCCCTCGGCATGGGCGAGGAGTCCACCACCGCCCTGCGCGAGGTCGGCAGGCTGCTGGCCTACCTGAAGGAGCCCGAGCCGCCACGCGGCCTGAAGGACGCCTGGGACAAGTTTCCCGTCCTGCGCCAGGTCATGAACATGGCGCCGAAGATCGGCAGCAGCGGCCCCTGCCAGGATGTCGTCATCGAAGGCAGCAACGTCGATCTCACCACCCTGCCCATCCAGCACTGCTGGCCGGGCGATGCGGCCCCGCTGATCACCTGGGGGCTGGTCGTCACGCGCGGCCCGGGCAAGCCGCGACAGAACCTCGGCATCTACCGCCAGCAGCTCATCGGCCGCAACCAGACCATCATGCGCTGGCTGGCCCACCGCGGCGGCGCGCTGGACTTTCTCGAGTTCCGCAGGAAGTTCCCCGGGCAGCCCTTCCCCCTGGCCACCGTGCTGGGGGCCGATCCGGCCACCATCCTCGGTGCCGTCACCCCCGTGCCCGATACGCTGTCCGAATACCAGTTTGCCGGCCTGCTGCGTGGCGCCCGTACGGAACTCGTCAAGGTGCCCGGCACCGAACTGAACGTGCCCGCCACCGCGGAAATGGTGCTGGAAGGCCACCTGATGCCCGACCCCGACGGCGAAAAGACCCTGGCGCACGCCCGCCGCCTGGGCTGGCAGGGGCCGTTGCCCCCGGCCGCCCTGACCGGCTACGAAATGGCCCTCGAAGGCCCCTACGGCGACCACACCGGCTACTACAACGAGCAGGACTGGTTCCCTGTCTTCACCGTGAACCGCCTCACCCACCGTCGCAACGCCCTCTACCATTCCACCTACACCGGCAAGCCGCCCGACGAACCGGCCGTGCTCGGCGTGGCGCTCAACGAGGTGTTCGTACCGCTGCTCACCCGGCAGTTCCCCGAGATCACCGACTTCTATCTGCCCCCCGAAGGCTGCTCCTACCGGCTGGCCGTCGTCTCCATGAAGAAGGCCTATGCCGGCCATGCCAAGCGTGTCATGTTCGGCATCTGGAGCTTCCTGCGACAGTTCATGTACACAAAATTCATCATCGTCGTCGATGATGACATCGACATCCGCAACTGGCAGGAAGTCATCTGGGCCATGACCACCCGCGTCGACCCGGCACGCGACCTGACCCTGGTCGAGAACACCCCCATCGACTACCTCGACTTCGCCTCCACCGTCAGCGGCCTCGGTTCGAAAATGGGCATCGACGCCACCAACAAGTGGCCCGGCGAGACCACCCGCGAGTGGGGCACGCCCATCGTCATGCCCGACCAGGTGAAAGCCCGGGTCGATGCGCTGTGGAAAGATCTGGGTCTCTGAGCTGCATCACTCCCCTTGGGCGGCAACGTTCCCTATCTTTCTGTGGCCAGATCCCGGACGGCCGGGAACTTCCGGGCCCGCGCAGCCTCTGCGGGCCGTAGTCGGGCCTAGTCCCTGGAATGTCCCGGGAACCCTGGAGCGTGTCATGGACTCATTCATCCCCACCCCCTGGATCTACCGACTGAAAGGATCCTGCAGCACGTCGCCCCCTTTTCAGCCAGTTTTCCCGCCAAACCCGCATCCACCCCCCGGATACTGATCGGCCAGAGCCACGCCCTTTGTTATAAACTGACAAATCAAAACATTTCGACAAGGCCCCCTCGATGCCGACGCCTGCCTGCAACATGGGCAGGTTCTGCGATTTCCTCGCAGATCCGGCACCGGAGCCCCCAATGGAGCGCTGCGGCCCAACCATCCGGCCTGTCCATCGGGCCAGACCGGCAAGACCGCCACCGCGACCCTGACACGTTTCGAGGAGAACCATCCCATGCTGCGCGCAGCCCCCCCGCACGCACCCACCAGACCCGGCCAGCACGGCACCCCCGTCACCGGCCCCCGTCCGCACCGCCGCCACGGCCTGCGGCCAGCCGCCCCGCTGGCCGCCCTGCTGGCCCTCACCCTGAGCGCCTGCAGCCTCACCACCACCGGCCCGCTCAGCAAGGAGCAGACCGACCGGCTGGCCTCGCCCGACATCGCCATTCGCAGCGCCCAGCTCACCCAGGCCGCCGCCGCCCGCTACGACGCCCAGATGGATGTCTTCCATCCCGTGGTGGCCAAACGCGGCATGGTGGCCAGCGAACAGGCGCTGGCCAGTGAAGTCGGTGTCGACATCCTCAAGGCCGGCGGCAACGCCATCGATGCCGCCGTGGCCGTCGGCTTTGCCCTGGCCGTCGTTCTGCCTAATGCCGGCAACATCGGCGGTGGCGGCTTCATGATGGTGCACGACGCCCGCAGCGGTGAATACGTCGCCCTCGACTTCCGCGAAACCGCCCCTGCTGCCGCCACCAAAACGGTCTTTCAGGACAAGAAAGGCAACGTCATCGACGGCAAATCGCTCTACACCCATGCAGCCGTGGGCGTCCCGGGCACCGTCGCCGGCCTGACCCACGCCCAGAAAAAGTGGGCCCGCCTGCCGCTCGCGCGCGTGATGGCCCCCGCCATCACCCTGGCCGAGAAGGGCTTCACCATCACCGCACCGCTGGCCGCCAAGCTCAAAACCGAGCGCGAAACCCTCGGCAAATGGCCGTCTTCCCGCGCCATCTTCTGGAGAAGCGGCGCCCCGCTCAAAGCCGGTGACAAACTGGTCCAGAGAGATCTGGCCGCCAGCCTCAAACTCATCGCGGCCGAGGGCCCCGATGCCTTCTACAAGGGCCCCATTGCCAGAAAGATCGTGGCCGACAGCCAGCGCCACCACGGCCTGATCACCGCTGCAGACCTGGCCGGCTACAAGGCCGTCGAGCGTACCCCCATCCGGGGCAGCTATCGCCAGTTCGAAGTGGTCACCATGCCGCCCCCGTCGTCCGGTGGCGTCCACCTCGTCCAGATGCTCAACATCATGGATGGCTGGCCCATCGGCACCTGGGGCCAGAACAGCGCCCAGACCGTCCACCACATGGCCGAAGCCATGAAACTGGCCTACGCCGACCGGGCGGAATACCTGGGTGACCCCGACTTCGTGCAGGTTCCCGTGACCGGGCTGACCTCGCGCAAATACGCCGCCCTGCTGCGCGGCCAGATCGACCCCGCCCAGGCCAAACCGGCGAAGGACATCAAGCCCGGCAAACCCCAGCCCTACGAAAGCGACCAGACCACCCACTACTCGGTCATGGATGCCAAAGGCAACGCCGTGGCCGTCACCTACACGCTGAACACCAACTTCGGCACCGGCATCGTCGCCCCGGGCACCGGCATCCTGCTCAACAACGAAATGGATGACTTCTCCGTCAAGCCGGGCGTGCCCAACGCCTACGGCCTGGTCGGCGGTGAAGCCAATGCCGTCGGCCCGCGCAAACGGCCACTCTCGTCCATGACCCCCACCTTCGTGCTCAGGAAGGGCAAGCCCTGGCTGGTCACCGGCACCCCGGGCGGCGCGCGCATCATCACCACCGTGCTGGAAACCGTCAGCAATGCCGTCGACCACGGCATGAACCCGGCCGAAGCCGCAGCCGCCCCACGCTTCCATCACCAGTGGACGCCCGATGAACTGCGCGTCGAGCGCGGCTTCCCCGTCGACACCATCGAACTGCTGAAGCAGCGAGGCCACAACGTCGTCGAAAAAGCCGCCATGGGCCGCTCCCAGACCATCCAGGCCGAGCAAGGCGAACTCTGGGGCTACTCCGACCCGCGCAACCCGGACGGCCTGACCGTCGGGTACTGAGGCTGCAGGTTCCAGATGAAACGAACGCCCAAACCCAGCCCCCTCACCCGCGAATTTCTGCAGAGCGGCGACTACATCCGCTCCTTTGCAAAGATTCCCGGCCAGTGGTGGACGCGCGAACAGCTCGAAGCATCGCTGGACCACATGCTGGCCCAGCGCCCCGACCCCTTCGCGCCAGTCTGGATCTTCGCCTACGGCTCCCTCATCTGGAACCCGCTCATCCACACCGCCGAACAGCAGCAGGCCACCCTGCGTGGCTGGCACCGCAGCTTCTGCATGAAGCTCACGGCCGGGCGCGGCACCCCCGAACAGCCCGGCCGCATGCTGGCCCTGGCCCGCGGCCGCGAGATGAGCGCCACCACCGGCATCGCCTTCCGGCTGCGCGAGGAGGAACTGCGCGAAGAGCTGCTGATCGTCTGGATGCGGGAGATGATCGGCGGCACCTATCTCCCCCTCTGGCAGGATGTCCGCCTGGCCGACGGCCGGCTCGTGCAGTCCATCGTCTTCGTCATGACGCCGGCCCAGCCCTGGTACGAGACCGACACCTCGGTGGCCACCGTCGCCCCCATCATCGCCAACGCCACCGGCCACCTCGGGCACAACATCGACTACCTGCTCGAACTGGACGATGCCCTGGCCAGCCAGCACATCCATGACCCCTACATCAGCGACCTGATCGCCGCCGTGCGGGCGTATGGGTCGGATATCTGAGTCTGCACTTCATCGAAACCTACCTCACACTGACCGCCGAAGAGTGGCGGCTCTACGAACAGCTCTACCCCACGGAGAACAGAAAGATGGGCGCATTCACGCAACGCTGGCTGGAACAGGGCCGGCAGGAAGGCATTCGGCAAGGGGTCCAGCAGGGCATCCTGCAGGGCCGGGAAAGTGGCCGGGAAGAAGGTATCCAGCTGGGAGCCGAGCGCACCCAGCGCAGGATACTGGCCAAGCTGCTGGTCAGCCGCTTCGGCCCTCTGGATACAGCCACCGAACAGCGGCTGCAGCAGGCCAGCCTGGAACAGATGGACCGCTGGACTGATCAGGCACTCACGGCGCAAAGGCTGGATGAGGTGTTCCGGCTGCAGTGAAACCTGCCGTCATCGGTGACACGCAGGAGGCCGGGCTGCAATCCCACGCACGGTGGAAGAGAACATGCATGACCGGAGGACGAAGCACGGGAAATATCCAGCAGGCACCTTCCCCTCAGCCCTCTTCCGTCAGTGTCGTCAGCCCGGCGAAGCTTTCGTAAAAGACCGTCAGCCTGTCCAGCACCGGGCGTTTCTTCCGGAAACAATGCTCTTCCGCGGCGTCCGGGCATTGTCACTCAGGCCAGCTTCACCGCCTCCACCCGTTTCACAACCCCAGCCGCCCCCACCCGCCGCGACCGCCGCCACTGCCGCAGCCCATCCCAGGCCAGCAGCATCAGCGCCGCCCAGATCGGCCCATAAGTCCACCACGCCCCCGCGCTCACCGGCGCATCCAGCACCAGTACCGCGGCCAGAAGCAGCAGTACCGGCTCCGTATAGCTGAGCAGCGCAAACAGCCCGAAGGGCAGCAGCAGCCCGGCGCGCAGATGCGCCACCATACCCACCGAACTCACCAGCCCCAGCGCCGGCAGCAGCAGCCAGTAACGCGGCTCGTCGCGCACCACGGCCAGCGCATCGCCGTGCACCATCAGGTACACCAGCATCACCGGCACCGTCAGGCACAGGTCCAGCGTCAGCCCCGGCAGCGCTGGAATGCCCATCACGCGGCGGCTCAGATAATAGGGCGGAAACAGCACGCACACCCACAGCGAGGCCCAGGAGAAACTGCGCGTGGCCCATACCTCGTGCGCCACCCCCAGCACGGCCAGCCCCAGGGCCAGCAGCTGACGGCGGTTGAGCCGTTCCTTCAGCCATACCCGGGCCGCCAGCGCCATGCCCAGCGGGTACAGAAAGTACCCGATGGCCACATTCACGCCCTCGCCGTTGACCGGCCCCCACATGAACAGCCACTGCTGGCTGGCCACGATCAGCGTGCCCACCAGGAACACCACCCAGCGCCACACGCCGTGCCCCAGCTGCTGCCGCACCAGATGCTCCAGTGCGCCCAACCCCGCCCTGGAGGCCCCCAGCAACAGCAGCAGCGCCGCCAGCATCACCATCACCCGCAGCGCAAACACATCCGTCCCGCTGACCGGTGCCATCCAGTGACTGAACAGATACAGCACACCAAACAGTACCTGCGACAGCATGCACAGCCCCACACCCCGGGCAAACGGACTCATTGCCAATCCTTCACGGGGTGATTCACACCCCAACCATGACACGACAACTATACCGCTTTACCCATGCCGGTACACCCACCGCAGCAGCTCGTCCTGGGCATGCAGGGCCCGCTCGGCCGGGTACTTTCCGTTGATCATCAGCGACAGCGCATAGCGCCGCCCCGACGCTGCCGTCACGTAGCCGGCAATGGCCCGTACCTCCTGCAGCGTGCCGGTCTTGATCTGCGCCTGCCCCGCCACCGGATCCAGCCGCAGCCGCGTCTTCATCGTGCCGTCGATGCCCACCACCGGCAGCGACTGCTCGAACCACCGGGCCTGCGGGCTCTGGGCTGCCCGGGCCAGCAGCACCACCATGTCACCGGCCGAGATGCGCGCCTGCCGCGACAGGCCCGAACCATTCTCCATCGTCAGCGAGGCCATCGGCATGCCCTGCGACCGGTACCAGCCGTGCAGCCACTGTCCCGCCACCTCGGGCGCCAGCGCGCCCTGTCCCTTCGCCGCCGCCATCTCCAGCAGCAGCATCCGGGTCATCACGTTGTTGCTGAACTTGTTGATCTGGTGCACCACCTCGCCCAGGTCCAGCGACGACTGCCATGCATACAGCGGCCGCGCACGCTTCGCCGCGCCCGGTTCGATCCGTGTCCGGCCAAGGAACTGGCCACCCATGTTCTTCCAGGCCGCCTTGAAGATGCCGTGCACGAACTGCTGGTGATCCAGCATGGCCGCATAGAACTGCAGCGGCCCGCAGGCCCTGACCTGCGTCCCGTTCACCGCCACCTGCGGCCGGCCGGCCGGTGTGGCCCCGTCGGCCACCGACACCCGCGTCGCCCCGCCACGGCACCGGCCCCTGAGCACCTTCACGTCATAGCGCAGCTGCACATCGGCCAGCGGCGGATCCAGCACCAGCTGTTTAGACTTCGGATCCACCACCAGTTTGCTGGCCTTGAAGTTGGTCAGCGCCGCCCATGGCCGCACGTTGTAGGCCTGCGAGGCATCACCATCGAACGCACTCCCATAGGCCGGTCCCACCGCGAAGCGGCTGTCGTCGATCACCAGATTGCCGCGAATCGTCGTCAGCCCCTGCGCCCGCAGATCGGCCATCAGCGCGTGCAGGTCCTCGATCACCAGGTGCGGATCCCCCCCGCCCTGCATGACCAGATCACCCTGCAGCACCCCATTTCTGATCGGTCCGGTAGTGTAGAAGCGCGTCGTCCAGCGGTAGTCCGGCCCCAGCATCGACAGTGCCGCATAGGTCGTCACCAGCTTCATCGTGGAAGCCGGGTTGAACGGCCGTCCCGACTGGTGCGCCACCTTCAGCAACGGCGTGCCACCGAAACGCGCCCCCGCAGCCACTGCCTCGGCGCCGTTGAGCCCCAGCGGTACCACCGCCAGCCCGAAATCCTGTTCGGCAATGCCCGCCTGGCGCAGCCGCTCCACCACCAGCGCGCTCATCGCCGCTTCCGAGATCGGCGCCGGCTCCCCGGTATCGGTACGTGGCCATTCCAGCATGGCCAGCCGGGCAGGGCCGGTCCCCCCCTTCACCGCCCCGAACGCAGGCGACACCATGCCCGCAGCCAGCAGCACCCCCGCCACCAGCACCCCGCGTTTCACGCGCCGCTTCGCCCTCTGCCCACCCATCCTCTGCCCCATTGACCTCGAAAGAAGGCATCTTGCGCCCGGCGCCCCTGTCGCGACCGCCCCACAGGACGAACGAACCGCCCGCCCCGACGAATCGCCCGCCCGAACCGCTGCCCCGCAGTCCGGACGCAACAACCCTTGCAGATCCGGGTAGTTGCCCCATCCATCCCCCTGCCGCCCCTTCGAGCGCATCATGGACTCACTCACGCCGGCTCCCCCCCCCCCC
>ERZ773090.685-NODE-685-length-14938-cov-4.63482_pt1 | contig 14938 bp, 13 predicted proteins | sample MGYA00580579_ERZ773090 | MGnify/ENA primary metagenome ERZ773090 (study PRJEB29015, sample SAMEA2738014) | human oral metagenome | biome: human oral; feature: human-associated habitat; material: dental | place: China | collected 2132 ... | reverse complement strand
CGGCTGTCAAGCTATCTTTTTGAAATATAAGAATTTTATACATTGGCGGCGGAAGGAATTAAAAAAACTCAACGAATGGCCGGGAATGGAATTTTCTGTCAAAGCGCCGGAGCGCTTCCCCTAAAATAGGGGATTTTTGCTGGTTATTAACTATGGGCCTGTGGCAAACCATTAACCGCTGGGGGCAGAAATACGCCCGCCCGCAAAATTTCGAGCAGGGGGCCGAAGCGCTGCTGCGCTGGCTCACTCCCTTGGCCTGGGGCCTGCTCCTTCTCGGCCTCGTCTGGGGCCTGGCCTTCGCACCGATGGACTATCAACAGAAAAATGCCTTCCGTATCATCTATATCCACGTGCCGGCGGCCATGCTGTCCCTGTCCATTTACTGTCTGCTGGCCGGGGCCTCCTTCTGCCATTTCGTCTGGCGCTGGCCCCTGGCCATTCTGCTGGCCCGGGCCTCGGCCGGCTACGGCGCCCTGATGACGCTGCTGGCCCTTATTACCGGCGCCCTCTGGGGCAAACCCACCTGGGGCACCTACTGGACCTGGGACGCGCGCCTGACCTCGGAGCTGATTCTGTTCTTTCTCTATCTGGCCTATCTGCTGCTGCAGAACAGCCTGGACGACCGCGCCCTGGCCGACCGGCTCGCCTCGCTGCTGGCGGTGGTGGGCCTGATTAATATCCCCATCATTCACTATTCGGTGCAGTGGTGGAACTCGCTCCACCAGGGGGCGACCCTGTTCAAAATGGGCCTGCCCAGCATTGCGGCGGCGATGCTCTATCCGCTGCTGGTTTGCCTGCTCGCCTTCTATCTGCTCTACGGCTGCTATGCCCTGCGGCAGATGCAAAATCTCATGTTGGAACGGCGCATTGCGCGCCTACTGGAGGACTAATGGCTTTTCACTCCCTCGAAGAATTTCTACGCATGGGCTCGCACGGCCCCTATGTTTGGAGCGCCTACGGCCTGACCCTGCTGGCGCTGGTGGCGATGGCCTGGGGCGCCCGCCTTCGCCACCGGCGGCTCCAACGGGAATGGGCCCAGCTGCAACGGCATGAATCCTAGACCGAACCGGCGCCGGGCCAATCCCCGGCGGAAGCGCTTCCTGATTATCGGCCTGACCCTGGGCGGCTTTGCCCTGGCCGTGGCCCTGCTGCTGCTGGCCCTGCAACAGGATTTGAACCACTACTACTCCCTGGAGAGCGTCGCCCGGGCCGAGGCGCCGCGCGACCAGCCCGGCATCCGCGTCGGCGGCATGGTGGCCGTGGGCAGCCTGCAACGCCGGGGCGACGGCCTCGACGTCCAGTTCGATTTGACCGACTTCCGTTCGCCGCCGCTGCGCGTTTTCTATAGCGGCATCCTGCCCGACCTCTTCCGCGAGGGCCAGGGCGTCATCGCCCGGGGCACCCTGACCGCCGACGGCTTCCGGGCGGTGGAAATCCTCGCCAAACACGACGAGAACTACATGCCGCCGGAGCTGAAAAAAGACCTGGAGCACCACCCCCAATGATGACCGAACTGGGCCATCTGGCCCTGCTGCTGGCCGGCAGTCTGGCCGGGGCCGAAGCGCTTCTTGTCCTGGCCTATCCCCAGCGGCTCAGCGTCCAGCGCCTGGCCCTGCGCCTGAGCACGGTCCAATTCTGGCTGCTGCTCGGCGCCCTGCTCAGCCTGGCCGCCGCCTTCGCCCGCAACGATTTCAGCCTGGCCTATGTGGCGGCCCACAGCAACAGCCTGCTGCCCTGGTACTACCGGCTGTCCGCCGTCTGGGGCGGCCACGAGGGTTCGCTGCTGCTGTGGATTTTTATCCTCGGCGCCTGGACGCTGGTCGTCGCCCGCCAGCGCTACCCCAGCGACACGGAACAGCTGCTCCAGGCCAAGGTGCTGGCGGTGCTGGCCTTCATTCAGGCCGGCTTCATCGCCTTCATCGCCCTGACCTCCAATCCCTTCCGCCGCGCCTATCCGGTGCCCTTCGACGGCGCCGACCTCAATCCGCTGCTGCAGGACATCGGCCTGATTTTCCACCCGCCGCTGCTCTACACCGGCTACGTCGGCTTCGCCCTCGCCTTCGCCTTTGTGGTGGCCAGCCTCTGGCAGGGCGATTTGCCCCCGGCCCGGCTGCGCCAGCTGCGCCCCTGGACGCTCTGGGCCTGGCTGACCCTGACCCTGGGCATCGCCCTGGGCTCCTACTGGGCCTACTACGAACTGGGCTGGGGCGGCTGGTGGTTCTGGGACCCGGTAGAAAACGCCTCGCTCATGCCCTGGCTGGTGGGGGCGGCGCTGGTGCATGCCCTGCTGCTCAGCGAGAAGCGCCAGCTCTTTCTGCTGTGGACGGCCCTGCTGGCCATCGTCGCCTTCGCCCTCAGCCTGATGGGCACCTTTCTGGTGCGTTCGGGCATTCTCACCTCGGTGCACGCCTTCGCCAGCGACCCGAGCCGGGGCCTGTTTATCCTCGCCCTGCTGGTACTGATTACGCTGCCGGCGCTGCTGCTGCTCATCGTCCGCGCCCCGCGTCTGCTGCGGCCGGGCCGCTTCCGCTGGCTGTCCCGGGAAATGGGCCTGCTGCTGAATAACTGGCTGCTGCTCGGCGCCTGCCTGGTGGTGCTGCTCGGCACGCTCTATCCGCTCATCGCCGACCTGCTCCAGCTCGGCAAGATTTCCGTTGGCGCCCCCTATTTCAACCGGCTCATCGTGCCGCTGGCGCTGCTGTCCCTGCTGCTGCTGGCCCTGGCGCCGCTGCTGCGCTGGCAGCGGGACCGCTGGGCCCGGCTGCGGCCGCTGCTGCTGGGGGTGGGCCTGCTCACCGCCGGACTGCTGGCCCTGAGTCTGGGGCTGCTGCCGGTCTGGGATAGTCGCCTGCTGCTGCCCCTGACCGTGGCCCTGCTCGCCCTGGCCAGCCTGCTGGTGGACTACGGCAGCCGCGCCTATTTCCAGGGCTGGCGCGCCCTGAAGCCGCCGCTGCCCCTGGCCGGCATGCTGCTCAGCCATCTGGGCTACATCGTGCTGGCCCTGGCCATCAGCCTGAGCGGCCTCTATTCCCAGGAGCGCGATTTAAGCCTGCGCGTCGGCCAGACGGTGCCGCTGGGTGGCTATGACATTCAGCTGCTGGAACTGCGGACGGTGCCGGGCCCCAACTATGTGGCCACCGAGGGCAAATTCCTGGTGCGCCGGGGCGAGGACTTGCACCTGCTGCGCCCGTCCAAACGCCAGTACTTTTCCGCCACCATGCCTCTGACCGAAAGTGCCCGGCTGGTAACGCCCAGCCATGATTTATATCTGGCCCTGGGCGAAGCGCTCGGGCCGGCGGTCTGGGCGGTGCGGCTGCAATATAAGCCGTTTATTGTGTGGATTTGGCTCGGCGCATTACTAATGGCCTTCGGAGGCATGCTTAGTGCCGTGGCTCTGCGGAGAAAATCTTGAGCCCGGGGCCTTCGCCTGCCGTTGGCTGGGCTCGGCGCCCTTCTGATGGCCTTCGGTGGCGCGCTCAGTGCGGTGGCTCTAAGGAGAAAGCCATGAATCTAAGGCCTCGCCGGTCTGCGACTGGGCTCGGCGCATTGTTAATGGCCTTTGGTGGTGGTCTGAGTGCTGTAGCGCTGCGGAGAAAGCCGTGAATAGACGGCCTCACCTGCCGTTGGCTGGGCTCGGCGCCCTCCTGATGGCTCTGGGCGGTGGATTGAGTGCGGTAGCACTACGGAGAAAGTCTTGAAACCCAGCACCCGGTCGGCGAAGCGCTTCGGGCGGAACTCTCCCAACGAAGCGCTTCCTCCGGATTAGTCCCGGCCCCGGCGAAGCGCTTCCCCCCGCCGGGCCTGTAACCCTAAGGAAAATTTGATGAACCGTAAAACCTTCGGGCTGGCGGTGCTGCTGGTGTTCGGCGGCCTCGTCGGCTTTTTTATCGGCGGCCTCGGCCGGAATCCCCAGGAGCTGCCCTCGGCGCTGGCCGGCCAGCCGCTGCCGGCCCTGGGCGTGGCGACGCCGAAGCGCTTCTTCCTGGTCAATGTCTGGGGCTCCTGGTGCGCCCAGTGCCACGAGGAACACGAATTCCTCGGCCAGCTGGCCGCCCAAATCCCCATCATCGGCCTGAACTGGGCCGCCGCCAACGCCAGCGAGGCCCGCGACGGCGCCGAATTCCTGCGCCGCCGGGGCAATCCCTACCAGACGGTGATTTGGCAGCGCGACGACCTCATCGTCGATTTGGGCGTCTACGGCGCGCCGGAAACCTTTCTGGTCAGCCCCGAGGGCCGCATTCTCAAGCGCTACGCCGGGCCGCTGAACGCCCAGGTCTGGGCCCGGGAATTCCAGCCGCTGCTGGAGGGCCAGCCATGAAGCGCTTCCTGCTGCTGCTGGCCCTGAGTCTGCCCCTGGCCGCCGCCGAGCTCAATCCGGTGGAGGAGCAGCGCTATCAGGCCCTGATTCGCGACATCCGCTGTCCCACCTGCCAGAACAGCAACATCGCCGAGAGTACGGCGCCCCTGGCCAAACAGCTGCGCCAGCTGGTGGCCGAGCAGATTCAGGCCGGCCGCAGCGACGGCGAAATCAACGCCCATCTCCAGGCCCGCTACGGCGATTTCATCAGCTACCGGCCGCCGCTGGGCTGGCACACCCTGCTGCTCTGGCTCGGGCCCTTCGGCCTGATGGCGGCGGTGGCAGCCGGGGTTTGGTGGCGCTGGCGCCGCAGTGGGCCGGGGACGACGGCAGCGGTCGAGCCTGCGCCGCCGGCCAGTGGCGACGAGGCCCGGGCGGCGCCGCTGCCGCTGCTGTGGGCACCGCTGCTGGCGTTGGCGCTGGCCCTGGCCCTGGGCGGCTGGTGGACCCTGTCCGGGGCCCACTACCAGCGCTGGCAGGAATTGACCGCGCCGCTGGCCCAGCCCCTGAACCGGGCCCGCTATCTGGGCGAGTTGCCGGACTGGCTCGATGCCAATCCGCTGGTTTTCTGCGTGGCCCTGCAGGAACAGGTGAATCGCCAGGACCCGGCCGAACTGGCCACCCTCGGCCGCTGCTACCAGCGCGGTGCTCTGCCGGCCCTGGCGCGGCCGGTCTACGCCCGGCTGGTACAGCTGGAACCGGACAGCGGCGCCCACCAGCTCGCTCTGGCCCAGCTGGATTTGCTCGGCCAGCAACAGCCCCTGGACGCCGCCAGCGAGGCGCGTCTGCAAAAGCTCATCGCCGAACACCCGACCGAGGCCGACGCCGCCCGGTTGCTGCTGGCCGCCGCCTACGAACGGGCCGGCCGCAGTGCCGAAGCGCTGCCCCTCTGGCAGCGGCTGGCCCCGCGTCTGCCCGTCGGCAGTGAGATGAAAAGGCTGGTGGAAGCGCGGCTGGCGGCCTTTCGCCAGACGGTGAAAATCAGCGTCCAGCCGGAAACCCTAGCGAGCCAGCCGGCCAACGCGCTGCTCTTTCTGGAACTGCGCCAGGGGGACAAAACCCTGGCCCGGCGGGTGCTGCCGCTGCTACCGGAGCAGGAGGCCCTTTTCGAGGCCGGCGATTTTGAGCCGCTGCCCGGCCCCGACGAAGCGCTTAGCGTCGAACTGCGCCTGCAAACCGACGGCGACAGTCCCCCCGTCAAACGAACCAGCGCCCCGCTGCAAAACCAACGGGCAACGCTGGAGATTTAGGCAGCACCGCCCCCGAACCCCCGGACCGAAGCGCTACCCCGGGAATCTGATTGCCCACCCGGGCCGGGGCGTCAGACCGAAGCGCTACGGCCGGAGGAAGCGCTTCCCCTCGTGGTTTTTTATCTGAACCGGCGGCGGGAAGCGCTTCATCGCTTTAAATCGGGAAAACCCGGAAGCTAGCTAAGCTAAATGTCCGGCGGGAAGTGGCCCGACCACGAAGCATTCCCCCTTTCCGCCACCGGCCGGGCAAATGGAGTGAACGCAGAATTGGACCAGCAACCGAAGCGCTTCGCTCGGCAACGGTGGATAAATCGCATGGGGAATCCTTCTGGCCGGTCAGACCGAAGCGCTTCCCCAGGAGGAGATGGCCATGAGCTATGATTTGATGGTTTTTGCGGCCGAGCCCGGGAACGGGCGTTGTTGCCGACTGGTGCCGGCGCCAGCTGGAGTGGGCCGAGGGCCGCTGCTAGGACGACCCGGCCCAGAGTATGCCGGCACCGGCCGGCGTTTTTTTTTGGAGAAGCCATGAAAAAAATCCTGCTCCTGCTGCTTTTTATAACCACCGCCCGGGCCGAGGAACACCCAACCCGGCCCGGGGTGCCGGTCGCCGGCGACGTCGTTTCTCGCCTAGGTGCGGCCGAGCGGAAGAAGATTAAACAGGAGGCCGAGGCCGCCGCCGAGAAAGAGGATTACGCCCGGGCGCTGGCCCTCTACCAACGGCTGGCCGCCGCCGGCGTCAGCGACAGCTATAAAGCGCTTGGCTGGCTCTATGAGAAGGGCGGGCCGGGGTTGGCGCAGAACTATGCCACGGCCAAAGAATGGTATGAAAAGGCCATCGCCGCCGGCGACCGGGACAGCTATGGGGTGATTGGCTACCTCTACGAGGAGGGCGGCCCGGGCCTGGAGAGGAATTGGGCCGCCGCCCAGCAGTGGTATGAAAAAGCCATCACCGCCGGCAACGGCGACGGCTATTTGTGGATTGCCAAGCTCTATAGGGAAGGCGGCCCGGGTATTGAACGAAACTATGCCACTGCCCGGCAGTGGTATGAAAAGGCCGGCGGCGACAGCGATAGCTATGGCTTAATGGGCACTCTCTACGAGGAGGGCGGCCCGGGGCTGGAACAGGATTTGGAACAGGCCTGCTACTATTACCTGAAAGCCGGCCCTGACTGGCGGGAGGAGGCCGAAAGAACCTGTTCCCGCTAGTCCCAGTCCGAAGCGCTTCGGCCCGCGCCCCAACCTGCCGCGTTCGGGGTCTCGGCTTTCAGCGCCGATTTCGCCAGGAAAACCCTGGCCGGAACCCTTTATCCGCTGCGGCGCGGCGCCATCAAGGAACTCAACGGCGATGCCACCGCCAGAATCGGGCCCCCGGGGGCCCTTTTTTGCGTTGGGGGGGAAGCGCTTCCCCAGTTATGGCCCCATGCCAAAAAAGCCTAAACCCCGGCCCGGGAAGCGCTTCATAATGGCCCTTTCCCAGTCTTACCGTTTCTATTAATGACTCAAACCATCGGCGTTATTCTTCATAATCCGGCGGGCCAGACCGGCACCATCGGCGAATTGCTGCACGCCCGGGGCTATGCCCTGGACATCCGCTGTCCGCTGGCCGGCGACCCCATCCATCGGCCCGAAGATTTGGCCGCCCTCGTCGTCTTTGGCGGCAATATGAGCGTCAATGACCAGCTGCCCGCACTGCAGGCGGAAATCCAGCTGATTAGGGCCATGGTCGCCCGGGACAGACCCTATCTGGGCATCTGCCTCGGCGCCCAGCTGCTGGCCAAGGCCTTCGGCGGCCACGTAACCCGCCACCCGGAATACTTCGTGGAAATCGGCTACTACCCCATCTATCCCACCATCGCCGGCTTTCTCGGGATTTTTGCCGAGATGCCGGAGCGCTTCTTCCAATGGCACAACGAAGGCTTTACCCTACCGGAGGAGGCCGTCAAGCTGGCCGCCAGTGATTTATATCCCAACCAGGCCTTTCAGCTGGGCCGGGCCTACGGCTTTCAATTTCACCCCGAGGCCACCCCGGCCATGGTGGACGGCTGGCACCAGCGCCACGCCCAGGAATTGCAAAATCCCGGGGCCCAAACCCGCAGTGCCCAGCTCGCCTACCGCGACCAGCTGAGCCCGGCGCTCCGGGCCTGGATGGAGCAATTTCTCTTTAATTTCTGGCTGGCCGAGGTCTCCCCCACTTGAATTTAATTTGAGGATTTTTTATGACCGCCAAGGAAAATAACCCAGCGCCACCGGCCCCAGTGCCCACACCATCTCGGGTGGGCATTTTTATCGACGGCGATAACGTCTCCAGCTATGCCGCCGAACAGATTCTGGAGGAGGCGAGCAAACGGGGCCAGGTGATTTGTCGCTATGTCTGCACCACCGTGCCCCAGAACGGCCACAACGACAACGCCCAGAGCTGGGCCAGTGCCCGGGTGGAGAAGCTGGGCTTCAAGGTCTACAGCCACAAGGAGCTGCTGGCCGGCAAGAATGCCAGCGACATTCGCCTGACCTACAAGGCGGCCCGGGCCATGGCCCGCCACAATTTGGAAGTCTATCTGCTGGTTTCCAGCGATTCGGATTTCGCCGTGCTCTCCGAGGAGCTGCGCGAGGACGGCAAAAAGGTGATTGGCATCGGCCGCAACGCCGCCCCGGATTACATTCAAATTAAATATGACGAGTATCTGGCCCTGGAGCTGGTGGAACACAGCCAGCAGCTGCGCGAGCAACGGGAACTGGCGCCGCTGCCGCCGCCGGTGCGCCAGACGATTCTGGAACAGCTGGCCGCCCACAGTTCGCCGGCCGCCCCCTGGCTCAGCCGCGACCGGCTCCAGGAGCTGCTGGCCGCCGTGGGCATCGACCATCAGGCCCTGGGCTACAACGAATTTCACAAGATGCTCTGGGCCACCAAGGCCATCAGCAGCACCAGCGCCCACGGCAACCGCAACGGCAATAATAAGGTCTGGTACTACGCCCTCAATCAGCACCTGCCCCGGGAGGAAAGCGACTGGCCCGCGCCGCCCGGCCGCGAGGGAAGCGCTTCGACCCCCGCCGCAACGCCGGCCCGGACCCGGATTAGTCCGGAGCAGCATCGGCTGATTCTCCAGTGTCTGGAGGAGGTGCTCACGCCGGAAACGCCGTGGATTTCCAACGCCGATTTGGGCGCTCTGCTCAATCGCCAGCACATCAACGCCAAACAGCTGGGCTTTGCCACCCTCAGCGCCCTGCTGCGCACCCTGCCGGAGCTGCACGGCCTGGCCCTGGGTGCCCAGAGCTACACCACCCTGCAGCGTCTGGCGCCGGTGGCCGAGAGCCTCACGCCCCCCGAGGGCCAGGTTTCCATCAAGGGCATCGTGCCGCCGCCCCGGGCTCCAACTCCGGCCCCGACCTTGGCCGCCCCGCTGACCCCGACCCTGTGCGAGCAGGTTTACCAGCGGCTGGCGGCCCTGAGCCCCACCGAGGGCTGGGTGAGCCAAACCATTCTGCGCCAGCAGCTGGAGCTGGACCAGCTCGACTACCGGGCCCTCGGTTTCAGCGAGTTTCATAAATTGCTCTGGGCCCTGCCGCGCATTGTCAATCGCCAGAATCCGGATACGGGCATCTGGGAATGTCGCCTGCGGCCGGAACGGCCGGAAACGCCGCCGGGCCCGACCCTGGAACCGGCGGAGCTGACGGAACGGGTACAGGCGCTGGTGCGCCAGTGCCGTCGCGACGATGGCCAGAGTCTGGCCGGCCAGCTCGGCCTGCTGCTGAAGGACGCCGGCATTCATTTTGAACAGTACGGCCAGCGCAGCCTCGGCGATTTTCTCCAGAGCATTCCCGGCCTGGTGCTGAGCAGCGACCGCATGCGGGTGAGTCTGGCCGCCGGGGCGGCCCCGACCGAAGCGCTTCCGCCGGCCGAGGCGGCGCCGGCGCGTAAGGGCATCAGCGGCGACAGCAGCGGCAGTGCCCGCCAGCTCATCACCGGCGAACTGAAGCGCTTCGTCCAGGCGGCGGTGGCGGCGGCGGTGCCACCCAGCACGGCGAATATCCTCGACCAGCTCCGGGCCCAGCGGCCGGACTTCAGCCCCGAAGCGCTGGGCTATCGCGACGGCGAAGCGCTGCTGGCGGCCACCGGTGGCGTCGAAGCGCTTCCCAACGGCCACTGGCAGCTGAAGCCGGCCGGCCAGCCCAGCGGTCAGAAAATTGGACTGCCCGGCCATCTGCGCCGGCTGCTGGAGGAGAGTCTGCGCGAGCTCAGCCCCGACGGTGGTCTGCAAACCCCCTGGGTGGCCAGCGCCGACCTGCTGGCGCGGCTGGCGGAGAAAAATCCCGACTTCCAACCCCAGGTCTACGGCTTCGCCGACGGCCGGGAACTGCTGGCGGCCCTGCCCGCCGTCCAGCTGGAGGAGGACGGCCGGCGGCTGCGCCGGGTGCCAACGGAGCAGGTGTTACGGCTGCTGGAACGGGGCATTCGCAGCGTCGGCGACGAGCAGGGTTGGCTGGCCATCATCGACGCCGAGCATTTCCTCTCCACCAACGGCTTCGACTATTCGGACTATGGCTTTGACAGCATGGAAGATTTTCTGCCGCTGTTCAAAGGCCGGCTGCTGGTGCACAAGGGCCGGCTCCAGTGTCTGCCGGCGGCCTCGTGAACGGGCCGTCCCTGGGCACGGTGGCCTTCATCGGCATCGGCCTGATTGGCGGTTCACTGGCCCTGGCCCTGCGGGCGGCCGGCCTGGCCGAGCGCATTGTGGCCCGGGACCAGTCGCCGGCGGCCCTGGCTGAGGCCCTGGCCCTGGGGGTCATTGACGAAGCGCTTCCCGACGACGAAGCGCTTCGGGACGCCGACCTCATCATTCTGGCCACGCCGGTGGCGGCCCTCTTCGATATTTGTGCCCGCCTGGCGCGGCTGCCGCTGAAGGCCGACGTGGTCATCTCCGACGTGGGCAGTACGAAGCGCTCGGTGCTGGCGGCCTTCCGCCAGGCCTATGGCCGGGTGCCGGCGAACTATGTGCCCGCCCACCCCATCGCCGGCCGGGAGAAGAGCGGCGTCGCCCATGCCGACGGCCGGCTGTTCGTCAATCACCGCGTTATCCTCACCACCCTGCCGGAGACGGACCATCGGGCCCTGGGCCTGATTAGCCGCCTCTGGCACAGCACCGGCGCCCTGCTCAGCTATATGGACGTGGACAGCCACGATGAAATTCTCGGCGCCACCAGCCATCTGCCCCATCTGCTCGCCTATGTGCTGGTGGACATGCTCGCCTCGGACCTGCAGCACGAGCAGATTTTTTCCTACGCCGCCGGGGGCTTTCGCGATTTCACCCGGGTGGCCTCCAGCCATCCCACCATGTGGCGCGACATCGCCCTGAACAACAGCGACGTCCTTATCCAACTGCTGGAAACCTACCGCCAGCGCCTTGGTGACCTGCAGCAGCTGCTGCGCACGGGCCGGGGCGATGAGCTGGAAGCGCTTTTCCGCCGGGCCAAAACCGCCCGCGACCAACACTATTCACAGGAGTAACCATGCTTAACTGGCAGAGCCACCCGGCGCAGCGCTTCGGCGGCACGCTGACCGTGGCCGGCGATAAATCCATTTCCCACCGGGCCATCATGTTCGGGGCCCTGGCCGACGGCCCCAGCCATATCCGGGGCTTCCTCGAGGGCGAAGACTGCCTCGCCACCCTGCGCGCCTTCCAGGCCCTGGGCGTGCCCATTGAGCGACTCGGCCCCGGCGAAGTGCGGGTGCAGGGCGTTGGCATCGATGGCCTTAAAGCCCCGGCGGCACCGCTGGATTTGGGCAACAGCGGCACCAGCATGCGCCTGATGATGGGCATTCTCGCCGGCCAGAAATTTGACAGCGTGCTGGTGGGCGATGAATCGCTGCAGAAGCGGCCCATGCGCCGGGTCAGCGAACCGCTGGCCCTGATGGGCGCCGCCATCGACACTACGCCGGCGGGCACGGCGCCGCTGCATATCCACGGCCGGCCGCTGCGGGCCATGGATTACACCCTGCCGGTGGCCAGTGCCCAGCTCAAATCGGCGCTGCTGCTGGCGGCGCTGCAGGCCGAGGGCACCAGCACCATCACCGAACCGGCGGTGAGCCGCGACCACAGCGAACGGATGCTGCGCGGCTTCGGCGTTGAACTGCAGCAGGAGGGCCTGACCCTGCGCCTGCGCGGCGGCCAGCGCCTGCGCGGCCGGGACGTGCTCGTGCCCGGCGACATTTCCTCGGCGGCCTTTTTCATCGTCGCCGGCCTGCTGGCGGCCGAGGGCGAAACCCGGCTGCCCAACGTCGGCATCAATCCCAGCCGCGCCGCCATCATCGACCTGCTGCGCGAAATGGGCGGCCACATTGAGCTGGAGAATGTCCGCGAGGCCGGCGGGGAGCCGGTGGCCGATGTCATCGTCCGGCCGTCCGCGCTGCACGGCATCGAAATTCCGGCCGCCGCCGTGCCCATTGCCATCGACGAATTCCCCATTCTGTTCATTGCCGCCGCCGCCGCCGCCGGCACCACCGTGGGCCGCAATCTGCACGAGCTACGCGTCAAGGAAAGCGACCGGCTCCAGGGCATGGCCCGCAATCTGGAAGCGCTGGGGGTTCGCTGCCGTGTGGAGGGCGATGACATCTATATAGAGGGCCGGCCCGAGGGCAGCGCCTTCCAGGGGGGGCGCGTCGATAGCCTCGGCGACCACCGGCTGGCCATGAGCTTTGCCGTGGCCGGCCTGCGGGCGGCGGCTCCCATCGAAATTCTCAACTGTGCCAACGTGGCCACCTCCTTCCCCACCTTCTTCGCCCTGGCCCGGGGCGGCGGTCTCGACCTGCGGAGCGTCAATGCGTAGGGTGATTAGCGTCGATGGCCCGGCCGGCGTCGGCAAGGGTACCCTCTGCCAGCGGCTGGCCCGGGAGCTGGGCTGGGCCTATCTGGACAGCGGCGTCTTCTACCGGCTGCTGGGCCGGGAAGCGCTTCGTCTCGGGGCGGGCGCTGGGGATTTGCCGCTGCCGGCACTGCTGGATTTTCTCGCCACGGCGGCCATTGAATTTCGCCTGCAGGAGGGGGGCTATGAGCTGCGCATCAATGGGGCGGCCGTGGGCGCCGAAATTCGCACGGAAACGGTGGCGGCGCTGAGCTCCCAGCTGGCGGCCCGGGAGGAGATTCGCACGGCCCTGCTGCACAAATTCCGGGCCTTTGCCCCCGGCCAAAACCTGGTGGCCGACGGCCGCGACATGGGTACGGTGGTCTTTCCCGAGGCCCGGCCGAAAATCTTTCTCACGGCCACGGCGGAAATTCGCGCCCAACGGCGCTGGCAACAGTTGAAAGCTCAGGGTGAAAACGCTAATATAAACAAACTTGTAGACGAAATTCGTCAGCGCGATGAACGCGACCAAAATCGGACGGTGGCCCCGCTGAAACCAGCTTCGGACGCGGTGCTTATCGATACCAGCGCGCTCAGCATTGACGCGGTTTTCCAACAAGTTTTAGGTCTAATTTAATTTTTTAACCCTCAATTCCTACGAGAAAATTTATTTATGTCAGAATCTTTTGCTGAACTTTTTGAAAAAAGCATTGAACAAACCGAACTGAAATCTGGCGCGATTATTAGCGCTGAAGTTGTGGCGATTAACAAAGATTTTGTGGTTTTAAACGCCGGTTTAAAATCTGAAGGTTTTGTTCCTGTCAGCCAGTTCACCGATACCCAGGGCAATCTGAAAGTTGCCGTCGGCGATACGGTGGAAGTCGCCCTGAAATCCGTTGAAGACGGTTCCGGTAATATCCTCGTTTCCCATGAAGACGCCCAACGCCAACGCACCTGGGCCGAACTGGAACAAAAACACGCCTCCGGCGAAATCATCAAAGGTCTGGTTTCCGGCCGGGTTAAAGGCGGTTTCACCGTGGAAGTGGACGGCATCAAAGCCTTCCTGCCCGGCTCGCTGGTGGACATTCGCACCACCAAGGATGCCAGCCACATCGATGGCAAAGAGGCCGAATTCAAAATTATTAAATTAGACCAAAAACGCAACAACGTCGTGGTTTCCCGCAAAGCCGTTCTGGAAACCGAACACAAAGCCGAACGGGATGAGGTGCTGAAAAACCTGCAGGAGGGCGATGTGGTCAAGGCCGTGGTGAAAAACCTGACCGACTACGGCGCGTTCCTGGACATTGGCGGCGTCGATGGCCTGCTGCACATCACCGACATGGCCTGGAAACGGGTGAAATACCCCTCCGAAGTGGTGGCCATCGGCCAGGAAGTGGAAGTGAAGGTGCTGAAATTCGACCGCGAGCGCGGCCGCGTTTCCCTTGGCCTGAAACAGCTGAGCGCCGACCCCTGGGGCGACATTGCCTCCCGCTTCCCCATTGACAGCCAGCGGCGCGGTAAGGTTACCAATATTGCCGACTACGGCGCCTTCGTGGAAATCGAAGATGGCGTGGAAGGTCTGGTGCACGTTTCCGAAATGGATTGGACGAACAAAAACGTCAATCCACGCAAATTTGTTTCCATCGGCCAGGAAGTGGACGTCAAAGTGCTGGATTTTGACCGGGAAAAACGCCGCATTTCCCTGGGCATGAAACAGTGCATTCCCAACCCCTGGCAGGAATTCGACAAGAACCACAGCAAGGGCGAAAAAATCAAAGGCCAGATTAAATCCATCACCGACTTCGGCATTTTCATCGGCCTGGAAGGGGGCATTGACGGCCTGATTCACCAGTCCGACCTGTCCTGGGACGAAACCAACGAGGAGGCCGTGCGCCACTACCAACGCGGCCAGGAAGTGGAAGCGGTCATCATCGGCATCGACCCCGCCCGGGAACGCATCTCCCTGGGCATCAAACAGCTGACCCAGGACCACTTCTCCAACTACGTAACCGCCCACGGCCGGGGTAGCACCGTGAAGGGTGTGGTGGAAAGCGTCGATGAGCGTCAGGCCACCATCAATCTGGGCGATGGCATCAATGGTTCACTGAAAGCCAGTGAGGCCGCCATTGAGCGCGTCGATGACCTGAGCAAGGTGCTGAAGGTGGGCGACGAGATTGAAGCCAAAGTCATCAACATCGACCGCCGCAGCAAGGTGATTGGCCTGTCCATTCGGGCCCTGGCGGTGGCAGAGGAGAAATCGGCCATCAAGGAGTACACCCGTTGGGAAAACCAATCGGGCACCTCCCTGGGCGATATCTTCAAAGAACTGCAAGAATAACAAGAACTTGCACCCACGGAACCGCCACTTCGGTGGCGGTCTTTTCTTTTAAACCGGAGAATCTTATGACCAAATCTGAACTGATTGAACGCCTGAGCCTCAAATACGAAAACCTTCGCATTCAGGAGGTGGAAAGCGCGGTAAAACTCATCATCG
>ERZ773090.682-NODE-682-length-14991-cov-5.41196_pt1 | contig 14991 bp, 13 predicted proteins | sample MGYA00580579_ERZ773090 | MGnify/ENA primary metagenome ERZ773090 (study PRJEB29015, sample SAMEA2738014) | human oral metagenome | biome: human oral; feature: human-associated habitat; material: dental | place: China | collected 2132 ... | reverse complement strand
GGGCTGTTCACCGTCGAGGGGCTGCGGCTCGCCGAGATGGCGGCGGCATCGGACGGGAAAATTCGTCATGTGCTCGTGACGGAGCAGGTGCTGCGTGGGGAGCGAGGGCACGCACTGGCGGACAGTATGCTCGAACGCGATCTTCCCGTGTATCTCGTTACAGAAAAACTGTTTTCGACACTCTCCGACACGGACAGTCCGCAGGGGATCCTGCTCGTGATGGAGCGGGGCAAGGTGCATTCATTGGATACACTCCTCAGCCGCAGACGCGCGGATGAGGCACCGCTTCTGATTGCACTCGACCGCGTACAGGATCCCGGCAACGTCGGGACGATTCTGCGGACCGCGGATGCAGCCGGTGCCTCTGCGGTCATTCTTCTGTGCGGTTCGGCCGATGTGTACAGCGGTAAGGTCGTACGTGCGACGATGGGATCGCTCTTTCACATCCCCTTTGCCGCGGGGATTTCGACAGAGGAGCTGATCCGCTTTGCAGGAGATGAGGAGATCGACCTCCTCGCGGCTGCGTGCGATGCAAATGCAAAGCCTCATTTTTCCGCAGATCTCTGCCGTCCTGCGGTCATTGTCTTTGGGAATGAGGCGAACGGTGCATCGGAGGAGCTTTTGCGCGTGTCAGAGCACATCTATATCCCCATGCGCGGGCGTGCCGAGTCGCTGAACGTTGCGACGGCGGCGACCGCCGTTTTGTATGAGGCGCTGCGTCAGCGTCTCTACACATAGACACAGATAAAGGGCTTGGTCAGTCAGACCAAGCCCTTTATCCATGCTGTTTCATTTCGGCAGGAGCGATACGATTCGATCCTTTGAGACCAACCCGATGCACTCCTCAACGGCTTCTCCATGCTTGAAGAAGATGAGGCAGGGGAGGCTCATCACACCGTATTTCTCGGCGATGTCCTGCGCCTCATCCATGTTGATCTTGCAGATCTTGATGTCTGTATGCTCTGCGGCGATCTCCTCCAGAATGGGGACGAGCATACTGCAGGGGGTGCACCATGTCGCCCAAAAATCGACGATGACCAATTGGTCACTCTGCAGTACTTCGCTGTCAAACATGTCTGCCGTCAGTTCTGTAATAGCCATGCCATGAATCTCCTTTGCCGCTGTGTTGTCGTTTCCTGTTTATCATAAACAAACTGTGTGCTTTTTTCAAGCAATGTCGGAGAAAACGCTAAAAATATTTTCCGTATGTGTGTGCCTTGTCCTCGTTGGATTGTGCGGTTGCGCCGCAACGCGAAAAGGTATATAATAGCAAAAAAGAAAAATCATTTTCGTGGATGAGGGTAGAAGTGTGTGAAAAGCGAGGGAAGGGAATATGAGCGGAAAGAAGAAAATTGCGCTAAGCCCCGTGCTCAAAAAGCATAAGTTCATCTTTGACCTGATGAAGAATACGACCTCTGATTATATCTTTATGATGGACCCCGTTGCCGGCACTTTTCTTGCGCCGCCGTCATTTGTTTTGGCGTACGACCTCCCCGCAGAGACGATGGAGGATATCGCGGGGGTGCTGACCCCGCTCGTCTATATGCAGGATCGAAAGTCGCTGGCGGAGCTCTTCTCCTCGCTCGGCACTCTGGCCGAGGGACGGGATCGTCAGCTTGACTTCCGTATGAAGGATGCAAAGGGCGACTTTTCGTGGCTGCGTCTGAAGGGGAAGATCGGTACTTCCGAGGATGGAACGCCGAATCTCTTCGTCGGGACGATCAGCCAGCTCGCGCGGCGCAACTCTGCGGACACAGTCACGGGGCTCCTCAACCGCTACCAGTTCATCGAGGATCTGGGGGCGGCATTGCGTGAGGCGCGTGAGACGGGCGGTGGCGGCGGCCTTCTCGTCATGGGGATCGATAATTTCCGCACGGTCAACGAGGCGTTCAACCATGAGATCGGTGACATCATTCTGCGCCAGATCTCCGAGCGTATCCTACAGAATATCCCGCGCAAGCTCTCACTCTACCGTCTGGACGGCGATGAGTTCGGGCTCATCTATCCGGGCGCAGATGCGGATATGCTGACGGAGTTCTTCATCCGCGTACAGCGCGAATTTGCTCATCCGCAGATGTATGACGGGCGTCAGTACATCGTCACTGTGTCGGCGGGCATGGTGTTCTATCCGCAGTCGGCGCGTGACCCGCTCGTCCTGCACAAGTATGCACAGGCAGCACTCGACGCTGCGAAGTCGGGCGGAAAGAACCGCATCAATGAGTTCTCGAAGGAAGTCTACAACCGTTGGCTACGCTCTCTCACGATCCAGGAGCAGATCCTGCAGGATGTCAAGGCCGGTTGCCGCAACTTCGAGCTCTACTTCCAGCCGCAGGTGGCGGGGGACGATCAACACCTTGTGGGCGCGGAGACACTGCTCCGTTGGAAAAACAGCAAGGGGCGCATGGTCGCACCGATGGAGTTCATTCGCATTCTGGAGGAGACCAAGACGATTGTGCCCGTCGGGCGCTGGATCTTCGAGCAGGCATTGCGCGTCTGCAAGGAATGGCGGAAGCGCATTCCGGATTTCCACATGAGTGTCAACATGAGCTACGAGCAGATCAAGGATCTCTCCTTCCTTGAGTTTGTAGAGGACTGTCTGCGGCGGCACGATATGCCGGCGGATGCCGTTGTGCTTGAGCTCACGGAGAGCAAGATTGTCAGCGATCTGAAGTTTGTCAATGCCCAGTTCGATGTATTCCGCAGCCACGGCATCAAGGTGGCAATGGACGACTTCGGTACGGGCTACTCCTCGCTCTCGTCGCTGAAGAATCTGAACTGCGACATCGTAAAGATCGACCGTGCCTTTGTCATACGGATCCTTGAGAACCACTTCGACCAGAAGCTTGTGGAGTACACGGTGGATCTCTGCCACAGCATCGGCATGACCACCTGCATCGAGGGCGTAGAGCAGCAGGAGGAGTATGACTGTCTCGTGAAGATCTGCAAGACGGATACGATACAGGGCTATCTCTTTGGTCGTCCCGAGCCGCAGGATGTATTTGAAAAGAAATTCTTGGGGATGTAATGGCAAGAGAAAAGACAGCGGAGGGGCTGACGCTCCTTGGGGAGCAGCGGACAGACTACGGCTATGACTATGCGCCCGAGGCACTTGAGACCTTTCAGAACAGGCATACGGATCACGACTACTGGGTACGGTTCAACTGCCCTGAGTTTACGACGCTCTGCCCGATTACGGGGCAGCCGGACTACGGCACAATCTACATCTCCTATATGCCCGCTGAGCGCATGGTCGAGAGCAAGTCGCTGAAGCTCTACCTCGTGAGCTTCCGCAACCACGGCGACTTTCATGAGGATGTAGTCAACGTCATCATGCGTGACCTCATTCGGCTGATGCAGCCGAAATACATCGAGGTGCAGGGGAAATTCCTGCCGCGCGGCGGCATCTCGATTGACCCCTATGCGAACTACGGCATGCCGGGGACAAAATACGAGCGGCTTGCATGGGAGCGCCTGTCCATGCACGACCGCGTGCCGGAACGGATGGACAACCGCTGATGGCGCGGCAGAAACGAATCGCCCTCATCAACGACATCACGGGATTTGGGCGCTGCTCCGTGACCGTGCAGCTGCCGCTGATCTCCGCGCTGCGCGTGCAGGCGTGCCCGCTTCCAACAGCGATCCTCTCGGTGCACACGGGCTTTCCGAATCACTATCTCGACGACTATACGGGGCGTATGCGTCCCTATATGGAGAACTGGGCGGCGAATAAGCTCGATTTTGACGCAATCTTGACGGGCTTTCTCGGCTCGGAACGACAGATCGAAGTGGTATTGGAGTGCATTGCACGCTTCAAGGGTCGAGATACACGTGTCATCGTCGATCCTGTGATGGGGGACAACGGCAGCCTCTACTCCTCCTATACGCCGGAGCTCTGCGCCAAGATGCGCCAGCTGCTCCCGTATGCCGATGTGGTGACGCCGAACCTCACGGAGGCATGTCAGCTGCTTGGCACGGACTATCCTGCAAACGGATTGGTGACGGAAGAAGAACTTGCAGAGATGGCAGCGGCAATTGCAGCGATGGGACCGCATGATGTTATCATCACGGGGCTTCACGTGGGGGATCGTATACGCACCTATCTCTATGCGGATGGATGCGGACGCTCTTTTGACAACCCGAAGGTCGGACGCGACCGCTCGGGGGCGGGGGATGCGTTCTCCGCGATCATCGCGGCGGCACTGGTGCGCGGGATTCCACTCGCCGAGGGCGTACCGCGTGCAGCCGATTTTATCGGACACTGTCTCGCCTACGCCGAGGAGCTCGATCTGCCATGGAACTACGGTCTGCCGTTCGAGGAGTTTATGGGGGAGCTTACAGTAGTGTAGAAACGTTAACAAAATAAGCTGTCGCATTGCGGCAGCTTTTCTCATTTCTGTGTATGATAGGAGAATTCTATGATTGTATATGCGACACATGCGGGCGGGCGTTATCTCCCCATTGAGGAGAGCCTCAGAGAGCAGCCCGAGGGCAAGCGAGCCGTCTATGTCAATATCACGAACGACTGCAACTGCGACTGCGTCTTCTGCCTGCGCAGCATGAAGGAGATGGCACAGGAATCCTCCCTGTGGATCGAGCGAGACCCGAGCGTGGAGGAGATCATTGCGGAGCTTGACCGTCTGCCGTGGGACTATGTGCGTGAGGTCGTCTGCTGCGGCTTTGGCGAGCCGCTCATCCGTCTGGATACCGTGCTTGCCGTTCTGCGCCATGTAAAGGAGCAGCACCCCGATGTGCCGACGCGCGTCAATACGAACGGGCTCGGGGAACTCGAGCATGGATGTGAGTTCGCGGAGCGCTTTGCGGGGCTGCTCGATACGGTGTCCATCAGTCTTAACGCATCCAATGCAGAGCGTTACCTCGCACTCACACGGTCGAAGTTCGGGATCTCCTCCTATGAGGCGATGCTGACATTTGCCGAGCACTGCAAGCCCTATGTGCCGAATGTCGTGCTCACCGTCGTGGAGAAAGTCGAGAACGAGGAGGAGATTGCCCTCTGCCGTGCAATTTGTGCGGAGCGCGGGCTGACCCTGCGCGTGCGCACATACGAGGATAGCTAAGCCTATAGTGTCAGCTTTGCACCGTAGAGCGGAGTCCTCTGATCCATTGCAGCGAGGAGACGAGGAACGGGGAGCACGCGCAGAACGACAAGACAGATGATTGCCTCGGGCACGAGATAGGTCGCATTGAACACGAGGGAGTAGAGATAGGGCGACGTGTCGGGCGGTGCATACGAGCCGAAGAACACAACTCCTGAGACGTAGTGACAGAGAAAACGCCCCGCAAAGGCGAGCAGTGCGCCCGCATAAAAACGCCCCGGGAGGACTGCGGCAAGCGCAAGCGCCATGTATGGCAGCGGATAGTCAAAGAGCACCTGCAGGGGATGGACGATGAATGCGTCCTGCATGAGATTGATCATGCCGTAGAGAAAGCCGGCAAGGCAGCCGATGCCTGCGCCGTAGCGATAGGTGAGAAAGAGCAGCGGCACCATCGCCCCGAGCGTGACACTGCCGCCCTGCGGCATATGGAACAGCCGCAGCTGGTGGAGCACAATCGTCAGCGCAAGCATGAGTGCGACATTGATGAGCATGCTCGTTGTGAATTGGATGCGGCGCATCTGCAGATAGCCGAGGATGAAGATGAGCACGGCAAGCAGGGTAAAGAGGCTGGTCGGCTGTGCCAGCAGCTCTGAAATGCTCTTGATGAGTGTATCCATAGAGACCTCCTAGATTGAAAAACCATTTTGGGGGAGAGGCTTTGACGTACTGTGATGTGTGTTCAATGCCCTCTGTACCTTCCATTTTATCATGCTTTCATAGATTTTTTTAGATAAATATGCTAAACTGAGCATTGATATTTTTACGAATGAATAGAACGAGTGTATACCTATATATACAGGAGGACGATATGGACGAGAAGATCAGAGATCTTAGGGAGCGTGCCCGTGCTGCGATTGCAGAGACCGCGCAGAGCCTCGGCGAGCTCAACGATATCCGTGTGAAATTCCTCGGGAAAAAGGGTGAGATGACCGCACTCCTGCGCAGCATGAGCGCCCTCGCACAGGAGGAGCGCCCGCGCATCGGCAAGATCGTCAACGAGGCGCGTGTCGAGCTTGAGGAGCTGCTTGCGGCAAAGTCTGAGGAACTGGCACAGCGGGAGCTCGCGGATAAGATTGCCGCCGAGCAGATCGACGTGACCCTGCCGGGACGCACTGCACCCGTGGGGCATCTGCACCCGCTCACGATCACGCTCGACCGCATCAAGAAGATCTTCCTGCAGATGGGCTTTACGATCGAGGAGGGACCCGAGATCGAGAGCGACTACTATAACTTCGAGGCGCTGAATCTGCCAAAGGATCATCCCGCGCGCGATATGCAGGATTCGTTCTACATCACGGAGGACATCCTCCTGCGCTCGCAGACCTCGCCCGTGCAGGCGCGTACGATGCAGAAGAACGAGCCGAACACGCCGATCCGCATGATCGCGCCCGGCCGCGTCTATCGCCGCGACTCCTACGACGCGACGCACTCCCCGATGTTCACGCAGGTGGAGGGGCTGGTCATTGACAAGGGCATCTCCTTTGCCGACCTGAAGGGAACGCTTGAGCTCTGTCTGCATCAGCTCTTCGATGCGGATGCAAAGGTACGCTTCCGTCCAAGCTTCTTCCCGTTCACAGAGCCGTCGACTGAGGTCGATATCTCCTGCTCCTCGTGTCATGGCGCGGGCTGCCGCGTCTGCAAGGGAACGGGTTGGCTTGAGATCCTCGGTGCGGGCATGGTGCACCCGAACGTCCTGCGCATGAGCGGCTACGACCCCGCGCAGGTGTCGGGCTTTGCATTCGGGATGGGCGTTGAGCGCATCGCCATGCTCGCGTACGGCGTGGACGATCTGCGCCTGTTCTACGACAACGACGTGCGGTTCTTACATCAATTCTAAGGAGGCGGGACGATGCAGGTTTCTATCAAATGGCTGAAAGACTACGTGGATATTGACGAGACGGCAGAGGAGATCGCAGACCGCCTCACAATGGCGGGCGTTCCCGTCGAGCGCGTCGTGCGTGCGGATGAGGGGCTTGAGAAGGTCATCACGGCACGCATTGAAAAGATCACGCCGCATCCGGACTCCGATCATCTGCTCGTCTGTCAGCTGGACATTGGAAAAGAAGAGCGGATTCAGATTGTGACGGGTGCATCCAATGTGCGTGAGGGGCATATTGTTCCGGCCGCTATGGTCGGTGCCGTGCTCCCCGATGGCAAGAAGATCTCCAAGGGTAAGCTGCGCGGCGTTCCATCGAACGGCATGATGTGCTCGGCGGGGGAGCTTGCGATCAATACCGAGGGGCTGCCCGATGAGCAGATACACGGCATCTACATCATGCAGGAGGATACGCCCGTCGGAATCCCCGCCGCCGAGGCGCTGGGACTGGATGATGTCGTGCTCGAGTTCGAGCTGACGGCGAATCGTGCGGACTGCTTCAGCGTCATCGGCATTGCGCGTGAGGTTGCGGCACTGACGGGCAAGGAGCTGCGCTTCCCATCCATCACCGTGGAGGAAACGGCATCCGAGAGCTCTGCCGAGCTCGTGCACATCGGCATCGAGGCGGATGAGCTCTGCCGCCGCTTCTCGGCACGTGTGCTGCGCAATGTGAAGATTGCCCCGTCGCCCGCATGGATGGTGGAGCGTCTGCATGGCGCGGGCATCCGTGCGATCAACAACGTAGTCGATGTAACAAACTTCGTCATGCTTGAGATGGGGCAGCCGCTCCATGCCTATGACTATGACGCTGTCGCGGGACACAGCCTCACGGCACGTCGCGCGCATGCGGGGGAGAACCTGCACACGCTGGACGATTCGAGCCGTGTCGCCGTTGGGGATGAGCTTGTCATTGCCGACAGCGAAAAGCCCGCAGGGCTTGCGGGCATCATGGGCGGGCTTGAGTCCGAGATCACGGAGGGGACGCGCTCGGTCATTCTCGAGGCGGCATCCTTCCACGGCCCGACGATTCGCCGCACGGCACGCCGCATTGGCCTGCACTCCGAGTCCTCGGGCAGGTTCGAGCGCGGTGTCGATGAGACGGAGACCGTGCGTGCCGTGACGCGAGCCGCACAGCTGCTCGTCGAGATGGGCGCGTGCACGGTGGCAAAGGGCGTGGTCGATGTCTACCCGAAGCACCGTGTTCCGACCGTGCTTGAGTTCAGTGCACGCATGGTAGGGGCGCGTATCGGCGCGAATATCCCCGGTGACTGGATGGCATCCGCGCTCCGTTCACTCGGCTTCATCGTCGAGGAAAAGGGCGTTGAGACCTATCGCGTCGCCGTGCCATCGTGGCGCGGTGACGTGACGATGATGGAGGACATCTCCGAGGAGGTCGCACGCCTCTACGGATATGACAACATAGTATCTCGCCTCCCGACGGGCGCAGTACAGCAGGGCAGGACGAGCGAGCGGCAGGACTTTGTCGATACGATGCGCGGGACGCTTGCCGCGCTCGGCATGACAGAGGAACTTTCGTTCAGCTTTACCAGTGAGAAAACACTGGATAAACTCGGTGTCCCCGCGGACAGCCCGCTTCGTCAGGCAATCCCCATCATGAACCCGCTCACGGACGAGTACCCGCTCATTCGTACAACCCTCCTCACGAGCGTACTTGAAAATGCGGCACGCAACGTCGCCCGCAAGAACATGGATCTGCGGCTCTTTGACATCGCGCCCGTATTCTTCCCGAAGGCACTGCCCGTCACGGAGCTTGCAAACGAGAAACTCATGGTCGCGGGACTGATCACGGGCAGGAGAAGCCCGATTGCATGGGATACGGACAATGCACAGGTCGATTTCTACGATATGAAGGGCATCCTTGAGCGATTCCTCACGGTGATCGGCGTGCAGAAATACACGGTGGAGCGCGGCGAACACTTTGCCATGCACCCCGGCAAGACGGCGTTCTTCAAGAAGGGGCGCGACGTGATTGCCACCCTCGGTGAGATTCATCCGACCGTCGCCGCGAACTTCGGTATCGCGCAAAGCGTCTACGTCTTTGAGATGGAGGTCGACACCCTCCTGCGCTACCGCAAGAAGAAAAATACGATTGCGTCGCTGCCGAAATACCCCGCATCGACGCGTGACCTTGCGATCCTTGTGGATGCAGACCTCTCTACAGCTGAGATCGAGCGCGTCATTGCCAAGAAGGGCGGCAAGTTCTTCCGCGGTGCGACGCTCTTTGATGTCTACATGGGCAAGCAGGTCGGGAGCGGGAAAAAGAGCATGGCGTTCCATCTGCATTTCCAGTCCGATGACAAGACCCTGACCGATGAGGAAGTGGATGCGGCATTTGCGGACATCCTTGCGGCGGCACAGAGCCAGCTCCACGCAGAGCTGCGTGCATAAGAGGCGGTGAGAGCCATGACAGAGGAGAAGAAACAGCCCCAGCGGGTTGTGATCGAGATGTTTGGGCAGACCTACCAGCTCAAAACGGATGACCCCGAACGGCTCAAGCGTCTCGCAGCCGAGAGTGACCGTCGGATCAAGGAGATGTCGAAGAAGGTGCGCAGCTTCGACGTGCAGCGCATCGCCGCACTCACCGTCCTGCAGATGATGGATGAGTATGAGCAGCTGCAGCGGGACTATGACGAGCTCGTACAGCTGCTTGAGGAGAAATAAACACAATCAAAAAGCTGTGGTGGAATTTCCATCACAGCTTTTTGATTGGAGATTATCGAATACTGAAACTTACATTTGTTGTGACCGATACCGTCGCGCCCGTGGGATTCGGATAGCTGCCGACGGCGTATGCCGCAGCAACTGCCGCATCGTCAAGCATCCCATGTCCGGAGGAGGAGGCGACCGACACGCTCGTGATCGCACCCGAGGCGCTGATCGTCGTGACAATCGTCGTCGTACCCTCTAGGCGGCGCTTCATCGCCATATAGGGGTACTCCTTGTTCGCGTTGACCGCCGCCCAGAACCCGTTGGTATCAAACGGGGCACTGCCCGTTCCCGAGACATTGCCATCGCCCGAGCCCTGACCTGCACCCGAGCCGGAGCCTACGCCCTGCCCGTCGCCTTTCCCGTCGCCGCTGCCCGTTCCCGAACCCGTACCGCTCCCACTGCCGTCACCGCTGCCCGCGGACGAGCCCGTGCTCGCAGAGGGGGAGGCGGAGGAATCTGAGGCCGCAGACGGAGACGCTGCCTGCGGTACGCTGACAGCATCCGGGGTCGGGACTGCCGCATCGGTCGGCGTGATGGGCGGCACAGTCTGCTGCACCGTCTCGACGCGCTTTGCGACATCCTCCGCCTTCAGCGGCTCGGGGAAGAGGTTCTCGGCACTGCCGCCGCCCTCGTGTCCGCTGCCCTGACTGAAATCAGATGCCTGCAGGTCGATCTCATAGACCTGCTGCTCCTTTTCGGCAACAACGACCGCGAGACCGACGGCGAGCAGGAGAAAGATCACGAAGTGAACTGTGGCAGAGACAATATAGGCCTTACTCCATGAGAGATGTTGCTCCATAGATCTACCCCTTCTGTTCTGCAGCAATCGAGAGCCGCTTTACCCCCGCTCCTTTGAGCATATCCATCACGGCAACTACTTGACCGTGTGCCGTGCGCTTGTCTGCCTGCAGGACAACCGCCGCATTCGGGTTCTCCTCCATGTGGCGCTTCATGATTGCCGCTGACTCCGTGATGCTCACGGGATTGTTGTCAATCGTGATATGCCCCTGCTCGTCGATCGTCATAATGATCGGGAGCTGTGCCGGAGCCGTCGCACTCTGCGCCTGCGGCAGCTGGACGGCGAGTGCCTTCTGCGCGACCGTCTGCAGACTGTTCATCATGAAGAAGACAAGCAGGAAGAAGATGATGTCGATCATCGGGATAATCATGAACTCCGGCTTTTTCTTCATGCGGTGATTGCTAAAATTCATTACGCATCCCAGCTTTCTTTCTTTGCCGTGACGATCGTCGCGCAGAGACGCTCCGTATCCGTCACAATCGTGTCGAGCTGATGACTAAAGTAGGTGTAGACGCAGAATGCAATGATCGCAACGCAGAGACCCGATGCCGTTGCGACCAGAGCCTCACCGACACCGCCCGTGATCGCGGCTGCGCCGCCGCCCGCATCGAGCACGCTGAACGTCTGGATCATACCCGTGACCGTGCCGAGCAGGCCGAGCAGCGGGGCAATCGTGACGATCGCGCTCAGATAGTCGAGATAGCGGCGGAAGTTGATCGCCTCCATCGACATGCGGTCGGAGAACGAGCCCTTCATCGAGGTCTCCGTGGATGCGTTCTCCATGCCGCTCTCGATGATGCGGCTGATGGCGGAGGGGAACTCCTTGCAGAGCTTGCCGACCGTGCCAAAGTCCTTCTGCGTGGCGGCGTGGTAGACCCCGTGGAAGAACACACGCGAACCCTTGCGGTTGATGCGGTAGTAGTAGAACCGCTCCACTGCAATCGCAAGCGTGATGAGCGAGAGAATCAGAAGGGGATACATGACGAATCCACCGCTGTGAAAGAGGTGGACTGCGCTCTCAAAACCTGACATAAGCTAAGCTCCTTTGTATAGATTAGAACATCATGCGCATACCGAGGCGGTAGATGCGCCCGCCCATTCCGAGGAACGGGTCGTATTGGTTGAAGATGTTGGTGATGCCGGCGTAGAACGTGAGGAAGTGGTGGTAGTCCTTCTCGACCATCAGATTCCACAGGCCGTAGTTCTTCTCGCGGGCGACTTTCTCGCGGCTGGAATCGTGCTGAATGTCACCGCGCATATATTCTTTCGCATCGGTTTCGTTTCGGAACATACGATAGACCTTTCCTGTATTGGGATCGGTAAACTCGACGTGTTCCAAGTTCCTGGCACCGCTACCGGTGAGGCGGCCCGTTGCAATGCGGTCACGGATATCGAGGTAGTTCCGTGTATAGTCGCCCCAGAAGGTTGCACGCCATCCATTCTTCGGATCGCTGTACGTCATCGTGAGGTTCAGCATGTGCCGGCCGCGTCCCTCGAGACGCTTGCCCGTCTGACGGTCATAAGCGTCGAGATAGGTATAGCCCGCCTTGATATTGAAATCACGTGCAACCTGATGCGTGACCTCTGCCTCGATGCCCTGCGTACGTGCCTTGGAGATATTTGCGTAGGTATAGATATCATCCGTAGCGGGAATGCCGGATGCATAATCCGTCTCATCAATAACGTTATTTTCAATATCGCTCCAGTTGTTCGCCGCGTTGAGATTGTTTACAAGGTCATCGTAGTTGTAAAAGCTCCATATGCTCGGATATAGTATTTGCCGATCATAATAAGTACGTCCGTAGAGATTCTTGCTGTCCTTTTCTCCCTTATACATGATCTGCATATAGTCTTTGTAATCGTTGCGGAAGAGTGTGATCTTCGCACTCGTCTTCTTGTCGAAATCCTTCTCGACGGAGATGTCCATGTTGAGTGCCTTCTCGGGCTTCAGCTCGGGATTGCCTTGGAAGAACCATCCGTTGCGAATCGGCGGAGTGGGGTTCAACGACGGTTCATACATCTCCCAGTCATGGTAGAGCTCGGCGATGCCGCCTGTCGCGAAGCTCGTGCCGATGTTCGTCTTGATGCGGACGTTGTTCTGCGCCTTATACGTCGCGCCGATGGACGGGGAGACGTTCACGCCGAAATGGCTGTGATTCGTATAGCGCAGGGCGGGGATGATGAGCAGCTTCTTGCCAACCTGCCAGTCGTCCATGATGTAGGCACTGTAGTAGTTCAGCGAGGTTTCATAGATATCGCCGGTGTAGGAGCGTCTATTCGGATTCAATGGATCCATGGGATTTGGGAAGGTATAGATACGCCTTTCCTGCCGTGCTGTCTGTCCTGGAACGTAGATTCGTGTTCCCTCACCGTATTCATCGTGATAGTCGGCTCCGACGGTGACATAGTGCTTGTCATGTGCCATCACACCGACGGATGCCTCCATGACATTATCTACGCGATTGAAGTTATCGAAGTAGAAATGTCGGTAGGGGACCCCCCGTCCAAAGACATCATAATTTACATCGGAGTTATGCTCCGTCTGATAGAGGCGCACGTGGTAGTCCGCGTGGCTTGTCTGCTTCTTCCAGTCGATGCTGAAGTTATTGCGCCATGCATCTTCTGCTGCAATCATAGCGATGAACCTGCCACCGCTGAATCTGCCAAGCGTTGTATCCTTCTGCAGATCCTCCGTCTGACGATCTGCAGAGATGGTGATCGTCTCGTCCTTGCCGATTGTAAACTCGGCACGTGCACTCATCGGGTTGCGGTCGCCATAGTACTGCATGGACGTGCCATCTCTGTCGTAGAGGAACGGAGCGGTCTTGCTCCATCCATAGGAGAAGTCCATATACGTTCCGCCGCCGAGGTCGCCTGTGGAGAGTCCGATGCTGTGGTTGTACTGATGCCCCTTTACGTCGATCCACGAGCCCTCGGTCGTCAGACGCACGCCCCTGCGATGGGAGACCTTCGTGATGATGTTGATGACGCCGCCGATGGCATCTGCCCCGTAGCGTGCCGTACCCGAGCCGCGGATGATCTCGATGTGATCGATGTCGTCGAGCCCGATGCGGTTCACCTCGTCTGTTGCACCGTAGTACTTGCTGAGGCCTCCCGCGAGTCTGCGCCCGTCGACGAGGATGAGGGTATGGCGCGGCTCTGCGCCGCGGATGCTGACGGTCTTGCGCCCCATGTTGTCCGTGCCCATCTGGACATCCTGCTCCGCCGCGAGTGCGTCCGAGAGCGTGCGTGCCCCCTTGCGGTCGAGATCGGCACGGGAGATGATCGTCTTTGTTTCGGGAGCTTCCTTGAGCATCTCTTTATCGAAGTCCACCTCCACGTGGATATCTTCGGTTGAGACTTTTGACTTATCCCCCCCCCCTGAAACGTCCTCTGCTGCGTATCCGTGCGGTGATCCAAGGCAGGCAAGCACGGCTGCGGTCAGCAGTGCATATCGTCCTTGACGTATTTTTCCTTTGAATGTCATACCTTGAAAAATCCTTTCTGTAGAGATGAAAAAATAATGAACACGATAATCATTATATGAAAAAGCATAATGATGTCAAGAGTAATATTCATTTCCATAAGCTCTGTTTTGACAATGCGAATTTTTTTTATTATACTGAGAGAGTTGAGAAGGGAGCGATTCGTTTCTTTTTCCGACCATAAATATGAGAGGAGGTGAATGTTTGTTATTTGATCGCATTTTACGTTTTTTCATTGTGCTCATCATGGCGATTGTCGGCGGTACTCTGTTTGAGCTTGCGATCCCGACGGTGAGCGACTATTTCACTGCGCCGTTCTGGCATATTGAGCTCGGCATGTTTGGGCTCTCACCGGCCGGGCTTCTCTGCATTCTCATCGGTACGATTCTCGGCGGCGTACTCGGTTATCCTCTCGCGCCGTTCTTTACGGGACGGCTCCGACGTTTCTCCGTGTGGGTGGAGGGACAGCTCGGCAAGATGCCGACGCGAGATGTGATCGCGGGGGCAATCGGACTTTTTATTGGACTCATCATTGCGCGTCTCCTCGGCGATGCGTTTTCTATGATACCGATTGTCGGCGATTATATTCCCATTGTATTCAGCATCGTGCTCGGCTATCTCGGTGTTCACATCATGGTGCGAAAGCAGGAGGAGCTTGCGGCGGTCTTTGATTTCATCCCGCGGTTCCTGCGCGATATGTCACGCATGCGTGAGGGGCGTGCTCCTGCACAGGCTGCGGCACAGCCGCCGCAGGCAGAGCGTCAGTACAAGCTGCTCGATACGAGCGTCATCATCGACGGCCGTATTGCGGACATCTGTGAGACGGGATTCCTTGAGGGGACACTCCTGATCCCCGTCTTTGTGCTCGAAGAACTGCAGCATATCGCAGACTCGGCGGACTCGCTGAAGCGCGTGCGCGGACGCAGAGGTCTTGACATCCTGCAAAAGATCCGCAAGGAGTCGCGCATGAAGGTGGAGGTCACAGAG
>ERZ773090.678-NODE-678-length-15022-cov-13.7585_pt1 | contig 15022 bp, 11 predicted proteins | sample MGYA00580579_ERZ773090 | MGnify/ENA primary metagenome ERZ773090 (study PRJEB29015, sample SAMEA2738014) | human oral metagenome | biome: human oral; feature: human-associated habitat; material: dental | place: China | collected 2132 ... | reverse complement strand
GCGGGTTCTTCGGGGCCTTCCAGATCGCCATCTTCGCCTTCGTGGGCACCGAGCTTGTGGGGACCGCGGCCGCCGAGGCCAAGGATCCGGAGGTCACTCTTCCGCGGGCCATCAACGCGATCCCGCTGCGCATCGTCCTGTTCTACCTGGGGGCGCTCGCGGCCATTATGGCCGTCACGCCGTGGCAGGAGATCAACCCCGAGGAAAGCCCCTTCGTGGCCATGTTCGCCCTGGCAGGGCTCGGCGTGGCCGCCAGCCTCGTCAACTTCGTGGTGCTCACGGCCGCGGCGTCGTCGGCTAACTCCGGGGTCTACTCCACCTCCCGGATGCTCTTCGGCCTGTCCTGGGCGGACAACGCCCCCCACGTCTTCCGCAGGCTGACCGCCCGCTCGGTGCCGGGTGTGTCCCTGGCCGTCACCTGTGCCTTCCTGCTCACCTCGATCCCGCTGCTCTACACCTCCAAGTCCATCATCGCGGCCTTCACGACGGTGACCACGGTGGCCAGCGTCCTGTTCATCCTCGTGTGGTGCGTCATCGTCGTGAGCTACCTGCGCTTCCTCACGCTGCGGCCCGAGCTGCACGAGGCCAGCGCCTTCCGCCTGCCCGGTGAGCGCGTGGCGGCCTGGCTGTGCCTGGCCTTCTTCGCCTTCGTCATCTGGACCCTCACCCAGGCCCACGACACCCGCATCGCGGTCTTCGCCTCGCCCCTGTGGCTGGTGGTGCTGGGCGTGGCCTGGCTCGTCCACAGCAGCCGGCTCTCCAGGCACCAGGAGCCCCAGCCATGAGCGCCGGTGGTGGGGCGGTGACACCGAAGCCCTTACAGGGACCGACGTCGTCGGTCTGCCTGGAGGAGCTGCTCGCCTGCGGTGTGGCTGCGGTCCGCCAGGCGGCGGCCTTCGCCCTGAACCCGGGTGAGGAGCTGCGCATCGAGGCCAAGGCGCACCGCAACGACCTGGTCACCCAGGTCGACCGCGGCGTCGAGGAGCGCATCGCCGGCCACCTGGAGGCCACCGGCGTCCCCATCCACGGCGAGGAGGCGCACCGCGTCGAGGACTTCGAGACCTACCGCGGGCGGGCCTGGGTGCTCGACCCCATCGACGGGACCCTCAACTACGTGGCCACCCACCGCGACTGGGCCATCTCTCTGGCCCTGGTCGACGACGGCGTGCCCACGGTGGCGGTCCTCGCCGACCCCGTGGCCGACCGGCTCTACACGGCCATCCGCGGGCGGGGCGCATGGGTGCAGCCGCTTCTGGTGGGGTCGGCGGGCGCCGACGACGCGGCGCCGCGGGCGCTGGGGCGGGTGGAGGACCTGCCCCTGAGCGAGGGCATGCTCATCGCCCACTTCCAGCTCACGCAGGACGCGGGCATCGGGAGGGCCATTGAGGCCTCGCGGGGCATGCGCTGCTACGGGGCGGCCGCCCTGGAGATGGCGGAGGTGGCTGCGGGCGGCGCGGTCGTCTACGCTCAGCCGCGACTCCAGCCCTGGGACGTTGCGGCCGGTGCGCTGTTGTGCGCTGAGACCGGCGCGGTCCTTACCCGGATGGACGGGGCGCCCTTCGACGTGCGCCGCGCCGGTTCTCTCCTCGTGGGCACCCCGACCGCCCACTCCGAGGCGCTGGGGCATCTGCGCGCCGTCGGCGACTGAGGCTTGCAGGGGCGGACCAGGGCCCGCCCTCGCGCGTTCGTACCTTGTGCCGCGCGTTCGGGGGTTCAGGGTACGAACGCGAGACCTACCCTACGAACACACGGGGCATACGGGGGACACAGGTGGCATTCGTAGGATGCCGCGCATGACAAGAACACTAAGGCGGCGTCCGGTCGATTCAGGGCGCGCCATCGCGGCGCAGGCGTCCGCGGAGTCCTCGAAGACGGGCGGCCCGCCGCGCCGTCGTCGCACAAGCATCGGTGTGCTGGCGGTCCTCGTCGGCGGGTGCCTGAGCGCCTGCGGGACGGGACTGTCCCCCGCAGCGGACGGCTCGGCCACCGTCCCGGGCCCGATTCCCTCCGGCCTGGAGTCCCTCTACCGCCAGGCCGTCAACTGGTACCCCTGCGCCGCCACCGACGGTATGGAGAAGGCCTCGGGCAAGACCGCTCAGGCGAGTGCCTCCACGACGGCCGCCACGGCGTCGGCGCAGGCAACCGCCGCACCGAGCTCCGACGGTGCGAGCGGCGCGGCCGGGACGGCCGGGACGGCGGACTCCTCCGAGGAGACCGACACGGCCACCTTCAGCTGCGCCGTCATCACCGTCCCCCTGGACTACGCCAACCCCAAGGGCGAGACCATCTCGATCGCCGTGAAGAAGCGCGCCGCCACCGGCGGCCACGCCCAGGGCGTCCTGTTCATCAACCCCGGTGGTCCCGGCGACTCCGGGGTCTCCTTCGCCGAACGGGCGGGCAACGCCTTCAGCCCCGATCTGCTCAACGCCTACGACATCATCGGCTTCGACCCGCGCGGGGTCGGCTCCTCCACGGCCATCACCTGCACCAGCGACGACGACTCATCCTCCGGCACCGTCGAGCCCTCCGCCTCGGCTGGGGCCACGGCCTCGCCGTCGGCCTCGGGCACGCCGCAGGCAGGCACTGAGCCCTCCGCGGAGGCCTCCGCCGGGACCGCTTCGGGCGGCGAGTCCTACGAGGAGTGGGCGGAGTCGACCCGGCAGTCCTTCCAGGAGCTGGCCGAGCAGTGCGCCTCCCACACCGAGCCCGCCGCCCTGCTCGACCACGTCGATACCGTCTCCGCAGCCCGGGACCTCGACATCCTGCGGGCGCTGGCCGGCCAGGAGAAGCTGAACTACCTGGGCTTCTCCTACGGCACCTACCTCGCCTCCGTCTACGCCGAGACCTTCCCCGGCAACACGGGCCGCATGGTGCTCGACGGCGCCATCGACCCCTCCCTGTCCCTCGCCGAGCAGGGACTGGGGCAGGCCAAGGGCTTCGAGCAGGCGCTGCGCACCTACGTGGACTACTGCCAGAACTCCACCGGCTGCCCGCTGAGCGGCGGCACCGACGCCGGAGTCCAGCAGATCCGCGACCTCATCACCTCCGCCAACAGCACGCCCCTGGCGACCGGTGACCCGAACCGCACCGTGACCGGCGCGGACATCGTCACCGCCCTGAGCGAGTACCTCTACACCACCGAGCAGAACTGGGAGCCCCTGAACAAGGCCCTCGACCAGGCCATCAACCACCGCGATGGCTCGGCCTTCGCGGACTCTGAGGAGCAGGACACCTCCTCGAAGGATGACGGCGGTGGAGCCTTCCAGGCCGTCACCTGCCTGGACTACCCGGTGGAGGGCGACAAGACGACCTGGGCCGCGCAGTATGAGCAGGCCAAGCGCGAGGCCCCGGTCTTCGCGGACTCCGCGGTCGGCATGGACCTGGTGTGCAGCGTGTGGGGGCACAACGGGACCCGCAAGCCCACGCAGATCCATGCCCGCGGTGCTGCGCCGATCCTCGTGGTGGGAACCACCGGGGACCCGGCCACCCCGTACGCCTGGTCGAAGTCCCTGGCCGAGCAGCTCGACTTCGGCCAGCTGCTGACCTGGGAGGGTAATGGGCACACCGCCTACGGCGGCGACGCCTCCTGCGTCAACGACGCCGTCGACGCCTATCTGATCTCCGGCACCATGCCCAAGAAGGGCCTGACCTGCCACGGCAACGAGTAGGTGCGTAGCCAACGACTCAGCGGGCGGGCCGAGGTGCACTCGGCTCGCCCGCTGTTGTCACTGAGGGTGTGCGTTCGACGACAGAGGCGCAGGAGTGACTTTCCTCGACGAACGCGCGGCGGCTCAGGCGGCAATGTCGGAGCTTCTCGCTCAGCCCGGGTCGGCTGCAACAAGCATGTGTGTTCCAGTCAGAAACTGACTGCCCAATCCCAAAAATTCCCCCATTCGAAGTCTTTGCTGAAAGAGGCAGGGTTAAGTGAGAAAATGAGGTTGAACATCGTTCTTCCTTCCTGGATATGGTGCACTGAGTATCTTACCTGGGCGACAAGGTAAATCAACCGTACGGATAGACGGATTGGATAAGTCCGATCACACCAGATTGTGCTGCAGGGTGTACACCGCTGCGCCCACCCGGTCTTGGACTCCGAGCTTGGCGATGATGGCGGATACGTGAGTCTTGACCGTGGCCTCGCTGACTGGGGTGCGTGGGCGCCTCCGCCCGGGCGTGACCGGCCCGCACCGAAGGCACCTTCATGACAGGGCCCTGTCCGTGCACGCGCACTACAGGTCCCCGACCTTCTGGAGGCGCTGGAGGCTGAGCCAGCCCACCGGGATCGGGATCCAGAAGGTGACCAGGCGGTAGACGATCGCCGTGGACAGCGCCACCCCGTAGGGGACGCCGGCGGCGACGAGCCCGGCGGTCAGGGCGAGCTCGACCGGCCCGATACCGCCGGGGGAGGGCACGATCGAGCCCACCGTGTTGGAGGCCAGGTAGGTGATGGCCAGGACCGCGAAGGGCACCGTGTAGCCGAAGGCCCACAGGCTCGCGCTGAAGGACAGGATGTAGGACAGGCTCAGCATGAGCGCGCCGCCCACCCCCAGGGCCAGGCGCACCGGGTTGGACATGACCCACACGAGCCGCGGCCACACCTGGCGGTAGGTGGGCTCGATCTTGGCCCACGCCCAGGTGCGCGCCTTGGGGATGGTCAGGATGACCGCCGCCACCACGACGACGGCGCCCGCCGCCACTAGGACCCAGCCCGACGGCAGGGTCAGTCCCGTGGACTGGCCGGTCATGGCCGCCAGCACCACGAGCAGCACCACGGTGACGACGAACTGGACCACCTGGACCAGGGCCACCGTGGCCACGCCGACCGCGGTGGGCACCCCCTTGCGGTTGAGGAAGCGCAGGTTGATGGCCGCCCCGCCCACGCCGGCCGGGGCCACCAGTGAGACGACGGCGCTGGCCAGGTGCACCTCGGTGGAGCGCCACAGGGAGAGCCGCTCGGGACTGAAGGCCACCAGCGTCAGCCCAGCGCCCACGTAGGTCGCCACCGAGAAGACCAGGGCCGCCAGCATCCACCAGCCATTGGCCTGCGAGACGGCGGTGGAGACCTGCTGGAAGTCCAGCTGCGCCAGCAGCGTCCACACCGCCACCAGGGCCACCACGGCCATGAGGACGGTGCGCGTGGAGAAGCGGTTGAGGCGGGCCGGCTCGGCGTCGGCCGTGGGGGTGAGCGCCACGAGGGCGTCGCGCAGATCCTGGAGGACCTGCCGGCTCGCTCCGCGCCGCCCCATGACCTCGCGGGTCTGACGCGGCAGCACCACCCGCTGGAGCATGGGGGCGATCGAGGCCAGCTGCGCGGTGGTCAGTGAGCGGGAGGCGGCGTCGATGGCCCGCTCAGCGCCGACGTTCAGGGCGGTCAGCGCCAGGGCCTGGGCCAGGTCCACCCGGCGGGAGAGCTCAGAGGAGATCGTCTCGCCCGAGGCCCAGTCCAGGAGCCACAGCCGCCCGGACTCGTCGACGACGACGCTCGAGGCGTCGATGCTCCCGTGCGCCAGCCCCGCGGCGTGAGCGCGCTGGAGCTGGCTCCACAGCTGGTCCAGGACGTCGTCGTCGATCTCGGCCCCCAGGTCGCTGATGGACCGGGCGCCGACGACGTGGTCGGTCACCAGTAGCACGGACTCGGCGGCCTCGGCCATCCCCAGCAGGTCGGGGGTGCGCACGCGGGCGCGACGGGCCTCCATCGTCATGAGGGCGGCGTGCTCGGCGGCCGGACGCAGGGACAGGTCGCGGGTGGGGGACAGGCCCCTGACGCGGATCTGGTCCCAGATGTTGGAGAGGAACCCGGCCACCTGCCGGTCGGCGTCGAGGAGGGTGACGTTGCGGCGCTCACCGGTCGAGTCCCACACGGCGTACATGCGGTGGACCGAGGCCCGCGCCTGGGACAGGGCCTCGCTGGAGGCCTCGGCCAGAACGGCGGCCAGGTCGACATCGGTGGCAGGTTTGATCGTGTTCGCGCTCGACGGCGTCGAGTCGAGGAGAGAGGCGGCCTCCGCGCCCGATGACCCGGTGGTCGCGTCGGTGACCTGCTCGTCGGCGGGGGTGGGGGCGTCCTCGGTGGCGGGCTCGAGGCCCGCCGGCTCCTGCGCCGGCGAGCCCAGCGGGTTCTCGCGCACCTGCTCACGGACCTGCTCGGTGTAGCCCAGGGGGGCGTCGGTGGTGACGATCCAGGCGCGCGTCTCGGGGGCGCGGTCCATGCGGACCACGCGCACGGCGTCGATCCCGGCCCGGCGCAGGGCGCGCACGAGCGTGACCCCGTGGGCGCGGCGGTCCTCGACCCCGAAGACGTAGCGGACCAGCAGGCCGACGGTGCGGCCCAGCAGCAGGGAGAGCACCGCGCCCGGCAGGGTCAGGGCGCCGCGCAGGACCGCCATGCCCAGGACCACCCACAGGGCCGCCCAGCCCGAGCGCATCACGGTGGAGCTGTTGCGGTCACCGGCGCCCGTGAGCAGGCCGGCCATGGAGGCGAAGACCGTGGAGATGCCCAGCTGGGCGGTGCCCGAGGCGGTGACCGTCAGCCCCATGACCAGGGCGGTGGGGCCCCAGGTCACGAGGCCGGTCATCGCGGCGACGGCGACCGCGTAGCCGGCGATTCCCGACAGGACGGCCTGGCCGCAGGAGCGCCAGGAGCGACGCAGGAGGCGGTCCAGCAGGACGGCCAGCGGCACGATGAAGGTGGCCAGGCCCTCAATGGTCTGCAGGGGGAAGACGAGGATGCGGCGCAGCACCACCGCCAGGGCGTTCTGGACGTCCTGGGTGACGCCGGTGGTGGTCTCGCGGGCGTAGATGGCCAGAACGAGGACGGCGAAGATGCCCAGAAGCGTCAGGGTCAGGTCGAGCAGGTCCTCGGTGCGGCGCAGGCGGTGCGCGGTGGTGTCCACCAGGAGCGTCGTCGAGCAGGGGGCGGTGGGGCCGGAGGTCGGGGTGGGCTCGGCCATGGGGGTGACCCCGATGACGGGGATGCCGACCGGCGAGGTGGAGGTCGACTCGGCTGAGTGCGCGGAGGGTGTGGAAGTCGCGGAGGCGGCCGACGGGGCGGCCGCAGATGCTTGCTGGGCGACGGCGGTGGGGGACTCGCCGGGAGGGCCGGTGAGCGTCGAGGTGTGGTCGAGGTCGCCGGCCGGCGGGGGCGAACCTGGTGCCGCATCTGTCATGACGCCGATTCTAGGGGGAGAGCCTGGGCGGACCCTCCTACGCCGGAAGGAATCGCGCGGCGAGAGTAGCTTGTTCAAAGTAGTTTGCAGTGCAAACCAAGGGGCGCTATCCTGGAAATGGTTTGAAACGCAAACCTTCGTTGACGAGGAGGTTCACCATGAGTGCGGTCACTGAGGATCAGAAGGTTCCGGCGGGGCCCAATGAGGCCCTTGCCGTCGTTGAGGCCCAGCGGAGCGCCTTTCTCAAGCGGCACAGGATCAAGGCGACCCCGCTCCTGGTCGCCTGGGGTCTGGCCTGGCTGATCGGCTACGCCGCCCTGGCCCTCTACCGTAGGGCGGACTACAGCCTGCCGATCGCGCCGTACCTGTTCTTCTACGGCTGCCTCGCGGCGGCCCTGCTGTTCACCTTCGCCTATATTGTCCCCAAGGTGCGCGGCATCCGCGGCCGGAGCAACCGCGAAGGCGCCTACTACAGTCTTGCCTGGTTCCTCGGGATGCCACTGGGCGCCCTCATCCTCAGTCGGGTCAATGCCTTCCTGGCCACCCTCAACACGAGTGAAGCCAACGAGGTCGCCGGCGTCGTGTCCAACGCCGTGCCCTGCCTCGTCGTCGGCGTCATCTTCCTCATGAGCGCCGCACTGTGGAATGAGGCGGTCATGGGGGTCCTGGGCGGCTGGATCCTCCTGGTCACCCTGGTGGTCACGATTGTCGGGATGCCCTGGGCCTGGTGGATCATGTCCGTGGCCGGTGGGGGCGGCATGCTGGCGGCCGCTGTCGTCGCTGCTGCCGCAGGATCGAAGCGAGGTGCGTGACATGACCGGAGGGGTGCGGGCGCGGCGGCCTGAGGGGTCGGAGGATGCCGGTGGGGCGGAGGAGTCGGCGGAGCCGGCCGGTGTGGGTGCTGGCGCTGGAGTCTCCGCTGCCGCGACGGCCTCCACCGTCGACATTGACCCCGTCATTCACGCCCAGGCCCGCCTGCGGATCATGGCGACCCTGGCTGCCGTGCCTGTTGGCGACGAGCTGCACTTCCCGCGGTTGCGCGAGCTGCTGGATATGACGGCCGGCAACCTGTCCACGCACCTGTCCAAGCTGGAGGGGGCGGGCTATGTGCAGCAGAACAAGACTTACTCCGGGCGCAGTCCCGCCACGTACCTGGCGCTGACCCCCGAGGGGCGGGTCGCCTTCGAGCGGTACGTGCGCAACCTGCGTGCCCTGCTCGACGCCTGAGGGCCCGAGGGCGGGTGAGGGCGGAGCGGTCGCGCTGCGGGCCGCTTCGGAGAGACGTCGTCGGCGACTGCGTTTTTCGCCGGGGACGTACTTTTCCCGCAGACGACTGAGATCTGTCCTCAGTCGTCTGCGGGAAAGCGCAGTTCTGGATGGAAATATACGTTCTCGACGGCGCTGGGTGGGTGCACTGGGCCGATCTGCTAGCGCACGCCGCCGGTACGGCGGGCGACGAGGGCCAGCAGGCCCCACATGACCGCGCCGATGCAGACAATGGCGAACACGAGGGGAAGCATGCTCGCCGCGTCAAGACTCCCGGCCGTCGACACGGCCGACGATCCTAGGGTCAGGGTTTTGCTGAGGATTCCCTGAGGGACGGCGTATGCCAGGGGGTTCTGACTCGCCAGGAGGCCGAAGCCCATGACGCAGCCGAGGAAGGCGACCGCCACGGGTGCGGCGAAGGAACGCATGAGCATGCTCAGCAGCGACTGCATCGCGACCAGTGGCAGCGCGCCCAGGATGGCCAGCAGGCCGGAGGCGACGAAGGCTGCTGGTATTGCCGGCCCCAAGTCCGCGACGGTGATGCCCGCCAACCAGGTCAGCGCCAGCAGAACGCTCTGCATGGCCAGGACCGGGGCGAGGATGACCAGGGTTTTGGCCAGCGCCACAGCCGTCGGAGAGTGCGGGGTGGTGCGCATCGCGTTCCAGCTGGTGCCCCGGTGCTCCACGCGCCACACGGTCGAGGCCAGCAGAGCCACTCCCAGCGAGCAGAACATCATCGAGTAGAAGAGGGTGATCTGCGAGGTCAGCGACACCCACCCCTGGTGGAGCGAGCTGCGATTCATGATGAAGTTGACCGTACCTGTGATGACGGCCAGAAGTGGCAGTAGAACGGCGATGACCCATGCCGAGGAGCGCCTGAGCTTGATGGCCTCGGCGGCCAGCAGGGAGGCGAAGCCGCTTCGGCTACCGCCACCGCTGCGGCCCGGTGCCGCGGGCACGGCCGGGGCGGGTCGGGCGCTGGAGTTGGCCGGGGCGGGTTGGGCGCTGGAGTTGGCCGGGGCGGGTTGGGCGCTGGAGTCGGCGCCGCGGAGCATGGTGGGGGTGTGGGCGGGTGTACTCATGGAGATCACCTCTCGATCCGGTCGAGCCGGTGGGTTGCGACAGTGAAGATGACGGCGGTCAGGACGAGAAAGCCCGCGACCCAGCCCATGGGGACCTGGAGGTACTCGTAGACGGCGTGGCTGTCCACCATGGACACTTTGGCGGGCGTGATGATGGCGTAGTAGCCCCAAGGCAGTAGACGCGCCAGGGCTGGTGGTGAGAGCAGCATGTAGATGCCGATGAAGCCCCCCAGTAGCCCCACGCTCATGACGACCAGCTGGTTCTCCACCACGGCCGCGAGCCACAGGTGGTAGGCACACATCGCCGTGTTCACCAGCGCGAGCAGAAGCGTGTAGGTGACCCAGGGGCCGACGTCGAGCGGGACACTGATGCCCATGATGCGGCCGAAGATGATGAGGGCAGAGTTCTGGAGGACGACGGTCGGTGCGATGAGGAGTGTCAGCGCCGCGAGCTTGACCCGGCACAGTGCCCCGGGCGTCAGGCCCGAGGTGGCGGCCAGGTTCCACCCGGCCCCGCTGTGCTCGATATCGGTCTGCCGACTGGCGAGAACCGCGACGAAGACCGTGCCGGTCATCGCGTTGACGAAAGCAGTACCCAGCAGCAGCATCGCCCATGGCTTGGCGGCCGGGTTGTCGAGGGACCTGATCGTCGACTGGCTGAACAGGTTGGTGCTGCTCATCGCCACCGAGGCGATGGCGAGCAGGATCGCGATCAGCAGTACCCGCAGCCGGTGCATCTTGAGAAGCTCGACGCCGACCGACCTGAGAAAGCCTGGCGTGGCTGAGTCATGCGAGTGGTGCGGGCTGCGGCCCGACGTCAGGGTGCCGGGCGCGGGGGCAGGCCAGGCCTGGGTGCCGCCTTGTCGGCCGTCGGTTCCGGCTGCGGTTGGGGGCAGGGCGGGGGAGAGCGCGGCGCTGGTCATCACAGCACACCTCCCCGGCCGGTGAGGTCCATGAAGACGTCCTCGAGGCTCTGGGCCTCGCGGCGCACCTCGTGCAGCTCGACGCCCGCGGCGACCAGCCGGCTGATGAGCTCGGCGACCGCTTCCTTCGACATTCCCGGGATGCGTACGCCCTGTGGCGTCAGCGTTGGGCTGGCGACAGTGCCGGTGACAGGAACGGCGGCCGGGTTAGGGAAGTCGGCCGCCGTTGACGCCGCGAGTGCCTGCGCCGGTACGAGCCCGGCCAGGACCTGTGGGTCCAGGACGGCCTGCGGCGTCGGGGTGACGACGAGGATGTCCGGCACCGAGCGCTCCATGAGCTCGGCGCGCGTGCCCTGGAAGACGAGGCGGCCGGCCGACAGGATGCCGAGCGTGGAGGCCATGCGGTCGATCTCGTCGAGCAGGTGGCTGGAGACCATGACGGTGACGCCCTCGCCGGCGAGCTTGACCAGCAGCCGGCGCACCTCCTCGATACCGGCCGGGTCCAGGCCGTTGGTGGGCTCATCGAGGATGAGCAGCTCGGGCTCGCGCGCCAGCGCCAGTGCGATCCCGAGGCGCTGCTTCATTCCGAGTGAGTAGGTGCGCACCAGGCGGTCCTTGTGCTCGGTCAGGCGCACGAGCGCGAGGGCGCGGTTGACCTGTTGCTCGCTCAGGCCCTGCATCTTGGCGGCAATCCGCATGTTCTCCATGCCCGTGAGGTGACCGTAGCCGGGCGGGTTCTCGATCATCGAGCCGGTGCGCGACATGATCGTGGCGCGCGTGGCCGGGGTGAAGGGCTGCCCGAGTACGCGGATCTGCCCGCGCGTGGGAGCCAGCAGCCCCAGCAGCATCTTCATCGTGGTCGACTTGCCCGAGCCGTTGGGGCCCAGGAAGCCGTAGACGCTCCCGCGCGGCACTACGAGGTTGAGGCCCTCGACGACGGTGCGCCTGCCGAAGGTCTTGGTGAGGTCACGGGTCAGGACGACGGCGTCGTCGGCCGTGGTGGAGAGGGGGGCAGCCGCCTGAGAGTGGGGAGCCGGCTGGGCGGGGGCGGCGCTGGGGGAGCCGGCGCCGGGTGTCGAGGTCGCTGTGGGAGTGCCGGCGTCGGGGCGCAGCCGGAGGAAGGGGCGCGAGGCGGCCGGCGGCGCGGGAGTACCGGAGGGTGTCATCGGGGGTTGCGATAGTGCGGTCGGTGCTGGTGGGAAGCGGTGTGAAGCAGTCATGGGATCAGCCTGCTCGCCCCGGTACGGGCAATCATCAGCCTGTGGTCTGCTTCCTGGGTCGACATGCTGGAGCGGCTCGTACCCGGGTATGAAATCCTGACGGTGGCCTCCGGGGCGCGTGGCTGCGACGGTACGGTTCAGGCATGAGAATACGGGGACGTGGCGACTGTGTGCGGGTGGACTCGGCGGTGCCTGCGCCGTCGTCAGCCGGGCGCGTGCCACCGGCGGACCCGATTCCGGCCGCCTGGCGCGCCCCGAGCTCGGGTCCGTGGACAACCACGTCGGACGTCGTTATCGCTCTGGCCTTCTTCTTTCTGTCGCCCATCGGTCGGCCAGAGGCGGCAGGCGGGCCCGCTTCGGGCGTGGCACCGGCGCTCTATTTCCTTCTGGCGGTGGCTTGCGCGCTGGTCATGGTGGTGAGACGCCACTCGCCGCTGCTCTTCGTCGTCGTGGCCGGCATCTGCCTGAGCGCGCACCTCGTGGTGTTCGTTGATTTCTCCATCTTCTTCGTCGTGACGGGCGTGATCGCGGTGGAGACGACGCAGTCCCGCCTGGAGGCTCCGTGGCGGTGGGTGGGACTCGTTCTCGAGCTGGTGGGGGCTGCGGTGGCGGCGACGCGGGCGCACGAGCTCATCGGTGACCAGGTCCACGCGGGTTCCGGACGGCTCATCCTTCTCGCCAACGCCTGGCTGCTGGTCTCGGTGGCGGCCTTCGTCGGCTCCGCGCGCCGTCGTAGCCGTGACCGCTACAACCAGGCCTTCGAACGGGCCGCGGTGCTCGAGGCGCAGCAGGCCACCGAGCGGCGTCTCGCAGTCATCGAGACCCAGCAGCGTATCGCCCGCGACGTCCATGACCTGCTCGGCCACAGTCTCACCGTCATCGCCATGCAGGCCGAGGGCGCCCGGGCCATCCTGGCCACCGACCCGGCCGCCGCCGACGAGGCCCTGGCCGTCATCGGAGAGACCTCCCGCCGCTCTATGGATGAGGTGCACGCCCTGGTCGACATGCTGCGCTCCGACGCTGACAGTGGTGCTGCCGCCGGCGACGGTGCTGGCCCCGACGATCGCTCTAGCAGCGATAGCGGTGCCGGCTCCGGGGCTGCCGGCGACACCGTCGAAACTGTCGATGCCGATATCGGTGTCTTGGCCGGGAGCGATGTGGCGGCGTCGGGTCATGACCGTGAGATGGAGTTTCTGTGCGAACCGGTGCGTCAGGCGCGGCGCGTAGGACTTCCCGTCACCTTGGGGACCGACTCGACCGACCGGATCCCCGCGGCGGTAGCGCAGGTCCTCCGCCGGGTGGCCCAGGAGTCACTGACCAACGTGCTGCGTCACGCTCCTGGGGCGGACACGAGCGTCTCGTTGCGCACCGGGGCCGGCCTCGTCGTCCTCGTCGTCGAGAACGCTCCGGTCCCGGAGCCGCCGGCCGGAGACGCGGACCCTGCGCCGAGGACCGACGACCGTTTTTATCGTCAGGACATCGGGGAGCAGACGGACGCCGTGCCAGCGGAGGCGCCGCCCGGGTCGGCCACTGCGCTCCGCCCCGCGGCGAGCGTCTCCGAAGGCACGAGGCACCGCGGCTTCGGCCTCATTGGCATGCGTGACCGGGTCACCGACCTCGGCGGCTCCTTCGTCGCTGAGCCAACCACTGAGGGGGGATGGCGGGTGAGGGTAGTGCTCCCCACCCCCACCTCCCCACAGTGAGAGCCAATCACTCTGATATGGCGAACCTCGCAGGGCGCCGTCGGTACTTCGTCGGCACAAAACCGCACAGGCTGTACCCGGAGAGCGGATACTTCCGGTGAGTCGACGTCAAGAAGGGGAGGTGCCTGTGATCCGCCTGGGTCTGGCAGACGACGAGCCGCTGTTCACCATGGGGCTGGCCATGCTGCTGGGAGCGCAGCCGGATATGGAGGTCGTCTGGCGGGCCGCCAACGGCAAGGAAGCGCTCGCGCGCAACGCCACCGACCCGGTCGACGTCCTCCTCCTCGACGTGCAGATGCCGGGCCTCGACGGCCTGGCCGCTACCCGCGAGCTCATGGCCCGCGGCATCACCGGGCGGGTCGTCATCCTGACCACCTTCGACACCGACGGCTACGTCATGGGCGCCATCGAGGCCGGTGCGGCCGGTTTCCTGCTTAAGAACACCCCACCACAGGACCTCATCGCCGCGATCCGCACCGTCCACGACGGCGACTCCGTTATCTCCCCGGGACCCACTCGCCGGCTGCTCACCGCCGTGCGCACCGGGCAGGTCAGCGGGAGGCGAGTCGGGGATGGGGCCGGACGCCATGCCTCTGAGGACTCGGTCGAGGCGGTCCGGGTGGCGGAGGCCTCCCAGCGGGTCGCAGCCCTGACTCAGCGCGAGCGCGAGATCTTGGCGCTTATCGCCATGGGTCTGACCAACCAGGAGATCTGCGACCGGGAGTGGTTGTCCATGCCCACGGTCAAGACCCACGTGAGCCACCTGCTGTCCAAGACCGGCTGCCGCGACCGGGTCCAGCTGGTGCTGCTGGCCCTGCGCGGCGGCGTTGTCGACCCCGATGACGTCTTAGGTGGGAGCTGAACCCGCGCATGCCCTGTGAATCAGCCGCCCGGAACCGCTTTGTGTCACTGTGGGCGACTTTTAGGGCCGATCTGCTCCTCGGTCGCCCAAGGCTTGCGGGCATATGCCCAGGTCAGGACGGTTTGCCGGTTGGAGCAGAGCGGTGAGGGGCGGGGAATAGTCGCCAAAAGTGACAGTTTTCCTCGATGTTGAGCCACGGCCGGGCGCAGTTGCTGTCTCAGCGGCTCTGGGGCTGCACCAGGACGGCCACGGTGCGCGCCGGCACCGAGATCGTGCCGCTGGCGCGGTCGAAACCGGTACGGCGCACCACCTCATCGGCCCCCTCGGTCTGAATGGGGCAGAGGCGGAAGTCCCGGCCCGCCAGCTCGGGCAGCGGCTGAGTGAGCGTCTGTCCCGAGGCGTTGAAGACCACCAGGACGGCGTCGAGCTCGGGGTCCACGTCGCACCCGCCCCGGGTGTCGTCGATGAGCATGGCGATCACTCCCGCCGGCGCCCCGAAGCCCGACCCCGGGAAGCTCAGCTTGTCCTGGATGAGGCGGGCCGAGCCCAGGGCGAACAGCGGCGTCGAGGCGCGCAGCCGTAGCAGGTCCAGGGCCTGGGAGCGGGCCGCGGCGATCTCCTCGGGCGAGGGCCGCAGCCAGTCGTCCTGCAGCAGCGGCCCCTGGATGCCCCAGGAGCCCTCGTTGCGGCTGGCCGGCGGCAGGCCCCGACCGAAACCGTTGGACTGCCCCGTGAAGTCGATGGTGTTGAACCAGTCCCCGGAGTTGTAGGAGTCCCGGTCCAGGGACTTGCTGCGCAGC
>ERZ773090.677-NODE-677-length-15042-cov-30.2664_pt1 | contig 15042 bp, 14 predicted proteins | sample MGYA00580579_ERZ773090 | MGnify/ENA primary metagenome ERZ773090 (study PRJEB29015, sample SAMEA2738014) | human oral metagenome | biome: human oral; feature: human-associated habitat; material: dental | place: China | collected 2132 ... | reverse complement strand
ATAAGAAGGTCCAACGTCTGATGAAAATCCTTGGTTTAAGTGCTCGAATTCGTCGGAAACGGAAGTATTCTTCCTACCAAGGAGAGATTGGCAATAAAGCAGAGAATCTTATTCAGCGCCAATTTGAAGCAGCCAAACCAATGGAAAAGTGCTATACGGATGTGACAGAGTTTGCTATTCCAAATAGCACACAGAAATTGTATTTATCGCCTGTTTTAGATGGCTTTAATAGCGAAATTATCGCCTATAATCTTTCTTGTTCTCCTAATTTAGAACAAGTGAAAGCTATGCTGGAGCAGGCCTTTACAGAGAAATACTATGAGAATACGAGTCTCCATAGTGATCAAGGATGGCAATACCAACACGATTCTTATCACAGGTTTCTAGAGAGTAAAGGAATTCAGCCATCTATGTCACGTAAAGGTGACAGCCCAGACAACGGTATGATGGAATCTTTCTTTGGCATTTTGAAATCGGAAATGTTTTATGGTTATGAGAAGTCGTTTCAGTCGCTTAAGCAATTGGAACAAGCCGTTGTAGACTATATTGATTACTACAACAACAAACGAATTAAGGTCAAACTAAAAGGACTTAGCCCTGTGCAATACAGAACTAAATCCTTCGCTTAAATTATTTGTCTAACTTTTTGGGGTCAGTACATTTTGAGAGTTATTATCTACATTATTTGCCTTTTTCTTTTGTCAACCAATATGTGATTCCTGCTGATGAAATTGCTGATAAAATAATCGCTAAAATAACCCATACTCTGTTATTATCCACTGAAATTGGCGCTTCATATGTTTCTTTTTTAGTTTCAATTGGATTAGATAAAAAATTCATCACATTTTGATTGGTCGTTCCACCATCACGAATATTCTTCATAACAGTTTTAAAGGACTCTGCGTAGTCTCTATTCCCTTGAATAACTTCTGCTTCATTAGATATCAGATCATTCGTAGTTGAAATAGTCTTATCAACATTATCTTTAATAGTCTGAACTTGACCAACAAATTGAGTAAATTGATCCTTCATAGTCCCAACTGCTTCGTGATTTTGACTAGTTTCTTTTGAACCAGTAGAGGTAGTAGACACTAATGATTCAATTGAACTATATAAGCGTTTTGATGATTCACTATCATTTATTAATATTCCACTATTAGCATCTGAAGCTGTCTCCGTCACTTCCAATTGTTTCGCTTTCGTTTCCTTCCACTTATCGTACTCAGTTGATAAGGTCTTAATCGAACTGTTATACCAATCAGCTAAGTTTGTAATTTGATTTTTGAAATAATCATTCGGTAACTCAGCTTCAGCCAATTCAGGCAATGCGTTGCTTGATTTTTCTAATGACTCCAAAGAGTTTTGAATTTGTTCCAACAAAGCTATACCTGACTCTTTAAATTTATCAACTTGATTTCCTGACAACTGAGCTGCTATATCATCACGACTGATGTTACCGTACATATGGTAAACAGAATCTGGTGATAAGGCAGAAAAATTAATAGAGGAACTACTTGGACTTCCATAAATTGCTTGAATCATACCAGTTGTACGATCGATTTTGCTTAATTTATCAAAAATATGTTTTAAATCTTTTTTCACTAAAACATCTGACTCTTCTTTATCACTACGATAAATAGTTTTCTTGATAGGAATTGTAGTTTCACCAATGTGTACTTCAAATGAAATTTCATTTTTCCCATAATGTGGTTCTAAAGTATATTCAACCGTCATAGTATAAAGCTTATCATCTGTTATAGTTTGCTCTCCTCCAACTAAGGTAGCATCTCCTGTAACATAAACTTTAGCTTTAGGAGATAAATATTTTGTCCCTTCAGAACTGGTAGAAACTCCGCTAGCCTCAACTACCGTTGATGATTCAGGCGAACTACTGGATGGTTTTGTCACAGATGCCTCGACAGTTTTAGACTCAGATTGGGGTAATTTAACTGTCAATTCCATCGTTTCTGTTACTTTATCGAGCTTATCATTTTCAATCGATAAAAATTCAAAAACAGGTAATCCACTTATAGAAGTAGCCTTCTTATCAAATTTAGTATAATTCTTAAGTAAATCTATTTTTTCATTATATTCTTTAACTTGATCAGCTGTTAGAACATTGAGTTTCTCCAATTTACTAAATAAAGTTTGGTAATCAGTTGGTTCAATACTAATATCTGTTAGATTTGAACGAATTAAAGTTTGATAAGTTTCAGGCAAATGATTTTCAGTAATCAAACTTTTATTAATCTGATCTACAAGTGTTGCTTTAGCATCCGAAGTAAGGTCCGATTTTAAATCAACATCTTCTTTACCAAAGTAAAAGAGTGATATTTTCTTTTTCTCTGCTTCTAATTCTGTCTTGAGACGTCCAAATTCGGATTTTCTATCTTTTATTTTACCTTGATAATCAACAATAACCTTATGATAATCAACTACTAAATTTTCTAGTTTAGCTTGTTCAGATTTTTCCTCAGCTGTACTATTTCCAAATTGATACAATGATTTAAGCACCGAATCATTTAAACCATCTATAATTTTAGAATTTTCTTCATGCTGTTCTTTCAATGTGTTATTGGTTGTTAAGACATTCTTCTCAAATATACCCTTTTGAAAATCAAAATAAGTTTTAACTTCCGTAAGTTGTTTTTCTAATCCGATTCCTGTATTATTTAAAAGACTAACAACAGAATCAGAAAAAGCCTTTTGAGAATCTTCATAAGACGAATTCATTTTCTGTAGACTTGAAGCCAAGTCCAAAGTGCTTAACATAGACTGACTTGCTTCGTTTGACGGGCCATAGATATATTGAGAAATTTTTGTATGCGTGCCAGATTGTTCATTTACAATATTATCAACATTTCTTTTAGCATCATCTAGGTTGTTGATAACACTCGAAAAATACATTTTTATAACATTTTGGTTAATAGTATTAAGGTACTCGCCTACTCGTAACTCAACATTCTTAGATTTAACTGGATCTAAATTTGATTTCGTTTTATATGTTATCTTTGCTCTATCAGGATTAAAACTTTCCAGTTGAGCTATTTTTTCTGAAAACTGTTGTTCGATATAAACAATTACATCAACCGACCCATTTTCAAATCGATTTTCAGCAACATTACGAGTCATGACAGTCCATTGATTTGTATTCTCTTTTGATAATAAATTTGTGAAATCATTTCCTAGATTATAGGCGTTGCCATTTAATACGCCTCCAGCATCTTCATTTACCAGAGCAATATTCAATTTACGATCGTTAACCTTATTTGTTACAGAAATCTCTTGATTCTTTAAATAAATAAATGTTGCTCCTGAACCAACCAACAAAGTTACAAAAACACTACTACCTATAATTATTTTTTTCATAGCTAACCTCTCTCATTTATCCCTTTATTATATCACGAATACTAGAGTCAGGCAAGGAGGGCTTATAATCTTTATTCTATTAATAAAACTTACCAATTCGTAACTTGCTTATGCACCGACCTATATACTAAATTTTAGGTGTTTCATTTTTTCACCATATAGAAAATCCTAGAATGAAATTCTAGGATTTGTATGTCATTTTTTGAAGTCTTCTACGGTGAAGTGGTCATAGGTGATTTTTGAGACTTCCTCATCATAACGACTCAAAAAGTCTTGAAATCTACGATCGATGTAACCAAAGAATAGAACTTCATCTATATCCTCTTTGTTAAAGAAGATAATGTTTTGATTAATGAGTCCTAGCGGAAGACTGACAGCTCCAAAGTCAAAATAACCTTGCTTGCCGTCCTTTTCAGTAACTGGACAATGATTAACAATCATGACAGGCTCCACACCTTCTCTCACTCGAACAACACTCCCAATCGGTAAAGCGGTACGTTCTGACATCAGTTTTCTCCTTCTAAATATTTCTGAGCTTCCTGAACATAGAAAAGTTCTGGATTTTCATGGGCGATGCTTTCAAACAAACTACGGGCACGTTCTTCATCTCCTTTTAATTGGGCATTGAGAGCGCCGTAATAAGAGAACATGATTCGAGCTAATCTGTTTTCGGGTTCCGCAGTGTCGAAATAGTCGTTTACTTCTTGATTAAACACAATATCTTTTATGGCTTGAGTTTGGGCGATTAGTTTAGCTTTCCCATCTTTCGAATCTGGCGCCTTGGACAACTGTTCCTCAAAGAAAGCAATATCTTGTGCATCTTGAAGATGGATGGAAACTTTTAATAGTTCATAGGTTGATATTAAAAATGTATAGTCTCTTAATCTACCCCAAATTTTTTTCAAATTATACTTGGACATATTTTCCTTGGCAGATTGAAAATCTCCTTTTAGATAAGCCACTTGACCTTGGATAAATTGGTAATACTCACGATATGTTGCCCTAAAAGGCTTAATAGATTTTTCTGATTGAACTCTGAACATGTCCACATAGAGCTTAAGATTAATAGAATCGTTTAACATTAGATAAATAACCTTGTTTAGGACAAAACGTAAGTATAAAACTAGACTAGCAAATAGTACTACTACTAATAATAATATTACTCCCCACTTTTTCGTATCACTTTGGAAAATTAAAAACACAGCCAACACATCCAAAACAAGTGTAATAATTGAGCTAATTTGACTAATAGTCTCTATTTTAAGTAAGACATCCTCCGTCGCTGAACTGACTATTTTTTTTACTAATTTCATATGTTATTCCCCTTTATTATTAAAAATAGATACTCCGATAAGGATGCTAGTTAACCCTCCTAGTAATTTTAGAGTTCCAAAAGCAGATAGAGCAGCGATAACTGGAGGAGCAAACGCTACAGTAACAACTACAGCAGCAACTGCACCCACAGCTATACCCACAGACTCAACTGGATGCTCTGCGACATAGTCAAATGTCCTTTGGAGATGATCCACCCTTCTCACCCCTGTTTCAGTGGTCGTCTTAACTGTTGCGTAGTCTTGTTTGACCTGGTTATGTTCTTTCACATAGGAAACACGATAACCATTCTCTGACTTGGTACCAACCTCAAGAGAGCGATTCTTGTAGCCAAAGCCAATGGAAAGGTTGGGTGCGAGTTTGCTATAGCTTGAACTAATTTTGTCTGCTAGACTGAACTCACCCGTTATAGAATAGTCCTTCAGCCCTATCTTCGTCTTATAATTGGGCTTTTCATCTAGGAAATCCGTACTCAGACCTCCTACGCTATACTCTCCTTCTTGACTTAACTTACCATCTTTATATTTAGCGGTAAAGGTGATGGCACTATCTCCTTTAAAGTGCCCTTTTATCTGGATTTTACTCTTAAGATAGTGCTGACCATCGTCATATACTGTAATCTCCTTCTCAAACGTAACTTCATTCCCTTTCAAGAAATCAATCAGCTCCTGAGGTTTCTTACCGCCATTCCCATGGGAGGCAAGAGAGATCGTTCTACCCAAGGTCTGTAGTTCCTGCTCACTCATCTGGCTCAAGTCAAAGGCTGTTTCTGGATTATAATGTCGAATATAACGGATTAGTTCTTCGTGCAGAGTTTTAGAATTCTCGATCTGTTGATCCCGTAACTTCGTGTCCTGAAAAATCGCAAGGGCTGCCACATTATGATAAGGGTCTGTCATGCCAACAGCTTTGCGAGACCGACTCAAACCACTTGCAATTGTGGATAGGGTAGTGGTCACACCGCTCCCCAACAGTTCACCATTAAATGCCTCCATCCGACTTTCAGTTGTACGAAGAGATTGCAGAGCTTCTTCCTTCTGACTTTTGATGCTCGCACTAGAAGGATTGCTGATGCCAACCATACCCCCAATAGCAGAGTAAGCTATTGTCAGGTCTGGATGGGCAATCAAGTTTAAAATCTCTTGAGTCGGTTGTTCCACAGCTCTTTTTAAACCGGAAAATTCTGACGTATCAATGACAGCAGCAGGACTATGCTCATCAACCAACTCCTGAAAGCGTAACATCAGCCGATCCCACTCATTATATAAACCATTGGCTAAATCATGGTAACTAAATAATAAAGGCAGGTTATAATTACTCAGCTCTGCATTAATCGCATCTTTGGTGGCAGAACGAAAACTTTCCGTGCCAATCAACTCTCGAGTACCTTGAAGCGCTGCTAGAATCTTATCCTCAAATCCACTTTTTGAACGATAAAGTCCCTCGCGCGCTATCAATAATTCAGAATACTTATATTTCATTGGCTAGCCTCCATTTGATAATTGTGAAAAGTATAAGAATCCAGATCCTTTGCAAGTAGTTGGCGACGTAGGTTTAAGACATGTTGTTCCTGAATATCATTCTTTTCTAGCCCCCTAAAAAGGACGGATGCAATCATGTCATCGGATATAACTAAGGTTTCTTGATTTGGAATCAAACCTTTTGGCCAAAAATATCCTGTGTAATCTAGATAAAACTTGTTTTCAATTGATACCCGTTGCCCTGTAATTAATACATAGATAGGCATTTCTTCAATAAAATCCTCAAGAGCATCTTTGGGTAACTTTTCTCGATTTATTTGAATAACACTACCTAATGGCAGAATTTCTGTATAAATTTTATCAATTAATCCAAGTAAACGCACAAACTCAGATGTGGAAAAAAGCTGAGTTTCCCCAAGACGAGTGATAATAACCTCTCCCTTATTGAAGCGAAAATCAATACTTGCTCCAATTGTTGGATTGTACTCATAACTCATATCACTCTGAGACAAATTTAAAACCAATGTTCTAAATAAATCCGGTCTATAAATAATAGCTTTAGCGATTTGATCGATGAGTGAATTTGGCTTAAAACCAAGATAGGACTCTGTAAAATACTGCGCCCATAACATTTCTTGTGAAATCATCTTATCCTCCTCTAAAACCTGCAGCCCCAGCAGCATCATCAGACATTTTATTCGCTACAGCCCTAGACATATTTCCTGTCTGATCTATTGAATTTCTTTTAAATGTTTTTATCGAACTGTTTAACTCATCTATCATAGAATTAATTTTAAGGAAAGGTTGTAAGTCATTCTCGCTCAAGGTAGGTTTTGAAAGATCGGACAAAGCATCAATTGATGAAGAATATGAAACAACATCAACAGACCAAATATTATAATCTAATTTTATTTCTCCCATAACTCTCCCCCTTAATCTTCATTTTGACTTTGAAGATAAATATAAGTATTTAGTGATTGGCTAGCGTAATTCATACCAATTGCTAAATTAGAAGCTTCAGCCGTATAGGTTGAGATTTTTTGGTCAATCAAATCAATATTATTCTGGGTATTCTCCAACCATTGGGAAATCGATCCTTTTAGCGTCTCTATTTTATTATTAAAATCATCTCTTCTATTTCCAGCAAAATTAGAAGTAGCTTTTGCCTTTATCAAATCGTATTGAGACAATTGTTCTGAAATTGCGCTTTTCTTACTCTGTATTCTACTCTTATTCTGTTTTAGAATACTTATTTTATTTAATATATCTGCTCTTTCACTAGACATTGTTGAAATCTGTTGTCGTAAAGAGTAAATCTCATAACTGTAATCACGAGACATAGCTATATCTCCTTTGTTTTTTATCAACTTATGTTAAAGATTCTATCCATTATCTGTAACCAATCGTAAACGATAACCTATTCTACCCACAAAAAAGTTTGTCTCATCCTCTGCTACAACTGGCTCACTGAAGCTCGTTTGTACTTTTGAAATATTTTGATCTTTGAACCTTGTTCCAACACATCCAGCAGGAACATTGCTCTTTAAGACCTTGTCAACATCTAAGTAGCCTACACTAATAGCTTGTTGTTCTCCCATAAATACAAAATGAATGTGAACTTTTCCGCTATTTCTAACAATCTTTTTAAATACATCCTCGGTTACTTTCATATTTAATAAAGTCCCCAGCATATGCGCTTCTGGGATAAATACGTACATCATTGAAGCCTCTTTACCATTGTGACGGCTTTCAATTTCTCCTTGAATATCGTTAAAGAAACTAGGTATATTATCTCTATCAATAATTTTATCAAATACTTCTGTTTTTTTGTAACTATTGTTGGTATTTAATAATATTTTTTCAATATTTACTAATTTGTTCAGACTTGGAATCAAACTATTTTCACAATATTCCAGTTGTTGCGGAGTATCATATAAGAATTCAAAATACCCATCTCTATCAGGAACAAACCCTTGAGGATCCGTAGTTTCTTTATCAAACCCTATCGGTAATTCACCTCTCGACCACATCTCAATTACTTTTGGATGATTACTAAAGTGTGTAAGCGTCACTTCATTTGGCAACATTGGGATTGGTTCTGGGCAAACTCCTGTCCAGCTTCTTGCAATCAACTTGACTTCTTCTTCCAAGTTATATAGACGCTCAATGTCCCCTTCTCCACTTATCGGGAGATAAACCTGAATGGCATAAGGGATATCTTCTTTCAACTGGGCACGACCAAAAATTTCTTGTTGAATTAAAGCATCGCGTCCGATAATTTCCTTAGAAGCTCCTTCATCAACCAGGTAAAAGGCCAAGCGCGAGGTGATATTACTTGACATACTGATTTTAAGGCTATTTGAGCGGAGTGCTGTCAAAATCACAAAACATCCAAGACTCGCTCCCTCACGTAGGAGGCGGTTAATCATACTTTCAATGACTTCTTCTAGTGGTGTGTCTTTTATAGTATCAAAGCCGTCAAAAATAGTAAGGATAGCAGGGAGTTTCTCACCTGATTTTTGTTCGTATTGGGAAAGACTTGCTACATTATAGAGGGCAAACTTCTCCTTGCGAATCTTCAACTCTTGGTCAATACGTTTTAAAAACTTAACCAGTTTTTCTTCTTCATCAAACCTTGTCAAATCAACTACATGAGGTAAATCTTTTAGTGGCAAGAGGCCGTTTGTCCCAAAGTCAAATAAATTGATTTGTACTTGCTCTGGAGTATTCAAACGAGCGAGATTTAACACTAGAGTTTGAAGAGCTAGGGATTTCCCAAAACCAGGTGAACCATAGAAAACTGTATGCCCCATTTTTTCCAAATCAAAATGATAATCCTTTTGACGTTGCTCTGTCGGAATATCCATTCGAGCAAAGGGAACGGCCAATACTTTTTCATCGGTCCAGTGAATATCTGTTTGAGGGGATATGATAGCTGTATCTAGTGGTTCTAACCACGGTTTATCTGGCAGGTTGAGGGGAACAGTCTTGCTCACTCTTGCTATATAGTTTACAACAGCTGAGAGTTCCGTGATTTCTTCCGTCTGATCAGCAGTATAATTTTCATCCTTAGATAGGTCATCAGATAGCAACTCATATTGTCCCAGGTCATTAATCAACCAAATTCGTTCATCAACAACTTCTTGAACTCCCTCTGTTTGTGGGGCATAATGTGCACCACTCCAAGCAGACTGGAACAACTCATAGATTTCGTTATTTCCTACTTGTAAGTAGGCACGCCCTGGTTCAGTAATACTCGCTGCATCTGGTGTTTTGATAATTTCATTTGAATCAGACTCATCTGACACTTTCAAAGCTAGTTTGAAACGAGAGTTTGACCATATTTGATCATTCACGACACCTGATGGCTTTTGTGTAGCAAGAATTAGATGGACCCCAAGCGAACGTCCGATACGGGCTGTCGAAACCAGCTCTGTCATAAATTCTGGTTCATGTTCTTTCAATTCAGCAAACTCATCACTAATCAGGAACAGATGAGGTAATGGTTTGTCTGGATAGCCTGATTTGTCAGTAGATTTTTGCCCTTCCTTATATAATTTAGTGTATCCATTAATATGGTTGACACCAAATTGATTAAATAGTCGTTGGCGTTTTTGTAACTCTGCTTTGATAGAAGCTAAGGCACGCGCACTAGCCGCGCCATCTAAGTTAGTAATAGACCCAAGCATATGTGGTAGATCTTTAAAAAGATTCGCCATCCCACCACCCTTGAAGTCAATCGTAAGAAATCCAACATCCTCTGGACTAAAATTTACAGCCATGGATAATATATACGACTGAAGAATCTCCGATTTACCTGAACCAGTAGTTCCTGCTACAAGACCATGCGGTCCATGTGCACGTTCATGTAAGTTGAGTTCCACCTGGTCATCTTTCCCACGCAATCCTAATGGCACTGCTAACGTTTTAAAAGTATCCGCTTTGGACCATCTAGTCGCAACCTGTAACTCTTCAACTTCTCTGACTTGATAGAGTTCCAAAAAAGTAACGGATTTTGGAATCGTATTCTTCTCTACTTCCATGTGTTTTAGATTTGCTAAAGTACGGATAGAATCTTCATAGCAATCCAACAGTGGGTAGGGAATAAAGGTTTGTGCACTATAGGATCCTTCATCATTAATGATTTGACCTAGATTTTGATTCTTATATTCAATCAGAGTTGTGATAGTTTCTGGCAAAAGACGACGTGCCTCTTTCACCCAAATGACTGTTACACCCAACTCTGTCAAATCCTTGGCTAGATACTCATTCAAACTATGGCCAAGCAAATGGGAGTCATCCATAATCGTTAAGACATAATGAGGTTTAAAGCGTGCATCTTTTTCCCCCATTTCACGTTTGATTTGAGAACGTTTTTGAATGATACGATAAAACGAATTTAGAACAGCATCACGACTTCTGGCATCATGGACAAAACCACGAATATTTCGCTCCTGCATATTAAAATGTGGGAGAAAGCGCCACTCAGACCAATCCTTCTCATATCTCAGTTCTTGAACAAGATTGATAAAATTAACATCTAAGTAGCTATGGAACATTGCCATCTGTAAGAGCATATTATACACAGCTGTCCTAGTTACTTCACTGTTTCCAACAAGACCAACTGTCGCTTCAAAGATATTAACAGTAATTGGAACCTTCTTTTGCAAACTGTAGTCTTGCAAGACTGTTCGAGCAAACTGCGATATTTCATCTTTACTTTGCTCATCAAAATTTGTTTGCAACTCTAGCTGACTTAACTTATCTCCTAATCCTAAGGACACCTGTAAGAAATCTTCATTATAGTCCATCCGCTCATAAATTCTAGAATCATAATCTGCAATCAGTTCAGTAATGGTCGATATTGACGGTTGATTGTAATGTAAAATCTTAGTTTCTTCTTTGTAGTATCTTTCTAAGTCGGATACTTGTTTTAATAAATATGCTTCGTAGTCTTGAATACGATTTTTTTCCTGCTCTTTGGTATCCTTTCTCTCCTCAAAATACTGACTCATAGTTGTCGCTGCAGTCAGGAGACTAAAACCACCCATCCCTAGCATCATTACAGGATTCCCTTTCGTCCAAATTGAACTAAATGCAGTTAAAGTAAACATCCCTAAAGCTGGAACAATTGCTCGAATGAGCGAGTTTTTAGGTGGTTTTATCGGCTGTGGAGGTTGATTGATAATGATTTTCCCACTATGGATAATCGGGTTAACTCTTGGACTCCTTCTATACTCTGGAAAATCCAACGGATATTCATTATTTTTTTCTTGTATCAGAATTTGACTCTTATTCAATTGTGGTTCTTCAAAAAGACATCCAATCTTCCACTGGTTCTTTCTTTTTTCTATAAAATAGTTAGAAACCTTCATTCGGTTTCCCACTTCAAACGGATAAAGCCCTTCCTCTTTGATAAGACGGTTATTTAGATAAACCGGAGATTCCCCAAGTGTAACCTGTACTTGATTATTTGAGAAAAAAAGTTGGTTTGAAATTGACCAACTAATGTCAGCTGATTCTTTCTTGCTACAAATAAATCGTTGTGGCGGAAAAATATAAGTGACAAAAATATCCTCTTCAGGAACCAATAAGGTTACAGTTTCTTTATCAAAGGTAGATTTTCCTCTTTCTAATTCCTTACCATTTCGATAGACTCTTCTGCCTTCTACTGTATACTCGTTAGTACCTACTCTTACCTCTTGTCCTTCAAACAAATCAATTTTTTCCAATTTTTCTTGTTCAATCAACAAGGTATAAAGAGGTTTATGAAGTTCTCCTAATTGGTCTCCCAGTTGATGATCATATTCTAGCTTTTTTGCCTTCATTTATCGCTCACTCTTTTCTTTTGTTTGGTTGTCCTTAGGAGTTGTTGTCTCAGTAGATGCTTTTGTGTCACTACTATTTGTAGTCGCTTCTCCAATCTCAGCAGAAAGTTCTTTTATTTTCTTTTCATATTCTTCAAGTTTCTTTTGTTTTTCAGAACCGTTCATATTGATATCTGCTTTAACTGATTCATATAGATTTGTATAAGCGTGTAAAATCAATTGTGTGTCCCCGATATTTTGTGCCACATCTAGAGCTTTTTCAAATTTTCCACGTCCAAGATAAATCCAATAATAGAAAATTGTATCATCTGTTGATTCTGTAATCGTATTTAAAATAACTTCCTTTTGCTTATCGCTCAAACTATCTAAACGGACATAGCTTGCTGCTAAGATATACTTAGCTTCTTTTGGCAATGATTCTGCACCATAATTTTTTAATGATTCAACTGTTTCAGAATAGTCTTTTCGCATGAAATTTGATTGGGCCATAATGACTGATGATTTTAGGGGGCCGTCTTTAAACATAGACTTATACGTTGCAAAACTTAAAATGACTGTGGTTGTAGCAAGCAAGGCTCCCCCTATTAACAAAGCCTTCCATTTTTTCTTGTTCACCAACAAATTAGCTTTTGAACTCTCTTCTGATAATTTTGCATACTTTTCTGCAATATATTTATTAACATCAGCTACACTCCCTAAGGGAATAATATCCTGTGCTACCTTTTCCTTTATTGCATCAATCCCATGGATGACTAAGTCAAAATCTACCTTAGGTAGTAAAATAGAAATCATTAAAGCTTTATAAGACTCTAAATAGAATTCCGAACTATACTGCTGTGGTGCAAGTAATTTTTCGATTCCATAATGTAACATTTGTACATTACTGCCAAAAACAATGATGTTCTCAGGATGGATATATGGAATTTTATAATCATTTTCAGAATGAACTAATGCCGACATGTTTTGTGCCAAACTAAAACGCTCAAGCTCCGTACTTCTATTTAAAATTTCTTCCTTAACTGTTTTAAAATACTCGGGAATAATATAATTCAAAGAAAGAACTCCATCTTTTTGAACTATTTCTACTGGACAGTATTCTTTAATCAATTCAAGTTGTTCTCTATGATAACCTGATGAAGAAATTTGAACTGATATTTGGTTGTCTTCTCTCACAAATTGTAGTTGATCTGCTTCAAGCATTTTTTTCTCCTATGATACATCTTCAATCTCTATATAATCCCCATCACTAACTGGATAAGCAGCCAAGATGTCCGTTGTCTCGATATGAATTTGTTTATTTCTAACTTTGAAACAAAACGAACTATTTAGAGGTAAATTCAACTGTTCTCTAACTTTGGTATCTTTTAATAATTCCTCTAATCTTAACCAAGTAAGAGCTTTTGAAACTCGAATATCTATTTGTTTTGCTCTATACTCTAGAGTTAGCTTTATTTTTCCGTAATCCATGCCATTTCCTTCCTAGATAGACTCCCAACAAAACCATAAACAGCAAGAAAACACTTGTAAATACACTTCCCATCCAATCCTTAAAAATTGAATAGTCACTTTGTTTAAAAGAGGGTTTCTCCTCTACAGTGTATTGATTAAACAATGATGTTTTAACGACAGTAGTTTCTAAACGATAAATAGAATGTTTTTCACTATCGGTAAATATAGTCTGCTCTGCCCCCTGTAAAAGTTCTTTTGTTGTTTGAGTTCTCTGGTCCACAACCTTTTGGGTACGATTTAAAAATAAATTTGGAGCATATTTGGATTCTATCCTATTTTTGACCGTGTCCTGTGTACTATTTGTAATGATATCTGTATCAAGTTTTAAGCTACCATCGTCTGCATAAACTAGCACAGGAAATACGATACAAAGAATTAATAGATATTTTTTAATTTTCTTCATCATGGTATAAAAATAAGCGTCAAGTTTCCCTGACGCTCCTCAAAATCAACTACAAACCAAAGCTTTGTGCATCTTGTTGGTCACGTTCAGCTACTGTTTGAGCATAGTTGTTCAATTGTTGGTTGATGCTCACTAGAAGCTCCTCGAATTTTTGAACATGTGTATACAACTGGTTGTATTGCTCAAGGTAAGCATTAAATGCTTGTCCTTTCCATTGTGATGCCATTTCTCCATTTGTTCGATTAACGGTTTGTACTGCTTGTTCAATTTGATCTTTAGCACTAAGATAAATTGCCGCCTGAGATTGTAACTGTTCTGGAGTTAAACTAATTGCTGACATAAGGATTCTCCTTTTAAATTTTTTCCTACTTTAGTTTATCATATATTTTAGTGTCTGTCTATCAGTTACACACTCGTAATACAAATTTGTACAAAAAAAGTATCTGCAAAAACATTTAGATAGAAAGAAACCTGTATTCAAAGTTTTCATACGCCCTAAAATGTCAAATCAAGTGCACATTTTCCTCATAGAAAACTTCATATTCTCATTTCATAGTATGTTGAATTAAAGTATCAATTATGATTTTCTTATTACTATAAGAAGAAACTAAAATAATTCTGGTATATTTTATCTGAATCATGTGTAATTGCGGCCTGTTTTTCAGTATATAATTACTTCTTTAAGATAAGAATATTCTATGGCCAAATTTTGTCTAATTAATTTAGAAATCATTAACAAGGGGGATATTATGGCTGAAAGAATAATACATCAAGCTGATCTTCGAGCTATCGAGAACAACTTGCGCTCTATCCATGAAGGATTGCGAACAATTGGTTTTCATACTTAAGTTTTGTCCCAGCTTTATCCTTTTGATATTCCTTTTGAAGCTCATGAAGTTCTAGTCTCTCATGATTGTAAATACAGTATTGAAATTTGTTTTTTGCAAACATAATAATCCTTTCTAGTTATCAACAATTAAATCTTGTTTAAAAAATCTGAAATGTGTAGTTATCTAAAACCAACATCTAATTTTCTTAAACAACACAAAAACGCTCTAGACAATATGAACTGCACCCCAAAAGTTAGACAGAAAAAATCTAACTTTTGGGGTGTTTTTAT
>ERZ773090.665-NODE-665-length-15337-cov-4.66078_pt1 | contig 15337 bp, 11 predicted proteins | sample MGYA00580579_ERZ773090 | MGnify/ENA primary metagenome ERZ773090 (study PRJEB29015, sample SAMEA2738014) | human oral metagenome | biome: human oral; feature: human-associated habitat; material: dental | place: China | collected 2132 ... | reverse complement strand
TTCCCGGGCCTTGGCGTAGTCCTGTTTAACTCCCTGCCCATGCCGATAGAGATAGGCCAGATTAAATTGGGCGCTGGCATTGCCAGCCTCGGCGGCCTGCTCGTAGAGTTGCCGGGCCTTGGCGTAGTCCTGCGGAACGCCCAGCCCCTCATCGTAGAGATAGCCCAGATTAAATTGAGCACTAGCATCGCCAGCCTCGGCCAGCGGCTGCAGGATTTCCCGGCTTTTAACGTAGTCCCGCTTGGCCCAGGCGGCCTTTAATTCCTCCGGCAGCTGCTCCTCGGCCGGGGCCGCCACCACCGGCCCGCCGGCCAGCAGCAGGGCCAGCAGCAAAGCGGGGAAAAATTTCGTTCTTTTCATGGTCAGTCTCCAAAAATTAGGGGGGGATAAAAGCGCTCCCCGGCCGGAAGCGCTTCGGTTTCGTTCGGAACGAAGCGCTTAAATTCACCCCGCCATAAAGAAGCCCCGGCGCCATAACCGGGGCCGGGGATTTATTTTGATGGGCCGCGCCGCCGCTGGAGGGCCTGCTGGGCCTCCTCGTCGTTCAGTTCCGCAGCCCTTTGGTAGAGTTCCTTGGCCTTGGCCTCGTCCTTTTCCACGCCCAGGCCCTGTTCATAGAGATGGCCCAGATTGACCAGCGCCAGGGGCACCTTGGACCTAACCGCCATTTCGTACCACTCCCGGGCCTTGGCGTAGTCCTGGGGCACGCCCAAACCCCGTTCGTAGAGCTGGCCCAGGGCATTTTGCGAATCGGCGCTCATGTCGACGGATTCTTCATAGAGCTTCCGCGCCTTGGCGTAGTCCTGGGGCACGCCGAGGCCCTGTTCATAGAGGCGACCCAGCCGGAATTTGGCCAGGTTCCAGCCGTCGGCGGCCGCCTGTTCATAGAGTTCCCGGGCCTTGGCGTAGTCCGGCGGCACGCCCTGCCCCTGCTCGTAGAGCTGTCCCAGATTAATCCGGGCCGCCATATGGCCATTGGCGATGGCTTTTTCGTAGAGCTCCCGCGCCTTCACATAGTCCTTCTCGCCGCCCAGGCCGTGCTGGTAAAGATAGGCCAGATTATTTTGGGACCGGTCGTCGTTAGCTTCGACCAATATCTGCAGAATTTTCCGGGCATAGGCGTAATCTTGACGCTTACGGGCGGCCATTACTTGGTTTCCCAGGTCGGTTCGCAGGTGAATCAGGGCCACCCCCGCATCCTCAGAACGGGTAACGCTGGCTTTTTCCAGCAGGCGGTAGGCTTCCCCATAGTCCTGTTTCACTCCCCGGCCGCTGTAATGGAGCATGGCCAAAAGGTATTGGGCTTTGGCATCGCCGGCGGCGGCCTGGGCCGATATTTCCCGAATCTGTTCGTCTCCCCGCACCTCGGCGTTGGCCTGGTCGGCCATCTCCCGTAAATCCTTTCTAACGCTGGCGGCGTGCTGGTGACTGTCGATGGCCGAAATAACTTGCATCAGCGCCGACAGCTGCTCGGGGGAATAGTTTGGCATCTTCGTGGCGGCCGGCGCCGGCGGCTGCTCTTCCAGCAGCGCCAGACTCTGCTGGGCCTCCCGATGGCCGGCGGCGGCGGCCTTTTCCCACCAGTAGCGGGCTTTTTCAGGGTCTTTTTCCACCCCCTGGCCGGCGTAATAGAGAATGCCCAGGTTGAATTGGGCGATGGCGTTGTCGGCGTCGGTGGCTTCGGCCTGCGGTTGCCAGAGGTCCCGGGCCTTGGCGTAATCCTGGCGGTTATAGGCGGCGATGGCCTCGTCTTCAGTATCTTGCGCCTCGGCCTGCTGAAGTCGGGCCAGATTTGCCTGGGCATTGCTTTCGCCGGCGGCGGCCGCCTGTTCATAGAGTTCCCGGGCCTTGGCCTCGTCCCTGGCAACGCCCCAGCCCTGTTCGTAGAGCACGCCCAGATTGTTCTGGGCCTCGGCATTGCCGGCCTGCTCGAACCAGCGGCGGGCCTTGTCATAGTCCCGTTTGACCCCCTGTCCCTGGACATAGAGGGAACCCAGATTGTTCTGGGCGCTGGCATCACCGTCGGCGGCGGCCCGTTCATACCAGCGGCGGGCCTGGGCGTAGTCCTGTCGCACCCCCAGCCCCTGGGCATAGAGCACGCCCAGATTGGTTTTGGCGGCGGCCACATCAGCTTTAGCGGCTTTTTCAAACCATTGCCGCGCCTCGATGTAGTCCCGTTCGGCCGGCGGGCCGCCCATATAAATCAGACCCAGATTGTATTGGGCGACGGCATTGCCGGCTTCGGCGCCCTTCTGGAACCATTCCCGCGCCCGGTTCGGGTCCTTTTTAACGCCCAGGCCCTGGTCATAGAGCAGACCCAGATAGTTTTGCGCCCGGCCGTTGCCGGCCTCGGCCAGGGGCTGGACGATTTCCAGAACCTGGGCGTAGTCCTTGCGCTCGTAGGCCGCCTCGGCCTCATCGAGCCGGGCGGCTTCGTCCGGGGCGGCGGCGGCCACGGTTGGGCTGGCGTTCTCCGGCGCGGTGGCCGGGGCCAGCGGGGCCAGCAGCGCCAGCAGCAGCAGGGTGGATTTGTGAAACATGGGATTCCTCCAGAAATCAATTAGGGGTGGGTTGGGGGGCGGAACAGAGCGCTTTCCTGGTCTCCTCATCGCGCCGGCGGTCGGCGGCCTTGGCTTTTTCATACTTTTCCTTCCATTGCCGGGCTTTGGCCGCGTCCTTTTCAAGGCCAGAGTCCGGGTCATAGAAATCACTCAATCGGCCCGGGGCGCGGACATGGCCGCCGGCGGCCGCCCGTTCATAGAGCGCTAGGGCCTGGGCATAGTCGCGGCCCCCCAGCCAGCCGCCCGCATGGAGCTCGGCCAGATTGAATTGGGCCTTGGGGTCGCCGGCGGCGGCGGCCTGCTCGTAGAGTGCCCGGGCCTTGGCCAGATTAGAGTCCTGCGGCCAGTCCCGGTAGTAGGAAGCCGCCAGATTGTTTTGGGCTCTGGCGTTGCCGGCGCTGGCCAGCGGCTCATAGAGCGTCTGGGCTTGGGACGGGAAGCGCTCGACCCCCAGGCCCTTCTGATAGAGATAGGCCAGATTGAACCGGGCCTCGCCGTTGCCGGCCTCGGCCAGCGGTTGCCAGATTTGCGCCGCCCGGCCGTAGTCGCCGCAGTAGTAGGCGGCGAAGGCCTCCCCCAGGGGCCCGGCCTCGGCTTTTACCGCCGCCGGCGCCTGGAGGTCGGCGGGCGGAATGTGCCGACGCTCTAGGGCCGAGGCGTTGCCGGCCAGCAGCAGGAGCAGCAGGCCGGAGCGTTTCAACATGGGCTTCCTCCTAGTTCTGGGCCGGGAGACGACGAAGCGCTTCCCGGGCGTTTTCATGGCCCTGGGCGGCGGCCTTCTCGTACCACTCCCGGGCCTTGGCCGGGTCAGCGGCGACGCCGAGGCCGTCCTCATAGAGACTGCCCAGGCTGTACTGGGCCTTGGCCAGACCGGCCTCGGCCGCCTTCTCGTACCACTGGCGCGCCTGGCCGTAGTCCTTCGTCAGGCCCTGGCCCTTCTCGTAGAGCGCACCCAGATGGAATTGGGCCGGGGGGTGGCCGGCGGCGGCGGCCTTCTCGAACCACTGGCGGGCTTTAGCGTAGTCCTGTTCGCCGCCCAGCCCATCGCGGTAGAAACGGCCCAGATTGGTTTGACCAATGAGGCTGCCGGCCTCGGCGGCCTGCTCATACCACTGGCGCGCCCGAGCCAAATCCTTCGGCACGCCCTGACTCTCCTCATAGGCCAGGCCCACATTATTTTTGCCCTTGGCACTGCCGGCGGCGGCGGCCTTCTCGAACCATTCCAGCGCCTGGCTGTAGTCCTGTTCGACGCCCTTGCCGTTTCTATAGAGCAGGCCCAGATTGAACAGGGCATCGTCGTTGCCCCCGGCGGCGGCCTTCTCGTACCACTCCCGGGCCCGGGCATAGTCCTGCGGCACGCCCAGCCCCTCATCGTAGAGATAGCCCAGATGCACCTGGGCCTGGGGGTGGCCGGTGGCGGCGGCCTTTTCAAACCACTCCCGCGCCTGGACATAGTCCCGTTCGACGCCCTGGCCCCGCTCATACATGAGGCCCAGATTGCTTTGGGCCTTGACGTGGCCGGCGGTGGCGGCCTTTTCAAACCACTGGCGGGCTTGGGCGTAGTCCTGTGCGACGCCCTGGCCCTTGATGTAGAGAATGGCCAGATTATTTTGGGCATCGGCGTTGCCGGCCTCGGCCAGCGGCTGCCAGAGCTCCCGGGCCTGGTCGTATTCCTGATTTTTATAGGCGGCCTTGGCTTCGGCCAGCCGGGCGGCGGTGGTTTCGTCCGGAGCGGATTTCTGCTGGGCCGAACCGCTTCCCCCGGAAGCGCTCAGCGAGGGCGCCGCCCGAGTCGAACCGCTTCCCTCGGCCGGATTGGGGGCGGCTGGGGCCACTTCCTTCGAGCTGGAAGCGCTCAGCGAGGGCACTGCCCGAGTCGAACCGCTTCCCCCGGAAGCGCTCAGCGAGGGCGCCGCCCGAGTCGAACCGCTTCCTTCGGCGGCTGATTCCTCGGCCACGGCCGGGGTCGGGTTGTCGTCCTTCGTCGCTTCCGGGGCGGCGCTGGCCAACGTGGCCAGCAGCAGCAACAGCAGGGGGGATTTGTTCAACATGGGATTCCTCCAAAAATTAAAGAAAGGGTGAGAATGATGGGGCGACCGGGCTCAGGGATTCGGGGGGCCGGCCTACTGCTGGCCGGCGGGCTCGACGCCCCAATCCCATTCGCTAATGCTGGGCAGAATTTGCCGGGCCGGGGCGTAGCCGTTGGCGGCGGCCCGCTCGAGCCAGCGCCGCCCCTCGCCCTCGTCCCGGTTCACGCCCTGGCCCCGGCGATAGAGCCGGGCCAGCTGATACTGGGCTTCGCCGTTGCCGGCCTCGGCCAGGGGCTGCCAGAGAGCCCGAGCCTGGTCATATTCCTTGCGTTCATAGGCGGCCCGGGCCTCGGCCAGCCGGGCCGTCGTGTTCTGGGCCGCGTCCTTGGCAGCGTCCAGGCCCCGTTCATGGAGCCGGGCCAGATTATTCTGGGCGTCGCCATCGCCGGCGGCGGCGGCCTGCTCCCACCAGCGGCGGGCCTCGGCATAGTCCGGTTTCACCCCGAGGCCGTCGGCGTAGAAAACGCCCAGATTGCTCTGGGCGCGGGGATTGCCGGCTTCGGCCGCCCGTTGGAACCAGCGGCGGGCCTGGTCATAGTCCTGTTTGACCCCCCGGCCCTGTAGATAGAGCAGGGCCAGATTGAATTGGGCGTCAGCCTCGCCAGCCTCGGCGGCCTGCTCATAGAGGGCCTTGGCCCGGGCCAAATCCGCTGCAACCCCCAGCCCCTCGGCATAGGCGGTAGCCAGATTGAATTGGGCGGTGCCATTTCCAGCGGCGGCGGCCTTCTCGTACCACTGCCGGGACTTTTCATAGTCCTGCTCGACCCCCAGCCCCTGGTGGTAGAGCACGGCCAGATTGTTTTGGGCATCGGCGTTGCCGGCCTCGGCCAGCGGCAGCCAGAGGGCCCGGGCCCGGCCGTAGTCCCGGCGTTCATAGGCGGCCTTGGCCTCATTGAGCGGAGCGGCCGCGTCCTTACTGGAAGCGCTCAGTGAGGGCAGCGCCCGAGTCGAACCGCTTTCCTCGGAAGCGCTCAGCGAGGGCGACGCCCGAGTCGAACCGCTTTCCTCGGGGGCAGCCGGGGTGGCGGTGGCCAGCAGCAGGGCCAGCAGCAGGGGGGATTTGTGCAGCATAGGCTTCCTCAAAAACTAAGGGGTTTTATCTTTCATGAGCTTAATAAACTGCGATGCCCGGGGGTCGCCGGCGGCGGCGGCCTTCTGGAACCATTCCAGCGCCTGGGCTTCGTCCTTGTCCGCCCCGCCGATGCCGCTCATATGGAACATTCCCAGGGCCAGCTGGGCGCTGCTGTCGCCGCCGGCGGCCGCCTTTGCCATCCATTCCCGGGCTTTGACCAAATCCTGCTTAACGCCCAGACCCTTGAGGTAAAGCCGAGCCAGATTGTGCTGGGCCTTGACGTGGCCGGCCTCGGCGGCTTTTTTGTAGAGTTCGTAGGCCTTGGCGTAGTCCTGTTTAACGCCAAGGCCCTGGTAATAGAGCCAGCCCAGATTGAATTGGGCCTCGGCGTTGCCAGCGTCAGCCGCCTGCTCGTACCACTCCCGGGCTTTGGCGTAATCCTGCTTAACGCCCAGACCCTGGTTGTAGAGTATGCCCAGATTGAATTGGGCATCGGTGTCGCCGGCCGCGGCAGCCTGCTCGTACCACTGGCGCGCTTTGAAATAGTCCTGTCTGACGCCCAGACCCTCCTCATACAGGACGCCCAAAACGTATTGGGCATTGGTGTCGCCGGCTTCGGCGGCTTTTTTGTAGAGTTCGTAGGCCTTGGCGTAGTCCTGTTTAACACCAAGGCCCTGGTAATAGAGCCCGCCCAGATTGAATTGGGCCACGGCGTTGCCAGCGTCAGCCGCAGCAGCCTGCTCGTACCACTGGCGCGCTTTGAAATAGTCCTGTCTGACGCCCAGACCCTCCTCATACAGGACGCCCAAAACGTATTGGGCATTGGTGTCGCCGGCTTCGGCGGCTTTTTTGTAGAGTTCGTAGGCCTTGGCGTAGTCCTGTTTAACACCAAGGCCCTGGTAATAGAGCCAGCCCAGATTGAATTGGGCCACGGCGTAGCCGGCGTCGGCGGCCTTCTGGAACCACTCCCGGGCCTTGGCGTGATCCTGCTTAACGCCCAGACCCTTAGCGTAGATGGCTCCCAGATAGTTTTGTGCGGCGGCATTGACGGCGGCATTGCCGGCGGTGGCCGCCTTTTCAAACCATTCGCGAGCCTTTTTGTAATCCTGTGCAACGCCCTTCCCTTCCGCATACAGGTCGCCCAAAACGTATTGGGCATTGTCGTCGCCGGCCTCGGCCAGGGGAAGCGCCAGTTCCAGGACTTTAGCGTGGTCCTTCCGCTTGATGGCGGCCTGGATTTCTTTCAGCTGGGCTTTTGTAGCTTTGGCCACCGCTGCGCTGGTCGCCGCCGGCTGGGGGGTGGCCGTTTCAGCGGTGGCGGCCGTGGCGGGGCCGGCCAGCAGGGCCAGGGTCAGGGCGACGGGAAAAAATTTTGTCTTATTCATATAAATATCCAAATGATTAAAGGGAAATTGGGTTAATGGGCCTGGGTTTTAAAGAGGTCTTGCAGCGCTCTTTTCGCGTTTTCATTGCCCTGGGCGGCGGCCTTCTGGAACCATTCGCGGGCCTTGTCATAGTCCTGCGGAACGCCCCACCCTTTCATGTAAAGAACCGCCAGATTGACCTGGGAATTGGCATGGCCGGCGGCGGCGGCCTTCTGGAACCACTCCCGGGCCTGGGCATAATCCTTCTCAACCCCCAGGCCGTTCATGTAAAAAACCCCCAGATTGAATTGGGAACTGTGATGACCAAAGGTGGCCGCCTTCTGGTACCACTGGCGCGCCTGAGCATAGTCCCGGGCGATGCCATGGCCGCCCTCGTGGTAAAGAGAGCCCAAAATGTATGAGGCCTCACGGTCGCCGGTGGCCGCAGCCTTTTCCGCCCATTCGCGGGCCTTGGCATAGTCCGGTTTTCCCTTTATCCCATTGGCGTATAAAAGGCTCAAAGCTCGTTGGGCATCGACATTGCCGGCTTTGGCCGCTTTCTCGTACCAATCCCGGGCTTTTTCATCGCTCTGCTCACCGCCTTTGCCTTCTTCGTACAGGGTGCCCAGAATGAATTGGGCATAGTCGTTGCCCTCCTCGGCCCGCTGCTGCACGATATTTCGGGATTGGGCGTACTGTTCATCGGTGGCCGGGGCCGAACCGCTTCCCTCGGAAGCGCTCAGCGAGGGCACTGCCCGAGTCGAACCGCTTCCCTCGGGGGTGGCCGTTTCGGCCGTGGCAGTGCCGGCCAGCAGCAGGGCCAGGGTCAGGGCGACGGGGAAAAGTTTTGTCATGGTTAATCTCCAAGAAATAAGGAATGGCGGCTTATTGGGGAAAAAGCCGCCAAATGCAAGCGGGCCGGCCATTGTCCCACCGGGCGGCCGTTCCCAGGGAAGCGCTTCGCTGGAACGGGGCTGGGAAAATCGAAGCGCTCCCCCCTTAGGGCTGCCCCGGCCCGGGCTGGAGGGAAGCGCTTCCTGCTTTGAGCCCCCGGCCCGGGCTGGTTTGAGTCTGAGCTCTGGAACCGAAGCGCTTCATTTTTAGCGGTCTGCTGGAATTGAAGCGCTTCTGCTCTCTCTGACCAAAGCGCTTCCTTTTAGAACCTGTCGGCCGAAAGCGCTTCGGCCTCTGGCGTCTTTAAAAAGGGAAGCGCTTCCCCCTCGGGCCCAAGCAAAACGAAGAACGGGCCGGGGTTCAACATTGGCCTTCTTAAAACCGAAGCGCTTCGGTGGGAACGATTTCCCCAGCTCGAAGCGCTTCGCTGTCAGCGGGCGACTGGATTGGGCTTTCTGTCCCGGGCCGGGGTGAAGCACTTTGGTTTAGAGGTCGGCGGGAACGAAGCGCTCCCCCTCGGCCCAACTACCGAAGCGCTTCGGTGGGTCTCAGCCGGTTGCGGCCGCTTCCCGTTCGGCCAGCTGGTCCAGGGCCTGGGCCACCGCCGCGCGCATCTCCCCATCGTCGCCGGCCCGGGCGTCGGCCTGTTCCAGATAGCGGCGGGCCCGGTGGTAGTCCCGGGGGACGCCCAGACCCTCGGCATAGAGCATTCCCAGCCCCAGCAGCGCCCGGGGGTCATCGCCGGCCTCCTCGAAGAGCCAGCGGGCCTTTTTCGGGTTTTTCCAACCGCCCTGGCCGGTGGCCAGCAGCAGGCCCAGCAGCGCCCGGGCCCGGGGTTCACCGCTGGCCAGTGCCCGACGGCAGTGGTGGCGGGCGCGCCGGTAGTGTTGGCAGCGATAGTGATAGATGGCCAGATTGATAAGGGCCTGGACCTCACCCCGACGGGCGGCCTTCCGGAGTAGCCGGAGGCCCCGTTTCGGTTCCCTGGGCCCACCCTCCCCATTCAGCAGCATCAGACCCAGTAGCCCTTCGGCCTCCCTGTGGCCATTGGCCACCGCTTTTTCATACCAGTGGCGGGCCCGTTCCTCGTCCCGGGGGCCCCCCTCGCCGCGCTGGTTGAGCAGGCCCATATTGAATTGGGCCGCGCCCTGCCCCTGGGCCGCCGCCGCTCCCCACCAGTGCCGGGCCTCGGCCAGATTCGGCGGGACGCCCAGGCCCTGATGGTAGAGAACGCCCAGATGAAACTGGGCCCGGGCCACGCCACTTTCCGCCAGCGGCCGCCAGAGCTGATGCAGCCACGGATAATCGCCGCGCTCCTTGGCGGCCTCGGCGGCGCGAAGGACGGTGTCTTCCATGGTGCTCGTGCCCGTGAGCGTGGCCAACAGGCGCAGCCAGTAGGTGCCCAGCAGCACCAGGCCTGTCATAAAGATTAAAAAATTCATATCCATTAGGGGACTCGCCAAAAAAGAAGCGCTTCGGTCGAAGCGCTTGGGTTAAAAGAACGGCTAGGCATTGAGCAGGGCGCTGAAGGATTTTTCGGCGGCCAGAATGGTTTGGTCGATGAGGGCCTGGCTGTGGGCGGCGCCGATGAAGAGGGCCTCGAAGGCCGACGGGGCCAGATAGACGCCCTCGTCCAACATCAGATGGAAAAAGCGGGCAAAGCGCGCCGCATCGGCGGCCTTGGCCCCGGCCAAATCGCTGACCTCGGCGGCGTCGGTGAAGAAGAGGCCGAGCATGCCGCAGATGTGATTGACCACCAGCGACACCCCGGCCCGGCGGGCCGCCGAGCGCAGACCGTCGGCCAGCTGGCGGGTTTTCTGTTCCAGTTCCACGTAGAAGGCCGGCGAGTCGGTGAGCCGGAGATTAACGATGCCGGCGGTCATGGCCACCGGGTTGCCGGACAGGGTGCCGGCCTGGTAGACATCGCCCAGCGGCGCCAGCCGTTCCATGATGTAGCGCTTGCCGCCCAGGGCCCCCACCGGCATGCCGCCGCCGATGACCTTGCCGAAGGTGGTCAAATCGGCCTCGATGCCGAAGCGCTCCCGGGCGCCGCCCCGGGCGATGCGGAAGCCGGTCATGACCTCGTCGAAAATCAGCACCGCCCCATACTGGCTACAGAGCTGGCGCAGCCGTTCCAGAAAGCCGGGCCGGGGCAGGACGCAGTTCATATTGCCGGCCACCGGCTCAACGATGACCGCCGCCAGCCGGTCGCCCCGGGCGCGGAAAACCTCCTCCAGGGCGGCCAAATCGTTGTAGGGGGCGTTGAGGGTGTGTTCGGCATAGGCCGCCGGCACCCCGGCCGAGCTCGGCACGCCGAAGGTCAGGGCTCCGGAGCCGGCGTCCACCAGCAGCCCGTCGGAATGGCCGTGGTAGCAGCCGGAGAATTTGAGAATGTCGCTGCGGCCGGTGAAGCCCCGGGCCAGCCGAATGGCGCTCATGGTGGCCTCGGTGCCGGAGCTGCAGAAGCGCAGGCGCTCGATGCTCGGCACCCGGGCGATGATGAGCTGGGCCAGCTGGGTTTCCAGCTCGCAGGGGGCGCCGAAGCTGAGGCCGTTGGCGGCGGCGGCCTGGACGGCGGCGATGATTTGCGGGTGGGCGTGGCCGACGATGGCCGGGCCCCAGGAACCCACATAATCAATGTAATCGCGGCCGTCGATGTCGTAGATTTTGGCGCCCTCGGCCCGGGCGATGAAGCGGGGGGTGCCGCCCACACTGCGGAAGGCCCGCACCGGGGAATTGACCCCGCCGACGATGTAGTTTTTCGCTAGATTAAAGGCTTCTTCGGATTTCACGTTGGTTCCTCAATGTTGCATCAAAATTTCCGGCTATGGTACGACGAATACCGGCCGGCCACCTTACTGCTGGCCCTTTCCGGCGGCCGCGACAGCGTCGCCCTTTTCCATCTGCTTCGCCTCGGCGGCTATGGCTTTGGCGCCGTCTATCTCAACCACGGCTGGAGTGCGGCCGGGGCCCAGTGGGGCGATTTCTGTGCCGCGCTCTGCGCCCGCCACGGCGTGCCCTTCCAGCGCGAGGATTTGCATCTGAGCGCCGGGCCCAATGCCGAGGCCCAGGCCCGCACGGCCCGCTATGAACGGCTGGCGGCGCTGCTGCCGGAACGGGGCGTGCTGCTCACCGGCCACCAGCGCGATGACCAGCTGGAAACCTTCTTTCTCCAGCTCCAGCGCGGCGCCGGCCTCGATGGGCTTGCCGCCATGCCGGAACGGAAGCGCTTCGGCCGGGGCGAACACTGGCGGCCGTTGCTGGGGGTGGCCCGGGCGGAAATCAGCGCCCGCTGTGCCGCCGAGGGCTGGGCCTATCTCGATGACCCCAGCAACGGCGACGAGCGCTTCGCCCGCAACCAGCTGCGCCGGCGCCTGCTGCCGACCCTGCGCGCCCTGGGCCCGGGCTGGGACGGGGCGCTGGCCCGGAGCATCGGCCATCTCGGCGAGGCCCTGGAAGTGCAAAAAAGTCTGCTCGACCGGCGGCTGGCCGAAGCGCTGGGCCGGGGCGGTGTTCTGCCCTGGGCCCGGCTCTGCGAGCGGGAGGGATTGCCCCTGGCCAAGGCCCTGCTGCGACGCTGGTTGCAGCGGCTGGGCTGGCCGCCGGTGCCGGAAAAGCGGCTGCTGAGTTTTAGCGAAGCGCTTCGTTCGGGCCGGGGCGAACTGGTGGCAGCCGGGGGGCGCCTGCTGGCCGCCGGCGGCAATATTTATGTGGACGGGCCGCTGGGGGCGCCGCCGCCGCTGGCGCCAACGGTAGACTGGCCCGGGCTGGGCCGGCTGACCCTGGACGCCGAACCGGCTACGTTGGCCGGTCTGCGCTGGGCGCTCTATCCCCAGAGCGCTTCCTACTGGGCACCGGGAACCCCTGGGCCGCAGTCGCTGAAGAATTTTTTTCAAAATCAAGGGATTGACGCCCAGGCCCGCCGGCGGCTGCCGCTGCTGCTCCGGGGGGCGCGCTGCCTGTGGCTGGGGGATTTTGGCCCGGCCGCCGATGCCCAGAATCTGCGTGTTTGCTGGAAAAAAAGCCCGGCGCCGGGGGCGGTTTTTGCGTAGAATTCCCGTTTCCCAACTAGGCGTTTCTCCATGAGCACAAACTTTATTTTCGTAACCGGCGGGGTGGTGTCCTCGCTGGGCAAAGGTATTTCTGCCGCCTCCATCGGGGCCCTGCTCGAATCTCGCGGCCTGCGGGTAACCCTCATCAAACTTGACCCCTATATCAACGTGGACCCGGGCACCATGAGCCCCTACCAGCACGGGGAGGTTTTCGTAACCGAGGACGGCGCCGAAACCGACCTGGATTTGGGCCACTATGAGCGCTTCGTTAATATGCGCGCCACCCAGTTCAACAATTGCACCGCCGGTCGCATCTATCAGGAGGTCATCCGGGCCGAACGGCGCGGCGACTATCTCGGCGCCACGGTGCAGGTCATTCCCCACATCACCGACGCCATCAAGGCCCACATTATCAAGGCCGCCCAGGGCAGCGATGTGGCCCTGGTGGAGGTGGGCGGCACCATCGGCGACATCGAATCCCAGCCGTTTCTGGAGGCCATTCGCCAGCTCAGCCTGCATCTGGGCCCCGAGCACAGCATGTTTATCCATCTGACCCTGGTGCCGTTCATTGCCTCGGCCAATGAGCTGAAGACCAAGCCCACCCAGCACAGCGTTAAGGAGCTGGGCGCCATTGGCATTCGGCCGAATATGCTGATTTGCCGGGCCGAAAAGCCCATTCCCGACGAGGAGCGGAAGAAGATTTCCCTGTTTACCAACGTGCCGATGAGCTCGGTCATCGTCGGCCTCGACGTCAAGAACATCTATGAAATCCCGCTGCTCTACCACCGCCAGCACGTGGACGACATCATCGCCCGCCATTTCGGCTGGCAGGATTTGCCGCCGGTGGATTTGCAGGACTGGCAGGCCATCATCGCCCGCATGGGCTCCGCCAGCGGCACGCTGACCGTGGCCATGGTCGGCAAGTACATCAATCTGCCCGATGCCTATAAGTCCCTGAACGAAGCGCTTACCACCGCCGGTTTCCATAACGGCGTGCACGTACAGATTCGCTACATCGATTCGGAGCAGCTGGAGAGTCAGGGCGAAGCGCTGCTGGCCGGCGTCGATGGCATCGTCGTGCCCGGTGGCTTCGGCAGTCGCGGCGTCGAGGGCAAAATGCTGGCCATTCGCTATGCTCGGGAGCACAACGTGCCCTATCTCGGCATCTGTCTCGGCATGCAGCTGGCGGTCATCGAATATGCCCGCAACGTGCTCGGCCTCAAAGCCGGTTCCACCGAGTGGGATAATCCGGGGCTGGAACCGGTCATCGCCCTGATGTCCGAGTGGACCAACAATCGCGGCGAAACCGAAAAACGCAGCAATGCCAGCGATTTGGGCGGCACCATGCGCCTCGGTGCCCTGCCGGCCCGGCTCAAGGCCGGCTCACGCATCGCCGCGATTTACGGCAGCGAGCTGATTCGCGAGCGCCACCGCCACCGCTACGAGGTCAATCAGAACTATGAGGCCGCCCTGGAGGCCGGCGGGCTGGTCATTTCCGGCCGGGCCGAGGACAGCAATCTGGTGGAAGTGGTGGAATTACCCCAGCACCGCTGGTTCGTCGCCTGCCAGGCCCATCCGGAATTCACCTCGACGCCGCGCAAGGGCCACCCGCTCTTCAGCTCCTTTATTCGCGCCTGCAAGGAACGGCCGTGAATCTCTGTGGTTTTAGCGTGGGCAACGGGGAGCGCTTCTTTCTGATTGCCGGCAACTGCGTCATCGAGAACGAAGCGCTTAGCCTGCGTACGGCCGAAACCCTGAAGCGCATCTGTACGGATTTGCACATTCCGCTGATTTATAAATCCTCCTTCGACAAGGCCAACCGCTCCTCGGGCCAGAGTTTTCGCGGTTTGGGCCTGGCCGAGGGCCTGCGTATCCTCGCCAAAATTAAAAGCGAACTGGAACTGCCGGTGCTGACCGATGTCCACGAGGATACGCCGCTGGAGGCCGTGGCCGAGGTGGTCGATGTGCTGCAGACGCCGGCCTTTCTCTGCCGCCAGACGGACTTCATCCGGCGGGTCTGCAGCCTGGGCAAGCCGGTGAATATCAAAAAGGGTCAGTTTCTCGCCCCCTGGGATATGGAACAGGTGGCCCAGAAGGCTCTGGCCACCGGCAATTCACAAATCATGCTCTGCGAACGGGGCGCCTCCTTTGGCTATAACAATCTGGTTTCCGACATGCGTTCGCTGGAGGTGATGAAGCGCTTCGGTCTGCCGGTGGTCTATGACGCCACCCACTCGGTGCAGCTGCCCGGCGGCCAGGGCAGTAGCTCCGGCGGTCAGCGGGAATTTGTGCCAGCGCTGGCCCGGGCGGCGGTGGCCGTGGGCGTGGCCGGGGTCTTCATGGAAACCCACCCCGACCCGGATAAAGCCCTGTCCGATGGCCCCAATGCGGTGCCGCTGGCCGAGATGCGCCCGCTGCTGGAGCGGCTGCTCGCGCTGGATGCTGTAATCAAAGGTTAATCAAGCGCTTCCCCCGGATGCGCTATAAAGAAGCAATTATTCACAATGAGGAAAAAACCATGACAACCATCGCCAATGTACATGCCATTGAAATTTTGGATTCTCGCGGTAATCCCACCGTTCAGGTAACCGTAACGCTGGACGACGGCGCCCAGGGCACCGCCTGCGTTCCCTCCGGTGCTTCCACCGGTTCCCGCGAAGCGCTCGAACTGCGCGACGGCGATAAAGGCCGCTACCTCGGCAAGGGCGTCAAAAAGGCCGTTGAAAATGTCAATACCAAGCTGAAACAGGCGCTGGTGGGCCATAACCTCAACTGCATGAACTGCCAGGGCAAAGCCGACGGCGTCATGCTGGCGCTGGACGGCGACGATTTCAAAAAGAATCTCGGTGCCAATGCCATTCTGGGCGTTTCTCTGGCCATGGCCCGGGCTCGTGCCAACAGCAAAGGTGTACCGCTCTATCGCTATCTCAACGACCAGGACACCTACCAACTGCCCGTGCCGATGATGAACATCATCAACGGCGGTGAACATGCTGATAACTCGGTGGATATTCAGGAATTTATGATTATGCCGGCCGGCTTTGATTCCTTCTCCGAAGCGCTTCGGGCCGGGTCCGAAATCTTCCATACTCTGAAAAAAGTGCTGCATGACAAAGGTCTGTCCACCGGCGTGGGCGACGAGGGTGGTTTCGCTCCCAACCTGAGCTCCAACGAGGAAGCGCTTCAGGTCATCATGGAAGCCATTCAAAAGGCCGGCTACAAGGCGGGCGAGCAAATTTTCCTGGCGCTGGACGTGGCCGCTTCCGAATCGTGCAGTTCTTGTGGCCACGGGTGTTGTGGTTCG
>ERZ773090.662-NODE-662-length-15415-cov-4.68307_pt1 | contig 15415 bp, 13 predicted proteins | sample MGYA00580579_ERZ773090 | MGnify/ENA primary metagenome ERZ773090 (study PRJEB29015, sample SAMEA2738014) | human oral metagenome | biome: human oral; feature: human-associated habitat; material: dental | place: China | collected 2132 ... | reverse complement strand
GCTTCCTTCAACCGAAGCGCTTGGGGCCAGTTCCGAAAATAGCTGGGCCATCGGAACGAAGCGCTTCATTCTGGGGAGACCGGAAAGGCCGGAGCGCTTCATTTCCAGATGACGCTAAAGCTAAAGAATGAAGCGCTTCTGTCCCGGGCCGGGGTGGCAATCCTAAGGAGGACGCGCCTAGGGGCCAGCTCTAGAAATAACTGGGTTGCCAAGGCAAAGCGCTTCATTCCGGAAAGATTGAAACGGGCCGGGGCCATCGTCGGCGAGCTAAAAAGGGGGAGCGCTTCGGTTGGCTATCGAAGGGGAAGGGCTTTCTCCTCTGCTGCTCTTCAAACCGAAGCGCTTCCTTTTGTCCTGGCCGAGAGCGCTTCGTTGGAAACGGGCCGGGGCGTCATCAGGCCGAAGCGCTGCGCCGGAGCCCAAAAAAAGCGCCCCGAAGGGCGCCTGGCTTTAGTCGTTGATGATTTTCTGCACCGTCTTGGCGATGGCGTCGTTCCAGACCTCCTCGGCCTTGAGTTCGTCGAAATCATTGGTGAGGGTCAGGTAGAAGCTGCGGCTGTTGTTGGGGGGCATTTCCACCACCCCGTGGCGGAAGCGGTAGAACAGGGCCAGGGCCTCGTTCTCCTTGCCCTGCAGGGCCAGGGCGTGGAACAGGTTCACCGCCACGCCGCCGTGGTCGGGGGCCACGGTCAGGCCCTCTTTGCCGAGCGCTTCGGCCCGGGCCCAGCCCGGTTCCTTCATCAGCACCCAGAACCAGCTGGCATTCATGTAGGCATCGCCGAGCTCCTGGGCACTAATCACACCAAGCCGATGGGCCTGCTGGCTCAGGCGCAGGGTGTCTTCCAGAATGATGGCCTTCTGGGCCGGCTCCTCGCGCAGGCTGGTGAGCAGGCCGTTGAAGAGCTCATAGTGTTGGTAGTGGACGCGGGAGCTCACCGCCAGCGGCCGCAGCAGACGCAGGAATTTTTCCACCTCCCGGGCCAGCTGCTGGCGGTCGGCGCTGTTCTCGGGATTGCGGCGTTTCAGCAGTTCCAATTCCAGTTCGGCCAGCTTGTCGGTGTCGCTGAAATCCAGGGCGAAATCGTCGAAGGCGCGCAGCAGCGGATGGGTTTCCTCGTCGGCCTTGGCCGGCGTGTCCTTGGCCTCCGTTTCTTTGGCCTCCGGTTCTTTGGCCTCCGGTTCCTTGGCCTCCGGCGTCGGCAGCTCTTTATCTTCCGGCGGCGGGACTTCCTCGTCCGCCTTGGGGGGCAGCGGCATCACCTCCACCGGCGGCGGGACTTCCTTGGCCAGGGCCCCGGGCGTGCCGGTCTCGGGCGGTGGGGGTGGATTGTCGGCGTTCTCGTCCTGGGCCAGCGCCAGGGCGCCCCAGCCGAGCAGACAGCTAAGCAGTAATTTTTTCATCGGTAGTTCCTAGGATTGGGGAAAACGGCTGCGGCCAACGATGCCCATCAATTTATAGACCAAATCGGCCGCGAGAAAATCATAGCTGTGAAAGCCGGCCAGGGGGGCAAATTCCACCACATCGAAGGCGACGATGCGGCGCTGGCGGGCGATGTCGGCGACCACGTCCAGCAGCTGCCACCAGCCCAGACCGCCGGGCACCGGCGTGCCCGTGGCCGGCATCACCGCACTGTCGAGGCCGTCGATGTCCACGCTGAGATAGATATGCTCGGGAAAATCGGCGGGCAGGGCATAGCCATGCCGGGGCGGATTGCAGAACTGGCGGGCGTCCACATAGTGAATCTGCGCCGGCCGCGCCGCGCGCAAAGCCTGTTCCTCGCTGGACACGGCCCGGGTGCCGAGCTGCACCAGCGGCAGGCCCTCGTCCACCAGCCGCTTCATGACGCAGGCATGGCTCCAGATGGAACCCTCATAGTCCTGGCGCAAATCGGCGTGGGCGTCAATCTGCACCACGCCGAGCCGGCCGCCGACGCCATCGACGGCGCCCATGACCGTGCCATAGCTGAGGCTGTGTTCGCCGCCGAGCACCACCGGGATTTGGCCCCGTTCCACCAGCGCGCCGCTGAGCTGGCGCAGCCGGGCCATCAGGGCCTCGGGCGTGCCGCGACAGTCCACCGGCTCCTGGGTGTAGATGCCCCAGTGGCCGGGCTCGCTGCCGAGCTGGTCGCGGGTTTCCAGCTGCTGGGAGGCCGCGATGATGGCCGCCGGGCCCGCCGCCGTGCCGCCGCCATAGCTAACGCTGGCCTCATAGGGCACGGGGATAACGTGGAAAAGGGCGTCGCTGGCCCGGGGCTGCTCAAACTCCGACCCCAAAAAGATTTCTGCTTCACTCATAGTGCGATGTTCCGAATGACGAAGGGTGCGGTGGACGAGTGGTGCGGCCGGGGTTCAGCAGCGTTGCTGTCAGACCCCAAAAAGATTTCTGCTTCACTCATACGCTAGCCTCCGCCGGCCGTTCCCGCCGCACCCGAATGATTTCAATCAGCGCCGGCAGCACCGACAGTCCAATAATCAGCAGCACCACCTTGCCGAAGTGTTTCTGCACCAGCGGCAGCGTGCCAAAGCTGTAGCCGAGCACGGTAATGCCGACAATCCAAATCAGCGCGCCGATGATGTTGTAGGCGAAGAAGCGCTTGTACTCCATGTGGGAGAGGCCGGCCACAAAGGGGGCCAGCGTCCGCACGATGGGGACGAAGCGGGCCAGAATGATGGTGCGGCCGCCGTATTTTTCATAGAAACCATAGGCGCGCTGGTAGTGGCTTTCCTTGATGAGCTTCCGTTCCAGCAGCCGGGCGCCGAAATACTTGCCGATGTAGAAATTCACCAGGTCGCCGAGAATGGCGGCGCCGGTCAGCAGCAGGCAGATGAAGCCGATGTCCAGATGGCCGGTGGCGGCCAGGGTGCCGGTGATGAACAGCAGCGAATCGCCGGGCAGAATCGGCGTAATCACCAGACCGGTTTCACAGAAGATAATCAGGAAGAGAATGGCGTAGAGCCAGGGCCCGTACTGGGCGCTCAGTTCGGTCAGATGGCGGTCGATGTGCAGGACAAAATCCACCAGCTTCCAAACCTGGGGCCAGAACAGCACCAGCAGCAGGGCCAGCAGGGCGGCGGCGCCCCCGAGCAGCCGTTTATTTCTACTCACGGCCGAAGAATCCTACGCGGGTGGGCAGACCGGTTTCCTCGGTAACCACGCCGTCGATGTCGGCCTCGGCCACGGCCACATTGCGGGCCAGGGTGGCCCCTTCCACCACGCTGCGGGCGTTGGCGATGTTCTGTTCCAGCGGCAGGGCGTATTCCCCCAGCGGCGAATGGAATTCTAAAAAGAGGTCGTCGCCGTACCAGCCGATTTTCATGGGCTGGTTGAGGATATTCACCTGGGTATTGGTGCCGACCTTGTGGAACAGGGACTCGATGCCCTCGGGATACATGCGAATGCAGCCGTGGGACACGCGCATGCCGACGCCGTCGGGCTTGTTGGTGCCGTGAATCAGATAGCTGGGATTGGAAAGGCGCATGGCGAACAGGCCCAGCGGATTATCGGGCCCGGCCGGAACGATGGCCGGCAGCGGGTCGCCGGCTTCGGCGTGTTCCTTGCGCACCGAGGCCGGCGGCGTCCAGGTGGGATTGGCCTTCTTCTCGGTGATGCGCATGATGCCCTCGGGCGTGCCCCAGCCCTCGCGGCCGATGCCGATGGCGTAGACGTCCACCACCGGCTTGTCGGGCGGATAGTAGTAGAGGCGCATTTCCGGCAGGTTGATGACAATGCCGGTGCGCGGCGCGTCGGGCAGGATAAAGCGGGTGGGCAGAATGACCTGGTCGCCCTCCTTCAGATAGAGGCCGTCGAGGCCCTTGTTGGCGTTGGCGAGGGCGTCATAGCCGATGCCGTATTCGCGGCCGATGTCGGCGAAGGTATCGCCCTTTTTGGCGGTGATGATTTGCACCTTGCCCACCACGTTCACCCCCGGCGGCGGCAGGGGATATTCTTCGGCCCGGGCGGCGCCGGCCAGCAGCACGCCCAGCATTAAAACGAGTTTTTTCATAGATTTATCGTAGTTAAGAAAGAAGGGGGCCTATTGTAGCGGGAATACCGGGGCGAAGTGCTGTCGCCGCCGTTGGGGGGAACTAAAGAAAGGCAAACGGCCGCAACGGCTCCCCGTTTTATAGGAAGAAATTTTCCTCCGAACCAACAGCAGATTAGCAAGCGTATCTACGCAAGCTTTAGGGATTAATTTAAGTTATGGCCTTCAATTAATTAGAAATTTACTTTAAAGGTCGTGAAAGTTAGAGAGGAATATTTAACATGACATCACCTCTTGGCAGTTTTTTAATGATGGCCGCGCTGGCGTCCCAACCCCTTTTGGAAAAAGGTCTTCCCAGTCTGAAGCCAACGGCCCCGGCTCTGGCCGCAAACGTTCAAGATGAAACAGCCCCCAAAGCCCTGCGCGATGAGCCGGCGCTGCTGGCCTTTCTTCCTGTCTACAGCTATTTGGAACTGCTGAATCGCAGTCTTGGGGACGCCCGCCGGCTGCTGGAGACCGAGGAACGGCACCGGCCCGAAGCGCTTCGGCCACTATTGACGGATATTCCCGCCGGCTTCCTGCCGGCCCTGCTGCGGTTCCGGGCCGATTTGCCCAACTTGAAAGTGGAATGGCTTCGCCAACAGAAGAAGCCCCGCTACCGCCAGGCCACTGACGAGATGCTGGAACGGCTGGAGGGTCATCTGGCCGTGTTGCAACGCTTTTTCTATAACTACTCCTACCGGCCCCAGATGGACGAAGTGGTGCTGGCCCGAGCCCAGTCCACCAGAAAAAATAGGGTGGTCTTCAACGGCGCTAATCTGGACGAACTCGACCGGCTGTGAGCATTGAGATGGCCATTCAAAATGTTGAAATGGACGAGGCCTTCCTTGGGGGTTCAAGAGATAATCAGGAATTCAAGGATTGGCCCCGGCTGAGTGCCGAAGAGCGCGAAAGGGTGAAGCGCTTCATCCGAGCCGTGCTTAAAGAGGATTTGCTCCCCGGCCGCAATAAAGAAAGCTGGCTGGATAGCACCAATACCCCGATTCCCGGCACCGAGGATTACCAGCGTTTAAATATCTGGCACTATCACTGTGGCCCCTTCGCGGCCAGCGCCACCGGAGCCCCTTTCACCCACAAGCTGCAACGCAATCTCCGGGGCGAAACCTCAGCGGCGGTGATTCATTACCGCAAGGTCGATGACGACACCATCATCATTCTGGCCTTCTCTCCCGAACACATTCCCTTCCCCCAACTCGACCTAAACGAAACCCCCTGATTTCTCGCCCCGGCCCGCGCCCAACCCTCTAAGCCGAAATCTTCTTTCCTAGTCCAGGACTTTTCCATGCTCCCCTTCTCCAAAACCACCCCACCCCCGTCCTCCGACCGGCTCCATCTCCAGCCGCTGGAAGCCGCCGACCTCTGCTTTCTCCACCAACGGCTAAAAAATCCGCCCGGCGGCGGCTGCTGGTACGGCACGCCCTACCACGGCCTCGATGCCCTGCTGGCCCTGCACGAACAGCACCGCTTCGACCCGCAGCAGCGCCACTACCTGCTCGTCGGGGCGCCGACGGGCAGCAAGGGCTGGGACAACCGCCGGGGCCTGTGCAGTCTGGTGGCCCTCGACCCCATTCACCGCCGCGCCGAACTCCGGCTGGAGCTGCTCCAGGACGAGGCCGAGCTCTGGGCCGAAGCGCTTCCCCTGGCCCTGGCCCGGGCCTTCGACGAAGTCAATCTGCACCGGCTCGAACTGCAGCGGCCGCCGGCCGCCAATCCCAGTACCGAGCTGCTCCAGCGCCTCGGTTTCCAGCGGGAGGGCGTCCGCCGGGCGGCCTACTACCGGGCTGGCCGCTACGAGGACGGGGAGCTTTTCGCCCTGCTCGCCCCGGACTACTACGGCCCCTGAGTCCGGGCCCGGCAATGCGCTATAGTGGCGCCTGTCAATCCAGCCTTTCCGGGAAATCCACATGAATCTCTACAAGACTTTGCGACCGCTGCTCTTCCGGCTCAGCCCGGAGACGGCGCACCATCTCGCCCTGACCGCCCTCCACTGGCTGCCCCGCGTGCTGCTGCCCCACTATGACGGCCCGGACGAAGCGCTTCCCCTCATGGGCCTGCACTTCAAAAATCGCCTCGGCCTTGCCGCCGGCCTTGACAAGGACGGCCAGGCCCTGGGCGCCTGGGCCCGGCTCGGCTTCGGCCATCTGGAGCTGGGCACCGTAACCCCCTTTCCCCAGCCCGGCAATCCGGCGCCGCGCCTGTTTCGCCTGCCCGAGCACCGGGCCCTGATTAACCGCATGGGCTTTAACAACGCCGGCGTCGCCGCGCTGGTGAACCGGGTGAAGCGCTTCGGCCGGGGCGATGTCATCGTCGGCATCAATCTCGGCAAGAACAAGGACACGCCCAATGAGGAGGCCCTGAACGACTACCTCTATGGCCTCGAGCGGGCCTATGGCGTCGCCGACTATCTGGCCATCAACATTTCCTCGCCGAACACCGCCGGCCTGCGCGATTTGCAGCGGGGCGAAGCGCTGCGGGCCCTGCTGGCCGGCCTGAAACAGGGCCAGCGCCGCCAGCAGCAGCTCAGTGGCAAATACACGCCGCTGGTGGTGAAGATTGCCCCCGACCAGGAGGAAGAGGCCCTGGCCGCCCTGCTCGATGCCCTGCGCGAGGCCCAGGTGGACGGGGTCATCGTCAGCAATACCACCCTGGAGCGCCGCGCCGTGGCCGGCCACCCCCACGCCGACGAGGCCGGCGGCCTCTCCGGAGCGCCGCTACTGGAACCGTCCACCCGGCTGCTGCGCAAGGTGCGCCACGCCCTGCCCACCGTGGCCCTGATTGCCGCCGGCGGCGTGCTCAGCCGCGCCGACTACGAGGCCAAATTGGAGGCCGGCGCCGATTTGGTGCAGCTGTTCACCGGCCTGATTTACGAGGGGCCGGGGCTGCTGAAGGAGTGTCTGGCATGAAAACCCTGAGGGAGCTGAGCCGCAATCCGGTGCATCTGCTCGCTTTCGGCTTCGGCTCCGGCCTGCTCCGGCCGGCCCCGGGCACCTGGGGCACCCTGGCCGGCCTGCTGCTCTACTACCCGCTGGCCCGGCTGCCGGCGCCGCTGCTGGCGGTTTTTCTCGTCGTCGCCTTCATCGGCGGCTGTGGCCTCTGCGGCCGCACCTCCCGGGATTTGGGCGTGCACGATTTCGGCGGCATCGTCTGGGACGAGATGGTGGCCATCTGGCTGCTGCTGGCCTATTACCCCAGCTTCGCGGTCCAGCCCGGCTGGCTCCGGGCCCTGCTGGCCTTCCTCAGCTTCCGGCTCTTCGACATCTGGAAGCCCTGGCCCATTAAATTCTTCGACCGCCGCCTGGAAACCGGCTTCGGCATCATGTTCGATGACCTGCTCGCCGCCGGCTATGCCTGGCTGCTGCTGGCCGGAATTCAGCTATGGTTCTAGACAGCCGCATCTTCGATTTGCCCCAGTTCCAGCTGGCCGCCCTGAAAAAGACGCTGGCGCCGGCCGAGGTGGACGCGCTCAAGGCCCGGCACAAAGAACAGTGGGAACAGTGGAAGGCCCTGGCCCGGCGGCTGGCGGCAACGCTGGCCCTGCCGGCGCCCTATGTGGAGAGCTGGACCAACGGCTGGCAGCTGCGCGCCCACTTCTTCGCCACCCTGAAAACGGCGGCCGGAGCCGATAGCGCTTCGATTATTTCCCTGCTCTGGAACCGGCGCCGGCTCACGGTCAGCCTCGACTGGCACGCCTACCGGGCCGACCGTTCCCGCAGCACCCTGGCCGACTACAACCGCTGGCTCGACGCCCTGGGCCCCGAGTTCGCCGACTGGGAAATCTGGCCGGGCACCGCCGACGAGTACGCCGACTATCCCACCCTGGCCACGGCGCCGCCGCCGGTTATTGACGCCGACCACCCCTTCTACTGCCTCGGTCGCCACCGGCCCCGGGCGGCGCTGGCCCAGCCCGACCTGGAGGATTGGCTGGCGGCCAGCGTCCGGGCGCTGCTGCCGCTGTACACGGCCAGCCTCGGCCCCTCTTCTCCCTAACCAAGGAAAACCATGAACGTTGCGAAAAATACCGTTGTAACCCTGTCCTTCAAAATGCACGACCTCAAGGCCAACGAGGGCCGGTCGGTGCCGCCCCAGAGCGGGGAAACCACCTATCTGCACGGCGGCTACGGTGCCCTGCTGCCGAAGGTGGAGGAGGCCCTGGAGGGGCTGGCCGTGGGCGAGGAAATCAGCCTGACCCTGGCCCCGGCCGACCACTTCGGCGACTACGACCCGAAACTGGTGCGCCGGGAGCGGCGGGAACACCTGCCGGCGGACATCAGCGCCGGCGTGGTGCTGGAGGGCGACGACCCGCTGACCGGCCACCGGCGCCTGTTCTTTGTGGTCAAGGTGGAACCGGAGTGGGTAACCCTGGACAGCAATCACCCCCTGGCCGGCCAGCCGATGAAATTCACGGCCCGGGTGCTGGCCGTCCGCCCCGCCACCCCGGCGGAAATTGACCACGGCCACGTCCACGGCGACGACGGCCATCACCACCACTGATATGCCCACCCGTCTGCTGGGCCTGCTGCCCAAACTGCTGGCGCTCATCACCGTTCTGCTCATTGCCGGCCAGCTCGGTGAAAACAGCTGGACGACGGCCCTGGTGCTGGGGGTCATCGCCGGCAATCTGGTCGAGCTGGACAACGATTTGCGCGGCCAGCTGCGCGACTATGTCCTGCTGCTGCTCCTCTTCGCCTGCTTCTCGGCCCTGGTTCAGCTCAGCCTGGACAATTACACCCACTTCGCCCTGCTGTTCAGCAGCCTGACCTTCGTCCTGATTTACCTGGGCACCCTGGGGGCGCGCTATAAAACCCTGGGCTTCATCGGCCTGGTCATCGGCATCTACACCGCCCTCAGCTACCAGCCCGGCATCAGCCCCTGGCAGAATCCGCTGCTGCTGCTGCTCGGCGCCCTGATTCAGGGGGCCTACGCCCTGGCGCTGGAATGGCTGTTGCCCTACCGGCCGGTGCGCGAGGCCATCGCCAATGGCTATCTGGCCCTGGCCGACTATCTGGACGCCAAGGCCCGCTTCTTCGACCCGGACGAGCTCGACCTCATCGCCCAGCACCGCCAGCGCCTGCTGGACTGTAACGACGCCGTCATTCAGAAGTTCAACCGCTGCCGCGAGGCCCTGTTTTTCCGCAGTGCCAACAGCCGCTATGGCCGCTATCTGCACCAGTACTTCACCGCCCAGAATATCCACGAGCGCATCAGCTCCAGCCACTTCAACCACACGGTTTTTGTCTACCAGCTGCGCCATAGCGATTTGGTTTTCCGCCTGCAACGGCTGTTGCAGCAGCAGGCGGCGGCCTGCCGGGCGGTGGCGGCCGGGGCGCCGCTGTCCCAGCGTCTGGAAAAGTCCCTGACCGGCATCAACGAGGCCCTGGCCCGGCTGCCCGGCGAAAACCGGCTGCAGCTGGAACTGCTGCGCCGGCTGGTGGCCAATCTGACCGCCGTCAATGAGCAGCTGCGCAGCCTCGACCGCCACGACGGCCCCCGGGATGCCCGCATTCACTACCAGCAAACGCCGCTGCGCCAGCTGCTGCCGCTGCTCTGGCAGCAGTTCGATTTGAGCAATCCGGCCCTGCGCCACGCCCTGCGCCTGACCCTGCTGATGGTGGTGTCCTTCACCCTCATCGCCTGCCTCCAGCTGGATTTGGGCTATTGGATACTGCTGACGGTGCTGTTCGTCTGCCAGCCCAACTACGCCAGCACGCGCAGCCGGGTGAACCAGCGCATCATCGGCACCCTGGCCGGGGTGCTGGCGGCCCTGGCCATACCGCTGTTTTTCCCCAGCGACAGCGCCAAGATGGCCTTTGTGCTGCTCACCACCATGCTGTTTTTCTATTTCCGCCAGCAGCGCTATGGCTATTCCACCTTTTTCATCACCCTGCAGGCGCTGAGCGGCTTCAGCCTGCAGGGCCTGAACCTCTACGAGGCCATTCCCATGCGCCTGCTGGACACGGTTATCGGGGCCGGCCTGGCCTGGCTGGCCCTGCGCTACTGCTGGGCAGACTGGCACTATCTGCGCCCGGATTTGGTTATCGGCCAGGTGCGCGCCAGTCTGGCGGCCTATCTGGCGGCGGTGCTGCAGCGGGAGAGCCCGGACGATTTGGCCTATCGGGTCGCCCGGCGCGAGGCCCACGAGCGGCTGGCCCAGCTGTCGGCGACGGTGCAGGAACTGCGCAGCCACGGCAGCGACAGCACGGCCCTGCAGGCGGTGCAGGAGGAATCCTGGCGCCAGCTCAGCCATATTTCGGCCCTGGCCTCCCACTGGGACGGCTCCGGGGCCCTGATGGCCCAGCTGGCAACCCCGGCGACCGCGAACGACGCCCCGGCCCCCGAGGGAAGCGCTTCGATTCCCGCATCGGCCGGCGCAGAAAGCCCGGCCCATGCCGCCAACGGCGGAAGCGCTTCGCTGGCGAAAGCCCCACCGGGCCCCAAATCCGGTCATGGCGATGCCAGCGCTTCGGCCCCAACCCCCGGCGGCAGCGCTTCGGTTCCAAGCGGCGGCGCGGCCCCGACGAAAGCGGCCGACCCGACGACCCCGCCCCTGGGTGAAGCGGTGCTGGCGGCTCTGGCCAGTGGCACGGCCCCGCCGGAGTTGCTGGCGGCCCTGGCCGCCCGGCCCGAGAGTTTCCTCAGCACCCAGCTCCAGCAAATCCTGCGCGAGGAATAGACCCCACCCCGGCCCGGCCGGGGTTTTTGTTGGCCGGCGGGGATTTAGACCGAAGCGCTTCCACTCCAGACACCGCCAGAAATGAAGCGCTTCCCTCGGTCTTGGCTCGTCAGAAGAAAGCGCTTCCTCGGGCCAATAAGAACGAAGCGCTTCCCTCGGGCCGGGGCTAATCCAAAGGGGAGCGCTTCCGCCGGCAGAGGGTCGGGCTGGGCTCCGAAAGCATCTGAAGTTCAAAACCGAAGCGCTTCTGCCGGCGGGCTAGGCTAATCGTTGCCAAAGTTAGAAGGGGGAGCGCTTCGCTTCCAGAAGATGCAGAACAATGAAGCGCTTCCCTCAACCTGACAAGGGGGAAGCGCTTCAATTGGGGACGGCCCGGCTGAAGCGCTTTGGCCTAGCGGTTTCAATGGAGGAAGCGCTTCGTTCTGAACTACGCTGGAAATAGGGAAGCGCTTCGGTCTGCAGTAAAAGGGAGCGCTTCCCTCGGTCTCGGCTCTTCAGGAGGCAGCGCTTTGGCCTAGCGGTTTCAATGGAGGAAGCGCTTCCCGCCGGAAAGCCAATCGCCGGCGCCGATAAAAATCCTAGGACTGGAAGCCGAAGCGCTTCCCTGACAAAGGGTCGGGCTGGGCTCCGAAAGCATCTGAACTTCTACAGCGAAGCGCTTCATTCCGGGAAGCCCTGGGGCGATATTTCCCAGCGAAGCGCTTCGGTTCCGGCGGGCTGGGCTAATCGTCGCCGAGACTAAGGGGGAAGCGCTTCATTCGGCGCCAACCGGGGAGCGCTTCGTTCGGAACCGCGCTGGAAATAGGGAGGCGCTTCCTTGCCGGCTTGAAACGTCTCGTTAGAAATCTGGGGTTCAAAAGGGAAGCGCTTCGAGTTGAAAACAGAGGAAGCGCTTCCGGCCGGAAAGCCCATCGCCGGCGCCAATAGAAATTCTGGCGTCAGAGGCCGAAGCGCTGCGGCCGGCACAGGGTTGAAAAGAAGTGCGGCCATGGAAAAACCGCCCGGGGGCGGTCTTGCCATTTTTAGAACAGCCCCACTGCCGGCGGGCCGGCCAGGAGCAGACGGCGAATGGGCTGGGGCAGGCCGAGCATTTCCCACTCCTCGCGGTGGTAGAAGCGGCCGGGGCTCAGGTTGGTGATTGGGGCGTTGGAGGCGCCGGCCAGCGCTGGGGTCAGGTCGAGCCACAGCGGGTGCAGCGTCCAGAGCCGGTGGGTGAAACGGTGGCTGATGGGGGCCCCGGCCCGAATCGGGGGCCGGGTAGCCATGGGAAAATCTTGGCCGAGGGCCAGCGCGGCGGCCTCGGCCTCGGCCCGGTCGCCGAAATCCGGCGGACAGTAGAGCCGGCGCCAGATGCCGGCGTCCAGACGGCGCTGGAGATAGAGCCGGTCGCCGGCGGTCAGCATCATAAAAAAGCGCTGCTCCGAGGGCAGCGCCGGGCGGGGACGGGCGGGCCGGGGCGGCGGCGGCTGTTGCCGATGGACACAGTCGGCGGCCACCGGGCAGGCCGCACAGCGGGGCCGGCTGCGGGTGCAGATGAGGTTGCCCAAATCCATCAGGCCCTGGGTATAGGTGGGGAGCGCTTCGGTCGGTAGCAGCGCCTCGGCCCGGGCCCAGAGCGATTTCAGGGTGGCCGGTCGGTTTAAATCGCCGTCGATGCCGGCGTGGCGGCTGAGCAGCCGTTTGACGTTGCCATCGAGTATGGCCTCGCGCCGGCCGAAGGCGAACACCGCAATGGCCGCCGCCGTGCTGCGGCCGATGCCGGGCAGGGTTTCCAAATCGGCCCGGTGGCTCGGCAGCTGGCCGCCCCAGCGTTCCATGACCCGTTGGGCGGCCCGATGCAAATGGCGGGCCCGGCTGTAGTAACCCAGACCCGCCCACTGCGCCATCACCGCGTCCTCCTCGGCGGCGGCCAGGGCCGCCAGCGTCGGAAAGCGCGCTATAAAGCGCTCGAAATAGGGAATGACCGTGGCCACCTGGGTTTGCTGCAGCATGATTTCCGAGAGCCAAACCCGATAGGGGTCGGCCCCCTGCCAGGGCAGGCCATGGCGGCCCGCCCGCTGCTGCCAGGCGCACACCCGGGCGGCGAAGGATTGCACTAGCCGGCGGCCTCGGCCATCAGCGAGGCATTGCCGCCGGTGGCGGTGGTGTTCACCGAGACGCAAATTTCCTCAAACAGCGGCAGGATATCCAGGCCGTTGCTGGCGTCGATGACCTTGGTAATCGGGCCCTCGGCGGCGCTGAGCTGCTGGCGCAGACTGGCGGACAGCGGTTCCAGCGTTACCACCACCGGCCCGAAGCCCTTGCGCACCTGCAGCACACTGGAGGCGTACTCGGCCCAGCAGGCCAGCGGGTGGTCCAGGGGGATTTGCACCGTGGTGCCGGTGGAGGCCAGCCGAATCAGAGCCTCGGCGGCCTGGAAGCTGTCGCCGCCCAGCAACGTTACGCGCTCCGGTGCCTTCCAGGACAGAATGTTGCGCTCGCCGGTGTAGCCATGTAGCAGGGCGCTGGCGCCGCGCAGCTGGTGCACGCGACATTCGCCCATGGCCGCCGCCAGGCGCACCCGCTGTTCGTGGTTGAAATCCAGCACCTCCAGCAGTTTGGCCAGGGCCGCCAGTTTGTCCTCGTCGGCCTGGGGTGGCGTGGTCAGTTCCGGCAGCGTCCAGGTGCCCCGGGCCAGCCGTTGCAGATAGAAGGGGCCGCCGGCTTTGGGGCCGGTGCCGGAGAGGCCGTGGCCGCCGAAGGGCTGGACGCCGACCACGGCGCCGATGATGTTGCGGTTCACGTAGATGTTACCGGCCTCAATTTCGGCGCTCACCTTGGTGATGGTGCTGTCCAGGCGGCTGTGAATACCGTGGGTAAGGGCATAGCCCTTGGCGTTGATTTGCTGAATCAGCGTGGACAGCTCGGAGCTCTGGTAGCGAATCACGTGGAGCACCGGCCCGAAGACCTCCTGGTTCAGTTCCAGCAGATTATTGAGCTCGAACAGCACCGGAGCCACGAAGGTGCCCTTCAGGGCCGGCAGCGGCAGCTGGTGGAAGCGGCGGGCGGTTTTCTTCATGCGTTCGATGTGGGCCAGCAGATTCTGCCGGGCCTCCTCGTCGATGACGGCGCCGATGTCCGTGGTCAGTTCCACCGGATTGCCCACCACCAGCTCGTCCATGGCACCGCGAATCATGGTTAGCATCTTGTCGGCGATTTCCTCCTGCAGGCAGAGGACGCGCAGGGCCGAACAGCGCTGGCCGGCGCTGTCAAAGGCGCTGGTAATCACATCGACGCAGACCTGTTCGGCCAGGGCGCTGCTGTCCACAATCATGGCGTTGAAGCCGCCGGTTTCGCCGATGAAGACCTTGTTGGCCGGCGGGGTCAGGGCCGTATCCTTGCCGATGACGCTCACCCGGGGGGCGCCGTCCGGAGGAAGCGCTTCGCCGTCGGCGCGGTTGAGGGCGCGGTTGATGGCCCGGGCCACCTCGGTGGAGCCGGTGAAGATGACGCCGGCAATGGCCGGGTTGGCGGTCAGGGCGGCGCCGACGTCGCCGGCCCCCAGCACCAGCTGGAGCGCGTCGGTGGGCACGCCGGCCTGATGCATCAGCTGAATGGCGGTGTAGGCAATCAGCGGAGTCTGCTCGGCGGGCTTGGCGATGACGGCGTTACCGGCGGCCAGGCCGGCAATCACCTCGCCGACGAAGATGGCCAGCGGGAAGTTCCAGGGGCTGATGGCCACCATGATGCCCTGGGCCGGGGAATCGCGCAGCTGGTCGGCATAGTAGCGGCAGAAATCCACGGCCTCGCGCACCTCGCCGATGGCGTTTTTCAGGGTTTTGCCGGCCTCGCGCACGGCCAGGCTGAGCAGCAGCGGCTGATTTTCCTCCAGCAGGTCGGCCACTTTGCGCAGAATGGCGGCCCGTTCGGCCGGCGGCGCATTGAAGGGGCGGGCGGCGGCGACAACGGCGGCCACGTCCTCGGGCTGGATAAAGCGGGCACTGCCGACCAGCTCGTCATGGTTGGAGGGGTTGCGAATCTGCACGGTGGCGCCGATGGGCACTTCCACGGCGGTGAGCGGCGTGGCGCTGATGGGATTCAGGGTTTGATTCAGCGCCTCCTGCAGCTGGTTCAGGGTCAATTCGTTGGACAAATCCAGGCCGGCCGAGTTCAGGCGGCTGCCGTAGAGATTGCGCGGCAGCGGCACATTGGGGTGCATCTGGCCCTGGGTTTTGGCGGCGATGTCCAGCGGGCAGCGAATCAGGTCGTCGATGGGCACGCTGTCGTCCACAATCTGGTTCACGAAGGAGGAGTTGGCGCCGTTTTCCAGCAGCCGGCGTACCAGATAGGCCAGCAGGGTTTCGTGGGAGCCCACCGGCGCATAGATGCGGCAGCGGCGGTTGAGGTTTTTCGCGCCGACCACCTGGTTATAGAGCGTCTCGGCCATGCCGTGCAGGCCCTGGAACTCGAAGTCCTTGCCGGCGCCCATCTGGTAGATGGCGGACAGGGTGTAGGCGTTGTGGGTGGCGAACTGCGGGAAGATGACGTCCTGGGCGTCCAGAAGAATGCGGGCACAGGCCAGATAGGAAACGTCGGTGTGGACCTTGCGGGTGTAGACCGGGTAGCCGTCGAGGCCGTCCTGCTGGGCCCATTTGATTTCGCTGTCCCAGTAGGCGCCTTTCACCAGCCGAATCATCATCTTGCGCTGGTTGCGGCGGGCGGT
>ERZ773090.656-NODE-656-length-15545-cov-4.42795_pt1 | contig 15545 bp, 7 predicted proteins | sample MGYA00580579_ERZ773090 | MGnify/ENA primary metagenome ERZ773090 (study PRJEB29015, sample SAMEA2738014) | human oral metagenome | biome: human oral; feature: human-associated habitat; material: dental | place: China | collected 2132 ... | reverse complement strand
AAGGAATGTCTCCTATTGATTATAGATTACATTCCTTTGAATAATTTATTTAACTCTCCGTGTTTTTGGGTTCAGCTCATAATTCTAACACTTTTATTTTTTTATTTTTCTATTTTCTTTTTCTTTTAACTACTACTAAAGCTATAGTAGATAGAATTAAAGGTATAAAAGATATATTTTGTATTGAAGTATTTGCCATAGAAGTATTTGTTCTTTTTGCATTATTATTATTTTTGCTTCTAGCTTTATCTTCTTTCTTAGAGTCTTTAACTAAAATACAAGTTTCAATACTTCCTTCTTTAAAGTTAAATTTAAACTTATGTTTTTTACAAGAAAGTTTTTTTATAAATTCATCTTTAAACTCAATTATAGTACTTCCCTTTTTTACATCATACATAGATTTATCAACAAGTTTTTCATCTACATAAACATCTTTAAAATCTTCTACTTTTGGAGATATTTTAAAAATTAATGTTTCATTTTTATTTTTATCAATTTCTTGATTTTCTCCAAATAAAAATTTTATTTGTGTTTTTTCTTCTGGTGTTTTAGGGTCTTTATGACTTGGATTTACAGGATTTATAGGATTTACAGTAGAGTTTTCTTTTTCTACAACTGTAACTGTAGCTTTTTTTATTACACTTACATTTTTATTTGTTAATTTAAATGTTATTGTATATGTTCCTACTTTGTCTTTGTTAAATCCACCTTCATCTATAATTTCAACTTGTTCTTTTAAATCGTTGTTTTTATTATCTTTTGCTTTAACGATTAATGATTTAAGATCTAATGTATCTTGTTGATGTATTGTAACATTTTTAACTTCAAGTTCTATAGTTTTTTCTTCAGATGGTGTTTTTTTAACCCATTTTGCAAAAATTGTAGTATCTGTTATTATTTTTTTATCAAAATCAAACACCTTTGTTAATTCACTATCTTCATACCAACCTTTAAAAGTATAACCATCTTTAGTAGGATCTTGTACTTTAGCTAATTTATTTGCACTTAATTGATTAACTTTTATAATTTGATCATCAATTTTACTTCCACCAAAAGTTTCAAACTTAACAGTTGATACAATTTCTGTAGTATATAAAGCGTTCATTACCATATCATCAGCTGATATAATATGAAGTTTTAAATCTTTATATCCTCTTGCGGAAATTATAATTTCATCATCTCTATTAAAGAAAGTTTTATCCTTAAATACAATACTTACCTTATCTAAAGTTTTATCAAGATTTTTATATTTTCCATCTTCTTTTGTAAATAGATAATGTTTTATTTCTTTTCCATTTCTTCTTATAGTTATAAGATTTATTTTATTTACATATTCACTATCTTCTTTTTTATAGCCGATTAAATTAATACAATTAACTTTCATAACTGATGGATCTTTCGATGAAATTTCTCCAAGTAGTGGTTCTTTAGGCTCTTTTGATTTATCTTCTTTTATCCATAAAGCTTTTAGAGTTATATCTTCGTTTAGGGTAATTTTTTCTCCTGGAAGATGTCTTTGTCCATTAATTTCCCAACAATCAAATTCCATATCTTTTGGAGCTAAAAATTCACAAACAGGAAGTTCATATTCTTCTTTTACTAATTTTTTAACCTCTTGCATAGTTCCTAGACCACCATTTTTATCAAATGTAATTGTAGCTTTTTTAGTTAATTTTTCTTTCCAAAGAGCTTTTATTGTTATATTTTTAGTAATTTGATATTGATGTCCTACCTCTGTTTTTTCATTCATATATTCCCAACTATCAAACTCCATACCTGAAGGTGCTGTAAAAGTACATTGTGGAACTGTAAAAATTTCTCCATTTTCAACTTCTACATCTTTCATTTCTCCACTACCACCATTTTTATCAAAAGTAACTTTATAAACTACCTTTTTACCTTCAATATTTGCACTTATTGAGTAATAGACATCATTTCCTACAAGGGTATCCTTTGTTATTTTTACAATAACATTTTTGTATTTGCTAGAAACAATAGTTATAGTATCATCTTTATCTAATTTTTCAGTAAATGAAAATTGTAGTTTTTTATTTGGATTAGATGCGAAATCTGTAGAGTCAATGCCTTTAACATCAGTTATTTCACTTGTCTTTCCTTTGTGATTTACAATAACTTTTTGAACTGATTTTAAATACTCATCAGATTTGTTATCATTAGAATAAGTTATAAAATGAGTAAAATCAGTTACATTTGTAGTCATTAAAAGTGGATTTGGCATTATAGGGTCAAGTTTTTCTTCTTGTGGATTTTCATTTTTCTTATCTTTCCAAAGAGCTTTTATTGTTAAATCTTTATCTACTTTTATTGTATCTGATACATTTTTTCTTTCATTATTTACTTGCCAAGCATCAAACTCTTGATTGTCTGGAGCTGTAAAAGTACATTGTGGTAATTTATAATCTTCATTAGCTTTTAGTTTTACAGCTTGCATTTCTCCGCTACCACCGTTTTTATCAAAACTAATTGTAACTTGTTTAACTTCTTTATCAGATAATGTATTAACCTTGGCTCCTATCATATATGTTCCTTTAGTTTCAGGTTCATCCCAAGCTCCATTAAACATTTGAAAAGAATTAATTCCATCGTTACTATCATCCATACCAAGTGCAATTTCTCCATCTAGTTTTGTAAATGCAATATAATAATCACCATTTACTTGAACATTTGAAATAGAAAGTTTATTCCAGCCTTCTTTTTCAAATGTTAAATCTTTTGAAAATAACACTTTTGATGGAAGTTCATCTTCAGTATTTTTATCATAAATAGAAATTCTATATTTACTATTAGTTAAATCTACATCTTTAGTTTTTGTAATAAAATATGAAATTTCTTTTATATCTACAAGTTTATCATTTGAAATTTTATTTGCAAATGCTCTATCCTTTAGGTCCATTCCTGAAAGCTTAGTTGCTTTTTCATCTGTATAACCTACATTTAACTGACTTTCTTGATAAACTTTTTCTAAAGGCATACTTACAGTTCCAGTTCCAGGAATTTTAATATTTTTTTCTAATCTTTTATAACCATCGCTTGTTGCAACTAAAGTGTAATTTCCAGATGTTAAGTTTGTAAATCTAACAGTTTCTCCATTTTCTTCTGCTATAGGTTCTAATTTCCCCTCTTTATAAAGTTTTACATTTCCTTTTATTGACTCATAATCAGAATCTTTTACATTAACTGATATAGCAACTTTTTTAAAATTATCTAAATAAAAATCTTTATTTACATCATTTGTAAGGTCTATAACTTCTTCTTTGTCCTTATAGCCATCTGCGCTTGCTATTACAGTATATTTACCAGCCGGAAGCTTTATACTAAACTTACCTGTTCCAGCTTCTGTATTAATAGTTTTTCCTGTTTCTTTAATTGTAATTTTTCCAACTAATGCAAGTATATCTTTTTTTTCGTTTTCTTCACTTAAATTTTGCATATTTAAAAGCTTAAATGGAGATACTTTTTCTATTATATTGTTATTTTTTACATCTTTAGTATTTATAGTAACATCGTCAATATACCAACCTCCGCATTGCTCCGGATCTGTATTTCCTTTATCACTTCCTGCATCAAGAACAAATTTAACTTTAAATTTATCTGTTAAATAATCTTTTTTAATTTCAACACCATTTGTAAACCAAGCATGTTTTATATGCTTATCTACTTCACTTTCATCTAAAGTATAAACTTTATCCCAAGTTTTTCCATCATCTTTTGAAAAATAAATTTCTCCTATATCTTGATTATATGAATCATACTCATCAGTTTTTCTTTTTCCACTTGAACCAAACCAGTTTTGGTAATAAAGCGTAGCATCTTTTAAAGTTGACAAGTCCATAGTTGGAGAGATAAGTGAATATTTTGTGTTAGGCTTTCTATGATCATTTAAATTTGTCGCCCAAACATTCATACCGTCATTTTTACCTAATGATTGAACACTTGTAGGCTTTTTATATTTTGCATCATATTTATCTCCATATTCTAATTTACCAAAATCCCATTTTGTTTCTTTATCACTTTCTACACTTGTAAAATCATCTTGTCCTTTTTCAAAATCAAAACTTTTAACTTCTTTCCCTTCTGTAAAAGTATGAGATAAAATTTCAGAAGGCTCACTTTTATTTTCGCCAATCTTTGCAACAGCATAGTAATAATAAGTTCCTTTTTGTGGCTTTGGAATATCAACTAAATCAATAGAGTATTTTCCAAATCCATTTTTAGAATCTCCTTTTTCAACTTTTTTTATAAGTTCAAAAGGTCCATTTTTATCTTTTGATCTATATAGCTCATAAGATGTAATCTTTTCGTTTTTTACCGGAGAAAATGTGTAAATTAATCTACCGTCTTTTTTATCATTTAACTTTAAATATTCACTTGGAGTTTGTGGTATTTCTTTTGATGCTTCTTCTATTTTTATATCATCAATATACCAACCATTACCACTACTTTTATATTCTCCATTAGGTCTAAATCCAAACATTACACAAATTTTCTTACCCTTGTAAGCTGAAAGGTCAATGTATTCATCAATCCACTTTTCTTTTGAAGAGTTTTTATAACTTCTTTTTAATTCCCATTTTAAACTATCTGGATCACTATCTTCTTTAGCTTCTGCAATCCAAACCTCAGCAGTATCAAAAAAGGCTGATTCGTAATTTCCAAGGTCATAAAAATGTTTAAAACTTAAAGCTGGATTTCTAGTTTCTTCTGTTAAATCTATTGGAGGCATAACAAAAATAGAATTTCCACGAACATTTTTATAAGGTTGTATACCTATTAATTTTTTATTTGCTTCATCTTTTTTAATATTTCCCCATTTAAATAATTTTGATTGTCCGCCCAACTCAAAACCTGAAGTATCTTTTTCAAAATCTTGTATATATCCAATACCAACACCTTTTTGAACTTCAAATGAAAATTCATCACTCTTAGTAACTTTTTTGTTAATATCTGTAGCTTCAATATAATATTTTCCATTTGTAACATTTTTAAAAGTTGCAACCGGAATATTTACACTATAATAACCTGAAAGATTATTTCCATTTTTAAGTTTCATATCATAAGATTTATATTCACTACCAACATTTAAATAAAGTTTTACACTATCAACTCCAACATTATCTTTTACATTTGCATCAAAAGTTGTTTTATATGTTGTAAAAACCTTACTAATCGGAGTGTGATTTATAACTGGTTTTTCATTATCCACTCCCTTTGTAAGAATACGACCTTGTAAAAGTTTCATATTTGAAATATCTATATCTTTTCCCTTTTTTTGACCGATAGAAAGCTTAACTGCATTAAGAGCATCAACTTTTCCATGCCCATAACCATGGTTTGGAGTTGTTGTATAGTCATTGTCTTTTAAAGGTGTTGCAGTTTCATTTAAAATCTTTTCAATTTGATCAACACTTAAATTTGGATTAGCTTTAAGCATCAAACAAACAACACCTGTAACATGAGGACTTGCCATAGAGGTTCCAGTATAAATTGTATATTTTCCATTTGGAATTGAAGATAAAATATTAACTCCGGGCGCAACAATATCCGGCTTAAAATTTTCTGTATAGTTAGATTTACCTCTTAGAGAAAATTTTGCAACTATTTCATCTTGTCTAATAGCTCCAACTGCATAAGCTTGTGGATATGAAGCAGGTGTCCCTATAGAATCAGCCCCTCCTTCATTAAATTGACTTACATTACCTGCAGAAAATACAGGAAAAATTCCTGCTTCTCTCCATTTTTGAACCATATCTTGATAAAACCCATCTGTTGAATTCCCACCCCATGAGTTATTTACAACTTTTGGAGCCATTTCTGGATGAGGTATACCATTTTCATCTTTAGGTGCCATAATCCATTCACCCGCTTTTAAAAGCTTAGCATTATCTGTTTCACCATTTGAATCAAAAACTTTTACAGCCATCCATTTAGCATTCGGACAAACACCTAAAAGAGAGTTTTCTCTTTGACCCAAGATAGTTCCGCAAACATGAGTTCCGTGTCCCCTATCATCATAAGGTTCTTCTTTATCTCCCGTCTTTTCATTTACAGCATTATACCAAGAATATCTTTTAAGCTTTTCATCATTTCCTCTATAATTATTTTTAATTGCAGGATGATTTCCATCAACACCAGAATCAATTATCGCAACAACAACATCGTTATTAGAATTTTCAACTTCTTTTTGTGCCTTATCTGCACTAATCATCTTTAAATTCCAAGGGATATGCTTTTTTTCCACACTAGATAAAGCTTCTCTATCTTCTGGAATATTATTTTGAAGCTTTGGCATCTTCACTTTTTTATTAATACAAATCTTTTCTACATCAGACCTTTTTGAAATCTTAACCAAAACTTCTTTTTTACAAACTACATTTATACAATTTATAATAAAAAATTGTTGATAATTCTTTACATTACCATCTTTTTTAGAACGTTCAAGAATTTCTATAATAGACTTTTGACTATCTTCTTTTAACTTTATAGACTTATCTACCATATCCTTTCTTATCTCATTTTGAATTTCTTCCTTAGATGCATTAACATTTTCTTTTTTAACAGCATCTTTAATTTTTGAAACATCAACTTGTTTTTTCAATTTGATAATTACATCGACAAAATCATCATCTTTGTAATCTTTTAACTCTTCTATCTTTTTTTGAAAATCTAAAGACTTACTTTCAGTAGCAAAAACACCACTAAAACTTGTAAAAATCAAAGAACAAAATACCACAAAAGATATGATTTTCTTAAAAATTTTCATATAATTCCTCCTAAAAAAATAAAATAAAATTAGCATAAACTAACAAAAAATATTTTATATCAATTAATAGTAATTGTCAATATCAAACTTTAAACAACATTTAATTTTTATAAAAACAAAAATTAAATAAAAAAAGAACACCCTTATATAAGAGCATTCTTTTAATAAAATAAATTTAACATCTTTAGTAAAAAATATATAAAAATTATTTTCATAATCTACTTAGATATTAAAATAAAATTTTTAATTTTATTTTAATTTTTAAATTTCGTATATTGTAAAATTAAATTAGCCACAAATGAAAAAATAGAAAAAAACATCTCAAAGAGGTAAAATAATAGTTAAGCTAAAAACTAAAGAAAGGAACCTCAATGAGATCCACAATAATTGTAACACAAAATATAAGCACTTAACAATAGATTTAAGAAAATTAATAGAGAAATGGAAAAAAGAAAGAAATAGTAATAGAGAAATAGTAAGATTACTAGGTAAAAATCATCAAACAATAAATAATGAAATAAAAAGAGGAAGTAAAAAGAGTAAGAATATTAGGAAAAATAATAGAAGAAAGACCAAAAGAAATAAATAATAGAGAAGAAGTAGGACATTATGAAATAGATACTGTAATATTAAGAAAGGAAAAGGGGCAATGTCTATTAACATTAACAGATAGGAAAAGTAGATATGAAATAATAAGGTTAATTGAAGATAAAACAGTTAAATCAGTAAATAGAGCTTTAAAAGAAGTATTAAAAGAGTATGAAATAAAAAGTATAATGGCAGATAATGGCTTAGAGTTTGCAAGACTATATGAAGTATTTGACTATGAAAATATTTATTATGCACATCCATATAGTAGTTATGAAAGAGGAAGTAATGAAAACCACAATAGACTCATAAGAAGATTTTTACCAAAAGGAACAAAAAACACTACTCAACAAAGAGTAGCATTTATTGAAGATTGGATAAATAATTATCCTAAAAAACTATTTAACTATAAAACGCCTTTTGAAGTTTTTTCAATTGGCTAACTTATTCTTGCAATTTGTAAATATAATATTTTTAAAAGACCCTTATCAAAAAAGTCTAAATTCTAAATAGAATCTAGACTTTATTTTAAATATATTTCTCTGCCTGTGATAAATATAATTCCTTATATTCTAAAGAATTTTCGATGAGCTCATTATGATTTCCAAAATGAATTTTTCCATCTTTCATAAACCATATTTCATCAGCAATATGAACTGATGCCATTCTATGAGAAATCATAAATATTATTTTATCTTCTTTTATATTTTTTAAAATTTTATAAACAGAATTTTCTTTTTCAATATCAAGACTTCCTGTTGATTCATCTAAAACCAGTATAGGACTATTTTTATAAATTGCCCTTAAGATTGCAATTAGTTGTGCTTGTCCTCCTGACAATTCAATGTTTTCATCATCAAGCTCAACTCCGAGTTTATCATCTAAATTAAATTTAAAATCTTCTTTTTTTATACCAAGTTTATCAACAATTTTAAAAATTTCCTCATCTACAATTTCTTTTTCGTCGTCATTTTCAATTAATTTACAGCAAATATTTTCTCTTAATGTTATATCATCAATTAACTTAAAATCTTGAAAAATTGTACTTATATACTTATTTTCAGTTTCATAAATAGACTTTCCATTAAACGTCAAACTTCCTTTTGAAGCCTCATAAAGTCCTGAAATAAGTTTTATTAAAGTACTTTTTCCTGCCCCGTTTTCTCCAATAATTACTATAATTTTAGGTTTTTTTACTTCAAATGAAATATCATTTAGAACATAATTTTCACAATCTCTATATTTAAAGTAAATATTTTTTGCAATTAATCCAAAATCCTTATTCTCAACACTTCTTTCTATATTTTTTACAATGTCAAATTCAATGAAATCCAAAACAGGAATGGTATATTTTGAAAATCTGTCCAAATCAATTATATTCTCAGAAAATTCATTCATACTGTTAGTAAATTTTAGTATACCTACCACAGTAAAACTAAAATCAGAAAAGCTGATTTCATTTTTATAAACCCTACTTGCACTAAAAATTATTACAAATAAAGTACAGATAATTGAATTTATCACTTCAATTATATTTACAATAGCCTTATTCCTATAAAAAGGCTTAAAACATTTTAATATATCTTTTATAGTTTTAGAAAATTTATTATCTATGAAACTTTCAAATTCATTTGATTTTATATCTAATACATCATCTCTATTCAAAACCATATAACTATAATACCAGTATTTTCTATTTATCGGAGATAAATTTTCATAAAATTTACTCTCTTCCTTACTGTATTTTTTCTTTGCAAATATATTTATAACAAATAGGATAAGTAATACTATGCTTAGATAGAAAGAAAAATATCCTATGGCAATAAAAGTTGTTAACATAATTGAAATATGTTCTATGCTTTTTACAATTGCCTCTAATAAATTTTCAAGACAATATTGATTTCTAAGGGAAAACCTTGCCCTTTCTTGTAAATTATGAAAATCAGGACTTTCTAAATTAGAATAGTCTATTTCCGTTGATTTTTTAAAAAGTTCTTTTTCCATTTTAAGTAAATACTCTCTTGCAGAGTATTGAACTCTCCACTTTAATACTTCTTTAAAAATCCTTAATACAACAAAAACAATAGCCTCAAAAATCAATTTAATAGATAGATTTTTAATATTTCCAATTTGTAAATATTCTGTAAAATCTCTAACCATAAATAAAGCTAGTAAAGTCAATAGAATATTAATTAAAATATCAATTGAAATTCTATAAATAAATCTCTTATCTATTTTAAAAGATAGTTTTAAAAATCTGAAAATAGTTTTAAATGAATTAATCATTTTCATCACCTACTTTCAATTTAAACATACTTTTAGTTAATTCTTTTAAATATCTATAATATTCAGATCTTTCAATTAATTCAAAATGAGAACCTGAATCTAATATTTTTCCATTATTTAAAATATAAATTTTATCCACTATATTAGAAATAGCCAATCTATGAGAAATAATAATAAATCCTTTTGTCTTTTCTTCAAGAGATAATCTTTTATAAAAGTCCATTTCTTTTTTAGCGTCAAGTGCAGATGTAGGCTCATCTAAAATTAACGTTGTTCCACTTTTAACCAATGCTCTTAGAATAGTTAGCATTTGTAATTGACCACCTGACGGTTCAAAAGCATCTTCAAAAAATTCTTTTCCAAATCTGGTATTCAAATCTATCAATTTCCCATTTACATTGTCAAGTTTACAACTTTCTAAATATTCTTCGACATATTTTTCTTCATTATTTTTTACATTTTCAAACCCGAATAAATTTTCTTTAAGTGTCCCTGCAAAAAAATGTGAATTTTGAAAAACGGCTGAAAAATAAGCAAGTCTTTCTTTTGCTGAAACTTCTTTCCCATTAATGAGAATTTTTCCACTTGTTTGATTGTAAATTCCCATAATTACTTTTATAAGTGTACTCTTTCCGGCACCATTTTCTCCAATTATTCCAATTTTATCGAAAGATGAAAACTCCATATTTATATTTTCTAAACTGTATTTATCAGTATTTGGATATTTAAAGTAAATATTTTTAAGTTCAAAGAATACGTCATTATTTTCTATATTAGCTTTTTTACTTTTTAAACTATTTTCTTCTAAATGCAAAAGGTATTTATCAAACATTTTAATATTTTTCTTTAAATCGGATATAATTCTTAGAGACTCTTTTTCATTAGTTACAAAAAGCTGATACATACTGAAAACTATAAAAATTGTAGATATAGAAATGGAATTAATACTAAATAAGTATATCAACATTCCAATTGTAAAAATATCAGTTATAATTTCCAAAAATATTGAAATAATACCTAATTTTATACCTAAATTAGTTTTATTTCTTATAATAGCCATCGCTTCATTAACAATTTTCTCATATCTCTTTAAGATTAGATTTCCTAAATTAAATATACGAATATCTTTTCCATATTCATTTCTCATACTAAAATTATTGTAATATTCAAGTTTTGTCAATACATTTCCTTGCTCTAAATCTGTATCTAAATCAAATTCATTAATTTTTTCTCTTAGAGGATATGCTCCAAGTTGAATTAAAAAAGTAAAAACTACAATGTAAAAAGTAGTTTTAAAAATAATAAAACCTGAAAAAATAAGCAACACAAAAATAGGAATAAAATTTACTAAATCCATCAAAATTGCACTAAAGCCTGCATTATCATAAGCTAAAAAATTCCAAGCTCTATTCATTGAATATTCAAATTTAGGATTTTCAATATCTTCCATGTTCTTTTGTAAAATTGAGCTATTCAGTTTTCTTGCTAACTTAAATCTAAAACGAACTACTTCATAAGATAGCTTTGAAAATAAAATACTTGACATAATTTTAGAAAATATAATTATAGCAAACAAAAAAAGTATAATAAAGATAAATTTATTATAACTATATATTTTATTTTCGACTAAAGAAAAAATATATCCAAAATAATAAGCATCTAAAAAATATGCAACTATAAAACTAATATTATAAATTAAAATTTTAAAAATATTTTTTCTAATAAAAGGTAATACTAAATTTTTCATAAATTTTCTCCAAATAAATTGCTACCCTGATTATATAAAAAAATTACATAGACGTCAACTTATACAAAAAATAGCACCGAAGTGCTATTTTAAAAGTATTCATATAAAATTGTTATTGAAGTTTTTAATTCTTCATCATAATTTTTTATCAGTTCTTCAAGCTCTGATTTTAAACTATTTTCGTCAAAATTTTTATCTAATTTGTTTCCGTCTAATGCTAATTGCAAACCTACAAAGTATTTATCTCCTTGTTTGTAGATTGCAAAGTCATGCATTGATTTTATATAACTAAACTGATTTTTCCAATTTTCAGTAATTTCTTTTAATTCAATTTCTCTTTCCGTAAAGTTTCCACCAACAGGCTCAACATGTATTACCAATACAATTTCATATTTTTCATAAATTTCTTTTTCAATCAAACTCATAAGATTATGTGCTTTGATTAAACTCATTTCCGAATCAACTTCAACATCAACAGTTGCTATTGTTTTAAGATGTCCATATCTATGAAAAGTGTAATTGTGTATTCCCAAAATTTCTTTGTGCTTTTCTATATCTGACAAAACTGACTTTATCAATTCTACACTTGGTGCCTCTCCAATAAGTTGGCTAATTGTTTCCTTTGCCAAAGAGAAACCGGAGAATAGAATAAATGCAGAAACAATTAGACCTACAACTCCATCAACCGGAAAAGTAGTATAGTTAGCAAAAATCATTGCAATTAAAACAACTGAAGTTGTAAAAACATCACTCAAGCAGTCAATTGATGTAGCCTTCAAAATACTTGAATCTATTGCTTTAGAAAGTTTTCTATTGAATAAACTCATCCAAAGTTTTACAAAAATAGAAATCACTAAAAAAGCAATTCCTATTTTACCCATTATAATTTTTTCAGGATTTATAATTCTTTCGATAGATGTCTTTGCAAATTGAACTCCTACAATCATAACCATCATTGAGATTATTAAGGTAGTTATATATTCAACTCTTCCATGTCCATAAGGATGATCCTTATCCGGAGGTGCAGAAGAAAATTTAAAACCTAAAACTGTTGCAAAGGAATAAATTGCATCCGAGAAATTATTTACTGCATCAGCAGTTATTGAAACTGAATTTGCTAAAATTCCAATTACAAATTTTGATACTCCCAAAGTAACATTTAAAAATGTTCCTATCATTCCTGAAAGATATCCGACTTTTTTTCTATCATATTTATCTGTATTTTCTATTTTTGAAATATTCAATATTTTTTTCTCTAACATATTTACTCCATAAACAGTACAATATTTCCACTTTCAATTGTCTTTTTTATGTCTATAATTCTTTGGTTTGAAGAACCTCGAAATTTCAAAGTTAAGTCTTTTAATCTATAATCAAATCTTCCATCAACTAAAACATCACATTCTTTTAAAAGCTCGAATCTATCATCATCTTCAAGAATTTCTTCAAAAGTATATCCTGAATAAATCCAAATATTTTTATTTACACTTTTCTTAATATCTCTTACAATTTCAAGGAGTTCTTTTGCGTTTTGCATTGGTTCTCCACCAAGCAAAGTAAGACCAGAAACATTTTTATCACGCAAATAGTCTATGACTAAATTAGTAGTTTCTTTAGTCCAAAGCTCTCCAAAATTAAAATCCATATATTTTTTATTAAAACAATCTTTACAATTATGTGTACAGCCAGTTACGAAAATACTAGTTCTGATACCAACTCCATTTGCAACATCATAAGATCTTATCTGACCATATCTCATTTTAATCCCTCACTATATATGAAGAACCCTTGCCTTTATTTCTTTTGTTCTTCCTTCATTCCAGAAGTTTTCTCCAAGATAACCACAAGTTCTTCTAGTTACATTCATTTTTTGTTTATCTTTATTATGACATTGAGGACATTCCCATTCATTATATTCGTTTATGATTATTTCCCCATCAAATCCGCAAACATGGCAATAATCTGATTTTGTATTAAATTCAGCATATTGAATATTATCATAGATAAATCTAATCATTTGTTCAACAGCTTCAACATTATGGTTCATATTAGGAATTTCCGCATAAGAAATACAACCTCCTGTTGACAATTTTTGGAAATCTTCTTCAAATCTGAATTTATCAAAAACTGAAATATTTTCCCTAACATCAACATGATAACTATTTGTATAATATCCCTTATCTGTTATATCCTTTATTTCTCCATATTTCTTTCTATCTATAGAACAGAATCTGTGAGTTAAACTTTCAGCAGGAGTTCCATATAATGAAAATGTCATTCCTGTTTCTTCACTCCAACTGTCAGCCGCTTCTTTTATTTTTCTCATAACTTTAAGAGCAAATTCTTTTCCTTCTTCAGTTGTATGACTAACGCCTTTTACACACATAGTAGCTTCATATAATCCGATATATCCTACAGAAAGAGTTGAATATCCGTTTTCAAGGTATTTTTTAATACTTTCACCTTTTTTAAGTCTAGCAATTGCTCCATATTGCCAATGAATAGGAGAATTATCGCTCTTTACATTTTGAAGAAGTGAATTTCTGAATAAAAGTGCTTTTTTTACAATTTCAAGTCTTTTATCCAACATTTCAAAGAAACCTTCTTCATTTCCCGTATTTAAAATTCCTATTTGTGGTAAATTCAAACTTACTACACCTTGATTAAATCTACCTTCAAATTTATAGTTTCCATTTTCATCTTTATAAGGCGCTAAGAATGATCTACAACCCATAGGTCCGAATACATTTCCTTCATAATGTTCTCTAAGTTTTTTAGCAGAGATATAATCAGGATACATTCTCTTTGCAGTACATTTTGCAGCAAGTTTTGTTAAATAATAGTACTTACTATCTTCTCTTACATTGTTTTCATCTAAAACATAAATCAATTTAGGGAAAGCAGGTGTGATATAAACACCTTTTTCGTTTTTAATTCCTTCTAATCTTTGTTTTATTATTTCCTCAACAATTTGTGCAACTTCATCTTCATATTCAAAACCATCTTCAACATACATAAAAAGAGTAACGAAAGGACTTTGCCCATTTGTAGTCATCAAAGTATTTATTTGGTATTGAATAGTTTGAATACCTGCTTCCAATTCTTTCTTAGTCATTGCTCTTGCAATATTTTCAATGTCTTTTTCATCAGTTAAAATTTCTTTTGCAAGTTTTAAATGTTTTTCATAGCTCTTTCTTAGATACTTTCCTAGATGAGCAACATTTAAGCTTTGACCACCAAATTGACCTGATGCTACTTGTGCAATTATTTGAGTCATAACTGTACAAGCAACTTGGAAAGACTTTGGAGTTTCAACCATTTTACCATTAATTACTGTTCCATTATCAAGCATATCTCCAATATTAACTAGACAGCAATTAAACATAGGTTGAATTAAATAGTCCATATCGTGAAGATGTATAGCTCCTTCGTCATGAGCCTGAACAATATCCACAGGAATTAACATTCTTCTTGCTATATCCTTTGAAACTTCTCCGGCAATCAAATCTCTTTGAGTTGATGCAAGAATAGCATTTTTATTTGAATTTTCATTTATAACATCCAAATTTGTCTTATCCAGAAGACCTAAAATACTTTCGTCAGTAGTATTTTTAAGTCTTTTAAAAGTTTGCACAGCCTTATAGTTTTCATAAGCTCTGGCGGTTGCAGGATTTCCATATTTAATTAAGCTGTAGTAAACATGATCTTCTATATCATATATACTCATCTTCTTTCCGATTGTTGTTGCAAAAGTTTCTATCTCTGATGCAATCTTTTCTGCCAATCCTTCTTCATATACTCCTGTACTGCTATGCATAGCTTTATTTATCGCTATTGCAATTTTATTAGCATCAAAATCTACTTCTTGACCATTTCTTTTTATAACTTTAATCATATACTACCTCCAAAAATACTTCGTAAATGCTCGATAGTAAGATTATATCATCAACAATATATATTGTCAACAAACCATATAGCTACTATATATAGTATATTTACCCATTTTTTCTTCTGAAATCCATTGTAATTATTTTTATATCAATAAGTAGAACAAAAAAATTTTAAATTTTTTAAAAAAATTTTTTAAACAATAAGAACCCCACCCTTCCACGATGCTTCGCATCGGGTGGGTTCCCGGGAACC
>ERZ773090.655-NODE-655-length-15627-cov-3.84331_pt1 | contig 15627 bp, 17 predicted proteins | sample MGYA00580579_ERZ773090 | MGnify/ENA primary metagenome ERZ773090 (study PRJEB29015, sample SAMEA2738014) | human oral metagenome | biome: human oral; feature: human-associated habitat; material: dental | place: China | collected 2132 ... | reverse complement strand
GGCGAAGTTCTGGTCGTAGTGCTTCTGGATAACCGCCGTCCGCCAGGGGTGTTCGTAGCGGAAGGCCAAATCGTCGAGGCGGTTGGCAAAGTAGAACATGCCGAGTTTTTTCGATAGCTCCACATAGACCCGGCGCGTCTCGTCGATGATGCGCAGCTGCTTTTCCCGTTTGAAGGCGTCCAGGGTTTGCATATTGTGGAGGCGGTCGGCCAGCTTGACCAGCAGCACACGCGGGTCGGCAATCAGGGCCTGCAGCATTTTGATGAAACTGCTGGCCTGGTTGCGGCGCGGGTCGCTCTCCTTAATCTTTTGAATTTTGCTGACCCCCTGGACGATGTGAACCACCTGGCTGCCGAAGCGCTTCGCCATTTCCTCGGGGCTGATACTGGTGTCCTCCAGCACGTCATGGAGCAGAGCGCTTTGCAGCAGAACGGCGTCATAGTGCAGTTCGGCGAGAATGGCCGCCACGGCGAGGGGATGGGTGATGTAGGGGGAACCGTCGCCCTTGCGGGTCTGGCCGTCGTGGGCGGCCGCGCCAAAAAGGGCCGCCGTCTGAATGCTGTGCTGTTCGGCCGGACTGAGATAGTGAATTTTCGCGGCCAGCTGTTCCCAGGCCTTTTGAATAAGCGCTTCCCCCCGGTAGGCGCTGAACAGTCCTTGGCTTGGTGTCATGGCTTCTCCTCCTCCGGCGCTGGGACGGCTCTAGTAGTTGCTGCGGGTGAGCAGGTTCTTGATGCTGGTCTTACCCTCCTGGATTTCGGCCAGGGCCAGAATGGTTACCTTGCTGCCATCGTCGGTGATGAGCGGCTGGTGGCCCATGGCCAGTTGGCGGGCGCGGCGGGCGGCGGCGAGGACAAGACGGAAACGATTGTTTTCCTCCTGCAGGCAGGCTTCGATGGAAACGGTTGACATGGGAAGGTCCTTGTAAAAATTAGAAAGGAAAAGAGATTAAGAGAAAGAGAGGGGAAGCGCAACCGCCATGCCCGCTATCCATTACCCTTGAACCGACAGGGGTTCAAGGCGGGCGTTTCGGCAATCTTCGGGCGTCCTACTCAAGGCAGGCTGGCTCACCTAACTGCGTCTAACGTCCTCGGGAGTGAATTTAGGAACAAGGGACTCTGTGGAAACGCGCAGCTGGCAGAAGCGCTTCAAGGGTGAATATAGCGCCATCCCCGGGGGCTGTAAAGCTCCCCAAATATTAAATTTTCGGACGGGTTCGGGCTTTTAAATGGAGTTGGGACATTAATGATTTAATTCCCTTGGCGGGGTAATTTTAATTCCTCCCCTATTTCATTCCCTTTTGGGCGGCGGGAATAATTTTATTTAATTAATGGCAAAAAAAAACCAGTCCGAAGACTGGTCCAAAACTATAGGGTAAATTAACAATAACTATTCTAGCACCTAAGATTGGAGCAAAACGAGCTTTTGGGCCTAATATTTTGCTCCTGGCTAATCCATTAACGTTTGGAGTACTGGGTGGCGCGGCGGGCCTTGTGCAGACCGACCTTTTTCCGTTCCACTTCGCGGGAGTCGCGGGTGAGGAAGCCGGCTTTACGCAGAGGCAGACGCAGGTCTTCATTGTAGGCACGCAGAGCCCGGGCGATGCCGTGGCGAATGGCGCCAGCCTGACCGCTGTTGCCGCCGCCGGCCACGGTGATGTAGAAATCAAAGTTTTCGCTCATTTCCACCGTTTCCAGGGGTTGGCGCACAATCATGCGGGCCGTTTCGCGACCGAAGTACTCGTCCAGCGGTTTTTGGTTCACGATGATTTGACCGGAGCCCCGGCGCAGGAAGACGCGGGCAGTGGAAGTTTTACGGCGACCGGTGGCGTAGATTTGTTCTGACATATTTTTTTATCCTTAAATTTCCAACGCGATGGGCTGCTGGGCACTGTGCTGATGTTCGGCACCGGCATAGATTTTCAGTTTTTTCAACATGGCCCGACCCAGAGGACCCCGGGGCAGCATGCCTTTCACGGCCAGCTCAATGACCCGCTCGGGCCGTTTGGCGTTCAGTTCGGCGAAGGTGGCGTGTTTCAGATTGCCGATGTAGCCGGTGGAGCGGTAGTAAACCTTATCCGTCCGTTTTTTTCCGGTTACGGCAATTTTTTCTGCATTAATAACAATAATGTAGTCGCCGGTATCAATGTTGGGGGTGAATTCGGGTTTGTGTTTGCCCCGCAGACGGAAGGCAATTTCACTGGCCAGACGACCAAGCGTTTTACCGCTGGCATCGACCAAATACCAATCACGCTTAATGGTGCTTGGGGTTGCAACAAATGTTTTCATCGGGTACTCCGAGCTTAAAAATTAAAGCGTGCAATACTACTAAAGCTGCCTTTTTTTTGCAAGATGAAAAACAAATTTTTCCAGCGTTTTTCGTTGGTTAGCCCTCACTCTTTCCCCGGCAAAGCGCTTCTTTTATATGTTAGAATTTTTATTTTTAATCTTTCGGATTATTGTCATGCTATTAATGCTAGATAATTATGATTCTTTCACCTTTAATTTGGTGCAATATTTCGGAGAATTAGGCCAAACGGTAAAAGTTTTCCGTAATGATGAAATTACCCTTCCCCAAATAGAATCCCTTCAACCGGCCGCCATTATTATTTCCCCAGGCCCCTGTACCCCCGCCGAAGCCGGCATTTCCAACGATGTTATCCGCCATTTCTCCGGAAAAATCCCACTGCTGGGCGTTTGCCTCGGCCACCAGTGCATTGGCTATGTGAATGGGGTTCAAATCAAGCGGGCGGAACGAATCATGCACGGGAAAACCTCAGTGGTGCATCACCACAATGTGGGAATGTTTAAAAATCTACCCAATCCGGTGTCGGTGGCCCGCTACCACTCGCTCATCGTCGAAGCGCTCCCCCCTGAATTCGAACTCACGGCCTGGACGGAAGAGGACGGCCAAAAAATTATCATGGGAATGCGCCATCGCTCCTGGGCCGTAGAAAGCGTGCAATTTCACCCGGAATCTTTTTTAACCGAACAGGGCCGGCAGATGCTGGCGAACTTTTTACAGGAATATAGGGTATCTCTATGAGTGATTACGATGGCGTCGTTGCCTACATGGTGCAACATAAAATCTGCACGCCGGAACAGATGCGCGATTTACAAATCAGCGTTCAGAAAAAACGGGGGAATTTCGTCCAGCAGATTCTGGCCGATGGCCTGGTGGATAGCGGCCGGCTGGCCCAGATTTTCCGCGAAGTTTTTGCCCTGCCACTGGTGGCGCTGCGCGAACTGGACATTCGCCGGGAACTGACCTCCCAGTTTAAAGAGGCGGTGGTACGGAAATACACCGCCCTCCCCATCTACGCCAACGGTGGCCGTCTCTTCATCGCCACCTTCGACCCGGCCAATAAGCTGATGTTGGACGAGTTCAAATACGAGGGCAAATTCACCTCGGTGGAGGCGGTCCTGGCCGAGCCGGCGGCCATCGAGTCGCTGATTGAGGACCACTATGCCGGCCAGAGCGGCAGCATGGACGCCCTCTTCGAGGACGAGAAAGAGGACGACCTCAACGCCATTCAGGAAGCGCTTAACACCATGAACGTGGCCGAGGACGAGGCCCCGGTGGTGCGCTTCGTCCAGGGTATGCTGCTGGACGCCATTCGTACCGGCGCCTCGGACTTGCACTTTGAGCCCTATGAAACGACCTACCGCGTCCGCTTCCGTCGTGACGGTGTGCTGCAGGAGGTGGCCGCACCGCCGCCGAGCATTGCCAACAAAATCACCGCCCGCCTCAAGGTTATGGCCGACTTGGACATCGCCGAAAAGCGCATACCCCAGGACGGTCGGATTAAGCTCAAGGTTTCCGACACCAAGTCCATCGACTTTCGGGTGAACTCCATGCCCACCCTCTGGGGGGAAAAAGTGGTGCTGCGGATTCTCGACAGCTCGGCGGCCAAGCTGAACATCGACGTACTCGGCTTTGAACCGAAACAGAAGGAGGATTACCTCAATGCCATCAGCAAGCCCCAGGGCCTGGTGCTGGTTACGGGGCCGACCGGTTCCGGTAAGACGGTGTCGCTCTATACCGGCCTGTCCATTCTGAACAAGCCGACGGTGAACATCTCCACGGCCGAAGACCCGGTGGAAATTAACCTGATGGGCATCAACCAGGTGAACGTGAACCCGAAAACCGGCCTCGACTTCGCCGCCGCCCTGAAGGCCTTCCTCCGCCAGGACCCGGACATCATCATGGTGGGGGAGATTCGGGACATCACCACCGGCGAAATCGCGGTGAAGGCGGCCCAAACGGGCCACTTGGTGCTCTCGACGCTGCACACCAACGACGTGCCCCAGACCATTTCCCGGCTAGTGAACATCGGCATTCCCTCCTATAACATTGCTGCCGCCACCAACCTCATCATGGCCCAGCGTCTGGCCCGGCGCCTCTGCCCCAACTGCAAGGTGCGCGACCGGCGCCACTCCCACGAGGAACTGCTGGCCCTGGGCTTCGCCGAGGACGAATTGGACGAACTACGCATCTACGGGCCCAAAGGTTGCGACCGCTGCAGCTACCAGGGCTATCGCGGCCGGGCCGGCATCTACCAGGTGGTGCCCATCTCCGATGCGCTGGCCGATTTGATTCTGCACAATGCGGCGGCGGCGGACATTGAGGCCCAGTGCCAGAAGGAAGGCTACTGGAACCTGCGCCAGTCGGCACTGAACAAAGTTAAACAGGGCATTATTTCCATTGAGGAAGTTCTGCGCGTAACCACCGATTAATTTGGAGTTTTTAAATGGCTGAAGAAGGCAAAAAGAAACTAAAGAAATTCCTCTGGAAGGGGAAAAATAAACAGGGCAAGGAGCTCAGCGGCGAAACCGAATCCGTCAGCGATGCGGTGCTGCGCGGCTTCCTGGCCAAGCAGGGGCTCAGCAACGTCTGGGTTAAGGAAAAGCCGAAGGATTTATTCGAGTCCAAGGGCACCATCAAGAGCACCCACATTCTGTTCTTCACCCGCCAGATGGGCACCATGCTGCGCGCCGGTATGCCGGTGCTGCGGGCCCTAGATTTGGTAGGCCAGAGTGTGGAGCGCCCCAAGGCGCTGCAGGAGCTGATTTTCGGCATCCACGACCACATTCAGGGCGGTTTAAGCTTTGCCGACGCCCTGGCCAAATACCCGCTCTATTTCGATGACCTCTATGTGAGTCTGGTCAATGCCGGGGAGAACGCCGGTATGCTGGAAAGCACCATGGATAACCTGGCCCTGAACATGGAAAAGAGTGCGGCCACGGCGAAGAAAATCAAAAAGGCGCTGCAATATCCGGCCATCGTTATGCTCTTCGCCATCGTGGTTACGGTGGTGCTGCTGGTGAAGGTTATCCCGGTCTTCGCCAACTTCTTCGTTTCCAACGGCGGCCAGCTGCCGGCCATTACCCAGTTTGTGGTTAACCTCTCCAACTATATGGTGCAGGACGGCTGGAAAATCCTCGTCGGCGTCATTGTCTTTATCTATGTCTTCCTCTTTGTGCGCAAGCGCAACCGCAAATTCCGCCAGGGCATCAGCCGGGTGATGCTGAAATCGCCACTGATTGGGCCCATTCTGCGCACCGGGGCCAATGCCCGTTTTGCCCGCACCATGTCCACCATGTTCAACGCCGGGGTCTCGCTGATGAAAGCGCTGAACGCCACCGCGCCGGCCTCGGGCAACATCGTCTACGAGGAGGCCATCTATGAAATCGCCGTCGATGTTTCCAACGGCCAGCAGATGAGCTTCGCCATGAAGAACACCGGCCTCTTCCCGGTGATTGCGGTGCAGATGACCGCCATCGGTGAGGAGTCCGGTAACCTGGGCGAAATGCTCGGCCGGGTGGCCTCCTTCTACGAGGAGGAGCTCGACTACAAAATCGACAACCTGACGGCCATGATTGAGCCGCTGATTATGGCCTTCCTGGCCGTGGTGGTCGGTGGTCTGCTCATCGCCATGTACATGCCAATCTTCCAAATGGGTTCCCTGTTCTAATGAGCCTTGAGCCCTCTTTTATAGTCGGCCTGGCCACGCTGCTGGGCCTGCTGGTGGGCAGCTTTCTCAACGTGGTGATTTATCGGCTGCCGCTGATGATGAACCGCGAGGAGAAGGCCGATGCCTGGCACGTGCTACAGCGCAGCGATGACCCGCTGCCGCCGGAGCTGCTGCGCTGGGGGGAAGCGCTTCCCGAAGCGGGGGAGCGCTTCGTTCCATCGGACGCTGCGCCCAGCGAAGAGCAGAATTCGTTGGAGGGAGAGCGCTTCACCAGGGCCACGCCGGAGGAAGCGCTTCGGTCCCGCCTGCCCAATCCCTTCACCACCGACGACCCGGAAAAGAACCCCTTTGAAGGGAAGCGCTTCACTACGGCCCCGCCGGAGGAAGCGCTTCGGTCCCGCCTGCCTAATCCCTTCACCACCGACGACCCGGAAAAGAATCCTTTTGAAGGGAAGCGCTTCACTACGGCCCCGCCGGAGGAAGCGCTTCGGTCCCGCCTGCCCAATCCCTTCACCACCGATGACCCGGAAAAGAATCCCTTTGAAGGGAAGCGCTTCAACCTCATGACCCCACCGTCGCGCTGTCCCCACTGTGGCAGTGTTATCCGTGCCTGGCAGAACATCCCGGTGCTGAGCTACCTCCTCCAGCGGGGCAAATGCGCCCACTGTCGGACGCCGATTTCACCACGCTATGCCTGTGTGGAGCTGCTGACGGCCCTGCTGAGCTTTCTGGTGGCGCGCCACTTCATCAACGAGCCCGGCGCCATGGCCCTGGGCCTGCTCTTCACCTGGGCCCTGGTGGCGCTGTTTTTCATCGACATGGAAACCCAGTATCTGCCCGACGTGATTACCCTGCCACTGCTGTGGCTGGGCCTGGCGGTGGCGGTGCTGCCGCCGCTGTGGGAGGGCCGGGAGCCCTTCATTCCAATTAGCGAGGCCGTCATCGGGGCCATGGCCGGCTACGGCGTGCTCTGGCTGGCCTTCTGGGGCTTCAAACTCCTGACCGGCAAGGAGGGCATGGGCTACGGCGACTTCAAACTGCTGGCGGCCCTGGGGGCCTGGCAGGGGGCCAGCGTCCTGCCGTTTATCCTCTTCGCCTCGGCGGCCATGGGCCTGGCCTTTGCCCTGGCCCGGCGCATCGGCTTCGGCCGGGAAATGGCCTTTGGGCCCTTTCTGGCTATCGCCGGCTGGAGCACCTTCCTCTATGGGCCGGAGCTGATGGCCCTGCTGGGCATGTGATGATTCTGGGACTGAGCGGCGGCATCGGCAGCGGCAAAAGCACGGTGAGCGCCCAGCTGGAAGCGCTGGGGGTGGCGGTGGTGGATGCCGATGTGCTGAGCCGGGAGCTGGTCAAGGCCGGCGCCCCGGCCCTGCGGGCGCTGGTGGAAGCCTTCGGGCCGTCCATTCTCCGGGCAGACGGTGAACTGAACCGGCCGGCCCTGCGCGCCCGGGCCTTCGGCGACGAGGCCAGCCGAGCCCAGCTCAATCAGATTATGCAGCCCCGCATCCGCCAGGCCCTGCTGCTGGCGCTGGCGGCGGCCCCGGCCCGGCCCTACCGGGTGCTCAGCGCGCCGCTGCTGCTGGAAAATAATCTGCTGCCGCTGGTGGATGCCCTCTGCATCGTCGATGTGCCCGAAGCGCTGCAGCTGGAACGCACCCGGGCCCGGGACGGCGGCGCCGAGGCCACCCTTCGTAGCATTCTCGCCGCCCAGTGCCGGCGGGCGGAGCGGCTGGCCCAGGCCCACTATGTGATTGACAACAGCGGCAGCGTCGCCGCCACGGCCCTGCAGGTGGCCCGGCTGCACAGCCATCTGCTGGCCCTGGTCGATGAAGCGCTTCCCTCTAACTAAAAATTGCCATGGACACTCTCAATACCCTGAACTATCTGCTCATCTCCTCCACCTTTATTTTTATCTTCTTCATCGCCTGGCGCTCGGGCCGGCTCGGTCGGATGTTCCAGGAGGGTAAAAAAGTACCCCAGCGCTGGGACGCCTTCGCCCTGCTGATGCTGCTGGTGGTGGCCATCGTCTATCTGCTGATAAAACTGTGATGTGGGACATCGGCGTTAATCTGGCCAGCGGTCGCCTGCTCCCTCGGGCCGAAGCACTTCTCCACCGGGCCGAGGCGGCCGGGGTGAGCGGCGTCATCATCACCGGCAGCGACGAGGACAGCAACCGCGAGGCCGCCGCCCTGTGCCAGCGGCTGGGGAAGCATTTTTCCCTCTATTTCACCGCCGGCCACCACCCCCACCACGCCGACCACTGGCGCCCGGCCGCCCGGGAACAAATCGAAAGGCTGGCCACTGACCCCCACTGCGTCGCCGTCGGGGAAATGGGCCTGGACTATTTCCGCAACTGTTCGACCCCGGCCCACCAGCGCCAATGCTTCGCCGACCAGCTCGCCATTGCCCGGCGGCTGGGCAAGCCGGTGTTTCTGCACGAGCGCGAGGCCTACGCCGATTTCCGTGCCCAGCTGCGTGAAGCGCTTCCCGATTTGGCCGGCGCCGTCTGGCACTGTTTCACCGGCAGCCGCGCCCAGATGGAGGAGCTGGCCGCCGAGGGCGTCTATTTCGGCATCACCGGCTGGCTCTGCGACCCCCGGCGTGGCGCGGCCCTGCGCGAGGTGGTGGCCCACATTCCCGCCGACCGGCTGATGATTGAAACCGACGCCCCCTATCTGACCCCCAAGACGCTCCAGCCGACGCCCCACTGCAACGAGCCGGCCTATCTGGCCGAGGTGCTGCGGGTGCTGGCCCAGTGTCGCAACGAGGAGCCGGCGGCCCTGGCCGCCCAGACCACGGCCAACACGAAGCGCTTCTTTGGTCTCTAGCCGAAGCGCTTCCTTGGAAGCAGCCGACGAGGCTCCGGCCGAGGGGAAGCGCTTCCCCCTATAATTTCCCGTTTTACTACCCGTTGTCTTTTTCCGTTTCGCCCGCTGCGTGTGGTAGTCGCAAGGCGAGAAGAAGGAATTTTTATGCTAAACATCACCCTGCCCGACGGTTCCGTCCGTCAATTTAATAAGCCCACCACTGGCGCGGAAATCGCCGCCAGCATCGGCGCCGGCCTCGCAAAAGCCGCCATTGCCATCAAAGTGAACGGCCAGCAGCGCGACCTCAGCGACCCCATCAGCGAAGATGCCAGCGTCAGCATCATCACCGCCAAGGACGAGGAGGGGCTGCACATCATGCGCCACTCCATGGCGCACCTGCTCGGCCACGCGCTGAAGCAGCTGTACCCGGACGCGAAAATGGTCATCGGCCCGGTCATTGAAAACGGCTTCTTCTACGACATCGACAGCAAGCACCGCTTCAGCCCGGAAGATTTGGAAAAATTGGAACAGCGCATGGCCGAGCTGGCAAAAACCGAATACAAGGTGGAAAAGGTCTGGACGCCGGTGCAGGAAGCCCGCGACACCTTCGCCAAGCGCAACGAGGATTTCAAAATCCGCCTCATCGACGACTTCGACCCCAGCATCAAGCAGGTGGGCCTCTACCATCACCAGGAATACATCGACATGTGCGTCGGCCCCCACGTGCCGCACATGGGCCACATTAAGGCCTTCAAGCTAACGAAGCTGTCTGGCTCCTACTGGCGCGGCGACGCCAAGGGTGAACCGCTGCAGCGCATCTACGGCGTCGGTTTCTGCGACAAGAAAGCCCTGGATGAATACCTGCACCAGATGGCCGAGGCGGAAAAGCGCGACCACCGCAAGCTCGGCAAGGCCCTGGATTTGTTCCATCTCCAGGAGGAGGCGCCGGGCATGGTCTTCTGGCACGCCAAGGGCTGGACCATCTTCCGGCTGCTGGAAAATTACATGCGCGAAAAGCTGAAGAAATACGGCTATCAGGAGGTGCAGGGGCCGCAGATTCTCGACCGTTCCCTGTGGGAGAAATCCGGCCACTGGGATAAGTTCGGCGGCAATATGTTCACCTGCTGCATCGACGAGCACGACTACGCGGTCAAGCCCATGAACTGCCCCGGCCACGTGCAGATTTTCAACCAGGGCATGCGCTCCTACCGGGAACTGCCCATTCGCTATGCGGAATTCGGCATCTGCCACCGCAATGAGCCTTCCGGCACTTTGCACGGCATCATGCGCGTGCGCCGCTTCGTCCAGGACGATGGCCACATCTTCTGCACCCGCGGCCAGATTCGCAGCGAAATCGAACGCACCTGCCAGATGGTCTACGAGGTTTATAAGGACTTCGGCTTTAACGAAGTGGAACTGGCCCTGTCCACCCGGCCGGAAAAGCGGGTCGGCACCGATGAAATCTGGGACGAGGCCGAACGGGATTTGGCCGAAGCGCTTCAGGCCCTCGGCAAGGAGTACCGGCTCCAGCCCGGCGAGGGCGCCTTCTACGGCCCGAAAATCGAGTTCACCCTGAAGGACAGCCTCGGCCGCCGCTGGCAGTGCGGCACCATCCAGCTGGACTTCTCCATGCCCGCCCGCCTCGACGCCCACTACATCGACGAGCACGGCGAGAAGCAGACGCCGGTGATGATTCACCGCGCTGTGCTGGGCTCGCTGGAGCGCTTCATCGGCATTCTCATCGAGCAGTATGCCGGCGCCCTGCCGCTGTGGCTGTCGCCGGTGCAGGCCATGGTCATGCCCATCACCGACGCCCAGTCTGACTATGTGAACGAAGTGGAACAAACCCTGCTAAATGCGGGCATTCGCGCCGAGAAAGATTTGCGCAACGAGAAAATAAGCTATAAAATTCGCGAACATACGTTACAGCGCGTCCCCTTTATGCTTGTGGCCGGCGACCGCGAAAAAGAGAACCACACGGTTTCGGTGCGGTTGCGCGACGGCAAGGATTTAGGTGCGATGGCCATTTCTGATTTGGTTGCGCATCTGCAACAACTCATCAACACAAAAGCACAGGAGATTTAGCCATAGCTAAGCCAAATGAAACCCGTATTAATGAAAAAATTACGGAGAAAGAGGTGCGTCTCATCGGTTCCAACGGTGAGCAGCTGGGCATCGTATCCATCGATGAAGCGCTGGAACAGGCCTATGAGCAGGACTTAGATTTGGTGGAAGTTGCTACCAATGCCGAACCGCCGGTATGTCGGATTATGGATTACAGCAAATTCCGCTATGAACAGCAGAAAAAACAACAGGAAGCGCGCAAAAACCAGAAGCGCATCCAAGTGAAAGAAGTCAAGTTCCGTCCGGGAACTGATGAGGGCGACTATCAGGTTAAACTGCGCAACCTGAAGCGCTTTTTAGAAGATGGTGATAAGGCCAAAGTTACCGTCCGCTTTCGCGGCCGGGAAATGGCACACCTGGAGCTGGGGCAGGATGTCCTCACCCGCGTTGAAACCGATTTGGCTCAGTGGGCTACGGTGGAGCAGAAGGCCGGCGTTGAAGGTCGGCAGATGGTGATGGTCCTGGCCCCGAAGAAATAAACGTGAAATCAATGCGAGTTAATTCATGCCAAAAATGAAAACCCACCGGGGCGCGGCGAAGCGCTTCAAGAAAACGGCCAGCGGTTACAAACGCTCCCACTCCCATGCCCGTCATATCCTGACGAAAAAATCCACCAAGCGGAAACGCGGCCTGCGCGGCACGGTGATGGTGCATGAGAGCGATGTTAAAGCCATTAAACAAATGATTGGTTAAGGAGTCTGAACCGTGGCAAGAGTAAAAAGAGGGGTAACCGCCCGCGCCCGCCATAAAAAAATCCTGAAGCTGGCCAAGGGCTATTACAACGCCCGCCGCAAGGTGTTCCGCGTCGCCAAACAGGCGGTAATTAAGGCCCACCAGTACGCCTACCGCGACCGTAAGGCGAAAAAACGCGAGTTCCGCGCCCTCTGGATTGTGCGCATTAACGCCGCCGCCCGCCTGAACGGCCTGTCCTACAGCCGTCTGATTAACGGTCTGAAGAAAGCCGGCATCGCCATTGACCGGAAAATCCTGGCCGAGCTGGCGGTTTATAACAAGGAAGTGTTCGCAGTGGTAGCCGAAAAGGCCAAAGCTGCCCTCTAGGCGCTTTCCTCTGCTTTCCCTGACGGCTACCGCGTGTAGCCGTTTTTTATTGCCAAGCGCTTCCCGGGAAGCGCTTCTTCCCGAAGGAATATTTCATGTCATTGCAGGAACAAATCGACGGGCTGCGCGCCGAAGCCCAGGCGGCACTGGACGCGGCCACCGACCTTGCCGGGTTGGACGAGGTTAAAAATAGCTATCTGGCGAAAAAGGGTAAATTTGCCGAATTCACCGCCCTGCTGGCCACGGCCAGTGCTGAGGAACGGCCGCTCTGGGGCAAAATCATTAATGTAGCCAAGGACGGCTTTGTCCAGGCCTTCACCGCCAAGAAGGAAGCGCTTCAGGCCGCCGCCCTCAACGAGCGCCTGGCCCGGGAACGCATCGACATCAGCCTGTCGCGGCGCAGCCATCGCGGTGCCCTGCATCCGGTAACCCTGACCCGGCGCTGGCTGGAGGATTGGTTCGGGCGCCTCGGCTTTGTGGTCAAGGACGGCCCCGAGCTGGAGGACGATTTTCACAACTTCGAAGCGCTTAACATGCCGAAGCACCACCCGGCCCGGGCCATGCAGGATACCTTTTATATTGACGCCGCCACGGTGCTCCGTACCCACACCTCCGGCGTGCAGATTCGCACGCTGGAAAGCGAGGGCGCGCCGCTGCGCATCATCGCCCCGGGCCGGGTCTACCGTTCGGACTATGACATGACCCACACGCCCATGTTCCACCAGATTGAGGGCCTGGTCATCGACCGCTCCAGCAATTTTGCCGACCTCAAGGGCATCATCATTCACCTGCTCCAGGACTTCTTCGCTGCCAATGCGGCCGTGCAAATCCAGTTCCGGCCCTCCTTCTTCCCCTTCACCGAGCCCAGCGCCGAGGTGGACATTGCCTTTCTAAACCCGGACGGCACGCGCTCGCGCTGGCTGGAGGTGCTGGGCTGCGGCATGGTGCACCCCCAGGTGCTGCGCAATGCCGGCATCGACCCGGAACAGTTCCAGGGCTACGCCTTCGGCCTCGGCCTGGAGCGGCTGGCCATGCTGCGCTATGGCGCCCCGGATTTGCGCCAATTTTTTGAAAACGACGTGCGCTTTTTGCGCCAATTTGCGGCGGAGGTTTAACATGCGTTTGAGTAGCGATTATCTGGCTTACCAGGGCCTGCAACTGCCGGTGGCCGTGCTGGCCGAGCGGCTGACCCTGGCCGGCCTGGAGGTGGACAGCATCGAGCCGGTGGCCCCACCGTTCAGCGGCGTGGTGGTGGCCGAGGTGCTGACCCTGGAGAAACACCCGGACGCCGACAAGCTGCGCGTGGCCACGGTAAATAAAGGCGACGAGGTGCTGCAAATCGTCTGCGGCGCCCCCAACGTGGCCGTGGGCGTGAAGGTGCCCCTGGCCACCCTTGGCGCCAGGCTGCCCGGCGGTCTCCAGATTAAAAAGGGCAAGCTGCGCGGGGTGGAATCCTTCGGCATGCTCTGTTCGGCCCGGGAACTGGGCCTCAGCGAGGAGGCCAGCGGTCTGCTTATCCTGCCGGACGAGGCGCCGGTGGGCACGGACATTCGCAGCTATCTGCGTCTGGACGATAGCATTCTGGACATCAACATCACCCCCAACCGTGGCGACTGCTTCTCCCTGCGCGGCCTGCTGCGCGAAATCCAACTGAATTGCGCCGACCGGCTGCCGCCGAACTGGTCGCCCGCCGCGACTCCCGTCCCCGCCGTTCCCAGCCCCGACCCGGCCCCGGCCCTGGTGCCCCCCGCCGGCGAAGCGCTTCGGGCCTGTCCGGCCTACCGGCTGCGGGCTCTGCGCGGTCTAAATAACCGGGTGCCGACGCCGGAACCCATTCGCCGCCGGCTGGAACGGGCCGGCCTGCGCTGCCATGACCCCATCGTCGACATCACCAACTTCGTCATGCTGGAGCTGGGCACGCCGCTGCACGCCTTCGACCGGGCCAAAACCCGGGGGGCCCTGACCGTGCGCTTCGGCCGTCCCGACGAACGGCTGACCCTGCTCAACGGCGAGGAAGCGCTTCTGGATGGTGAAGTGCTACTGATTGCCGATGAGGCCGGCCCGCTGGCCCTGGCCGGGGTCATGGGCGGCGCCGCCAGTGCCTGCACGGCCGATACCACGGAAATTCTGCTGGAAAGTGCCTGGTTCCAGCCGCTGGCCATCGCCGGCCGGGCCCGGCGCTATAACCTCAGCAGCGACGCGGCCCAGCGCTTTGAACGGGGCGTCGATTTCACCCTGCAGGCCCGGGCCCTGGAACAGGCCACCGCCCTGATTCTGGAGGTCTGTGGCGGCACGGCCAGCGCCGTCGGTTTCGTCGGCGATGAAGCGCTTCTGCCAGCCCGGCCGCCGGTGCTGTTGCCGCTGGCGGCGGTGGCCCAGCGGCTCGGCCACTCCTACAGCCCGGAACGCATCACCGCCATTCTCCGCGCCCTGGGCTGTGAGGTGGAATTTGCCGCCGAGCGCTTCCGGGTAACGCCACCGAGCTGGCGCTTCGATTTGGAAATCCCCGCCGACCTCATCGAGGAAATCGCCCGGGTGGACGGCTACGGCCACATTCCCGCCACTCCCCAGTCCTTCCACTACCAGCCGGTGGCCCCGGGTAATCAGCGCCTGGCCGCCGACCGGCTCGTCGCCCTGGGCTACCAGGAGGCCATCTGCTACAGCTTCCTCGACCCCCAGTGGCAGGGCGCCTTCCTGCCCGGCGCGGCGGCCATCGACCTGCAGAATCCGCTGAGCAGCACCCTGTCCCAGCTGCGCCTGAGTCTGGTGCCGGGACTGGTGGCAGCGGTGCAGTACAACCGCAACCGCCAGCAGAGCGACATTCGCCTGTTCGAGCTCGGCCGGGTCTTTAACAGCATTGCCGACCAGCCCTATCAGCTCGCCGGCGTGCTGGCCGGGGCGGCAGTGCCGGAAAACTGGGGCGACCCCAACCGGCCGGTGGACTTCTACGATGCCAAGGCCACGGTGGAAGCGCTGCTCTATCCCCGGGTGGCCGAATTCACCCCCGGCGGTGCCCCCTATCACCACCCCAACCGCAGTGCCACGGTGTGGCTCGACGGCCAGCCCATCGGCAGCCTCGGCGCCCTCCATCCGGAGCTGCTCCAGCGGCTGGGTCTGAAGGGCGGCGACCTCTATAGCTTTGAACTCGCGGCGGCGGCCCTGCCCACCGCCCACCGGGTCGCCTACGAAGCGCTTCCCCGTTTCCCCGGCGTGCGCCGGGATTTGGCCCTGCTGGTGGATAAAAACATTTCGGCCGGGGCCCTCATCGCCGCCATTCGCCAGCGACTGGGCGCGCTGTTGCAGGATTGCTACTGCTTCGATGTCTACGAAAGTGAAGCCCTGGGTGGCCGGCGCAGTCTGGCCCTGGCGCTGCTGCTGCAGGACAAAGAAAAAACCTTGCAAGATGAAGAACTTAGCACTATTATTGTGGCTCTAGTACAACACTTGAAAGATTTATTTGATGCAGATTTAAGGTAGCCCTCTATGACACTAACCAAAGCTGATATTGTGGAATCGCTGATTACACAGGTGAAACTATCCCGCCCCGATGCCCGTTCCCTCGTCGATGATATGTTTGCCGAGATTCGGGAATGTCTGGCCCAGAATGAAGATGTGAAACTGTCTTAAAGCTCAAAACTTAGGAATTAAGCCAGTGACAGTCAA
>ERZ773090.654-NODE-654-length-15635-cov-28.9361_pt1 | contig 15635 bp, 12 predicted proteins | sample MGYA00580579_ERZ773090 | MGnify/ENA primary metagenome ERZ773090 (study PRJEB29015, sample SAMEA2738014) | human oral metagenome | biome: human oral; feature: human-associated habitat; material: dental | place: China | collected 2132 ... | reverse complement strand
CCGCGTTGCGGGATGATCGTGGGTTGGCGTTGGGTTTGAATACCTGGCAGGGCAAGGTGACCTGCGCCGGCGTCGGCCAGGCCTTTGGTTTGGAGACCGTGCCGCTGGACCGAGTACTCGCGTGAGCCGAGGCGGCCTGGAATGATCACTCGCGACTCGACCCGGCATACGCTGCCGGAACCTACCGACCGGTTATCCTCCGATGAGCATCTGCAACGCAATCTGTCTAACCGGCATATCCAGCTGATCGCCCTGGGCGGTGCCATCGGCACGGGTCTGTTCATGGGGTCCGGCAAGACGATCCACCTAGCCGGCCCATCGATCATGGTCGTCTATATGGTGATCGGCACCTTCATGTACTTCGTGATGCGGGCCATGGGCGAGATGCTGCTGCACAACCTGAAGTACAAGTCGTTCATGGACTTCTCGCATGACCTGATCGGGCCTTGGGCTGGCTATTTTGCCGGCTGGACCTACTGGGTACTGTGGGTGGTCATCGCGATCGGCGACATGGTGGTGGTGACCGGATATTTCGATTTCTGGATAAAGAACATCTACGTGTCGATGGTCTGCACGGTGGTGCTGTTGACCCTGCTGCTGATCACCAATTTGCTGACGGTTAGGCTATTCGGCGAGATCGAATTCTGGTTCGCCATCATCAAGATCGTCGCCATCGTTGCGCTGATCCTGGTCGGTACCGGCATGATTATCGGCGGGTTCACCTCGGAGGGCACCCGCGCCTCCTTCGCCCACATCTGGGATCATGGCGGCATCTTCCCGAATGGTGCCGGTGGGTTCCTGGCGGCATTCCAGATCGCCATCTATTCCTTCATTGGGACGGAGCTGATCGGTACCACCGCGGCGGAGACCAGGGATCCGAACACCACGATTCCTAAGGCCATCAATGCGGTGCCGGTGCGCATCATCATCTTCTATGTGCTGGCCCTGGCCGTGATCATGTCGATCACGCCCTGGGATCAGGTCGATCCGGAGATGAGCCCGTTCGTCAACGTGTTCAACCTGGTTGGTCTGGTGGCCGCCGCGGGAGTGATGAATTTCGTGGTGCTTACCTCGGCCTCGTCGAGTTCGAACTCGGGTATCTTTTCGTCGTCGAGAATGCTGTTCGGGTTGGCAGACCAGCAGCAGGCCGCACCGCAGTTCGCCAGGCTGTCCGCACGCAGCGTACCGGCGCGCTCGCTGCTGCTCTCCGGTGGCCTGGTGTACCTGTTCGTGCCCCTGCTGCTGGCGGGCGGGACCGTCATGGAGGGCTTCACCCTGGTCTCCTCGGTGGCTGCGACCCTTATCCTGTTCATGTGGTCGTTAATCATGGTGGCCTATATCCGGTACTACCGGACGCACCGGCAGGCCCATGAACGGGCGGCCTATCGGCTGCCGGGTGCCGCTTGGGTGCCCTATCTGGTGCTGGCCTTCTTCGTGTTCATGGTCGGGGTGCTGTGCATGGAGCCCGATACCAGGTTTGCCCTGATGCTGACACCGGTCTGGTTCGTCATCTTGTTGATTGGCTGGCAGGTACAGAAGGCCCGGCGCGGCGTGCGGACCTTCCACGGCTGACCGGCCGATCGCCTTTCGAGAACGATCCGGGCTCACCGGTCGCCCTCTACGGGGTTGACCGGTGAGCCCGGATCGTCTGGTCGTGGCTGTTAGGCCGCCGGGGATTGGCGGCCCGGCCGGCCCGGCTACTCTGCTGCCGCGTCCCGGGTGCCGGGAGATGCGGGGGGCGTTTCGGGCTGCTGGCTGTCGGGGGCTGGCGTGTCCTCGTCCGCGTTGCCGGGGTCGTCTGCGGGTGCTGCCGCGTCCCCGGTGCCGGGAGCAGCGGGGGCCGCCTCGGGCTGCCGGCTGTCGGAGGCTGGCGTGTCCTCGTCCGCGTTGCCGGGGTCGTCTGCGGGCGCTGCCGCGTCGCCGTCGGCGGCCGGCCGGCCGGATGCGCGGCGGTCCCCGGGGTCGGGGTCATGCCGTGCCGCGCGCCTGGCGCGCCGGATCTTGCGGACGATGAAGAACCCCGCCAACCCGAGCAGCCACAGCGGCGAGGTCGCGATCACGAAGGTCGCCAGGAAGGCCACTACCGCGGCCGCCAACTCGAATCCGTTCCGGAGCGCCCGCCCGAAACCCTCGTCGGAGCCGTGCTGTTTCGCGTTTTTCTCGGTGAACTCCAGGGTCACCGTGGCCATGGCGGCTTGATTTTCGAGGTACTCCACCTGGGCGTCCAGGCTTTCGATCTCACCGCGGATGCGCCACAGTTCCTTCTCCACCGTCAGTACCTCCTCGACGGTGGCGGCCTTCTCGGCCAGTTCACGCAGTCGTTCTTCCTGGGCGCGCAGGTTCTTCAGCCGGGCCGACAGATCGACATGCTCCTGGGTGACGTCGTCGGATGTCTCGTTCTGATAGTCCAGTTTGCCGAGGTCCTTGGTTCCGTCGATGAAGGCGTCGAGGCTATCGACCGGCACGCGCACCGTCATCCAGCCCTGTAAGGCGGATCCTTCCTTCGATGGGGAATCGTAGACCCAGGAATCCTCGCTGGCCACCCGCATATTCGATATGGTCGCCGAATGCTGGCTGGCCAGTTCGCGCACCGCATCGACCGTTTCGGGGGTACTCGCCACCTCGAAGCGGAGTGTCAGGGTGCGGACGATCAGCCGTTCCGTCGAGCCCGGGGCTTCGGAATCGGCGTTTTCGGGACCGATGGATTCGGGTTTGGGGGCGTGGGTCGCCTGCTGCGGTGCGCCAGCGGGTCTTCCAGCAGAGTGGTCCTGCGAGCTGGGCGAGCAGGCAACTAGCGAGACTGCGGCCAATAGCGTCAAAAGCACGCTGACCGTTCGATGGGTCCGGTTTTGTGGCATGGGGCTCATCCTAGGCAGGGAGTCCGGTTCACTTGTGGCCCCCTCGTGCAGACCTTTGCCCAATCGTGTTCTTCTCCGCCTGCCCCGACCCGCCGGCGGCTTGAGGATTCGCCGTCTTGGGGCCGTGGCCGCCGGATGATCGGGGAAACCGGGAGCGAATAGCCGCAGTGAGCCTGGGCCATGGGGCTATTCTCGCTGCACGGTCTTCATCGAGGAGGGGTCACATGCGTGCTGCGTGTCTTGGAATCATTGCCGGGTTGGCGGCGAGCCTGTCCCTGGTGGGGTGCTCGGCCGGTGGGCATACCCTTGACGATGCGTCCGCGCTGAAACGGGCTGTGACCAAGCAGGCGGCGGTGGCCGGCAGCTCGCAGGTGGTGCAACTGGAACTCACCGATCGGCCGGGTGCCCAGGATGCGCTGATCTCGGTGCGCCGGCAGGATGGCAGCATCGTCGATATCCGGCTGAACGACAAGGAGGCGTCGCAGGGCCCGCAAACCAATCCCACCGAGGGCCTAGCCGCCGAGCAACTGCCCTATGACCAGCTTGTCGAGGCTCTTCGGCAGGCCGGGCAGGAGTGCGGAGAGCAAACCGGCGGCCGGGTGGTGTTCGCCGCCACCCCGACCGGCAAGCCGATGGTCGTCGCTCGATGCGCGGGCAACGCGAAGGCGATCTTCACGATCCTCGACGGGCAACGGCTGAGCGAGGAACAGGGATTCAGCGGCGCGGAATCCTATGACCGGCTGCTGGCTGAGGCCCGGCTGGTCTTTGGCAATCGACTCCAGAACTATGGCATCCACTTCGGCGACGGCGGCGCGGCCGCGGCCGCATTCCCATATCTGTCGGTGATCGGCCCGCAATACGAGGCGGCCGGTGGGCCGTGCACCATCGGCTATCAGCGTTCCCCCGCTGCCCTGGACTATCTGGCGCAGTGCATGGCCGCCGATGGCTACGAACTGCAAAAGCTGGACATCGCCGAAGTAACCGGCGCCACGATGCAGGCCGCACACGACAAGGCCCTGGGGCAATTGGGCGGGGTCGATGCCAAGGTGGCCGAGGTCGAAATCATCGCTGCGGGCACCGAGCTGCGGCTTCGCGTGACCGCCCCGGACGGGACAAATGTCAGCGAACCGTTGTGAATCGAGGGATCTTGGTGCCGCGGCGGGGCCGGATGACCTCGCGGTGCGGCTGATCGGTGGCGAGTAGCACCGGGGGTCACCTGGCCGCCACCGGCGGCTCCGGTCGGCGATGCCGGTTTCCGGGCCGGCCGCGCCTTGCCGGTCCGGCTGGTGTCGCTTGACCCGTTTGGCTTGTGGATGTTAGGTTCGCTCCACGCTCCGCGAAGCCGGTGGGAATCCGGCGCTGTACCCGCAACGGTATGTCCTTCGGGACGAGCCCGACCAACGAGCGTTAATGCCCATGTGTCCCCCCAGCGAGGTATTCTGTGAGACCAATCGGCGGTGCTGAACCGATGCCCATCGAGGGCAGCCCGGATTCCCCTGCTTCCTTCGGAGCCGATCTATCCCGATGAACCGCTTGGGCGTGTTCTGGCGTGGTGCCCGCTACCGGCTCGATCCGGTGTGGCCGGTGCTCCGGTGGTTGCTCAGCACCCTTGTGGTGCTGTTTGGGGTGAGCCTGCTCGCATTCGTCCTCACCTATCTTACCCCAGGCGATCTGGCCGAGAACATATTGACCTCGCAGGGGATCACCCCTACCGCGGAGATGGTGGCGGCCATGCGCGACAGGCTGGGTCTCACTCGGCCCCTGTGGCAGCAGTATCTCGATTGGCTGGGGCGGGTCCTGCACGGGGACCTCGGTACCTCGCTCAGCCAGGGCACCGATATCGCTACGGATTTCGGTCGCCGACTGCCACTGACCATGGCCTTGACTCTCGTCTCGTTGACCGGCACCTGGCTGATCGCGATCCCGCTCGGCCTGCTGGTGGCCATCCGGCAGAACAGCCGCCTGGATCTGATCGTCCGGGTGCTGAGCTATTTCGGTTCGGCATTGCCCGGTTTCGTGGTTGCCTTGATGGTGCTGCACCTGTTCGGCCTGCAACTCGGTTGGTTACCGATAGCGGCCTCGCAGGATGCGATCGGCATGACGATGCCGGTGTTGACCCTGATCCTGGCCATGGCCGGCTGGTATATCCGGCAGGTCCGCACCATCGCGGTGGAGGAACTGGACAAGCCCTATATCGCCGGGCTGCGCATTCGCGGCATGGGGGATCTGCGAATAGGCCTGCATGTGCTGCGCAATATCGCCGCCCCGCTGTGCATCCTGGCCGGAAACAGCTTCGGCGGTCTGCTGGCTGGTTCCGCGGTGGTCGAAAGCATCTTCTCCTGGCAGGGCATCGGCTTCTATGCGCTGCACGCGATCGCAGCCAAGGACTACACGATCATCCAGGCCTATGTGGTGTGGTGCGCGCTGGTCTTCCTGGTGGCGAACACGGTAGCCGACCTGTTCGCCTTTGCCCTGGACCCCAGGCTGCGGCAAGATGTCCGACGGGTGGTTCGCTACCGGAAGCCTCCGCGGAAACCGCTGGCCTCAGGTTGCGATTCGCTACATATCCAGCACCCCAACCTGGCAATGCTGGGCACCGGGCGGCGCCCGGCGGCCCGCCGATTCGGCCGTGGTCTTCGGGTGGATCCGCTGCTGGCCTGGCGAGTGCTGCTCGCGGTGCTCGTGATCGTCGTCCTCGCGGGGGTATTCGCCGACTCGCTGACGCCCTACGACCCCCATCTCACCAGCATCGGCGATGCCTTGCGCCCACCCAGCCTGGCGCATCCTTTCGGTACCGATGATCTGGGACGCGACGTGCTGACCCGGGTATTGGCGGGCATCCGTCCCACGCTTTCGGTGGCATTTACGGTGGTTGCCTGCTCGCTGGCGATCGGCACCTTGATCGGGGTGCTGGCGGCATTGGGCGGCCGCGTGGTGGATGCTCTGCTGCAACGGTTGACCGCGGTCTTCCAGTCCTTTCCCGAGTTCATCCTGGTGCTGGCCCTGGCGGCGATGCTCGGCCCGGGGTTTGTGAGCTCGGTGATTGCGCTCACCGCGGTCTATTGGACGCACGTGGCTCGCTATGCCCGCATTCTTGCGCTACAGGTGAGCAGGTCACCGTATATGCAGGCCGCCCGCATGAACGGGGTTGGCCCGGCGCGTTCGGTCATCCGGCATCTGGTGCCCAATATCGCCAGTCCGGTGCTGGTGATCGGGGCATCCAATCTGGGCAGCGTCATCCTCAACCTGGCAACGCTGTCATTCGTCGGGTTGGGGTTGCCCCGGCCCACATCGGAGTGGGGCACCATGATCAGCGAAGGACGCAGCTTCCTACAGGTGGCCCCCTGGCTGGCCATGGGGCCGGGCCTCGCGCTGTTCGTCCTGATCCTGGTGGTCAATCTGCTGGCCGACACCAGCCAGGAGTTGCTAGCGGTTTCCGCACGAAGCCCTCAGCTCGCACAACAGAAGGGAAGATCCATTGAAATCACGCGGATTGATCGGCGTCTTGCTCGCCGGCGCGCTGCTGCTGACCAGCTGCGGTAGCCCAAGTGACCAGCCGTCGAGCGGCGGCACGCCCGGCACCCTGGTCGTGGCCGATGGGGATCAGGGCGAGACCTTGGATCCCGCGGTGGCGTTCGCCGGCTGGTATGTCAACCGCAATGGCATCGCCGAGACCCTGATCGATGTGGACGAGCAGCTAAACCTGATTCCCAAACTGGCCACCGAGTGGACCAACCTCGACCAGACCACCTGGCGGCTCACCCTCCGCGAAGGGGTCTCCTTCCACAACGGTAAACCCATGGACGCCGAGGCGGTGAAGGCAGCCATCGAGTACTCCATTAAGACCAATGTGCGAGCCGAGTCCCAGTTGCCGATCGCGTCGATGACTGCCGAGGGCAACGTCTTGACGATCGCCACCAGCCGGCCGCTGGCCGCGCTGCCGCATATCTTGGCCGATCCGATGATGAGTATCCAGGCGCTGGGCGAGGGCATCGACCCGGCCACCATGCCAATCGGCACCGGGCCGTTCAAGGTGAGCGAGTTCGCCGTCCACGAGCGTGTCGAACTGGACGCCAACCAGCAGTATTGGGCCGGTGTGCCGAAACTGGCACATGTCACGGTGAAGATGTATGCCGATCTACAGGCCCGAGGCCTGGCCTTGCAGTCCGGGGAGGCCGATGTCGTGGTGCAACCCGAGGCTGCTGGGCTGTCGGTGTTCTCCGATACCGGCAAGTACAGGCTGTGGCAGGTCACCTCGACCCGCGCCGATGGGGTGATTCTGAACACCGCCAGCCCGGTGCTCAGCGATCTCAAGGTTCGTCAGGCCGTTGATTTCGCGGTGAACCGGGATGCCTACAAGGCACTGATGCAAGGCATGGGCGTGCCCGCCTACACGGTGTTCCCCGAAAACGTGGTGTTCGGCGGCAGCGAGGGACTGCAACTGCCGGTGACCAGCCATGACCTGGCCAAGGCCAAGCAGCTGCTGTTGGATGCGGGCTACACCGAAAGCAACGGCCAACTGGGCAAGGACGGCAAGCAGCTGAGACTGCGGCTGCTGACCTATCCGGCACGGCCCGAACTGGGTCGCATGGCCCAGTTGCTGCAATCCGATCTGGCCGGTATCGGGGTCTCCGTGGAGATCAGCGAAATCAAATCGACCGCCGACACCATGAAGGCCGGCGACTTCGATCTGGGCATGTATTCCCTGGCCACGGCGCCGACCGGGGATTCGGAGTACTTTTTCGACACCTTCTTGCGCTCCACGGCCCAGACCAATTACAGCCACTGGAATTCGCCCGAGTTCGATGCTGCACTGGACAAGCTGAGCACCACCTTCGACGTCCAGGATCGGCTGGGCCAGTCCCGGGCGGTCGAGCAGGTCATGCTTAACGAGACCCCCTACTTCATGTACGGCCACCGGCAATGGTGGGTGGTCTCGAACGTGGGCGTGTCCGGGCTGCATCTGCTACCCACCGAATACCACATGCTCACCCATGAAACCGCCGTCGGCTGATCGGCCCGTGCTGGAGCTGACTGGGCTCACCGCTGGCTACGCCGACCGGCCAGCGGTCGTCCAGGGCATCGACTTGCAGGTTGCCGCCGGATCGTTGATCGGTATCATCGGCGAATCCGGCGGCGGCAAATCGACTCTGCTGAATGCGATTCTCGGTCGTCCCGATGGCGGGCTGGCGGTACGCGGCGGGACGATCTGCTATCGGGGTGTGGACATCACCGATCTGTCGCAACGCGACTGGATGCGATTGCGGGGACCGGAACTGGCGATGGTTTTCCAGCGGCCCAGCGCTTCTTTCGATCCACTGATCAAGCTCGCCCAGCAGTTCACCGAGTCGGTCCGGCTGCATACCCCCCGGGTCTCGCGGCCGGCCTGTCAGGATGCCGCCCGGCGGCTGTTGAGCCGGTTGCGCTTCGACGACCCGGACGCGGTGCTGAATGCCTACCCGTTCGAGTTGTCCGGTGGCATGGCCCAGCGGGCCGCGATAGCCATGGCCCTGCTCAGTGAACCCCGCGTCCTGCTGGCGGACGAACCGACCAGCGCCCTGGATGTGCAGAGCCAGGCGCAGGTGATCGAGTTGCTGGCCGAGACCGCTGCCCAATTCGGTACCGGGTTGCTGTTCGTCAGCCACCAGATCTCGCTGGTCCGCCGCCTGGTTTCTCGGGTGCATATTTTGCATGGGGGGCGGTTCGTGGAATCCGGGCCACCCCAGGTGGTGCTCAGCCAGCCACAGCATCCCTACACCAGGCGCCTGATCGCGGCCGTGCCTCGCCTGGAGACCGGCAATGCTGCTTGAGGTCGATCGGGTCAGCAAGAGTTTCCACGGCCGCCGCGGCACGGTTCGGGCGGTCCGAGACGTCGGCTTGACGATCGAGTCCGGTGAGTGTTTCGGATTGATCGGTGAGTCCGGCAGCGGCAAATCCACTCTGGCCGGCATCATCGCGGGTCTGGTCGCCCCGGATTCGGGCACGGTAGCCCTGACCGGTACCCGGTTGGATGCGCGTTCCGCGCGGTCGCGACGGGCCCACCAGCGGCAGTTGCAGATGGTCTTCCAGGATCCACGGTCTTCCTTCGACCCACGCCGCAGCATCGGTGACTCATTGCGCGAGCCCTTGAGGTTCAAGCTGGGTCGCAACCGCAGCCAGCAGGAGGATGCGGTGGCCGAGGTGCTGGAACGAGTCGGCCTGCCGGTCACGATCCAGGGCAGCGGTCTGCATTCGGTCAGTGTCGGCCAGGCGCAACGCGTGGCTATCGCGCGGGCGCTGCTGGCCGAACCGGCGCTGATCATCTGCGATGAGATCACCTCGGCGCTGGATGCCACCGTGCGGGCGAGTATCCTCGAACTGCTGGCCGAGCTGCAGACCCAGCAGGCCCTTTCGATGCTGTTCATCAGCCATGACATCGCGGTGGTGGCGCAGCTGGCCGGTCGGATCGCGGTGATGTCGGCGGGTGCGCTCATCGAACAGGGCGATACGGCCGAGGTGATCTCAAACCCGCAGCACCCCTATACCCGAACCCTGATCGAGATGGCCTGAGGGTACTCCGGTGGTGCGAGACTGGCGGCTCTTCCAGGGGCTGCCGCGGCCGTTGCGGTTGCTGGTGTTTTCGCAGTTGGTGTTCAACGCCGGCTTCTATCTGGTGGTGCCATTCCTGGCGTCCTATCTCGAGGACGATCTGCGATTGGGTGGCGCCCTGGTCGGCATCATCTTGGGTTTGCGTGCCTTTTCGCAGCAGGGTTTGTTCTTCCTGGGCGGGGCACTAGCCGACTGGTTTGGTGTGAAACCGCTGGCCTTGACGGGTATCGGAATCCGGGTAGCTGGCTTTTTGCTGTTGGCGCTCGGCAGTGAACTGACCGCGGTGGTCGTGGGCGTCGTGCTGATCGGCCTGGCTGCCGCGTTGTTTTCACCGGCCTCCGAGTCGGCGATCGCCGGTTTGGCCGGTGAATTGGCCGCCTCCGGTGGGCCGTCTCGTACCCAGATCCTGGGTTTGCAGCAGGTTGCCTCCCAGACCGGGGCGGCGCTCGGCCCGTTGCTGGGTGGCCTGGTCGTTTTCGTACCCTTTCAGGCCACCTGCGCGATCGCCGCGGGCCTGTTCGCGGGTGTCGGGCTGGTGCAGTTGTGCTGGCTACCCGCTGGTTTGCGGGTGGGGCGGCGCGCCCGGTTGGCGGCCTCGTTGGGTGCGGCGCTGGGCAACCGGCGGTTTCTCGCCTTTGCCGGCTTGAACTGTTTGCAGTTGGTCGCCTACAACCAGATGTATCTGGCCTTGCCGGTCGAGATCACCCGGACCGGGGCCGGTTCGGGCACCATCACCTGGTATTTCCTGATCGCCTCGGTATTAGTCATCGGTGGCCAGTCCGTCATCACCAGGTTGACCGGCGACTGGCCGTTGCGTCGCGTCTTCAGGTCCGGGTATCTAGCCATGGCGCTGGCGTTCGCCGTCGTAGCCGCCGCGGTTTGGCGGCCTTCGCCGGGCGGCTTGATCGGGGCGCTGCCGGCGGTCGGTTTCGTGATCCTGCTCCATCTGGGCACGATGGTCATCAACCCGCGCGCCCGGGATACCGTCGCCGTACTGGCCAACGAAACCAACCTGGGGGCCCATCTTGGTTTTATGGCTTCGGCCGGGGGCCTGGCGGTGCTGCTGGCCGGCGGGCCCCTGGGGGCGCTGCTCGAGGCGGCCCGCACCCCGGGGGTCGCCGCCCTGCCGCCTTGGCTGCTGTTGATGGCTCTGCTGTCGATGGTGGTGGTGCTGGCTGGCCCCCTGCTCGGGTGGATTCTGCCGGAACCGGAGTGAGCGGCGCTTAGGACGCTGAGATTGCGGTGCCGGCTGCCGGATTCCGGCCCGATGCGACCGCCGCACAGCTCCGCCGGAGACGAGGATGCCGGGGTGTGGTGGGGTCAGCCGGCCAGTGGACGGCCGAAACGAATCTGAGGTAGCCCCCAGGGGGCGCTGGGCGGTCCGGGGACGGGCCGCCAGCCCCAATGCCGATAGATCTGGATGGCGGCCTGGTTCACCGCTAGAACCCACAGGTTCGCCTGCCGGCAACCGCCGGCGCGCAGCAACTCCAGCCCATGATCGTGCAGCGCCCGGCCGATGCCGCGGTGCTGGGCGTCCGGGTGCACATAGAACCGCTCCAACCAGCCGTCGACCCCGGCCACCCGCACCGCCAGGGTGCCGACCGGCGTGCCGGACGAGCTGCCCAGCAGCACGGTTGCCTGCGGATCGGCGAGCAGCGCGCGCCATTCGGCACGCAGCATGTCGTCGGTCGGAAAGGGTGTGGTGAACAAGCCACGATAGGCCAGTTTCATCGCCTCGCGGTGCGGCACGATCAGCGCCTCGACGTCCTCGCTGGCATTGATGGATAGGCTGCCTGCCGCGGCAGCAGGCGTGGCCGCATGGCCGCTCGGGGTGCGGGTATCGGGGTTCACGCGCAGCACCGTCGGTCGCCTCCTGTTCCATCGGCCTGTTTGGCAGGCTACCGCGGCCCTGGCCGGATGCCGGAACCCGGCAGGCCGGTTGAGCGGTAGACGGCGGCTGCGCGTTCACCGATCAGGCTGAGGCCTGCGTACCCGCATGCTGGGGTGGCTTGTGGGCCCCGCGCCGGGCAGCCGATCGCGGGTTTCGGCTCGCGATGGGCGTTCGACACCCGGTTCAGTGCGGGTTTCGGCTCGTGCCGGTCTCCGAGCCGGGCGCGAAGATCTAGGGTTGAGGCAGTCGGCGGAAAGGAACTGCAGTGCGCAGACGTCGCCAGTTTGCGGGTATTCGGCGCCCTACCGGACGGGGGTTTTCGCGGCGTCGCCGGGCGGCCCGTCACCCCTTTGCCGATCGCTGGAATCACAACACCGCGTACTATCCGCTGGTGGCCGATTCGGTGGTGGGGCATCGGGTGGTGTTGGATGTGGGCTGTGGCGAGGGCAGCCTGGTGCGCTTTCTGGCCGATCGCGGGCATGAGGTGATCGGCATAGATTCCGATGCCGACATGTTGCCGGCCGACGTGCCGGGGGCCCATTTCCTGTTGGCCGACGCTACCCGGTTGCCCTTCCCCAACGACTCCTTCGATGCGGTGATCAGCGTCATGGTGCTGCATCACACCCGCGCCGAACTGGCCCTGGTCGAGATGCGACGCGTGCTGAAACCCGGTGGTGTGCTGGTCGATCTCGGCTATGCCCGGAATCGTAGCCTGCTCGATCTGGCCTACACGGTGCGCGATGTCGGCTGGAACCTGTGGCAACGTCTCGGCAAGCGACGTTGGGAACCCGATACGGTTAAGGCTCCGGCTAGGCTTGGCTGGCAGGAGACCCGCAGGCTGATCGTCGGCATGCTGCCCGATGCCCACTGGCAGCGTCTGCCGGGCTGGCGGTATCTGGCTACCTGGGTGCGGCCCGGTTGAAGCTACCCTGCCGGCGCCCGGCGGCGGCCTAGCGGTTAACGGGAACCCGGTTGTCACCCGCGATGCCGGTTCTACTAGATTGACCGGCATGAGGATAGGTATTCCACGTGAATCCCTGCCCGGTGAGAATCGCGTCGCTGCGACGCCCACGACGGTCGCGCAGCTTTCGGGACTGGGCTACGACGTGGTCATTGAGTCCCGCGCCGGGCTACGGGCATCGTTTCCCGATCGGGCCTATGCCGATGCGGGCGCCGAGGTGGTCGATGCCGCGACGGCTTGGGCATCGGATGTGGTGCTGGCGGTCAATGAACCGAGCGCCGAGGAACTCGATGCGATGCGCCGCGGCGCCATGCTGATCGCTTTCCTGCATCCCCGGCAGAACGAGACCCTGCTGCAGGCGCTCAAGGAGCAAGGCGTCACCGGCCTGTCCATGGATATGGTGCCGCGGATCTCGCGGGCCCAGTCGATGGATGCGCTCAGTTCGATGGCCAACATCTCCGGTTACCGGGCAATCGTCGAGGCCTCCTATGGTTTCGGCCGCACCTTCGGCGGCCAGGTGACCGCGGCCGGCAAGGTGGCCCCGGCGAAGGTGTTCGTGATCGGCACGGGCGTCGCCGGGCTGGCGGTGTTGGGGGCGGCTAGCGCCCGCGGCGCCGAGGTCTACGCCACAGATGTGCGTCCCGAAACCGCCGAGCAGGTCGAGTCCATGGGGGCCACTTTCCTGAAGGTGCGCAGCGGGGACGATGACCAGGGGGTCAGCTCGGATGGCTACGCCAGGGAAACCTCCGAAGATTACAACGCCCGGGCGGCCGAACTGTACCTGGAACAGGCCCGCAAGGTGGATATCATCGTCACCACCGCCGCCATCCCCGGCAAGCCCTCACCCAAGCTGATCACCCGCGAAATGGTCGAGGCCATGAAGCCGGGCTCGGTGATCGTGGATCTGGGCGCGCTTGGCGGTGGCAACTGCGAATTGACGCGCCCGGGGGAGAAATACGTCACCGACAACGGGGTGACGATCATCGGCTATACCGACCTGCCAAGCCGGTTGCCCGGGCTGGCATCCCAGCTTTATGCCACCAACCTGGTCAATCTGTTGAAGCTGGCTACTCCCGGTTCCGATGGCCAGTTCGTGCTCGATTTCGACGACGAGGTGCTGCGCAATATGACGGTCACCCGCGAGGGTGAGATCACCTTTCCGCCGCCGCCCATTCAGGTTTCCGCGGCGCCCGTTGCGGCCGCGAGCAAGACCGAGGCCCCTGAGGCGGCCGTGACCAGTTCGAAGAAGCCCATGCCCTGGTGGGTGGTGTTCGGCATCGTGGCCATCGGGGCGGTTGGCCTGATCGCCTTGCTGACCTTCGCTCCGGCCTCGTTCGTTTCGCGGTTCGGGGTTTTCGCGTTGGCCTTGGTGGTCGGCTATTACGTGGTTTGGAACGTCACCGCGGCCCTGCACACCCCGCTAATGAGCGTGACCAATGCGGTGTCCGGCATCGTCTTGGTGGGGGCCATCAGCCAGGTCGGTAATGAGAACCCAGCCATCAAGGTCGTCGCGACGATCGCGGTGCTCATCGCCAGCATCAACGTGTTCGGCGGGTTCCTGGTCACCCAGCGCATGCTCAAGATGTTCCGGAAGGGTTGATCGCAGATGCTAGCCAATTTCGTTCAGGCCACCTATATCGTGGCTGGTTTGCTGTTCATTCTGGCGTTGGCTGGCCTGGCCAGATTCGAAACCTCCAAGCGGGGCAACGCCTTCGGCATCCTGGGCATGGTGCTGGCGGTCGGCGCCACCGTGGTTGCGGTCTGGGCGCCTGAAAGCTGGCGGGGTGCGGATTGGGCGTCCCGGATGCCCAGTTTCGTCGGGGTCGCCGGGGTGGGCCCGTTGGTGTTTTTGGTGATCGCGGTGTTGGTGGGTGCGGTGATCGGGGTGTGGAAGGCCTTGAGGGTCGAGATGACCGGCATGCCGCAGCTCATCGCCCAGCTGCACAGCTTCGTGGGTTTGGCCGCTGTGCTGATCGGTTTCACCGTGTTCAGCGAGGTTCGCGGTGAGATCAAGACCGGTAACGCCGTGGAAGGCGTTGGCTTCCACCTGGCCGAGATCTGGATCGGTATCTTCGTGGGTGCGGTGACTTTCACCGGATCGATCGTGGCCTGGGGTAAGCTCGCGGAGCGGATCGCCTCCAAGCCGCTGACCTTGCCGATGCGCAATCTGCTCAATCTTGCCGTGGTCGTCGCAATCGTCGCCTGCGGCGCATGGTTCCAGTCGTCCGGCAGCTGGTTCCCGCTGATTCTGCTGACCCTGCTAAGCCTGCTCCTGGGCTGCCATCTGGTGCTGGCCATCGGCGGCGCCGACATGCCGGTGGTCATCTCGATGCTGAACTCCTATTCGGGTTTTGCGGCGGCCTTCTCCGGATTCGCGTTGGGCATGAACGTGCTGATCATTACCGGCGCCCTGGTGGGCGCCTCGGGCGCGATCCTGAGCTACATCATGTGCCGGGCCATGAACCGGTCCTTCGTGTCGGTGATTCTGGGCGGCTTCGGTGCCGAGACCGCCGCGGCGGCATCCGGTGGGCAGGGCGAGATCCGGGAGGTCAAGGCGGACGAGCTGGCCGGTTGGCTGACCAATGCCCGCTCGGTGATGGTCACCCCCGGTTACGGCATGGCGGTTGCCCAGGCCCAATACCCGGTCGCCGAATTGACCAAGCGGCTCACCGATGCGGGAGTCGAGGTGCGGTTCGCGATCCATCCGGTCGCCGGCCGGTTGCCTGGTCACATGAATGTGTTGCTCGCCGAGGCCAAGGTGCCCTACGACATCGTGTTCGAGATGGATGAGGTCAATGACGAGTTCGACCGGACCGACGTGGTACTGGTCATTGGCGCCAACGACACCGTCAACCCGAGCGCCATGCAGCCGGGTACCCCGATTTCGGGTATGCCGGTGTTGCACGTTTGGGAGGCTGGCAAGGTGATCGTGTTCAAACGGTCGATGAAGCCCGGTTATGCCGGGGTCGAGAACCCGCTGTTCTTCCAGGACAACACCTACATGCTGTTCGGGGACGCGAAGGCCTCGGTGGATGCCATCAACGCCGCGCTGCCGGCGGCTGCCGAGCACCGGGCGATTGGTGCCTGAGGAAGGGCCGGCCCGCGGGGGATTTCTCGTTCGACGCTGAGACCGGCGATGCCGGCCCCCACCGGTCTCAGCCCCCACCGGTCTCAGTTCGGCTAACCGGCGATGCACCGTTGCTGATCGCCGCGGTCACCAACTGGTCATGGATCGGGGGCGGGCACCGCCCGGCAGCGCCGGCGCTATCGTGCGGGATGCTCCGGCCGCTAAACCGGTTTTGGTTAGCGGGGGATGGTTTCTTTGAGTTCGGTTCGG
>ERZ773090.653-NODE-653-length-15679-cov-10.354_pt1 | contig 15679 bp, 10 predicted proteins | sample MGYA00580579_ERZ773090 | MGnify/ENA primary metagenome ERZ773090 (study PRJEB29015, sample SAMEA2738014) | human oral metagenome | biome: human oral; feature: human-associated habitat; material: dental | place: China | collected 2132 ... | reverse complement strand
TGCGCCGCAACGTCAGCCGCATCCTGGCCAAGCTCCACCTGCGCGACCGCGTCCAAATCGCCGTCGCCTGGTACAAGAGTGGTTGAGGTAAAGAAGTTTGCGGCTGCGTTATCCCTTATATGGGTGGGGGCATTCCAAACATACAAGTACCAGATTCCTGCACCTGTGCGTGTGGAATGTTCTCGATTGGAGTGTGTTGCGTCCAGTCGCGCAAAATGCCCCCATTTTCGTGAGCGATGAGAGGGAGGTGTTGAGGCATGTTGTGGGGCGGAGTGGCTGCTCTCTGGTCTGGACAAAGGTAAAAGGTTGTCGTGACTGCGAGTGTGGTTCGCTGTTTAGATTTAGTGCGATTAGCTCAGTAACTTAACGCAGGTCAGTAGTTAAATCCAGTAACATCCTTCGAGGTGGCTATCTCGCCCTCTCTAAGTTCTGTTATATTCCTCGATGTTCCATTGTTCCAGCTGCGTGTAATTATCTTCATGTCAGAAGTGTCTAAAGAATAGTACTCCGCGTTCACTAGGTTTTTATTCAGCACCGGGAGCTCAGGGAAGCCGGCCCCTCTGGTTGCGACAATAAAATCCTCTCCTTCCGAGCTGCACTGATTCCATGTTCCGCTAGCTAGGGTAGATACTGCAGTAAGGTCTGGAGCGCCTCCAGGAAGGTCTGTTGTCCACTGGATAATGAAACCTCCTTTAAGGTTTGCTGGCCAAAGCGGAAAGAACGGCAGTGTTTTCTTTGACCTGAGTTTCACGAAGAAACCTTCAGGTGTGCCTTTAGCGGACCGCATTAATTCCTCTGCCTGTCTGCCTGAATAGTAGGTGGCAGCAAAATGTAGTGTAGAGTACGGAGGGTTCCTGTCGGTCCATACCTGAAGGTCTCTTCGCTTTATTTTGAGATTATCTGCGGAGAATGACGGCAGGTGCCGCCAGTCTCGTACCGTATAGGAAAATAGTTGTACACTTGTCAGCGTTTCGAGGGTCTGCTTGTATTGTCGAACTTCTACTGGGTTGCCCTGTTCGTTCTGCCCTCGAATCTCAACTAGGCCACTTTTGTGGAAGTGAAGTTTGAGGTGGCTCCCTTTCTCTAGATCTCCGCGAATACGATAATTGTGTGGGTGGGCGGAAAAAGAGCTTGCGTCAGAGTCGTGGAGGATTTCTCCGAGTGTCCACGTGTCCGATTGAGGGCAAGTAGGCACTACTTGAAATCCACCATCACCATTAAAAAACAGGGACAGAATGTGGTAGTACCTTCCGTTCCGTGCATTGAAGAATAGCCGACGGCGCGAAATTGCTCTCGTTTTGGAGTACTTTGAAGTCATCTGTGTGCCTTGTGATGGTGTTTGTTGTGAGGGGAGGTGGAAGAGGTTGATTTATAAGGTGAAAAGGTGGTTCATGATCTGAGTGGGCGCGAGTATTTGTGTGCCTTTAAGTTACCTTCGAATGTCAAAGTTTTCGCCATTCCACGCTATTCTCAGGTGTGGTCCCAATGTGCGAAGACCTTAACGTTGTTTCAGTGCCATTATCGCCGCATAAGTTGATGCTCAATTTAGTGTGGGGTTAGTGATTTACTGCTCGTTGTGAATCTCCACCCAGCCCCCGGAACCTTTCAACATAGGCGGCCAGGGCGGCTTGGACGCGGCGCTTCTTCTCATCGTGGCTGTCGTCAGCTGCGCGGCGGAATCTGGGGGTGGGTGGCAGGATCCTTGTGATCGCAGTCCCCTCAGTGGGCACGTACCCGTTCCGCAACGCTGCCTCCACCAGCGCCTTCGCCGGCCCTTCGCGCAGCTTCTCATCTCGGATGATCGCTGCCAGCTCCTCGCTGCGCCGCTGCTCAATGAACGCCCGCCACTGCTCGTCCACATCCCCAAAGGCGGACACCGCGTGCACGAACTCCTCAATGAGGTCCCGCTTGTTGTGCAAACTGGGACTGGACATCACTGCCCGGCGAATCTCTACCGGGATCTCCTTGTCCTCGCCGTCGCCCGCCTCCTCGCGGTGCTTCTCCACCAGCATGAGGACGTAGTCGACTCCCACCTCCACCTGCTTGACCAGCTCAATCTCGAAGACGAGATCGTCGTTGACGACCTCCTTCTCCACATCGGCGGCCCGCCGCATCTCGGCGTACAGATCCACGTACACGCTGCGATAGTCCTGGAACTCAGCCTCGCCGATGACGTCGTCGTCTCCGAAGTCGTCAAAGCTCGCCAGAATGTTGCGCAGCCGCAGAATCTTACCGAACTGCCGGATGAACTCCTTCTGCTCGGCCTCCGAGGCGATCATCTGCCCCGGCTCGAACCTGGCTCGCAGTTCGCCAATCTTCTCCAGGTAGTCCTCCAGATAATCCTTGTACGGCTTGAGGAGCACCAGCCCACCGGCGGCCTTGTTGCCGAACAGGGCGATGGCCTCATCGGTGTCTTCCTGCAGGTCCCGGAAGCAGACCACGTTCCCGTAGGTCTTGACTGAGTTCAGGATCCGGTTCGTGCGCGAGAACGCCTGGATGAGCCCGTGCGTGCGCAGCGACTTGTCCACCCACAAAGTGTTGAGGGTCTTTGAGTCGAACCCGGTGAGGAACATGTTGACCACGATGACCAGGTCGATGGTCCGCTCCGCCAGCCGCCGGGAGATGTCCTCGTAGTAGCCCTCGAAGCCCTGCGCGCTCGTGTCGTAGGCGGTGCCGAACTGAGCGTTGTAGTCGCGGATCGCCTCATCGAGGAAGGCACGGTCGTCGGCGGTCAGCTGCGAGGGGTCCACGGCCTCATCGGCCAGCGTCTCACCGGGCGCATCGGCGTTGGGCGCGTAGGAGTAGACGATGCCGACGCTCAGGCGTCGGTCCGGGACCAGCCCCTCCTGCTGCCGCTTGAACTCCATGTAGTAAGCGCGCGCCGCCCGGATCGACGCCGTCGCGAACAGCGAGTTGAAACCCAGCACCCGCTTCTGCCCCAGCGTGTAGGAGGAGTTGCGCCGCGTCTTCTGGTCGAAGTGTTCACGGATGTAGCCCACCACCTGGGCCAGCCGTTCGGGCGCCAGCAGTGCCCGCTCGGTGTCGATGCCACCGATCTCGGCGTCGCGCACGGCGTCGGGCATCTTGATCGTGTCGATGTAGTCGATGCGGAACGGCAGCACGTTCTTGTCTCGGATCGCGTCCACGATCGTGTACGTGTGCAGCTGGTCGCCGAAGGCCTGCGCGGTGGTGCGCAGCTGGACGTTGCCGCTGGAGCCAGAGTTGGCCGCGAAGATCGGTGTGCCCGTGAACCCGAAGAGGTGGTAGTTGCGGAAGGCCTTGGTGATGGCCGTGTGCATGTCCCCGAACTGGCTGCGGTGGCACTCGTCGAAGATGAGGACCACGTGCCCGGTGTAGATGGCGTGCTTACGATTACGCCCCACGAAGTTGGAGAGCTTCTGGATCGTGGTGACGATGATGCTCGTATCCGGGTCGTTGATCTGCCTGCTCAGCTGGTTGGTGGACTGGTTCGCGGAGACCGTCCCTTCGGCGAAGCGGTTGTACTCCTTGATGGTCTGGTGGTCCAGGTCCTTGCGGTCGACGACGAAAATGACCTTGTCGATCCCCTCCATCCCGGCCGCCAGCTTGGCGGTCTTGAAGGAGGTGAGGGTCTTGCCCGAGCCGGTGGTGTGCCAGATGTAGCCGCCGCCCGCCACGGTGCCGGTCTGCTTGTTGGCCGACGCCGTGAGGATCCGCTGGAGGATGGCCTCAGTTGCGGCGATCTGGTAGGGCCGCATGACCAGCAGCTTCTGCGCGGTGGTGAAGACGCAGTACCGGGTCAACAGAGCCAGCAGCGTGTGCTTGGCGAAGAAGGTCCGGGTGAAGTCGACCAGGTCCGTGATCGGCTTGTTGGCGGCGTCGGACCACCAGGAGGTGAACTCGAAGGAGTCGGAGTTGGCGGCCTTGGACTCGCGCTTGCCCCGTGTGGACTCGGTGACGTGGTCGAAGCGGGTGGTGTTCGAGTAGTACTTGGTCTGGGTGCCGTTGGAGATGACGAAGATTTGGACGTAGCCGAACAGGCCGGCGCCCGCCCAGAAGGAGTCACGCTGGTAGCGGTTGATCTGGTTGAAGGCCTCGCGGATGGGCACGCCGCGGCGCTTGAGCTCGATGTGCACCAGTGGCAGGCCGTTGACGAGGACGGTGACGTCGTAGCGGGTGTGGTGGGCGCCTGTCTCGACGACGTACTGGTTGGTGACCTGCAGGCGGTTGTTGTGGATGTGCTGCTTGTCGATGAGCCGGATGTTCTTGGACTCGCCGTTGTCCCGGATGAGGGTCTGGACGTGGTCCTCTTGGATGCGGCGGGTCTTCTCCGCGATCTCGTCCCCGCCACCTGAGCGGGTGCGGATCGACTGGGCGAAGAAGCGCTCCCACTCCCCATCGGTGAAGGTGTAGTCGTTGAGGGCTTCGAGCTGGGTGCGCAGGTTGGCGACGAGCTCGTCCTCGCTGGTGAAGGAGACGTACTCGTAGGCCTGGGCCTGTAGCTGGCGGATAAAGGCCGCTTCCAGCTCGGCCTCCGACTGGTAGCCGGCGCGGTCGGTCTCCTCGGGCTCATAGAGTCCGACGACGGTGCTCTCACTGGTGAGAACAACCGGTTCGACGCCGACGGCGGAGGCTTCACGAATGGTCATGGGAGGACGCTTTCGTCAGTGCGGAAAAGGTGGGTAGAGACGGATGAGGATGGAGGGAGTGAGGTGGGGTAGCGCAGGTGGAGGACTGTGCGTGAGCGCTACTTCTTCTCCGGGAAGGTGAGGAGACGGTCGCGGTAGTACTCGTACTGCCGACGACGAGCCTCGATCTCTGCGGGAAGGCCGGAGGTCAGGTCGTTGACGAGGGTGTCAAATTGATTGAGTTTCTCGACGATCCGATCCTGTTCCGTGCGTGGTGGTACAGGTATATGAATCTTTGAGAATCCGTCGATCAGAAGAGTCTTTACCTTCGTTCGCGCGACATGCTTTGCCTTCTGACGCGTGAACCAGTCGGTGCGCATGACGTAGGAAACGAACGTGGGGTTCAAAGTGCTGCGGAAAGCGTAACTGTGGTCGTGAATGGCAACAGGTTCATTCCCAATCCAGGCAACACTGCGACCGACATCGTCAACCACCTCTCCGACGTCAACAAGAATCACGTCTCCCGGCTGGGCAAAGCGAAGTTTCTGGCGAAGCGATTCGTCAAGATTGCTCACAACAGATGATGTCGATACCCCATATCTAGTGTAGATTTCGCCATAATGAATGCAGGGGATGCCATAGTCGGAGTAGTCGGTCTTGACGAACCTTTTTCCTCGATGGAATGTGCCAAGTTGAGTTAGAGAGCGCCAGGGTATATTTGGGTCACCCTTAAAGCTCAGAAGTTCGTTGAGGCAGTAGTTATACTGGTATTGGCGAGCCTCCAGCTCCGCCTCCAGCTCCGCCTCCAGCTGTGTGAACTTGTCTAGCATCCGCGTGATCTCGTGCTGGACTTCCAACGGTGGAACTGGAACTGGGTACCGTAAGATCGCTTCTTTATTGCCTCGGGGCATTTTTGCCCCTTTGGAATTCTGTTGGTTGAATATAAAGAATGCGTCACTTGAGAGTACGTAGTATAGAAACTGTGGTTCGAGTAGTTTCGAGTACTGGTTGTTAACCTCGACTGCTAGCACGTCTCCGCTGCAGCCACCTGGTCGGTCTGCTAGCCACACCTTTTTAAGGTAAGGGCGAATATTGCCTAGGAGGATGTTGCCAGGAGAATAGGATGTAAGTGTCGAGGCGTTTGGGGTGTGTGTTGCATCAATGCGACCTCTTTTATTTGAGAGTAGATTATCGACTCCTACAAAAGTGGCTGAGTTTAAAGCGTCAGCAGACACTCTTCCGGGCGAGTACCTGGCAACATCGCCAAGCGGCCTGTACTCCACGCCGTCGGGGCAGATGTCGCGGACGAGGTCGTCGATGCGGCTCACCGGGCACCACCTTCGAGGTCGGCAACGATCTGATCGATGCTGGCGCGCAGCACTGCCTGCCGCTCCACGATCTCCTTGATCTGGGTGTTGAGTTCCACGATGTCGACCTCCTCGCGAGTGTCCTCCGCTTCCACGTAGGAGGACACCGACAGGTTGAAACCGTTCTCCCTGATTGCCTCCGCGCTCACCAGTGCGGTCACATGATCGATGTCGACCCGCTTGGCGAGCGTCTCCAGGATCATCTCCTGGTTCTCCGCCGAGAGCTTGTTCTTGTTGCCCTGCCGCACGAACTGCTTCGAGGCGTCCATGAATAGGACGCTGTTGTCCTGCTTCGACTTCTTGAGCACGATGATGCACGTGCCGATCGTCGTCCCGAAGAACAGGTCTGGCGGAAGCTGGATGACGGCGTCGACATAGTTGTTCTCCACCAGGTACTGGCGGATCTTAGCCTCCGCGGCGCCGCGGTAGAGCACACCCGGGAACTCGACGATCGCCGCTGTCCCATCCACTGCCAGCCAAGACAGCATGTGCATGGTGAAGGCCAGGTCCGCCTTCGACTTCGGGGCCAGCACACCTGCTGGGGAGAAGCGCGGGTCGTTGATGAGAGCCGGATCGTCCTTGCCGATCCACTTCGTCGAGTACGGTGGGTTGGAGACGATTGCCTCGAAGGGCTCGTCATCCCAGTGCGCCGGGTCGATGAGCGTGTCCCCATGGGCGATGCTGAAGTCGGCGAAGTTGATGTCGTGCAGGAACATGTTGATCCGACACAGGTTGTAGGTGGTCAGGTTGATCTCCTGGCCGAAGAACCCGCCGCGCACATTCTCCTTGCCGAGCACCTTCGCGAACTTCAGCAGCAGCGAGCCCGAGCCGCAGGCCGGATCGTAGACGCGGTTAACACTCTTCTTGCCCATGACCGTGATGCGGGCCAGCACCTCGCTGACCTCCTGCGGTGTGAAGAACTCGCCGCCTGACTTGCCCGCGTTCGAGGCGTACATCGTCATGAGGTACTCGTAGGCGTCGCCGAAGGTGTCGATCGAGGACTCCCCGTAGGACAGGTCCAGGTCCCCGATCGCCTGCATAAGTCGCGTGAGCTTGTCATTGCGCTGGGCCACCGTGCGGCCCAGCTTCGTGGAGTTCACGTCCACGTCGTCGAACAGGCCCCGAAGATCCGACTCCGAGCCCGTGCCGGTCGCCGAGGCCTCGATGCTCTTGAAGATGCGTGACAGCGTCTCGTTGAGGTTCTCGTCGCGCGGTGCCCGCTCGCGCACGTTGTCGAACAGGTCGCCTGGGGCGATGAAGAAGCCCTTCTCCTCAATGATGCCCTCGCGGGCGCCCTCGGCGTCGGCGTGAGACAAGAAGCGGTAGTCGAAGTCCGGGTCTCCGGCCTCGCGCTCGCCGGCGTTGATGTACTCGGTGAGGTTCTCAGAGATGAACCGGTAGAAAAGAAAGCCCAGGACGTAGGCCTTGAAGTCCCATCCGTCCACGCTCCCGCGCAGGTCGTTGGCAACCTGCCAGATCGCACGGTGAAGCGCAGCGCGCTCAGTCTCTCTACTCACAGTCGGCCTCTTCGTCGTCAGGATGGGGGATCGGGCAGAAGTATCCCACCAACTGCAGACGTCCGATGACCACTCGCTGAGGTTGGGGAGTCGGGCGGACGGGGATGGACTCTCCGACAGTCAGCGAGCATCGGGCTTGGGCCGGTGCGCCTACTCCGGCGGCCCCGCACCTGAGGTGCGGGGCCGCTTGTTTGTGCTGATGGCCGACCTGCGTTGGTTGGGAAGGCCTGCGTGCTGTCACCGGAGGCGCGCGATCCGCGCCAGTTCTGCGCCGGCCCCCAGCAGGCAACCGCTCGGGAGCCCCGGCTGGAAGACGTGGGACGCGAGCGGTCCCCATCCACATAAAAGACCCATGAGTGACAAACCAGATCTTTCTCTGGTACATCTAGGGGGTGTCCAAGGCTCCGGGATCCTCTGCGGAAATCGCTCCACTTCCTACGGTAGAAGGAGGATTCCAGACCGTTCTGGCCGACCCTCCGTGGCGGTTCACCAATCGAACCGGCAAGGTCGCCCCCGAGCACCGTCGTCTGGGCAGGTACGGGACGATGTCCCTCGAGGAGATCAAGGAGCTCCCGGTCAGTGACGTGACCGCAGAGAATGCCCACCTGTACCTGTGGGTACCCAACGCCTTGCTTCCGGAGGGACTGGAGGTGATGCAGGCGTGGGGCTTCCGCTACGTCTCGAACATCATCTGGGCCAAGCGACGCAAGGACGGCGGGCCAGACGGTCGCGGCGTCGGCTTCTACTTCCGCAATGTCACAGAGCCGATCCTGTTCGGTGTCAAAGGATCCATGAGAACGCTGGCGCCGGGACGCTCAACAGTCAACATGATCGAGACGCGCAAGCGTGAGCACAGCCGCAAGCCCGACGAGCAGTACGACCTCATCGAGTCCTGCTCGCCAGGTCCGTACCTGGAGATGTTCGCCCGCTACGCGCAACCGGGGTGGTCCGTGTGGGGCAATGAGTCGGATGAAGAGACAACGCCGCAGGGGAAGGCTCAGCGTGGGTACGCCGGCGGCGACATCGACTCCCCGCCGTACCTGGAGCTCAATGAGCAGATGAGCGACTGGCTCTCGGATCGCGTCGCCCGAATCGTGGCCGATGAGTATGCGAAGGGGGCGTCAGTTCAGCAGATTTCGACTCAATCGGGCTACTCCACCACCCGGGTACACAGCCTCCTGGCCAGGGCCGGCGCGGAGCTGCGAGAGCGAGAGTGAGGGCGTTCAACGCCGTCGAGAACAGGAATCCAGTCCCCTGCGCGTGAGGCGTCCCCTGCTGAAGAGCAGATGGCGTCCGGCCCGCGGAACGTCACCGACAGTGCCGCACCAGCGCCGCTGCGGCACCGCCCTAGGAGGCCGGTTTGAAGCCGATGACCTTGCCGTCAAACTTGTTGTAGCCGATGATGAGATCGGGCTTGGCGATGATGAGCGTATCGTCATTCTCCAAGTCGATTCCGCTGAACTTAATCTCCTTTCCGGTCTTGACGTTGATAAGCGCGGTTATCGTATTGGCGTCCCCGCGATTCAGTACCATCAACTTGACGACGCGGCCGTCCTCAGAGCTCTTTGCCGCAGACGGGCATCCGGAGAAGATGCTGCTTGTGTCCGCCTCGGGAACGTTGATGGAACTGCCTTTCTTGGGCTTGATCCGAGTGATGCAGCCGTCGCTGTTTGATTTCGCAGTCAGGCTGGCGCCACTGAAGTCCTGGTCCTTGAAGTATGTGCGATGCTCCTTGGCCGTGGGGAGTTTCTTGTCTTCCTCGACAACATTCTCGTGCACAGGCAGAGTCTCTCGATAGCTGCCCTGTTTCTTCCCCTTGAAATTATAAACCGTCACTTTGTACTCCCTGTCGGCTGATGAACTCGAACCGGAGTCAGAGCCGTCCTCCAGCTCCAGGGTCCCCCAGCCGTCCTGGAAGTACCAGGTGACGAGGTCCGAGTCGGCCTTCGATCCCCCTCCGAGGAACAGGGTCTCACCGTTATCGATATTGATGACAGCGTTGAACAGCGCAAGGTAACGCTGCTCGTCTTTGACCAAGAAAGTCGGGTTGAACATGTTCAGTGATTTGAAGGGGCTCCCCGTTCCACCGATCTTGCGCGACCACTTCTGTTCTTTGTTCGCCCCCCAGGCGGTGCACTTGTCGCTTGCTTTACAGGAAATAGCGGTGTCGCCGGCAATTACTGCAGGATTGCTTTCGCCCCAGGGTGCCTTTGAGGTCTTCCCGGTTTTCAGGTCAATGAGGGTGGAGTTGTGAACCAGCGTGTTGTCCCCCCATTTCAGAAGAACGGAGGACGTGTCATATGACGAACTGAAGTCTCCGTCATCAACGGTGGTTTTCCATTTTTCCTTCATGTTGCCGCCCAGCGGGCTGTAGGCGGTCAGGGTGTCAGACCCCTTGTCGACTATTACCAGATAATCGCCGAACACGTAAGGATCCTCATAAGAATCGACGTCGATGCTCCAGGCCTTGTCCGCACCGTTCGCCCAAGCACCCGACGGAGTCACGTACGTTGAACCCAAGTAGACCTCACTGTGCCCCAGGAAATACCAGGCGGCCACGCCACCAACGCCCAGAACGAGAATGATCGGCAGAACGACAGCGACCACCTTGAGCAGACGGCGCTTCCTTGGAGCCTGCGCCGGCGGCGCATACATCGGTGCCCCATAGGCCGGCGCGACCGGCTGACCCGGACCGTATGCCTGCCTCGAGTCATCAGCCTGGCCCTGGCCCACTCCGTATCCCGACGGCGCTCCGCTCGGTACCCCGGGCGGCATCGCGGTCTGCTGGTCCGCGGGTTGGGCCGCTGCCTGCATCGAGGACGCCGAGTACGCTTGGGCGGCCGGCTGCGGCGCGACGGGCTGCGGCGCCGCAAAAGCCTGTGCCGCCTGAGCGGCCTGCCGGGGCGGACCCTGCGGGGACTGAGGCGCCGCGGCCCCATACCCCTGAGGGGAGGGCCCCTGAAGCGAGCCTCCCTGCGGTGCCGCTCCGGGCACCCCCGACTGGTGAGCGCCATACTCCTGAGGAATCTGCGCGTACCCGGAACTGGCGGGAACCGGTTGCTGGGGCGGCGCCCCCATCGTCCCGGCAGCCGTTCCCACCGCCATCGTCGGCGCCATCGGGCTGATTTCACCCGGGACGGGAGACTGCGCCGGCTGAGCTGGCTGGGCGCCACGACCGACCTGAGCGCCACGACCGGCCTGGCGCGCCAGCACCTCCTGGACGACGGCGTCGTCGGACCGCTCCAGTATCTTGCGGGCCCGAGGCGGGATCGACGGATTGGCCGCCAGGATCGAGTGCAGGTCGGGACGGGTCTCGGCGATCCGTTCGAGGTCCCGCGGTGAGGCGAACCTGCTGAGCGCCGTCGTTGCGTCGTAGTCTCCGGAAGAAGGTGAGTGCCCCGTCGTCATGTCTCCCGAGCCTAACGAGATCTATGGCTCGAGGTCACAGAATGGGAACATTAACCTTCGAGCGCGCCGTTGAAATGACGCGGCGGGCGAGAGCCGGTGAGTCAGTCGACGATGCCGTAAAGGCGGTCACCGGCGTCGCCCAAACCGGGCACGATGTAGGCGTGCTCGTTGAGGCACTCATCCACCCCGGCGGTCACCACCGTGACATTCGCGCGCTCGCCGACCGCCTCCTCCAGCGTCTTGACCCCCTCGGGCGCGGCGATGAGGCACAGCGCGGTGACGTCGCGCGCCCCGCGCTCCAGCAGGTAGTCGATGGCGGCCACGAGGGTGTGACCGGTGGCGAGCATGGGGTCGACGACGAAGCACTGGCGGCCCGAGAGGTCATCGGGTAGGCGGTTGGCGTAGGTCTCCACCTCCAGGGTGTCCTCGTCGCGCTTCATCCCCAGGAAGCCGACCTCCGCCGTGGGCAGCAGGCGGGTCATGCCCTCCAGCATCCCCAGGCCCGCGCGCAGGATCGGCACCACGATCGGCCGCGGGTCGGCCAGGCGGCGGCACTGGGCCAACGCCACGGGAGTGCGGATCTCCACCTCCTCGGTGCGCACCTCGCGGGTGGCCTCGTAGGCGAGCAGGGTGACGAGCTCGTCCACCAGCTGGCGAAAGACCGCCGACGGTGTCCTCTCGTCCCGCAGGACGGAGAGCTTGTGGTCGATGAGGGGGTGGTCGGCAACGTGGAGGCGCATGGGGACAGCCTAATGCCGCAGCCCGGTCCGCACCGTCACCACGCGTGCCGGCCTCCTGCGCGCTCACGGCCGGGTTATGTCGCTTTGACGGCCTGGACGCGTCGCCGGTGTCGGAGTCGCTGCCGGAGTCTCTGGTGAGATCCCGCGATGGTGACCGTGTTGTGTCCAAATCGGTGACAAAGGAGCCTTCGCGTTCTTCATGCCTGTGACAGAACCGCGGAATCATGCGGTTTCGTTTCGCCTGTTTCATTCCGTTCGGCCCCTTTGTCACAGATTTGGACATCGGCCAGCCATCGGGGCCGTTTCGGCCACCGCGCGCGGCCGCTTCCCGATGCACACCCTGACCAAACCAGTCTCAGGTACCAAACATCCTCTCCCGAGTGGTGCGTCCGCTGTCAGGCTCCCCTGTGCAGTGCGGCCGGGGACATTCCACGCGGCCGGGTGCAGTTTGCTCCGGGTGGGGGTGTTCGACGCCGGCGGGGACAGGATTCCGGTCCCCGTGCGCGTGAGATGTCCCCGGCTGTAAGGAAAAGTCCCCGGCTGCGCAGGATGTCCCCGTCGGCGGCTGGGCGCAGGCTCGGGTACTGCCGGGTGCAGGTTCGGGTGCGACCAGGTTCAGGCGCGGGTGTGCGGCCGGGTTCGGGTGCGTGGCTGGTCTCAGGCTCGGGCGTGCAGCCAGGCCAGGACAGCTCGCACACGACGGTTCTCCTCGCCGGGCTGCAGGTCCAGCCCCCGGAAGATACTCGCCACGTGCTTGGCCACCGCTCCGTCGGAGAGCACCAGCCGCTCGGCGATCTGCGCATTGGACAGTCCCTGCGCCATGAGCCCGAGCACCTCCTGCTCGCGCCGTGTCAGCCGGTCCAGGCCCACCCCGCCCGGTGCCGCACTCGCGTTCCGGCCCGAGGGTGTCGACGGCGAGACCGCCCCCGCCGTCTCCGGAACCCGGGAGCCGGGTGACGCGGTGGCCGCACTTGACTCTGATCCCCCTGTTGTCCCCGTAGCCGAACCCGCACGGGCCGCCTTCATGAGATGGGAGACCACCTCCGGATCAATAACCACCCCGCCGCCCACGACGACGTCGAGCGAGTGAAGGAAGTCCGCCACCCGTCCCACGCGCTCCTTGAGCAGGTAGCCCACGGCGCCCCCGTTGCTTGCGCCGGGGGTGCCGGGGCCGGCGGGCGAGGCCGGGGACTCGGTCTCCTCGAGCAGGTCCTGCACATAAGGGCCGGCCACATAGGCGCTCAGCACCACCACTGGTAGCCCCGGGTAGGTTCGGCGCAGGTCGATCGCCGCACGTAGTCCGTCATCCGTGCCGGTCGGCGGCATCCGCACATCGGTGACGACAACGTCGGGCAGCGTCCCGGCTGCAGCCAGGCGCTCGACCTCGGCGCGCAGGGCGTCGGCGTCGGCCACCTGTGCCACGACCTCGTGCCCGGCGGTGGTCAGCAGTCCGGCCAGTCCCTCGCGCAGAAGGGCGGCGTCATCAGCGAGTAGGATTTTCATAGGCACATCCTGCCCCAGTCGGCCCACCGGATGGGGTGGTGCTCACAGGGACCGCCCGGACTCGCATGCCTCGCGCTCACACTTGGCCCGACGCCGCAGTCGGCGAGAGCACGTGTGGCTGGGTCGTCAGATCCTGCGGTGCGCCTGCCTGCCCGGCCTCCTCGTCGACCTCCGGGTGAGCCCCTCGTTCGCCCACCCGGTCGGCCTTCTGCCCCTCCACGCCCCATGGCGGCGTCAGCGGCGCTGTGATCGTCAGCTGCGTCCCGGCGCCTTCGGGGGAACTGACCTCCAGCCGCCCGCCGACGGACTCCATCCGCTGCGCCATACCGCGCAGGCCGGTGGCGTTCTCCCGCCCCGGGTCGGCCCCGCCACGCCCGTCATCGGTGATGACGGCGCTCAGCCCGGTGCTCGTGCAGCGCAGCGCGACCGTGGCGCGTGTGGCCCGAGCGTGCTTGGCGGCGTTCGTCAGTGCCTCGGCCACCGCGAAATAGACGACTGTCCCCACCGGCTGTGAGATCAGGGCCAGGTCGGCCTTCTCTGCCTCGATGTCGACGTTGGTCGGTAGCGGCGCCCGTCCCGCCAGGTCCTTCAGGGCCGGTGCCAGTCCGCGTTCGGACAGGACCGCCGGTCGGATGCCACGCACCGTTTCACGCAGGTCTTTCAGGGCTGACTCCGCGCGGTCCTGCGCGGTATCGATCCCCTCAAGCAGCGCGGTCCGGGACGTGGAGGCTGCGTCGTCCTCGGGCAGGGACTGGGCGGCCAGGCGCAGCCCGCCCAGGTTCATGGCGAGGGCAACGAGCTCCTGCTGGGTGCCGTCGTGCAGGTCGCGCTCGATGCGGGTGCGCTCGGCCTCGAAGGCGTCCATGAGGGTGGCGCGGCTGGCCGTGAGGTGACCGACCTCGGCGGTCAGCTGCTCGAGACGCTGTGTCTTGCGCTCACCTGACAGCGCCTTGACCAGCAGCAGCCGTAGTCTCCCCAGTCCCCAGAGCGCGCCGAAGAGGAGGCTGAGGGCGATCAGACCGATCGGTATCAGCAGCAGGGCGGCCTGCAGCCCGGTCAACGCCATCTCGCGACCGCCCAGGTAGAACTTGACGGGACTCTCGGGGGAGGTCATGAAGGGCACCAGGATGCTGGTGACGGTCAGGGCTCCGAGGAAGGCGGTGAGGAAGAACGACGCCGTGCTCAGCGTCATGCCCCCCACGCACAGGGGCAGGTCCTGGCGCCAGAACTCCACGTGAGCGACGCGTGCCAGCAGCCACGGGCTCCTGCGCTGGTTCTCCTTGCGTCCGGACGGAGCATCGGTTCCCAGTCTGCGTGCAACGGCGCGCTCCAGGGACGCCCCCAGAGGGACCGTCAGGTGGAACAGCAGGATGGAGGGGATGAGGAGGATGACCTGCGGTATCCACAGTGCGGCGTGCAGGAGCTCCCAGCCGATGACGCTGATCCACCAAAGGCTCCGGCTCGGGCGGCGCCCGGTCGAGGTCGAGGAAGCGGCGGACTGCGGGCCTGCTGCGGATGAGGCGGTTGTGGACGCGCCGGCAGCTGATGGAAGAGGGCTGGTCCTGTCCTCCGGGCCCCCTATGGGTGCGGTCGCAGGCAGGTCGGAAGGGGAGCCGAGTGGTGGCGTCGAGGTCATGCCGACGACGCTAACGGGCCCGACCCCGGGGTGCACTCGTGCTGGCTCCCCAGTACTTGCCGCATGTGCGCTCCCGGGGTGGTGCTGGCACCCCCGAGGTGGTGCGCACTCGACCGGGGGTGAGGTGGGGGCAGCCCGACTCGAAGACGGGAGTGGGCACCAGTGCGTCGGCGGCCTGTGATGAGTGAACTGGTGGGCATGAGCCTTGACCCGTTCCGTTCGTCCCTGTCCCGTCCCTGCGCCGTCGGCGTCGCAGGCTTCCTCCCGCCGGTACCGGCCTGGTTCCGAGGACTCGCTCGCACCGAGGTGCTTGGGGTGGTGACGATCTGGGTGCACGACCCGCTGTCCAGGATGAACGGCGCCGAGGTGTGGACCTGGCTGCCCTCGGTCCTGGTCGCGCTGCTGATCATCGCGGGGCCTTGGCTGAGGCGTCCGGCCGCGCGATGGGGGCTGGGCACCCTGGCGGGAATCCGGGCGGTATCCGTCCTCACCTGGCTCGTCCTTGCAGTCGCAGGGGTTTGGAGGCTGTCATGATCCGTCGTTAGGGTCGTCCCGCCGCAGTCAGCGCCGACAATCATGGGCCGCAGGTACCGCTGGCCATCGAGGTAGCTGGAGTCACCCGCGTCTTCCGCGTCCAGGGTCGCCGCAACGCCGACGTCACCGCACTCGACGGTGTCGACCTCGCCCTGCCCGTCGGCAGCTTCACCGCTCTGGTCGGAGCCTCCGGCTGCGGCAAGTCCACTCTTTTGCAGTGCATCGCCGGACTTGATACCGCCACAGCCGGGACCGTTCAGCTCCTCGGCACCCAGACGAGTTCGCTTCGCCCCCGCGCTGCGGCCCGCTTCAGGGCCCGGCACGTCGGCTTCGTCTTCCAGGACGACAACCTCGTCACCTCCCTGTC
>ERZ773090.651-NODE-651-length-15719-cov-5.20467_pt1 | contig 15719 bp, 18 predicted proteins | sample MGYA00580579_ERZ773090 | MGnify/ENA primary metagenome ERZ773090 (study PRJEB29015, sample SAMEA2738014) | human oral metagenome | biome: human oral; feature: human-associated habitat; material: dental | place: China | collected 2132 ... | reverse complement strand
GCGTGCAAAGCGCCTCATCATGGCGGGGCAGGTGCTCGTCGATGAGCAGCGCATCGACAAGGCGGGCACGATGGTATCGGTCGATGCGAACCTGCGCATTGTGGGGGAGGATCTGCCCTATGTCAGCCGAGGCGGGCTGAAACTCGAAAAGGGGATGGCGGTGTTCGGTGCTGTCCTCACGGGGAAAACGGCAGCGGATATCGGTGCGTCGACGGGCGGCTTCACGGACTGTATGCTCCAAAACGGTGCGGCAAAGGTCTATGCGATTGATGTCGGCTATGGGCAGCTTGACTGGAAGCTGCGGACGGATGCGCGTGTCATCAATATGGAACGCACGAATATCCGCAATGTGACATTGGAGATGCTTGGCGGCGCGTTTCTGGACTTTGCCTCGATCGACGTAGCGTTTATCTCGCTGGACAAGGTGTTGCCCGTCGTTCGTACACTCCTGTCCGCGTGCGGTGAGGTGATTGCCCTCATCAAGCCGCAGTTCGAGGCCGGTAAGGAGCGCGTGGGCAAGAATGGGGTTGTCCGTGATGCCGCCGTGCACGCGGATGTTATTCAGCGCGTACTTACCGTTGCAGAGGCACAGGACTTTTCTCCCGCAGGGCTTACGTTTTCCCCCGTAAAGGGCCCAAAGGGGAATATCGAATACCTCCTGTATCTCAAGATGCAGGGAGAGGCGCAGAGAATCGATGCGGCATCGGTACATGCGATTGTGACGGAAGCACATCGAACGCTGGATGGATGAGGTGCTGACATTTCTATGAGGACGGTTGCGGTTTTTCCAAATCTGATGAAGCCGGAGACACGTGACATCCTGCTGCGGATTCGCGATTTTTTCGCCGCGCGGGAGGTACGTATCATCATGCCGCGCGTACGTGCGGCAGAGTTTGGCATGGATGCCTACGGCGTGGATGACATCGAGCATCATCCCGCCGATTTTGCGCTCAGCCTCGGCGGAGACGGAACGCTGCTCGGCATTTGCCGCAGATATGCAGCGAATCCCGTGCCCGTCTGCGGCATCAACATGGGGACGCTCGGCTTTATGGCGGACATCGAGCAGAATGAGCTCGAATCGCGTCTGGAATCCATCTGTGCAGGGGACTATCACATCGAGTGGCGGCGCTTCCTCGCGGGATTTGTGACCAAGCCGGACGGCGCGGAGCATTTCTTGGGACTGGCCATCAATGATATCGTTGTGATGAAGGGCGACCCGGCACGCATCATCTCGCTTGGTCTTGCGGTCAATGAGACACCGCTCGTCGAGTGCAAGGCAGACGGATTCATTGTTGCCTCACCGACCGGCTCTACGGCGTACTCGCTCTCGGCGGGCGGCCCAATCATGAATCCAATGGTGAAGGGGATCGTCCTCACACCAATCTGCCCGCACACACTCAACATCCGCCCGCTGATCATTCGCGAGGAGGATGTTGTGCACATCCACCTCGTCGACACGCGGCAGAGCATCATTGTTACGCTCGATGGGCAGGAGACAACGCCAATTCATCCGGATGATATCGTTACCGTCAAATCATCGGGTGTGCGTGCGGGCATTATCAAATTTGCGGATAAGGACTACTATCAGACCCTGCGTACGAAACTTTGGAGAAACTGCTAGGAGAGAGCGGAATGAAAAGTCGGCGCCACGAACTCATCAAGAAAATCATTGACGAGGAGGTCATCGAGACGCAGGAGGCACTTGTCGAGGCTCTGCGTGCGCGCCATCTGCGCGTTACACAGGCGACCATCTCACGCGATATCAAGGAGCTCTTTTTGATCAAGGTGCCTGCGGGCAATGGCCGCTATCGTTATGCCGTCTCCCCGCAGGAGGGCGTGCACTTCTCCGAGGGGCGGATGAAGCGCCTGTTTAAGGACAACGTAATCATCTGTGACTATAGTGAAAACATTGTTCTTGTAAAGACCATTCCAGGGGGCGCCGCGACGGTTGCCGCAGCACTCGATGCCTCGGACTGGCAGGAGGTCATCGGGACGGTCGCGGGCGATGACAGCATCTTTGTCCTTGTGAAACCGAAGGATGCGGCAGAGGAGATTGTTGCGCGGATTCGGAAGCTCATTCGCTGAGGGAGGGAACACCATGCTGCAAAGTCTGCGCGTATGGAATTTTGCGCTGCTCGAGGAGGTCGCCGTCACGTTCGGTGCAGGGCTCAACATCCTCACCGGTGAAACCGGTGCGGGCAAATCCATCCTGATCGATGCGCTCGGCGCGATCTTGGGGCAGCGAATATCCGCCGATGCGATTCGAAGCGGCTGCGATGCCCTGCGTGTCGAGGCGGTATTCTCATGCGAGGAGAGCGATGTGGAGCTGCGTGCACTCCTCGCGGAGCAGGAGATCGAGGAGGAGGACGAGCTCATCATCCTGCGCAAGGTGGCGCGCACGGGCAAGGGATCTATTCTTGTCAACGGCAGCCATGTCACCTTGACGTTTCTCAAAAAACTCGCCCCGTACCTCGTGGATATTCACGGGCAGAACGAGAACCTTGCCCTCCTGCGCGAGGATGCACAGCGCAGCCTGCTTGAGGGGGGGGACAGCGAACTGTCCGCACGCCTTGCGGCATACACGGCAGTCTATGCGGACTGGAGAGAAAAGACGCGCATACGGGAGGAGCGTGCCGAGGAGATCGAGGGAATCGGTGAGCGGCTCGACCTCCTGCGCTGGCAGGAGAAGGAGATCGCAGAGGCGGAGCCGGTGGAGGGCGAGGATGAGGAGCTCGAGGCGGAGATTCGCCGTCTTTCCCACGCAGAACGCCTTGTGGAGAACGCCGCGGAAGCCGTGAATCTTCTCAGCGAGGATGAGGAGGCGGGGATTGCCGTTCTGTCTGCGCTGGCACGCATCACCCATGCACTCGATGAGATTGCGCGCTACGACGATGGGCTCGCGAACGCACAGACGATGATCGAGGAGGCATACATCTCGCTCCAGGAGGCATCCTACGAGGTGCGTGACTATCTGGACAGCATCGATGCAGACCCCGCGCGTCTTGACAAAATACAGACGCGCATGGACGTGCTCGATCGCCTCAAAAAGAAGTACGGGGGGACGATTTCCTCCGTACTTGAGCGGTTTGCCTCCATTCGGAAAGAACTGGAAAGCATCGACAACTACGATGTGGATATGGAGCAGCTCAACAAGGAGATTGCCGCTCTGCATGAACGGCTCAAGAAGCTTGCGGCAGAGCTTACCGTACGTCGGCAGGAGGTGGGTGCTGCGCTCTCTGCGGATATAGAACGTGAGCTGCAGGGGCTCGGCATGGAGAAGGCACGCTTCCACATTGTCGTCACCTCCGAGGAGAAATACACAAGCCGCGGCGCGGACAGTCTCAGTATGCTCTTTTCGGCAAATGTGGGTGAGGAGGAAAAGCCTCTTGAAAAGATTGCCTCGGGCGGCGAACTCTCACGCATTGCACTTGCGGTCAAGGCCATTGTTGCCGCGCGTGATACGGGCGGGACAAGCATGGTCTTTGACGAGATCGACACGGGCATCGGCGGGCGTACCGCACAGATGGTCGCCGAGCGCATCGCCTTTGTCGCCCACTACAAGCAGGTGCTCTGCATCACACATCTGCCGCAGATCGCGTGTATGGCGGATGAGCACCTCTACATTGCAAAATCCGTCAAGGGGGACACAACCGTAACGCAGGTGACACCACTCTCCGATGAGGAGCGCGTGCGCGAGATCGCACGCATGGCGTCAGGGGATGATGTCACAGAGGCGGCACTGGCAAATGCGCGTGAAATGCTTGCGGTTGCCCAAAAGAAAAAGGCCGCATTTCAGAAGAAGAAAAAGGCGGCAAAGAAATAAGGGGGGCATCATGAAAAAATACGCAATGAAACGCATCCTGCTCGCGGGGCTCGCGATATCGGTACTTTGCATGGGAAATGTCCATGCAGCGGAAAACCCGCAGCAAATTCCGTCGCCGCTCGTCTCCTATACGAGCGTGCGCGATGCGTGGGCGGTTGCAGGGCTGCCCGTCTATATACCGACCCTTCTGCCCGTCGGCTATGCGCAGAAGGACATCATCGTCATTGACAAGAGCCTTGCCGAAATCTTTTACCGCAATGAGGCGAGCAAAGAAATTCTGTTTCGTATGGCGAAGGGTGACGCGGACATCAGCGGTGACAGTACCGTCTATGAGGTCAATCAGGTCGTCCAGATCGGCCGTCAGTACATCCGTGTCAAGGGGACGGAGAAGCTTGTCAGCCTTGCCCTCTGGTCGCGCGGCGGCTACACCTTCTCTATCTCATTTGAGGAACCCATCCCCGTCGAAGCCGTACAGGCAATCGTCAGTACAATTTCTTGGAACTGAGAGACTCGTATCTATGCAAAAGCACCGCCATTTCTGACGGTGCTTTTGTTGTTGGAAAGATTCGTCAATAATACCAGACGTTCTTGATGCGATAATCCCATCCAAGTGTATTCATGCAGAACTCGAAGATCTGATCTCGAGGGATGACCACGGTGGTATGAGTTCCCTTCATCGTGCTGGTTGAATATCTCCACATATCTGTTTTGTATTTGCTGAAAGACCAATCGACAACCCTTACCAAGTTTCCGTCTCGTACTTCTTTTGTTGACACCTTGAAGTACTTTCCGGTATCCGTCGAACCATTTCTAAGTGTATCATCCATCACGTAAATGTCGACATTTTCGGTATTCCAGTGATCTACCCATATATCGTTTGCTTCGCAGATAAATGCTGGTACAATAACAGCAGTGGTTAAGACCAAAGACATAAGAAAAATAAATTTCTTCATTCCAAATTCCTCCATGATGACGATGTTCTGAGAAAGAGTATATCACAGGAGATTCTATATCAGCAAGTTGTTCTTTCGCTATTGCCTCATGCGGTGGATTCTCTGTGCGATCAGCGCAAGTATGGGCAGCTCGATCAGCGGGCCGATGATGAGTGCGAGTATGGTGAGCGGGCGGTCGGGAAACGCAGCGGCGGCGATCGCCAGTGCGAGCGGCGAGTTTCGTGCGAGGGTGGTGAAGTGCAGTGCTGTGAGGTCTGCCTCCCGAAATCGCAGCCATACGCCAAGCCGGCGTACGAGTGCATAGTTGACGGCGAAAAAGATCAGCATGACGAGGAGCATGTCGGCAAAAAGGATGGGATGCGCAAAAAGCACTGCACTTTCCGCCGCAAACATAGCAAGCACAGCAGTCATGAGAAAGAAAAGCTGCGCATTGTCACTCCATCTGCATAGGAATGTAACGCAGCATGCTATACGTGGAATGAAACGTCTGAGAAGTCTGCTGCACGCGGCGAGCCCCAACGGCAGGAGAAGTACGAACAGTGTACTGCGCACAATCTCCACATCGGTCATACGGATCGTATCCCCATAGAACAGAGCCAGACAGATAGGCAGAAGCAGAATCTGCAGCGTGAGGTTCAGCGGCAGAAGCGAGGCTCCAAGCAGCGTGTTGCCGCGTGCCTGGGCCGTAAAGACGAGATACCAGTCTGTGCATGGCGTCACGAGGAGCATCATCAGCCCAATCTGCATGTCCATGCTCTCGTGAAAGAAAAGAAGTCCCAGTCCATAGCAGAAAATGGGGGTCCACAGGAAATTGACGGCGAGGGCGCTTACCGTGAATCGGACGTTCCGAAATGCCGCGCGCAGCTGTCCGCCGTCGGCAGAGAGAAAGACGACGTAGAGCAACGCCATCAATGCAGGTGTGATGACCTGTGCGGCAAGTTCACGGAAATCCGTCACGTACCCGAGCCCGATGCCTGCCAGTGCCGCTGCAATGATGAGCAGCGGCTGATATATTGCAGCTAAATTCATCTACTTACCTCCGTTTGCAAGATGAGATGATTATAGCATATTTTTTTTTGATGGATGAACCCCCCTTGACGTACTGATAGGAAGTAAGGTATCATACACGGTACGGAGGTACTTTCATTATCATTTGTATTGATAACGAACAGATTTTAGGAGGTGTCATGGATTGACATTGAGGGATGGAAAGACAGGAATGACGCTGAAGGTTCTGCAAATCAGCGAGTCACCGCTCAAGCAGCGTCTTATGTCGATGGGGATGATTCCGGGGACGAAGGTGACGGTTCTGCGTTCGGCACCTATGGGGGACCCGATCGCGGTTGGTATTCGCTCGTATAACCTTGCCATACGGCGCGAGGACGCAGCACTCATATCTGTCGAGCAGATCGGTTAAGGGGAGGGCGGAGATATGTCAGCATTGGCAGTTGCACTGACCGGAAACCCGAATACCGGTAAATCGACCATATTCAACGCACTGACAGGTGCGCGTCAGAAAATCGGAAACTGGCCGGGGGTCACGGTTGACAAGAAAATCGGTCACACGCATTACAAGGGGCGGGCGATTTCCATCGTCGACCTTCCGGGGACGTACAGCATCAACGCCCGCTCGCCGGAGGAACAAATCGTCATCGACTACTTGACGAGCACGAAGCTGGATCTTGTCCTGAATGTCGTGGACAGCTCGAACATCGAGCGTAATCTTTTCCTTACGGTGCAGCTTCTCGAGAAGGGGATTCCGCTCCTCATTGATCTCAATATGCAGGACGATGCGCAGCGGCGCGGCATCAAGATCAACACGGCGAAGCTCGAAGAGGCGCTCGGCATGCCCACCGTCGAGACGACGGGGCGCAGCAGCAAGAGTACAAAGACGCTGCTCGATGTCTTTACGAGTACGGTCATGGCACGGTACCAGCCGAGCGACCTCGTCAAGGCACATATCGCGAAAATCCATGAGATCGAGAGCAGTTCGCGTACGGAGGCGGAGAAGGAAGAGGCGATCATCGAGGCGCGCTATGCACTCATCGATCAAGTCGTGAAGTATGCCGTAACTGTGCAGAATGTCGGTGCGACGCGCTCGGAGAAAATAGATCGTTTTCTCGCGAACGGTGCGCTTGCGCTGCCGATTTTCCTTTTGATTCTCTATGGCGTGTTTCAGATCACGTTTACATGGATCGGTCAGCCCATTGCCGACGAACTCGAGGTGCTCATCAACGATCAGTTCCTGAACTTTGTCAAGGATTCGCTTGTAGCGGCGGGGGTCGCGGACTGGATGGTCTCGCTTGTCACGGACGGCATCATCGCGGGTGTCGGTTCGGTGCTGACGTTCGTTCCGCTCATCTTCGTCCTGTTCTTCTGCCTCTCGTTCCTTGACGGCACGGGATACATGGCGCGTATCGCGTTCATCACGGATCCGATCATGCGCCGCTGCGGGCTGACGGGCAAGGGGATCATGCCTCTGATGATGGGCTTCGGCTGCGCCGTTCCGTCCATCATGGGGGCGCGTGCACTCGACTCGGAAAAGGATCGCATGATTTCGATCCTCGTCACACCATTCCTGACGTGCGGTGCGAAGCTGCCGATCATGGCACTGTTTGCGGCGATGTTCTTTCCCAACAATGCAGCAAACGTTGTGTTCCTTATGTATATCATCGGTATGGTCATGGCTATCATCGTGGCGAAGGTGCTCGGTTCGACGCTCTTTAAGGCAAAGGGCTCGACCTTTCTGTTGGAGCTGCCGCCGTACCGTATGCCCGATATGAATTCGGTTCTCTTGGAGACGTGGGACAAGGGCAAGGGGTATCTCATCAAGGCAGGTACGATTATCTTTGCGGCATCGGTCATCCTTTGGTTCATGTCGAACTACAACTTCAGCGGCCCGTGCGAGATTGAGGACAGTATCCTTGCGACGCTTGGCGGCTGGATGTCTACGCTCTTCGCATTCCACGGCTTTGCAACGTGGGAGGCTGGCGCGGCTGTCCTCTCCGGCATTATGGCGAAGGAGACGGTTGTTGCGACAATCGGCATTCTCTATGGTGTTGCCGATGTCTCGACCGAGGCGGCAGATGCGGTCGATACGGCTTCCACGATGCTTCAGACAGGTATGGGAGCAGCGTTTACAAGCCTCTCTGCGCTTGCCTTCATGGTGTTCTCACAGCTCTATACGCCGTGTGTCACGTCACTCGGTACGCTTAGGAAAGAGACGGGCGAGTGGAAATGGGTCGGCTTCTCTGCCGTATATATGTTCGCGATTGCTTGGTTTGTTTCGCTTCTTGTCTATCAGATTGGTCGGATGCTCGGCTTCTGATGGGGAGGCTCTGAGGGGGGATTCTTATGGCGACCTATGTCGTCGGTGCATTTGTGGCAGCTGCGCTCTTTTTTGCAGTCCGCCATGTCTATCGAAACTTTTGCCTGGGCAGAGAGGACTGTTGCGGCAGCAGCTGTTCGTCATGTGACGAACCTCCTTCCTGCTGTCATTCGGCTGAACAACAGAAGAATTAAGGATACGATCGGTGATTCCTTAGGAAAAGCAGACACGGTCCGAGATTTCAAAATCAAAAAGAAGGCTGCTGCACGTTCGTTTGGTGCAGCAGCCTTCTTTTTGTGTTTTCAAGTCATATTTCCGTATTACACCATCTCTTTTTCCCACAAACGGATGGCATCGAAGTTGAGCTTGTCTGCTGTACTCTCCAGCAGTGCAATCTCCTCCGGGGTGAGCGTTATCTTCATTGCCTGTACGGCATCTGTGACATGGTTCTTTTTTGTCACACCAATGATGGGCAGCGTGCCCTTGCCGATCGCCCATGCGATGGGGATCTGCGCGATGCTGACCTTGTACTTGTCTGCGAGCAGTTTGAGCGAAGTGTTCAGCATCTCGATTTTATCCATGATGGGATTGTAGATTGCTGCACGTTCAGAGTTGTTCGGCATAGGATTCAGTGTGCTGTACTGCCCCGAGAGCGCACCCTGCTCGAGCACCATGTACGAGAAGAATCGGATGTCGTTTGCGCGGCAATAGTCCAAAATCCCCGACTTCTCGGAGGAGCGGTTCATGAGACTGTAGTGGTTCTGTACTGCACCGAGTTTTCGCCCGTGCGCGCGAAGGATTTTGTCCGCTTCCTTGATCTCTGTGAGATTGTGGTTTGAGACGCCGATCATCGGCGCATCGGCTTTGCCCTCAAAGAACCTCGCTATGCGTTCAATCCAATGCGGAGCTTCTGTTGTGTTATGCAGCCAGTAGATGTCCATGGTCTCCACGCCGAGCATCTTCCGCTGCATTTCCCACATATCTGCAACAGGTGTATCCGAGGATGGATCCATGCACTGCGGCGTAAGCTTGTCCGCGATGAGATAGGAGTCGCGTGCACGTCCTTTGAGGAATGCACCGAGCATCTGCTCCGATGTGCCCATGCCGTATGCGTACGCCGTGTCCCAGAGATTCAGCCCGTGAGCCATCGCATCGTCAAAGACGGGGCGCAGCTGCTCTTCCGTGTAGCTTGTGCCGAATGTGCCGTCGTTGCCCCATGCCCATGCGCCGAGCGCAATCTTTGGCAGATTTGTCATTGTGATTCCTCCCATTTCTTGTAAAAGCCATTCCTATCGTAGTATTCGGTGCATCAGAGGTGTTTTCCTTTGTCGATAGTTTTTTTTGCCTTGCATGGAGAAACCTCGTACAATGAAACTGGAAATTGGATGTATGATAGGGTATAGGAGAGAGACCGATGGAGGTCAATGCAAATCTGGCACAAGATGTCTTCAAGGATGCAGGGGAGAGTGTCATCTTTGTCATGCTCTCACTGAAGCGTGAGGACATTGAGAAGGAACGGGAGATCATCGCCGACATGGCAGATCGGATGGAAGCGATTCAGCGCTCGATGAACATTCGCGTCGCACCGGAGAAGGTGACGATCCTCACGGCACTCCTCGGCGCACCATTCTTTGCCTTCCTGCTGAAGCGTACGCGGGAGAAACAGGGGGATTGGTCACGATTACGGTGAAGAATGCCGCCTTTTCCTACGACGGCAGAAATGAACTGTTCTCCGATCTCTCCTTCTCCCTCGCGGCGGGTGAGGTTCTCACCATTCTCGGACGAAATGGCATCGGCAAGACGACGTTCCTGTGCTGTCTGCTCGGCATTCTGCCGTGGACGCGCGGGGAGTGTCTGGTGGACGGGCAGAGGCCCGACCCTGCTGCGGTCAGCGATGTGATCGGCTATGTGCCGCAGAGCCATGCGCCCGCCTTTCCCTACACTGTCTTTGAGATGGTCATGATGGGGCGCGCGCGGCGCATCGGACTCTTTCGGACACCTGCGGTGGCAGACCGCGCGCGTGTTGCGGAGCTGCTCGATCTGGTCGGTGTCCTGCCGCTCGCGGAGCGTGCCGCGACCGAGCTAAGCGGCGGACAGTTGCAGATGGTCTATATTGCCCGTACGCTCGCGGTCGAGCCGAAGCTGATGATCCTCGACGAGCCGGAGGCACATCTGGACTTTCATAACCAGATGATTGTTCTACGCCTGCTGAAGAAGCTGTCAAGAGAGCAGAACATGACCATTGTCATGAACACGCACTCGCCTGAGAACGCGCTCAAGATCTCGGACAAGAGCCTGCTCATGCGGCGCGGGGAGCAGCTCTTTGGCCCGACAGAAGCCCTGCTCGTTGAGGAGAATCTTCGTCGGTTCTATGACATTGACTGTCGCGTCACGGAGACACGCGTCGGGGATGAGGTGCATCGGGGGCTGTTGACGTTGTTGTAAAAAATAGTTTCAATTTATCAGCGATTTCTTAGCAAGAATTGGATATGGAATCAGCCTTCACGGAGATATAATTTTCTGTGAGGGCTTTTTTGATGGAGGTGAAGCGATGCCGAGAAAATCGAAGCGATCATGTCGCATGACAGGCTGCCCAAACCTTACAGACTGAAAGGTCTGCTGTTGAGGGGCGCACAAGAAAAATATACAGCGACATATCAAGGAAGACAAAAAGATTTGAAAATCTCTAAACAGAAAAAAATTAAGGAATCGCTGATAAAATAGACCCTCAGATTGGCGTAGATTTTTTCGTCCGATTGAGGAGGCAAACCGGACGCATAGCCAAAGCTATGTGGAGGATTTGCTAACGAAAAGCGGGCAAAAAAGATGTGCTAAGATGGTAGTGCTGAATTTATCAGTGCTTCCTTAACATCGGATATGATATACTGTGATTAGAGAACGATTGCAGCACGGCATTGATTTATTTGTCAAATGCAGTCGATTGGATGGGGGAAGAAACATAAGTAGGTGAAATGGAGGTAATCATGGTCGAAGAATTTTATGGAAAAATCAGCAGATCCGGATCGAACCTATCCGATAATCTGGAGGATAAGCTGACCGGAGATTTTTTCGGTACATTAAGGTACATGGATTTTTGTGACGGCCTGCAACCAATCCTATGCGGGGCATTACGCAAATCGGAGAAGCAGCAAGAAACATCACAGGACGCAATTCAGCTCCTGAAAAATGTGAACTGCACAAATATAAGAGATGAGGAGCATATCAAATTCTGGCCGAAACATGATCTTGGGGAATTGGATGTTTTGTTGGACTTTGACAATTGCTGTATTGGCATTGAGGTAAAGTTTCAGAGCGGACTGTCCTCAGACGACCAGCTCATTCGCGAAGCAGAAATTTTATGCGATTTAGCCAAAGATAAAAAGAAAATCCTGCTGTTCATTGCGGGGCACGAATCATGCAGATCAGTCTATCATAAATATAAGGATGTTATAAGAAAAGATGTCCATTTCATCTTTGTAAGTTGGGAAGACATACTGCAATCGATGAAGGATCTGTTGAATGGGGCAAATGGAAGCAAATATACATTTGGGCAGAGACTGATGATAAGCGATTTGGGAAGATTATTGACAAGAAAGGGCTTCGATATCTTTTTGTCTATGACAAACGGCATTTCAAATCAACCAATAGAAAAGGAAGGATACTTTATGCTAGATAATGATACGGATTATACAAAGAACTATAAGGATGCCGCCTCAGTGGTTTTTATGACGTATAAAAATGCAGATAAATTGCTCAAGGCTATAAATTCTAAATCCCAGGAATGCGGCTATACGTTTATAAAGAGGCATGAAGACACGTGCGCTGGTATTGTGGATGATCTTTGGCTGACGTTTAGCAAAGAAGCAAATTCCGGCAGCGGGGACACTTCGTTGTATGCAGTTAATATCTTTTTGACGAACACAAATGAAGAACATCCGTCGGATCCGACTTTCAGCGTTTTGAGATACGTTTCGTCAAATGCTGTTTCAAAAAATCTCACTGGAAAAGAATTAGCGAAGGCGATTGATGAAAATGGTGATACAGAAACGGATGTTTGCGATATCATTGTGAATGAAACTACTGTGAAGTTACATCAGAGAGGTATAAATAACACAAAAAAATATTCTGACTTGCAGTGTTGTTATTATGTAGATTTACCCTTGATGCGCATTTCCAAGGAGGACATAAAATGGGTTTTCCATATCTTTGATGAACTGTCGAAGCAGCCTAAAAACATGTGTTCACAGTAAGAAACGAATTGAGGAAAATCTGATATTGACTGAAATAGATGAAAAGAGGGAGAACAATGTTTGAGGAAATGTTCAAAGATGAAGAGAATACCTCGACGGATCATGGGGTAAGACTTGCCTGTGCAGATGAGAGCGTGTTTTCTGCACTTGCTCACTATTATTCCCGTGTAGAGGTGGGAGATTCCCTGTGTGGGATGTCCGTTCGTCTATTTTATCCCGAAGCGCCCAAGGAACAGTCGATTTCTTTGGATGCGGTATCTTGGTGGAACACCATATTACTTTCGGACGTACAGGCAAAAGGCTTGCCGACAGCGGTGCTAAAAGAGCAGGATGTCATTTGTGTTTACCGCACGGATTCTGAGAGGAACTTTACTGCTTGTGCAGAGCGGTTGACCGCGCTGCAGGAGGATGGCGGTGACGGATGCGCAAGACCTGCCGTCCTTTGTTTTGCAGATGCCGCTTCTGCGAAGGCGTATCTTTGCGGATCTGGCTTATGGGCACCCGGTCAATCTCAAGTAGTTGGTGCGACATGGGATGATGTTTTACCGCTTGTTGCATCGACCAAAGGGAATCTGCAACGGATCTCGGGGGAAACGCTCCCGTGGGAGGAGCTGCCGGCTCGGAATGGAGCAGTACAGGGGGTACAGCTGATCTTCCGAGGTTCGGCAGATCTCTCCATGTTTGAAGTTATGGAAAAATCGGAAGCCATCACCGGTTGTTTTGCAGATGGGGTCAATGTTCTATGGCAGATTGAGGTGTGTGATAAGAACGAAATACTTGTTTTTGTCGCACAGCCCATGTCCTAAAAATACAGTACCCAAAGGACAGTGAATTGAGTCGGCTCTATTTGTATGCAGGAAATCAACTTGGTGAGGAGAGAGCGAACATGCGAGTCTACGAGAGTGCGCGCGAGCTTAGAATTGCGTGCAAGCATGATGATTTACTGCCGTCATTGAGCGAATACGATCCTCATCGGGAGACCCGTGAGATCGAATGCGGCATTCCTGTAAAGCGGTTCTGTCGAGAGACAGAAAAAACCGATTTGACACATACCGAAGATGATGTTCGGGTCTGGAGAATTCTCTTAACAGCGGATGTATCCGTAGCAGAGATCCCTGTCGAAATGCTCAAGAAGCAGGATATGGTACTTGTCTATCGAACAAACAGCGAGGAGCAGCTGGCCGAATGCGTGCGACCGCTCTTTTCTCTGCAGAAGAGGGAGCCGGGTGAGGTCGTATGTCATCCTGCAGTCTTTTGTTTTGCCAATGTGGATGCCGCAAAAGAGTTTATTCGCGTCATTGGGTGGCAGATGCTCACGGATTCTCAAATTATTGACATTGACTGCGAGGATGTGATCAAGGCATTCGCATCACAGCGAGGTAATATTCTCTGCATATCGAAGAAAAATCTGTTTCCGCAGGAAAAATTGTCCGCACAAGATGCAGAAGTACAGGGAGCTTTATTGATCTTTCGAGGGGATGAGCAGCTTTCAATGTTTGAAGTATGTGGACAAGCGGAGGAACTTAGTCGTTCTTTTCATGAAAGTGCAGACATTATATGGATGATCATAGAGTGTCATGAGCAGAGCGTGACTGCACTTCTTGCAAGGAGACTGACCGATTAAGGTTTTTGCTCGTGCAATGGATTATGATAAAACCGATGGGCATAGAGAGGAGCAGCATTCAGAGGCTTGTGCGCGGAAAAGGCACATGGTCAATCGAATGATGGAGGGATAAGGAAATGTCATCCTACAAGGAAATTTTGGATCTGCGGATTACCTGTACCGATGAGAATTTGGTCCCTCCTTTGGAGCACAATTATTCCTGCGTTATGGAATGCGATCCCCTATATGGTATGCCTGTGCGACGGTTTTATAAAGAGCGCGAGAGATACGAAGGGGATGATGAGCCGTACGTGATATGGAAAGGGGCTTTAGATAGAGAAAGCTGCGAGGACGATGTGGATGAGGATGAAGTATGGCTATGGCGCGTCTTGTTGGTCTCGGACACCCGCATCGTAGCGATGCCGCCGGAGATATTCGAACAGCAGGATAGCAAGATCGCTGGCAAGCATTACCTGTTGATTACGTAGTGTAAATAAATCGACTGATATTTGGAGTGTCTGTGGACGACGAGATGGACACTGGTTGAATTTCTTTCATGATGCTTTACCTCCTCAATAACTGGTGTGTTGCATCCCTCGGGTTTTTTATGTAGCTGGGCATGAGAAGGAAAAATTAGCTTATCCCTTACACAAGTTGTTAAACGTTATTGGAACTTCCTGCCTGTGTAGTTATTGAAGTGATAAACAGAAACTTGGAATAGTGGGATTGCGAAGTTTGAGCTGCTGAAACAAATCAAACAAATCGTCGCCAACAGCCTGCTCTTTATCGATAAGTTCCTGCATATATGCTCTAACGGCTAAAAATTCTGCCCTTATTGGAAAGTCATCACTTTCAAGTAAGTGGATGGCAACGTGTGGCGCAGGATTCGTGACCATCATTTGGTCGGGCATCCGCTCTGTGACATGTACAAAGAGCGGGGGAGATACGTTCGTGCAACGCTCGTCCATCATATCAGACCTCTTGCTGACGGCGGCACACATGAGGAGAGCAATTTGATGTCGCTCTGCGTATCCTGCCATGAGCGGATTCACCGGCGGAGAACTCCAAAATAAAAAGCCGACTCCAATGAATCGGCTAGAAGAGATCGCCATGCGAGCCCGTGCGGGAAGCGGTCAGAATCAGCTTTCCTTTGTCGATGGCGTACACAAGTAACCAGTCCGGCATGATGTGGCATTCACGAAAACCAATGTAATCGCCAACCAGAGCATGATCCCGATACCTTTCGGGCAGTTGTTTTTCCGCACAGAGCATTTGCAGAACATCATCCAGTTTTTGCATATCTGCTCCACGTTTACGCAGCTTCTTTAAATCCTTGCGGAACTGCGTGGTGGTGACGAGATCAAGCATGGGCATCCTCCGCATCCAAATCATCCATCAGTGCGGACAGCGACGGATAACGCTTCGGCTCGATTTTGCCATCCATGATGTCGCGCGCTTCCTGCATGGCAAGAAGCGTTTCCCTGTTATAACGGGGCTGTTTCGGTTGGAAGGGGAAGCCTCCCTCCATGATGGATGCGTGCAGAAAGATGTTAATGGCGTCGGTAACGGAGATACCGAAACTGGAAAAAACAGTTTCAGCCTGCGCTTTGATTGTCGGTTCGATGCGCATATTGATTGTTGCGGTCTTGGACATGATGGATAACCTCCTTTTGGTTATTGTAACGCGAAAGTGAAGCAAATGCAACACAATATTGTCCCCCTAGGGGGCGGTCAAATCTCTAAAACCGCGCCATTACTGGAC